>Ga0247840_10000534_pt1 | contig 78536 bp, 74 predicted proteins | sample LaCruzMarch2015__FD_192404 | JGI IMG/M metagenome (GOLD analysis project Ga0247840, IMG submission 192404) | Freshwater microbial communities from meromictic Lake La Cruz, Castile-La Mancha, Spain - LaCruzMarch2015_17m | ecosystem: Environmental > Aquatic > Freshwater > Lake | place: Spain... | reverse complement strand
TAGGCATCGACTTGGTCGTCGTCGAAGAGGGAGAGAAATACCATGGGACAGGTATAGCCTCCGACCTGAACCCGCCCTGGCCGACCGAAGGCGTCTGCCGCGGTCTCGGGAAAGAATTGAGTGCGACAAGAGAGGATGACCCGACGATAATTGCGGGTGGCGTTCAAAATCTCGATCAGGCGTCCCTCAATGCGGCCCCAGGCAGTCGGGTCTTCGTCCAATGCGTCGAGCAACAGGACAGTATGCTGCTGATCCGAGTACGCGCGCACCTGCTCCAGGGTCTCCGGCCCGAACTTGAGCAAGCGGCAGTCATAGCCTTTGGGCCAGAAGGCGTTCAGATGCATGAGCCGGATCATCATGAGGAGCGAGGTCTTGCCCATCCCGGCGTCGGAGAGGATGAACAACTGGGTGCGCCCGTCCCCCAGGGGCGGGAAGTTGCCCTTGAGGAAAGCGTCGATGACATCAAAGGCCGGCTGGCGAACTTGGGCCATGACCTCCAAGTCCTCGTGACGGTCCGCGGGATTGTGGTGCTGGCAGTACGGCTGGATATAGTAACGGGCCAGTAGCTTGGGATCCCCGAAGACGTCGCCGATAGCAGCGAGTTCCTGCGCCCGCTCGGCGGTCTGCTTGAGGATCTCCTGGTAGAGCGGACGAAGCCATTTCTCAGAGGCAAATGAGACTGGATCGGCCATGTATACCTGCCTGATTTATGCTCCGGAAGCACCGCGGTGCCGCGAGCGTTATGCCGAGTGCGGCAAACGCGTCGCAGATCACGAGCGCCACCGGTGTCGATGTGAGGCTCTGGCAATCCGTTCAGATCTCCGGACCTGCGTTATTCCGGCGGGATCACCGAGACGAAGGACATCTGCACGAAATGGGAGTCGAAGCCAGCAAAGCGCTTGATGCCATTGGCGGCCATGATGACGAAGCTGGTGCAGTCGGTGACGCTGAAGTCTTTGTCTGAATACTTGCGGAACAACCGGATGGCACGATCTTTCGTCGGCTGATCCACATTCAACAGGTTCACGCCCGCCGCCCCGGTCTCGTCGAGGAAGCGGATCGCGAGATCGTGCCGGCCAAGCGAACAGTTGAGATACGTCATGGTTTCAAATACGACGAAATCGGAGACAAAGATGCGATAGTTCCGCAGCAGATGTTCCAACGCGTCTTTCGCGATACCGTGATTGCTGTCGCGGCGATCAAGTAATGCAATCCAATACCCGGTATCGACGAATACGCCGGTCTTCATGGCCGCGGTTGAGTCAAATACCGGTCGTGCTCGATGGCGCCGTCGTCGCGAGCAGACAGTATCCCGACGAGGTCCGCAAACAGCGTCGGAGCGGCGTCCTGCGCCGGCGGGGGGGCGTCCGGCAGTACCGTGACGATCAATCTGGCTCGCTTGATGTTCGGAATATCCTCAAGCAAGGTGACTTTGCCGTCTTCGTAGACTGCGTTGACCGATAGCATCGTGATTTCTCCACCGTCACCGGCCCCAGGTTGGACTGCTGTTGGTCGTGATCAGACCCGGGGTTGAGCGACGTCACGGCGGCGGCGACCGCGCGAGGCCCCGGTCCTGCTCGCGAATCGCATTCTTGCCTGGCGGAGCAAGGTTGCGCAAGCCACAAGGCGCCCGCCGCCGTCGGCCGCACGACCCACCGCTTACTCAAGCGGCCCCCGACGGCGCTGTCGCTGCGCAGGACGGACCCGGACGAAGCGGACATGGCGATCCGCGGCGACCGGCAGCGCGAGTGACCCTTCGAGAACCAGGATCAAGCGGTGGCTGGTGGTCCCGCTCAGTGGTAGTGCTCCGCACTGTACTGCCCCGGCGCATTGCGCCGATGGCGCGCCAGCCCGCGCGCCTCCAGGATCAACTTGGCATCCTTGATCATGGCCGAGTTGCCGCACAGCATGACGTGGCTGGAGGCTGACGTGATGGGGTCGCCCACCCGCGCCTCCAGGGCCCCGCTGCTCAGCAGATCGGTGATGCGCCCGTTCAGACCCGCGGGATAGGGCTCCCGGCTCACCGCGGGGACATAGACGAAGCGGTCCCCGTGACGCGCGGCGATGGCCGCGATGGTCTCGCCGTAGACCAGATCGGCGGCCGTGCGCACCCCGTGCACCAGGACCACCCGCCGGAAGCGCTCCCAGGGGTCCGGGGTACGCAGAATGGAGAGATAGACCCCAAGGCCGGTGCCGGTGGCCAACAGCCACAGGGTGTCGGCGCCCGCGACCGTGTCGAGGGTGAAGATGCCCCCGGGCTGAGCGGACACCCAGACCTCATCGCCGGGCGTGAGATTCGACAGGTAGGGGGTAAGGGGTCCCCCGGGGACCTCGTTGAAGAGGACCTCCAGGGGCCGCTCCGACGGTGGGCTGACCAATGAGTAAGCGCGCCCCACCCGTTCGCCGTCGATATCCAGGGCGATCTTGATGAACTGGCCCGCCCTGAAGTCGGCCACCGGGGCGTCCACCTGTATGCTGTAGAGACCCTCGGCCCAGACGTGCCTGCCGACCACCGTACCTTTGACCCAATCTCTCATCGTTGCCTCATTCCTGCCCAGGGGTTGCCGAATCGCGGTGCCGGGGGCGGTGCGCCCCACGTTACCCATTGTGCCGTGAGATTGGTCCGGGCGGCCGGCATTCAAAGCGGCGCCCGCACCGCGTCCGAACCTGGAACCGACGGTACGACCGCGCTCCGGAGGGTTCGCTGTGCGGACCAACCACGCGCGGTTGGCTCGGTGGCCGGAAGCCTGACCGAGGTCCGGCGCGGGCAACGGCCGTGATTGCAATTTCCGCGGGGACCCACCATTTTCCGTCCGGTCAAGTACTGTTCACCCGGGAGCACCCATCGTGAAGACCACACTGTTCGCCCTCGGCCTGGCGGCCATCAGCGGCGGCATCGCCGCCGACCCCGCGCCCCCGGCCCCGGCCTGTCCGCCGCTGCTCGACCTCGAGGTCCGGCGCCTCGCCGGGGAGGAGGCAGTCAACCTCTGCGCGGCCTACCGCGGCCAGGTGATCCTGGTGGTCAACACTGCCAGCAAGTGCGGCTTCACCCCCCAGTACGAGGGCCTGGAGGCGCTCTATCGCAAGTACCACGACCGCGGCCTGGTCATCCTGGGCTTTCCGTCCAATGACTTCATGAAGCAGGAACCGGGCAGCGAGGAAGAGATCCAGAAGTTCTGCCGACTCACCTACTCGGTGGAATTCCCGATGTTCGAGAAGGTCAGCGTCAGCAAGGGCACGGCCAACCCGCTGTTTGAGCGCCTGGTCGCTGCGGGTGCCCCCTATCCCAAGTGGAATTTCTACAAATACCTGATCGATCGCAACGGCAACTATGTCGACTATTTTTCCAGCATCACCGCGCCCGAAAGCGACAAGCTGTTGCGGGCGATCGAAAAATTGCTGTGAGGGACGCCTGGACCCGGCAGCGGCGCCGCGCCCGGGCCGGCCTGATCGTGATCGCGGCCTGCGGCGTCCACCCTGCGGCTGCGGGCCTGCTGACGACCGAGCGGACCCTGGCGGACTTCAGCTTCGCGGGCGACCAGGTGGACTATGCCCCGGACTCGCGGTCCTTGAGCCCGACGGTGGACAGCGCCTACAGCTTCACCGCCACCGATCCGACGCTGGGCCTCGGGCGCGCCGACAATACCCACGATCCCTTGCGCGGCTCTCTGCATCTGCTCCTGAAGGGCAGCAACTACGGTTACTTCGAGGGCGCTGATTTCAACACCTTCGGCAGCCTGCAGACCCTGGAGCGGCTGACCGAATCCAGACTCCTGACCGACGCGATCACCGCACTGCGCCCGGACAGCAAGCCGGGCCCCCTGGATTTCCTGATCGATCGGGACCGCATCGTCGGTCGCCTGGCCAGCCGCTACCGCGGGGTCGGCATCTTCATGGTCGTCAACGGCGTGGATGACCTGACCTGGGTCCAGGGCTACGCGGACGGGGCGGCCACCATGGAGATCCTGGACGTGGAAGACGGGGCGATCAACCCGGCGGGGGCCAACCGCGGCAAGTGAACCTCAGGAAGGGTTCACTGATAAGCTATACGTCCATCAGGTAGAGCCTTCAGCGTTGCAGTGCTTGTCGTTGTCGTTGTCGTTGTCGTTGTCGAGATTATCATACCGGTCCGGATTCTCTCGCACCTTGTCGTTTCGCTGTCCAAGCTTTGTGGGTCGAATTCCGATAGGTCGAACTGCTCCCGTCCAAATTGCATCGCTTTTTCGATTACGACAACGACAACGACAACGACAACGACAACGACAACGATTGTATCGGTTGTTCCTCCAATTTCTGACTCTTTACCGATAGACGCGAGACCTCAATGTACGCGACACCCGAAACCGACGACGGCTGGATCACCCGGATCCACGGCCACGAGGGCGAGGCCCTGGTCGTGGAGGCGCACTTCAACCTCCCCCGCCGCTTCCGCGACCTGGTGCGCGGACGCGAATCCGAACTGGTCTTCGCCGCCCGCAGTCGCCTGGCGCGGCTCGGGATCAACATCACCCCCCTGGGCGAGCCGATCTTCAACGGGCGCTCCTGCGACCTGCGCCTGGCGGTGGTCGCCGCCATCCACGCCTACGGGATGGCCGAGCACCTGGACCGGCTGGTCGTCCCCGGGCTCTCGGTGGGCCGGCTGGTCTTCTGCCCGCAGGACACGCGACTAGGTTCCACCGAGATCCACGGCCTGATCCGGGACAATCAGATCCAGGTACCCAGCGGCTTTTCACTGGACGCCCACGGCTACCTGATCCTGCGCCCCCAGCAACAGGTCTTCCGCTTTCGCAAGCCGCTGACGTACGATGAGGTCACCGCCGTCGCCAACCATTCGGACGGCAAGGAACTGCTCAACCGGCTCCAGGTCCGCACCGCGGTCGACAATATCGAACTGGCACCCATGGACGGCCTGGTCACCGCCTGCTCCATGTTCCTGCACCGGCACTATGTGGTGCTCCAGAACCTCGATGATTCGCTCGGCTTCCACCTCCAGGCCACGGTGCTGGACCCGGTCTCCACCCGCGGCACCAACATCTATCTGGAGTTCATCAACCGTTCCGACCAGCTCATCGTCAACCCCACGGTCGCCGCCACCGTGCATGAGGCGACCCGCCTGGAGCCGGAACATCGCTACTGGTTCGGCGCCGCCCGGCCCCAGCCGAGCACCGCCGAAACCGAGTACCGCGCACTGCTTCAGGTCTTCGACCGACTGGAGGCCTCACCGCTCATGGGCGGGGACCGTCACCGGCTGATGGCCGGCACCACCGAACCCGCCGCCCTGCTGCGCGGCGCCGAACCGGACCTCCTGTGCGCCCGCGAGGACAATCCCGCCAACCCGCGCGCCGGGACGAATCACCAACCGGCACCCGCCGCGGGTCCGGCACCCCAGGGCGGCCCGCCCTGCCCAGGCCCGGCCCCGCTGGAGCAACTCCCGGACGGCGCCGAGGCCACGCTCCTGCTCGGCTACTTCCCCAACCTCATCGAGCACACCGAGATCTGTGCCGCCGCCTTGCGCCGCAAGATCGCCCGCCTGTGCTTCCGCCGCCCCTCCTTCGAGCACGGGGTCTTCCTCTCCGACCGCGACCACGGCCGCCTGGCGGACTACGAGGGCCTGGGCCTGGAGGTCTACTGGTGCAACGAGGCGCGCACCCATGTCGTGCGCCACGTCTTCCGCGGCCTGCGCGGCTATTTCACCACCCCGGACAAGCTGGACCGCTTCCGCTCGGCGCTGGTGTTCGCAATTTATGGTTCCATCAAACCCTTGAGTGAACAGGAGATGATCCACACCGAACGGCTGCTCGAAAACCTCAAGGGCCTCTTCGGCAACGACATCGGCATCCTCACGGGCGGCGGCCCCGGGGCCATGCAGCAGGTCACCAACAGCGCCCACCGGCTGGGGCTCATGGCCGGCTCCAGCTTCATCGAGACCATGGACCAGGAGACCAACAAGACCGCCGACTTCTACCAGACCTTCCAGGCGCGCAGCCGTCAATCGCGCCAGCGCTGGTTCGAGATCGCAAGCTTCCACATCTTCCTGATCGGCGGCGTCGGCACCCTGGAAGAGATCGGCCTCACCCTCACCGACATGAAGCTCGGCGTGATCGAGGCCAGCCCCGTCGTCTTTCTGGATAGCTCCGGCGGCGACTTCTACTGGGAAGGGCTCAAGACCCAACTCACCCGCATGGTCCGCGCCGGGCGCACCCCCGGCTGGCTGCTCGACAACATCCTCATGACCGCCGACCCTGACGAGGTACCACGCTTCTACAAGAAGACGTTGCGGCTGGGCTGAGCCGACAGGTCAACGCCCGGTACGGCGACCGGCCGGGCGGAACCGGCCAAACCCCGGAACCAGGGCGCGCGGCGGCGCTGACCGGGATCCCCGGGGCCGGCAACTACCCCGCCAGCCGGAGACGGCGGCGTTGTCCTCGCCGAGCCTCCGCCCGGCCCGCTGCCGGGGGTGTCCGAAGACCCGGGCGCGCAGGGCCTCGCGGCTGGCCCGGAGACCACGTCGTAGGGCGGATGCCCGCAGGGCGATCCGCCATCATGCCTCTGCGGATCAAACGAGGCCAATGTGGCGGAACCGCTAGCGCGTTCCGCCCTACGCGGGCTGGGTTTGGCCGTAATCGGGTGGACGCTGGGTCGAGGTCGGCGCCACGACGGTCACTGTGGGCAGTAGCCTTATGCGCTTTGTGCGATAATTTCGCGCCAATCGTTCCGACCAAGGTCTCTGACCAGCATGGCATTACCCACGACTGAGGGGCGCAGGACCAAGGTCCTGGCCCTGTCCTCGCTCTACCCGAGCACGGCGCTCCCCCAGAATGGCATCTTCATCGAGCACCGGCTGCGCCACCTGCTGGCCTCGGGGCAGGTGGACCTGCGGGTCGTGAGTCCCGTGCCCTGGTTTCCGTCGACCAATGCCCGCTTTGGTCACTATGCCAGGTTGGCCGCGATCCCGGCGCGCGAGGAGCGCTTCGGAATCCCGGTCGCCTACCCGCGCTTTCCGACCATCCCAAAGTTCGGGATGACGCTCGCCCCCACCCTGATGGCGGCAGCACTCTATCCAAAGCTCCGCCGGATGCTGGCGAGCGGTGACTTCGCCTTCGATGTCCTCGACTCCTACTACATCTATCCGGACGGCGTGGCCGCCGTTTGGCTCGGCCGGATGCTCAAGCGGCCGGTGATCATCAGCGCCCTGGGGACGGACATCAATCTGATCCCGCGTTATCGACTGGCGCGGCGGATGATCCAGTGGGCGGCGCACCACGCGGCCGGGATCACGACGGTCTGTCAGGCGCTCAAGGATGGGATGGTGGACCTTGGGGTCCCGGCGGAGCGCATCCGGGTGGTCCTGCACGGCGTCGACCTGGACCTGTTCAGACCACCCGCGGACCGCGAGGCGCTGCGGGCACGCCTGGGCCTGACCCACCCCACCCTGCTGTCGGTCGGCCACCTGATCGAGCGCAAGGGCCACCACTTCGCCGTCGAGGCGCTGGCGGAACTCCCGGAGATGGACCTGGTGCTGGCCGGCTACGGCCCGGAAGAGGCCGCCTTGCGCCGCTTGGCGGCCCGCCTCGGGGTGACGGAGCGCGTGCGCTTTCTGGGCTTCGTCGATCAGGCGGCCCTGCGTGACTGGTACGGCGCCGCGGATTGTCTGGTCCTGGCCTCCAGCCGGGAGGGCATTGCCAACGTCATCCTGGAGGCGCTGGCCTGTGGTACACCGGTGGCGGCGACGCGGGTCTGGGGCGCACCGGAGGTCATTGACAACCCGGCCGCGGGGGTCCTGATCGAGGAGCGCTCAGGGCGCGGGGTGGCCAGTGGCGTGCGGCACCTGCTGGGCCTTCCGCAGGATCGCGCGGCCACGCGCCGCCAGGCGGAGCGTTTTCGCTGGGAACACACCACCCGCGACCACCTGGCGGTACTCGCCGAGGCCTTGAGGTCTAGTGCACCGGGCCGGAATGCTCGGACCATTGACCCCGGGCGTCCGACCTGCCGACCCTAGGGTCCGCTGTCCGGACCAGCGACCTCGCAAGGTGCACACGGCGCACCCTACGACCTCAATGCCTGAGGAATGCATTGCTCTCACAGAGACTCGGAGACACCAAGAAAGAAATCAGGCGAGCCCGTCATACACCCGCATGTAGCCGCGGATCATGGCGGCCTGGCTGAAGACCGCGACCGCCCGGTCGCGGCCGGCCCGACCGTAGGCGGCCAGGCGCGCGGGGTCGTTCAGGTCGTCGAACAGGGCTTGCGCCAGGCGCTCGGGGTCCGCAGGCGGGACCAGCGTGCCGGTTACACCCTCCAGCACCAACTCGGGATTGCCGCCGACCCGGGTCGCCACTACCGCCAGCCCGCTCGCCATCGCCTCCAGCAGGGTGTTGGAGACCCCCTCACGCCGCGACGGCAGGACGAAGAGGTCCAGACAGCGATACAGGTCCGGGGTATCGTCGCGAAACCCAGGGAGCCAGGCGTGATCCTGTAGCCCGGCGGCGGCGAGTTCAGCCTGGATCGGCGCCCGCAGTGCACCGTCACCGACGACGACCAGACGCAGCCGCGGGCGCAGGTGGGGCTGGGCGTGCAGCAGCCGTATCAGGGCCCGGACCAGGGTGACCTGGTCCTTGACCGGCTCCAGGCGGCCGACGGTGCCAATCACCAGGGCATCATCCGGGGCAAAGCCGTGCGGCAGCCGGTCGCGGGGCCGGGCCCCGGGGGCAAAGCGTTGCACATCCACGCCGTTGTAGACGACCGACAGGTCTTCTGCGGGAATCCCCACGTCGGTGTTGAGCCAGTGCACCAGGTCGGCCGACATGCCGATGTAGTGCCCGACCAGCAGGCGACTGAAGCGCCGCAGGCGGTTATAACGCCGGTGCTGCCCCTCGATCTCCACGGCATCCAGGCCATGCTCGCTGTGCACGAGTCGCCGAACCCCGGCGAGCCGGGCCGGGACCAGCATGTCCAACGCCGGCAAATTGCGCGTGTGCACGAGCCAGGGGCGCAAGTGCCGCAAGGCGCGGTAGACGCGGCCATAGGCGGCCAGGTCCTTGCCCGCCCGCTTGCCGATCTCGATGATCGGCACCCCGGGGCGCGCAATGCGTCCGCGAAAATCGGTCGCGTGCGTCAGGCACAGGATGGCGTGCCGATAGCGATCGGCCGGCATCCAATTGATCAGGTTGACGACACCGTTCTCCAGGCCGCCATAGTCCAGCTTGTAGATGAGATGACAGATCAATCGCCGCTGGTCTGGCGCGGGTGGCTTGCTCAGAACTTCGGTCATAGTCGCTTCCCATGGGCCCTGGGTCCGACCGGGCGTGATCGTCCGGGGCCCGGGGTCGGACGAGGAGTTCGCAGGATAACCCGGGGCACGCTCGCAGGACGGCGGCACGGCCTTGGTCATCCTAGAAAAAGAGCAGTCAGCGATCAGCTTTCAGCATTTGGCTTTGCATTTCAAGAGTTTGTGACCACCCGGTGCATCACCTGTCGGGTGGGCGCCTGCGGCTCCAAGACGGCTCGTAAGATGCTGATGCACTTATGGCTGACGGCTGATCGCTGACGGCTGACTGCTCTTTCCAGGGTCATCGTTCCGGCCACTGGGTTCGCCGCCAGTCCGGTCCGCACAGCGGACCCTCAGGCCGCGCGTTGTAGGGTCCGCTGTGCGGACCGCTCGCCGCCGGCCTCCGCTCGAGGGCAGCGGCACACCGATCGTCCAGGCCCCCGGCGCACCAACTCAGCACTGACCAGGCCAGCGTTGCGCGATCTTGGGGCGCAGCGCCCCTGGCCAGACGCCCGCGGTCCGGCTCGGGCCAGGCCCGCGGCGCCCTACCGCCCTCGGCGGCGCCCGCAGGCACCCTAGGGCGACCCCGACCGCCAACCCACGTCACTGACCCAGTTAGCCGATTCCGGGTCGCTGCCGGGACCGCCCCGGATGCTGGCGCGGTATTTGCATTCGTTCTAGGTAGATACCCCCAGCCACCAGGCAGTCGCACCATGCTAAGGCAATTCCAATCCAGTGGCGGCGGTCAGGTCCAGTCCAAACAGGCTGGCCCCGCGATGGCCTACCACGAGTTCTACGCCGACAACTTCGTGCCGCGCGAGCACTATCGCCCGATGTGGGAACACATCCAGGGCACCGGGCAGCAGATGCTCGGCGCCAAGGCCCACGAGGCCCACTTAGCGCTGCACACCGAGGGCGTGACCTTTACCGTCTACTCGGACCAGGACGAGGGGATCGAACGGGTCTGGCCCTTCGATATCCTCCCGCGCATCATCACCGCCGACGAGTGGACCATGCTCGAGGCCGGGCTCAAGCAACGCGTCCGCGCCCTGAACCTGTTTCTCAAGGACATCTACCACGGCCAGCGTATACTCAAAGACGGGGTCGTACCCCCGGAACTGATCTACCGCGGCAAGGACTTCCGCCGCGAAATCATGGACATCGATCCACCGCACGACATCTACACCCACATCAGCGGGATCGACCTGATCCGCGACGAGGAGGGACGCTATCTGGTCCTGGAGGACAATCTGCGCACCCCCTCGGGCGTCTCCTACATGATCGAGAACCGGATCGTGGAGCGGCGCATCCTCCCGGAGTTCTTCGCCCGCTACAAGGTGCGCCGGGTCGAGCACTACCCGGCCCTGTTGCTCCAGGCGCTGCGCTTCCTCTCCCCGCGCGGCCCCGAGGAGGCCACCATCGTGGTCCTGACCCCCGGGATCTACAACTCGGCCTATTTCGAGCACACCTTCCTCGCCAAGGAGATGGGCGTGGAACTGGCCGAGGGCCGGGATCTGGTGTGCGAGAACGACAAGGTCTATCTGAAGACCACCCAGGGCCTGCGCCGCGTGGACGTGGTCTACCGGCGGGTGGACGACGACTTTCTGGACCCATTGGTCTTCCGGTCCGACTCCACCCTGGGGGTCGCCGGCATCATCGACGCCTGGCGCGCCGGCAATGTCGCCCTGGTGAACGCACCGGGCAGCGGCATCGCCGACGACAAGGCGGTCTATGCCTATGTCCCTGAGATCATCCGCTACTACCTGGGGGAGGCGCCGATCCTGCAGAACGTGCCCACCTACCAGATGACCGACCATCAGGACCGCGCCTATGTGCTCGACAACATGGAGCGGATGGTGATCAAGGCGGTGGCCGAATCCGGCGGCTATGGCATGTTGATGGGGCCGGCCTCCACCGCTGCCCAGCGCAACGAGTTCGTCAAGAAGATCCACGACAACCCGCGCAACTACATCGCCCAGCCGGTGGTGCAGTTGTCCCGGCACATCTGCTATCTGGACGGGGAACTGGAATCGCGCCACCTGGATCTCCGCCCCTTCATCATCTATGGGGACGGCATCGAGGTGGTCCCCGGGGGCCTCACGCGCGTCGCCCTGACCAAGGGGTCACTGGTAGTCAACTCCTCCCAGGGCGGCGGGAGTAAGGACACCTGGGTCCTGACGGACTAGGTAACGAGTCAAGAACCGAGCCGGACGGGGCATTTGCCCCGTCCGCAACGTTTTTCCGTGACCTCCAGAGCGTATCGGCCAGCGGCGACGGAGTAAACACTCGGGACGGGGTGAATACCCCGTCCCGCCCGGTGGCTGGGACGGCCCCCGGGCCGGACCGGGCAGGGCATTCGCCCCGTCCGGAACCTTTTTGCGAGGGCTCCGGCGCGCGGCGCACCCTACATCTGTGGATTCATTTGCGGACAATCTCCTAAATGTTGAGTCGTATCGGCGAATCGTTGTATTGGATGACGCGCAACCTGGAGCGTGCGGACGACACCGCGCGCATCCTGGACATCAACGTCGTCTACATGCTGGAGGCGGATGAGGGCGCCACCGAGGAGATGCAGTGGCAACCGCTGCTGAACATCGTCGGGGCCGACGAACTCTATCCGATACGCTATCCGGACAAGCGCGTGACGGTGCAGCGGGTCATCCACCTGCTGACCCAGGAAAAGGACCACCCAGGCTCGCTCTACAACAGCGTGCGACTGGCCCGGGAGAACGCCCGGGTAGTCCGCGACCGCATCTCCAGCGCGATGTGGGAGGCGATGAACGAGTTCTGGCTGTCGGTGGACAAGCACCTGAAGACCAATCTCCAACCCTGGCGGGCGGCCGAGTTCTACGCCCATGTCCACCGGGAGGTCGCCACCTTCTACGGGCTCGCCCAGAGCACCATGATCCGCGGCGAGGCCTATGGGTTCACCGTGCTCGGCACCCTGTTGGAGCGCGCGGACATGACCGCGCGCATCCTCGACGTGCGCTACCACCTGCTGCTGCCCGATCTCAGCCTGGTGGGCTCACCGCTCGACTATTACCAATGGGGCGCGCTGCTCAAGTCACTCTCCGGGTTCGACGCCTACCGCCGCCAGTACCATGGCGGTATCCGGCCCATTGAGGTCGTGGAATTCACCGTGCTGAACCCGGACTTCCCCCGCTCGCTCGCCTATTGTCTGAACGGCATGGAGCGGGCCATCGCGCGGATCGGCCTGGTCGATCAGGGCGAGGTCCCGCAGGCCCTGCTGGCGCTGCGCCAACACCTGACGGTGGCCACCCCGCGGGACATCCTCGACCAGGGGCTGCACGAATATCTCGACCACTACCTGGCCCTGTTGGCGAACCTGGCAACGGCCCTGCAGGCGGACTACTTCGAGGCCCACCTGGGAGACGCGAAGTGAAGTACCGCATCGAGCGCGACTGCCGCATCCTCTATCCCACCCCGGTGCGCGAGCATCACTGCCAGGTGCGCCTGGCCCCCTGGGAAGACGGCAGCCAGGCCCTTACGCTCCTGTCACTGCAGGTCTCACCGGACACGCTCCCGGTCGCCCGCTACGACGGCTTCGGCAACCTGGCCCACCACTTCGCCGTCCTCGGCGCCCACCGCGCGCTTGCGTTCAAGCTCACCGCCGAGGTCGAGACCCGACTGTCAAACCCCTTCGACTTCGAGGTCCTGGACCCGGCCCGCGAGCGCGCCTGGTTGACGGACAGCCTGCACCAGGCCCCGCGCCTGTGGGACTTCGTCTACCACCAGGGGTTGCTGACCCCGAAGCTCCCGGAGAAGATCGCCGGCCGCCCTACACCCGAATGGCAGGAAGGGGTCGCGGTCCTCAAGCAGATACAGGACGCACTCACCTGGGTCCACACGGTCGCGGAGTTCGACCCCGAGGCGACCCAATCGGTCACGGCCCTGCCGGACCTCTACAGCGCCGCGCGCGGCACCGCCGCGGACCTTGCACACCTGCTGATCGCGCTCCTGCGCGGCTGGAACCTGCCGGCCCGCTTCGTTTCCGGCTACCAGGACGCCGCCTATTTCGACCCCGACGACGAGGCCCCGGCAGGCACCGCCCCGCGCCCCCAGACCCTGCACAACTGGGTCGAGGCCCTGGTCCCCGGCGCCGGCTGGCGCGGCTTCGACCCCGCCTTCGGGCTGCTCGCCGACCACACCTATATCCGCGTCGCGGTCGGGCGCGACGCCGGCGATGTCAGCCCCTTGCGGCACACCAGCAAGGGGGCCGGGGATAGCCCGGAAGTGTCGGAGACGTTGCGCGTCACCCGCCTGGACGGGGCCCCTGCCCCTTAGTAACGAGTCAAGAACAAAGAACATTCCCTAATGGACTTGTTTCAGGCACGCCTACCGTCGGCGACGGAGTAAACACTGGGGACGAGGTCAATACCACTCATAAAAAAAGGTATACCCCGGCCCGGCCCAAGCCCGGCCTTCGCACCAGCCGGGAGGCCGAGGTGGTCACCCGCCCGCTAGCCCAGGAGTTCGAGCAGCCCGAACCCGAGGGTCCCGAAGGGGAGAATAGCTAGCTTGATCAATGGGTTTTCCGAGAACCGCTGGAACGCGAAATCGTGCATCGTCTCGACCCGCTCGATCAGGTTCTCCAACTGCCGCCGCCGCGGCAGCCCCCCGGGACGCGCCGCGGCATCGCGCAACTGGTCGCGATAGTCACCCAGGGTAGCCGCTCGCAGTCGTCGCGCCGCGCGCTGCACGATCCAGGCCGAGAGCAGGAGGTAGAAGGCCAGCACGACGAAGGCGATCAGGATCGCGGGCGACAGCACGGTCGTGTCGAACCAGGGCAGGCGCGCGGCGACCAGCAGCAGCAATACCAGGAGTGGATAGACGGCGGCGCGCACGGCCATGTCCGCGTAGCGGGCGACCACACGCAGACTGATCCAGCGGTCGACGAGACTGATGTCGACCCGCAACTCCTCGTCCGCGTAGCGTCGGCGTACGGGCTCGGGCCAGGAGACCGTCTTCGGACTCAGGTCGGCGATCAGTTGCCGGGCGCAGAACGCCAGATCCAGATACAGAAAGACGAGCACCGACACGGCGAGCATGCTGACCGGGCGCAGGTTGATCATGAACTGCCGGAGATCCTCACCGCGCAGGGCGCTCGTGCCGCTGTTCCCGCCGATAGCCGGAAACAGACTCATGACGAAGAAAAAAAACAACACGGCCAGGGACAGGGGACCCAGCAGGCGCCAATCGAGCCGGACGCGGCGCCGATGCCGCTGCCAGAGCGCTTGCGCCTGGTCCGATTCCCGACTGCCCTCCTCGGGTAGCGCAGACCCATCAGCGCAGGCACCGGCCCCGGGGGTTGCGACAGCCCCCGATCCTGCCTGCTCACCGGGTCCCATCTCATCGAGCCCCCCGCGCCCCCGCTTCAGGCGGCCGGCCAGGCCGGCACCGCGCCCGCGCAGCCAGGCCCAGTCCCGCGCCAGGCCCTCGCGAAACGACTGCGCGGATGCGGACCTCGGTCGACTGTCGGCAGCGGCATTCGTGAGATAGCGCCGCTCGATCTCCCCGAGGGCCCGCGCCCGCTCCATGAACATCAGGGGGACGAACAGGACCGACAGGGCCACGGCGAGGGTGGTCAGATAGATAGGTATCCAGCCGCTGGTCCCGCTAGCGAGGCTGAAGGGTTCCGTAGGGACCCCGGGCGGGCGCAGCGGATAGACCAATACCGAATGACTAAAGGCGTACCACAGGCCCAAGGCCAGCAGGATGACCAGCACCAGCAGCCCCAGCGTACCCAGGGGGTGCGCACGCGGGGATCTGCGAATGCTCGGGTCATAGAGAAGATAGACACCGGCCAGGGTGAGCGCGAAATAGAAGAACGTCAGCAGCCAATCGGCCGACTTCCCCGGGGCCAGGCCCCGGGCGGTCAGGTCGAGGGGGCTGGGCACCGCGGCCGGGTTCACGAGTTCGGTCGGGCCGTGGCGACCGATCTCGTAGAGTCTCACCACCGCGGCTGGCTTGTCGATGACCTGACAGCGCGCGGCCCCGGTCTCGTCCGACCTGGCGCCGCCCGGGAAGGCCTGGCGTACGGCATGGAAGATCGCGGTCTGGTAGTTCGTCCGAAACGGCGGGAGCGAGGCACTGGGGTCGCACTCGGCGGGTCTCAGGTCAAAGCCGCTGGCGACGATGAGCCCGCGCGTCGCCTGTTCGTAGGCCGAGTCGAACATCCGGGCGTCGAGATCCGTCGTGAAGAAGACGGCGGAGGGGAACTTCGGGCGCAGCGCCTGCAGGATCAGCATCTTGTCGTGCAGGTCGCTGCCCAGGATGCCGATGGCGAAGACCCCGTTCGGCGCCGCCGCCAGTTCATCCGCCAGGCGGCGCAGATAGTCCAATTGCGCCTGACCCTCGGCGCGCTCGTTCGCGGGGGTGGCCCGGGGCGGCGGCGACAGGGTCCCGGAGGCCGCCCCCGGGGCCGCGCGCGGGGCCTCCTGCTTACCCTGGGCGGACGGGATGTTGCCATCCAATCCGCGCATATAAGTGAACAGGCTGACCTCGACCTCGGGCGGTGGCTGGCCGTCAGTCGTGTCGGCTGGCCGATCCCGCCCCTCCGGCGGGAGTTGGAGCTGCGCCTGCACCGCCAGCGGCAAGGAGCGGCCGTAAATGGTATCCCACTCCGAAATGAGGACGACGTGTTTGACCCTTTCTCTCGCCCGACCCGCCACTCCGAACCAGTCGCTCAAGAGACCCTTGAGCCATTTGTTAACTCGTCTCGGCCATCCCAGTAGAGGAGCAGGGTTACGCTGGGAGGAGAGTCCGCGCTCGTCCAGTTCCTGACTCAATCGAACGGCCAACTCATCATCGTTGGGGATGAAACGCCGCAGGCGCACCCGCAGCGCCGGGCAATCGTAGGCGCTATCTTTGCAATCACCCCGACGCTCGGAATCGAGGCCGACGGCACGCTTCAGGCTGTCATCCGTCGCCGTGGCAATCGCCGAGAAAAACTCCAGTTCCAGCGGCGGGTTTGCCGCATCCACGGGGGCGTCCGCCGTTATCTTGGGTGTATAGATATCCTTGAGGTAGCCCACCAGTCCGTCGGAACTCGCCGGACCCAGCACCTTGATCGGGGCCGCGATACGCATCTGGGGATCGATCCCGGCGACCACCTGCGTGACCACCGCCCGGATGCGGCTCAGCGGTTCCTGCTTGAAGGCGTCGCTGGCGAGCCACAAGAGTATCAGCCGCTCGGACACATCCCGATGCTTGAACCGCTCGTACGGCACCACTTTGGGAAGCCCATCGCCACCCCGTGGCGTAAAGTAGCCGATATGGGTCGAGTCGACCGGCAGATAACCGCTCTCCTCGAGGGCCGACAGGATCGCGTGGCGCGAGCGCAGGCGGCCCTCCACGGACTCCGCATAGGGTTCCGCATTGACCATCACGGCCAGGACTTGCGTCGGCTCGGTCGCGGCCTGATCGGCAACGTCCGGCGCCGCCGCCCGGGGACCCGAATCATCCTTCGTCTTCGGCTCGATCGCGACCTCGACCCGCCAGTCTTCATCCTGGACCGCCCCCTGCAAGGTCCGCACCCGGACTTGGGCGTTCAGGTCGCGCAGCGGGCTGACCGCGGCGGGGTCGGGGGGCGGCTCCTGGGACTTCAGAAAGCGCTCGACGGCCTCGAAGGGGTCCTGCCACAGGCGTGCCGGGACCTTCTGATCAGAAAAAGACTGGTCCGCCAGGCCGGAATTGGGGGGCCGCAGAGTTTGCAGCGGCGCGCCGTCGAACCAGACGACGCCGACGACCGCAAGCACCGCGACCACCCCGGGCACGGTGAAACCAAGACCAGTGTTGGATGCACTCATGACTCCTCCTCGAACCCCTTCAAATCGGTCGGCGAACCACGGAACCTTGGGAGCGGGACTTCCGGCCGGTGCTTGGGCAAAATAATAGGCGATGGTCCCACCGTTTCCAGGATTTCATCAGAACCTTGAGTTGCCGAAGGCCATCGATCCTGCTGCGCTGCTATGTTCAAGGCGCCCGGCGCGTGGCGGCGGTGCGGTACTCCACTGAGCGGCACTGAGGTTGCCGACGGGAGGAAACAGGCTCCGCCCCCTGGTCTACCCTTGAGCCCGCCCGCGCAATCCCCCATGATGCCGCTCCCCCATCAGGTCCAGGTCCGCCCCGCCCATGCAATACGCCGATCTCCGCGACTTCATCGACCAACTGGAACAACGCGGTGAACTGAGGCGCGTCCGGGCCGAGGTCGACCCCTATCTGGAGGTGACCGAAATCTGCGACCGGACGCTGCGTGCCGGCGGTCCGGCGCTCCTGTTCGAGCGACCCAAGGGGTCGCGTGTCCCGCTGCTCGGCAACCTGTTCGGCACCCCCAAGCGCGTGGCCCTGGGGATGGGCGAGGAGTCGGTGGCGGCCCTGCGCGAGGTCGGGCGACTGCTCGCCTTCCTCAAGGAGCCGGAACCGCCCAAGGGGCTGCGCGAGGCCTGGGCGGCGCTTCCGATCTTCAAGAAGGTCTTGGACATGGCCCCCAAGGTGCGGCGTCACCCGCCCTGCCAGGAGCGGGTCGTCGCGGGCGCTGCGGTCGACCTGGGGCGCTTTCCCATCCAGCACTGCTGGCCGGGGGACGCGGCGCGGCTCATCACCTGGGGTCTGGTGATTACCCGCGGACCGGAGAAGGCGCGGCAGAACCTCGGCATCTACCGGATGCAGGTGTTGGGACCCAACCGGGTCATCATGCGCTGGCTGGCCCACCGGGGGGGTGCACTGGATTTGCGTGACTTCCAGCGGGCGCACCCGGGAAAACCCTTCCCGGTGACGGTGGCCCTGGGGGCGGACCCCGCGACCATCCTGGCGGCCGTCACACCGGTGCCGGATAGCCTCTCGGAATATGCCTTTGCCGGACTGCTGCGGGGCAGCCGCACCGAGGTGGCGGCCTGCCTGGGGTCGGACCTGCAGGTGCCGGCCCGTGCGGAGATCGTGCTGGAGGGGCACATCTACCCGGACGACCTGGCGGCCGAGGGGCCCTTCGGCGACCACACCGGCTATTACAACGAGGTGGACCGCTTCCCGGTCTTCACCATCGAACGGATCACGGCGCGCGCCGACCCCATCTATCACAGCACCTACACCGGCCGACCACCGGACGAACCGGCGATCCTGGGGGTGGCGCTGAACGAGGTCTTCGTGCCCATCCTGTGCAAGCAGTTCCCGGAGATCCAGGACTTCTACCTGCCGCCGGAGGGCTGCTCCTACCGGCTGGCGGTGGTCAGCATGAAGAAGCAGTACCCGGGGCACGCCAAGCGGGTGATGCTGGGCGTCTGGTCCTTCCTGCGGCAGTTCATGTACACAAAATTCGTCATCGTGGTGGACGAGGACATCAACACGCGGGACTGGAAGGACGTGATCTGGGCCATGACCACCCGCATGGACCCGGTACGGGACACGGTGCTGATCGAGAACACCCCGATCGATTACCTGGACTTCGCCTCCCCGGTGTCCGGGCTCGGGTCCAAGATCGGGTTCGACGCGACCAACAAATGGCCGGGCGAGACGACCCGCGAGTGGGGCCAGCCGATCCGTATGGATGATGCGGTGCGCGAGCGGGTGGATCGGATCTGGGCCGACCTGGGGATCCAGTAACCCTAGAATCGGCAATTGATCACGCAAAGACGCAAAGAACGCAAAGAAGAACAGAACCTTGCAAGCGATGGTCCCGTCACCCGCCAGGTGAGCCCAGCGACAGAAATATCGCATTGAAAAACTTTGCGTCTTTGCGTCTTTGCGTGAAATAAATGCTCTTTCTAGGGTAACCGGTTTCAGCTTCTCTTGCGTAGCGACCCCAACGGGGTCGAACATACCAGCCCAGGGCAGCGCCCTGGGTATGGGTTATCGCAGCGCTTAGCCCTGAAAGGGCGTGACATAACGACGCGGCTCCCTATGTCACGCCCTTTCAGGGCTGGGCCGAATAAACAACGCTATCCCAGGGCGTTGCCCTGGGCTGGTATATCGCGCCCCTGCGGGGCTTGAGCAGGCGCAGCCAAGAGTAGTGTCCAATGTCAGAAACCTCTATCGCCGACGCGAAGAGCCAGCGCGCGAGTTTCTGGGACCAAATCGAAGCGATGCGCGCGGATTCCGGATTTGAGCCAGTCGACCTGACCCCGCAGGAAGTTCGCTCTTGGCGCGACCGCAGCGACGGGCGCGATTTCCAGTGGCCGCAATGAAGTACCTACTCGACATCAGCGTCGTTTCCGAGCCGGTCGCATCCCACATCCACACCGAACGCCGGCGTCATGGGCCGAATCCCGGCTGGCACTCGTCGCGGCCGGGGGCCGCGACGGGCTGCCGCGACGACGGGTAGGGGCGGCTTTACCGTGCAAATCCGGCGGGGGCACTCTGGAAGCGGCTTTAGCCGCGACGAGGCCTCGCAGGTTGCCCGAGCGCCGCGGCTTACCGCGGCCTCGCATCGCGGCTAACGGCCATGCAGTCTTGTCCGGCACCCCGGAACATGAGAGATCCATGTGGGAGCGGCCTGCGGCCGCGCTGCGGCGCCGCGGCGAACGCCGACCCCGCGTTCCGCGCGCGGCCCGTCGTCGCTGAAGCCGCTCCCACAGCGTCGCTGCGCCACTTTCACGGCAAAGCCTCGACCTCCAATTGCGGCGGGGCGCGACGCCCGGTCAGCCGTACCAGGTATCGAAGACCCGCGCCCCGCTCGCCTGGATCAGGTTGCGGTAGTGGTCCGGGAGACGCTCGGCGGGGACGTCCAGATAGTCCAGGGTAAACAGGTCGTCCGGGGTCAGTTCGGCCCCGAGCAACTGGGAGTAGTCGGCATCCGCCAGCTTGACGCGGATACGCTCGTCGCGCAGATAGTCCCGCAGGGCCGCGAAGCGCGCCTCCTGGCCCGGTTCCTTGAGCAGCAGGGCCAGCAGCCGGCGCTGATGCGCCTGGTAGTCGACCACCCCCAAGCGGACTACCGACACCTTGTAGCCGACATGATCGAAGGCCCCGGCGCCGCCCTCGTTCCGGGGCACGGCGGCGGAGACGGTCACGCTGCCGACGGCGACCTGACCGGCGCGCAACTGGTCGGCGATATAGCCGGACGCCAGGTCGACCAGCACCGCCTCGGCGATATCCAGGATCAGACCGCCGACGAAGCGGGTGGGGTGCAGGCGGGTCCAGGTCATGGCACCGGCCTCAACCAGACCGGCCGGCAAGAACAGGGCCGGGGTGGCGGCGAGCGCCTGCAACAGGCGGCGGCGGTCTTGAGCGACAAGGGTTGACGATGCGGTGATACGGCTGACCATGGCGAGACACCCCAATCGGCACGGATGGATGCTGGGACTGAGCCGGGCGGTCGCCCGTCCGGATCACTTGAGTATAACCCTAGAAAGAGCAGTTCTCCCACAGAGACACAAAGATCACAAAGATTTTCAACGCGCGGCCCAACGCCTTCAATGATTTGTTTTTCTTTGTGTTCTTTGTGTCTTTGTGTGAGCAATTCCCGGACTTAGGATAACCGCGAGGTCATCGACAAGGCGATTTCCAAGGACCGTCGTAGGGTGGATAAGGCGCGCACGAAACCCTCGCAGACCGGGCACGGGGCTTGATCGCGCCGCATCCACCGGGCGGGGTGGTGGATGCGCTGCGCTTATCCACCCTACCGATGGGGCCGTCGCGGCGAGGCTGAAAAACCGCCGCGCCAGGGGGCTCTGCCGCCTGGCCCCCCGACCGACGTTAGGGGGCGGAAAGAAGAAGAGCATGGAAAAGGGAAAAAGTATAAAGAAAAAAGTGAATTAGTCCTGGGCGAGGCGGAAACCGAGGTAGTCGTACCGGAGCGACGGCGCGAGCCAGAGACGGGAGGCGGAACGCAGCCACGACGGCCTGTGGCTCCACGAGCCGCCGCGGATCACCCGGTTCGGCGAATTAATGGCATCATTATTGCTAATACACGTCTTTTCCTTCCCATCGTAGGAATTGGCATAGGCCGAGCAGGGCCACTCCCAAACGTTGCCGCCGGTGTCATAGAGCCCCCAAGGATTGGCCGGAAAGCTTCCCACCGGGGCGGTCTGCTTGTTGTCCCATTGGCTGCCGCAGCCGTCGCAATTGGCGTGACTTCGACCGATGTCGTCGCCCCACCAATAATCGGTGCTGGTCCCGGCACGGGCGGCATATTCCCACTCCGCCTCGGTCGGCAATCGGTAGCGCCCACCGGTGACTTGACTCGCCCATTGCGCAAAGGCGGTCGCATCCTCCCAGGACACGTTGATCACCGGCCGCTGCTCGCGGCCCCAACCCTGATCCGCCGGTTTGGCCCGGCCGGTCGCATCGCAGAAGAGGTCGTATTCAGCGAAGGTGGTCTCGTAGCGGCCGATCTTGAAGGCATCGACACAGACCTGATGCGTCTTGCCCTTCTCGCCCATCGCGAAGCAGCCGGCCTTGATCGCTGCCATGCGCCCGGGAAGGGCCTGCTTGAAGGCGTCGAGTTGCGGTCGCAGTTCCGTTGCTCGCTGGGCTTGCCGCTGCCGGTCCTGTTCCTTCTGCTGCCGCTCCAACTTGTTCTGCCAGCCCTTCGGCACCTGCACCGAACTATCCACCTCCAGCGCGACCAACCGCTGCATGAGAAAGACATCCCCCCAGGCCGGATCGATCCTAAGCCCCGGATTGCCGCCAAGCTTGAGCTGACCCAGTTGCGGGAAGTCGAGCCCGTCGCGCGAGGCGAAGGCCGTGAGTCCGCTATTGCTGAGGTCCAGTTCGGTGACATTGGGCGGCAGCAGACCGGGATCGAGTTGACCCAGGGCGCTGCCGCTCAAGTTGAGTGTGCGCAATGACTTAAGCGACCCAAGCCCCAGCGGGACCAGGGTGCCGAGCCGATTGCCGGACAGGTCCAGATGGGTCAGGTTGGCGAGTCGCCCCAGATTGCCGTAGGCGCTCGCCGCGCCCAGGGTGCCGCCGAGCTTGAGGATACGCAGATTGCCGAGCGCGCCCCAGAGTGCGTCCAGTTCCGCCGCGCCCCCGCCGGCGGCGAACAGCGGGACACCCGTCAGATCCAGGTGCTCCAGGACCCGCATGGCCTGCACGGGGGCGAGTTGCGCCGCCTTGACCTGGGTGCCGGAGAGATCCAGGTGCCGCAGCCGGGTGAAGCGCCCGAGCCAGGGCGGCAGGCGTTGCAGGTCGAGCCCGCAGAAGCTGATGGTCTCGGCCAGCACCAGGCGCGCCGGGTCGCTGTCGGCGGGGATGACGTAGGGGCTGCGCTCGCCCTCCAGGGCCATCCGGACCCCGAAGTCGTGCATGGTGCGGATCTCCTCGCGGGAGAAGCCGGTGTCCTGGGCCTGGGTCAGGCACGGCAGCACGGCCAGGAGCAGGCAGGGGAGCAGGTAGCGGGGCATGGTGGACCTCCTTGGGCTGTCCGGCGATTGTACCCCGGTCATCCTGATCGGCTGGCCCTGGCGCGCGACGTACCGGACGATGAAAGGCATGCGTGGGAGGGGCTTTAGCCGCGCCGGGGCCACGCGGCTTGCACGGTCGCGTCGCGGCTAAAGCCGCTCCCACAGCGTCGCTGCGCGACGCTCACGGTAAAGCCTTGACCTTCTGTCTCCTTGCGGGACGCGCCGCACCGGGGCGCGGCGCGTCCGGTCGCTCAGTAGCGCCCGCCGCCTTCCCGACCGCCGCCATCGCGGTCACGATCACGGCCGCCACCGCCGCCGCCCCAGCCACCACCGCCGCCACCGCCCCCTCCACCACCGCCGCCACCACGCGGGCGGCTTTGCTGGTCGCGCGGGCGCGCCTCGTTGACGGTCAGTTTGCGGCCCTTGAACACGGACTCGTTCAGTTCCTTGACGGCGGTCTCGGCCTCCCCGCTGTTGGGCATGTCCACGAATCCAAAGCCCTTGGATTGTCCGGAAAACTTGTCCTTGATTACCTCGGCGCTGGCGAGTTCCCCGTACTCGCCGAAGACGTCGCGCAAATCCTCATCAGTGACGGTATAGGTTAGGTTGCCTACGTAGATCCTCATCGCTGTCTCTCACGCTTTTGTGTATTGATCGGAGGGAACCCGAAGAGCGACCAACACACAAGTCCGCTCACCGGACACAGAGAACCTGCGCGGGCCCGGCGGTCTGATCGGCACCGCCTCGCCCCATTGGGATGGGGTGGCGCCGATCGCCGACAGCGCTGGGCGCTCGCCGCGATGGAAACAAGAAGAAAAGTAGTGGATCAGGGCCAAGGCGTCAACCATGATTGCACCGATAGGCAAAACTCCCACAACCGTAGTCGATTCATCCGTCGTCGGCATCAGTCGATGTTGCCCTTGCGATGCTGGTCGTAGAGGTAGCCGCCCAAGGCGCCGACACCGAGCCCGATCAGGGCGCCAGCACCGGCCTGGGCGCTCAGGGAGCCGATCAGGGCGCCGCCGGCGGCCCCCATGAGGGCGCCGCTCGCCGCGCGGGTGCCGGTGGTGGAACCGCAGCCGGCGATGGTGAGCGTGGCGATCAAGATGGCGGGGACGCGCAGCGTCTTCAGTGAAAAGGTGTTCATGCACGGGACTCCAGGACGTTGGCGGACGCGACCGACGACCGCGCCGCGGGGGATTTCAGAGACCAAGGCGACGCGCCTTCAGCCGGTCGGAAGCGCAGTCGCCGCCGCACGCGGGCTCGGCGCGGACGCGCTCAACCCTTGCAGGGATACTTGGCCGCCAAGCCGCGGAGCAGACCCAGCACCGGCGGTGCCGCCATCGCCTGCGCGTCCCCCGCCTTGGCCGCAGCCCAGACCTGGAAGGCGGCCACCCCGTCCTCAATGGTGGCGTTGGCCGGGAAACAGACCAACCGTTTTAGCTTGCCGGGCTTGCTGACCGCATCGTGATACTGGGCCGTGGCCTCGATGAAGGCGCGGCATGCCTGGCGGGCCATCGGGTACTCGGCCGCGTCCGCCGGGACGGCGCAGACGCTGTAGAGTTCCTTGGTCGTATCGAAACGGAAGTCGGCGTTCTCGACGGCCGCCGCCGACTGGACCAGACCCAGCGTCAGCAGGGCGGCGAGCCCGGCGACGGCCCGGGTGGTGATGCTTAAATAGCTCTGAACCATGGTCTTTCGGCCTCGTTGATTGTCTGATCGGCACCGGCTGACGCAGCGGGGCGACAGCACGGTCATTCTCTAACTATCGTTGCCCGCGTCTCGCTCGTCCCGCGGGGCTCACCCGAGCAGCACGTCCTTAGCCTCGTTGATCTTGGCCGCCAGGTAGTCCGAGCCGCCCCGGTCCGGGTGCAGGCGCAGCATCAACCGCCGGTGGGCGGCGGTGACCTCGTCCGTACCCGCGTCCGCCGCCAGGCCCAGGACCGCCCGGGCCTCGTCCGGCACCATGCGCAGGGCCGGCGCGGCCTTGGGCCCCGCGGCCGTGCGGGCCGGGTCCGGGCGCTTCACCGGCTGCTGTCCGCGCTCGCGCTCCAGATAGACCTCCAGGGCTTCGGCGGAGGCGATGTCCGTCTGGTTCCAGCGCGTGAGCAGGTCCTGGAGGTCCTCGGTGGAGACCGCGTCCAGGGCCTGCCCCTGGTGGGGCGCCTCGCGCAGTTCACCGCTGATGTGCCCGGAGAGTTGGTCGATGCGCAGGTGCACGCCGCGGGTCGCGACCCGGGACTCGTGGGGTCCCTGGTAGGTCCGCGGCCCCTTGAGTTCGCGCACCCACAAGGCGGTCGCACCGGCCACCGCGCTCGGCATGACGATGAAGTTCAGCACCGGGACCAGGCTGAGCCCGGCCGTCGCGGCACCGAACCCCAGGCCGAGCCCGCGGCGCTCCTTGAGCCGCCGACGTTGCTCCCGGAACTTGATTCCGTTGTTTCCCATTGGGTAATCGGCATACTGCAGGGCCAGGATCCAGGCCGTGAACAGGAACCACAGCACCGGCCCGACCAGGGGTACCAGCAGCAGCAACAGGAAGGGGATGGCCCAGCCCAGGGCATAGAGGATCTTGCGCAGTTCATCCACCACCGTGGGCACCAGGTCCCTGAGCATCTGCGCCATGCCCCCGCCCTGATCCAGGGGCTGGCTGGTGAGCAGCCGCTCCACCTTTTCCGCGAGCAGGCCGTTGAAGGGGGAGGCGATCAGATTGGCGATCAGGGAGAACCCATAGGCAACCAGGACCAGGAGCAACAGTACGAAGAGCGGCCACAGGACCCAGTCCAGCCACTGGAGCCAGTCCGGGACCCGGGCATTCATCCAGGCCAGGAACCCCTCGAACCAGGAGACCCCGGCGGCGATCCCAACCGCGAAGACCAGAATGTTAATCAGCAAGGGGACAATGACGAAGCGGCGCAGGCCGGGGCGCGTGATGAGCCGGATGCCGTGAAGCAAGTAACCGGCACCGGAGGCAGGGTCTACGGACATGGCTGGATTCGCATGGTTTATACCGGGCCGACAGTATACCCAGCCCGGCCCCGCAACGCCGCCGTCCGCGCGCCCCTCAGCAGGCCGGCGGGATCGTGATCACCCCGGCCAGCCCGCAGTACCCGAACTCCTGTTGCCCCGACTCGCCCGCCGGAAACAGCGGGTCGGCGGGGGCACTGGTCCAGCGCCAGGCCATGCAGTGGCTGCCCTTGCAGACGATGTGCTGCTGGGCACCGGACACCACCGGGCAGAAATAGCGTTTGGCGTCTTCTTCTTTGACTAGCATCTTTGAGGTCCTCGTTCGAGCCGATTGGCCGGGCGCGGCACCGGGACCGCGCGCCGGACTCAGGCCACCGCGACCACCGCCTCGGTCTGCGGTTCCGTCAGCGCCCGGTGCATGACGATATTGAGCATGCGCATGGCCGCCGCGATGGCGGCATAGACCTGGTTGGCGTGCACCCCCCGGGTCTTGAAATCACCCTGGGCGGTCTCCCAGGTAATGGTGCACTCGGTCAGCGCGTCGCTGCGTCCGCCCTTGGGGATGCGCACCTCAAAATCCTTGAGTCCGGGCAGACTGATCCCCTGCCGCTTGACCAGCCGCGCCAGGGCGTTGTCGAAGGCAGCGTAGCCGCCGTTACCGCTCCCCGCGGCGCTGAAGACCTCGGCCCCCAGGCGCAGCTTGATGCTGGCGGTCGACTCCAGGTCGAGGCTGGAGGTGACGGTGCAGGCGAGCAGTTCCGCGTGGTGATAGTCCTTGCTGTCCAGGACCTCGGCGATGATGAAGGGCAGGTCCTCAATGGTGATGGTCTTCTTGGAGTCCCCCAACTCGACGATCCGCGCCAGCACCCGGCGCTGATTCTCCTCCGACAGGCTGATGTCCAGGCGCTCCAGGTTCTTCGCCAGTGACGCCTTGCCCGCCAGCTTGCCCAGGGCATACTTGCGCCGCCGGGCAAAGCGCTCCGGCGACAGGCGCGTATGGTAGAGACTGCCCTTGCGGTCCCCGTCCGCATGGATGCCGGCGGTCTGGGTGAAGACGTCGGCCCCCACGATGGGCGCGTTGTCGGCGATACGCTTGCCGGAAAAATATTCGACCAGTTCACTCACCCGGGCCAAGTGGGTCTCGTCGATCCCGATGGCGAAGCCCAACTGGTCCCGCAAATTGACCGCCACCTCCGCCAGGGACGCGTTGCCCGCCCGCTCACCCAGACAGTTGACCGTGCAATGCACCGCGGCCGCGCCCGCCTGGGCCGCGGCGAGCACATTGGCCGTGGCCAGGCCATAGTCGTTGTGGGGGTGGAAGTCGAACAGGCGCCCCGGAAAGCGCCGGATCATGTCGCCCATGGCGCTCCCGACCCGCTCCGGGGTCATGACCCCGAGCGTGTCCGGCAGCATGAAGTGGGCGATCCCACAGTCGGCCAAACGCTCCATCAGGCCGTAGACATAGGCCGGCTGGTCCCGATAGCCGTTGGACCAGTCCTCCAGGTAGATGTTCACCTTGAGGCCCCGTTCCAAGGCGATGCCGACGGTCTCGCGCACGTCCGCCGCGTGTTCATCCAGGGTCTTGCCGAGTTGGCCCCGGCAGTGTGTCTCGCTGCCCTTGGCCAGCAGGTTCAGCACCCGCCCCCCGGCGCGCGCGATCCAGTCTACGCTGCGTCCCCCGTCCACGAACCCGAGCACCTCCACGCGCTCCGCCAGCCCGCGCGAGGCCGCCCAGTCGACGATGTGCGCCAGCGCGTCCTGCTCCCCGGGCGAGACCCGGGCCGAGGCCACCTCGACACGGTCCACCCGCACCAGTTCCAGCAACACCTTGGCGATGTTCACCTTCTCATCCGGGGAGAAGGAGACCCCCTGGGTCTGCTCGCCGTCACGCAGCGTGGTATCCATGATCAGGACAGTGCGGGGGGACTCGGTCATGGGTCGTCTCAATAGTGCGTCGAGGGTAGTGCGTCGAGGCAGGCCTGAGCCACCCCCGCGGGGGCGCCCAACGGGCCGCAATCCCCTGTTTCATTTGTTTAAACCGCTCGCCCGCAGGGGGCGTTGCAGGCCCCCATCATACCACCCTTGCCGGCGTCGCCGGGCCCTCGCCGCCGGGCCTCCCCGCCGACCGGCACCGCCGACGCCCGCCCCGATCCCCCGGGCCGGGCTATACTCTGCGGGTTATCGTCCCCATCCCCGCCCAGGTCCTTCGGCATTGAACACAGCAACGGCCGGCTGCACCAGGTCCGCACCGCGGCCCCGATGGCCGTGCCGCCATGCCGCCGGGTCCGCGGTGCGGGCCGCCGGCCCGGCGGCGGGTGCGGCACCCTGAGCGAGCGAGCGCGTGCGCAATTGTCCCGTCCGTCTCCGACCACCGCCGCCCGCACCCTCGCCCTCGCCTGCCTGTTGGCCGCGCCCTGCTGCCGGTCGGACGCCGCCGCAACCACAGCAGGACAGCGCAGCTGAACGAGGCTTTGGGACGTCTATTAGCCGCCGTGGCGCCGGACCTGGCCGGGCGGCCCCTGGAGTTGGACCGGTCCCCCCTGTTGCGGAGCCTCCTATGAACAAACCACTGTCCCTCGCCGCTGCCCTGGTCCTCGGATACGCCGGCACCGCCTGGCCCTGCGGGGGCCCCAACATCCTGGTGCCGTCCCTGCGCCCAGCGGTCGAGACCCTGACGACCGACGAGTTCGACAGCACCTATCTCGCGCCCTTCCGCTTCCTGGACCCCTTCCGACTGGCGGACGTACACCAAGGGGTCCTCCTGGCACAGATCGCCTATGAAGGGGCCGAGGCGCCCACGCAGGACCCGATCGCCGCGGACCTGGACGCCATGGGGCAGGCCCTGCACGCGGGGGACCGGGCCGGGGCACGGAGCGCGGCACTGCGCGCGATCGACACCCTGCTCACGCTGCCCGCGCCGCTCGCCGCCGCCGGCACCGAATCGTTGCGCCGGGCAGTGGAATTCGTCGAGGTGGAGCCGGCCCTGGGCGAGACCTCCGGGGACCTGGCGGCCGCCGTGTTCCGGGTGGACGCCGCACACGGCGGCACCCCGCTCCTGGATCAGGTCCTGGCGATTCGCGCCGCCCCCTTCGAGCAGGCCGCCGCCACTCTCGCGCGCTTCCCGGACTCCCCCCGGCGCCCTTCACTGGAACTGGCGGCACTGCGCAACCGCATGACCGCGGAGATCGGCAACGGCTGGCCGGGCCAGATCCAGGGCACCGCCCCGCTGACCTGGGCCGCGCTGCTCACTGCCCATGACGACTGGCTGGCCCGCCACCCGGACCACCCGCTCACCGACCTGGCCCGCCTGCAGCGGCTGCGCGTCCTGTATCTACAGGGGGACGGCCCGGCCGCCTGGGGCCTGCTGCTCGACCTCTACGGCCGACGCCCCGCCCGCGCCCTCTGGGAGATGCGCCACCTGCTGCGCAACGGCATGGCCCCCAAGGACCTGGACCTGGCCGGACTGCCGGACCCGGTGTTGGCCGCCGCCCTGCTGGGCCTGGTCCCGGAACCCTCCCCCGCCCGCTGGGACGCCCTGTGGCAACGCGCGGCGGCGGCCGTCGCGCAGACCAACGGGGCGCCCTGGGCGCTGAACTGCCAGGAGCGCCTGCTGGTCGCCGCCGCCACCGGGACCGACCCGACGCTCCCGTCCAACTTCCCCGCTGAGCCCGCCAAACCCAGCGAGCTGTGGGCGCAACTGCGCAGCCTGGCCCTGCACCGCGTCGGGCGGTACCAGGAGGCCCTGCGTCAGGCCGAACTGCTGGATGAACACAACCCGCAGTCGGCGTCCATCCTGGCCACCGCCTTAGTCGAGGTGGGGCAGGCGACCCGCGCCGCCGCCCTGTCGGCCCTGGACGAGCACACCGCCGCCTACCTGCTGCACGTGAGCGCCGACGACCGCGCCCTCGCCGCGATGGCGGGCGGCGGCGGGCCTCGCGCCGCGCTCGCCGCGCAGGCCCTGGCCGAACGGCGGTTGGGCCGGGACGACTGGGCCGCAGGCGCCCTGGTCCTGGCACCGCACGACCCCGAGCGGGCCACCCGCTGGCGCGAGGCGGCACGGCGAGCGGCCGACCGCACCCCGGCCGCGCGCCTGGCCCTGGCCGAGTGGCTGCTGGCGCGCCGCGGCGAGATCTTCCCCCCGGACGACGCCGCCGGCTCCCGCGGCCTCAAGCTGTTGCTCGACACCGAACTCCCGGCGGCGCAGCGCGAGCGCCTGGCCGCCTGGCTGCTGGGCGGCGGCGAGCGCCAACGCGCGCTCGACGCCTATGCCGCCGCCCTGAAGGGTCTGACCCCGGAGGACCCCCAAGCCGCGGCGGTCCTGACCCTGGCGGACGGGCTGTACAACACCCTGCTCAACTGGGACGTTTCCGGGTCGGCCGCCTACGAAAAGCTCTTGGCCGCGAGCCCCGCCGCGCGGCAGATCCGCGCCGCGGGCAAGGCCTTGCGCGCGCGGCCGGCGGCATCCTGAGGGCACAACCTCCCTGGTCCGCACAGCGGACCCTACGGGCGCCGTAGGGTCCGCTGTGCGGACCGCTGACCTCGCAGTTGGCGGATTGGCAGCAGTTCTCAACGAGGCGATGAAATGCTGGAGCACCGTAGGGTCCGCCGTGCGGACCAATCCCCCGCCGGCCACGAAACAGCCGGAATTCATGATCGCGGCCAACCGCAGATCGAGGCTTACCCTGAACGTCGCGCAGCGACGCTGTGGGAGCGGCTTCAGCCACGACGAGGCCTCGGGAGATCTGCCGCCACGTCGCCGGTTGCCGCGGCCTCGGGGGAATAGGGGGGAATAGCGGGGGAATAGGGATCGGGGGAGGGAATAGGGGTCTGACCCTGAGGTATCTTGATGCTTTCCCCAACTGCGCTGGCGCCCTCATAACCCCCCATGGGGATTCGGAAAAAATTCAATTGAGCCTGGCCCCTTTACCCGTATCATCCGCTCGCGGGTCCTGCCGGGGCTGCAATTCCGGCTGACCGATCTGCTCACACAGCCCGAGCCCAAGGCGATGGTCCGCGACCCCATCTATGTCGACTTCGTGCTCCCCGAATGGCGGGAGGCCGAACTGCACGCCGCGGCGCAAACGCGGGCCAGACAGGAAGCCGAGGAACGCGCCGAGGCGCAGGCACGCCGGCAGGTCGAACAAGCGTTGGCACAACTGCGGGGGCAGTTGGCGCAGCGACGGCCGCCACCCTGACGCTCAGACGGGCTCCAGGTCCACCTTGTCATAGATCTGCGCCAGCGTCAGGGTGCAGCCGACGCTGGCCAGTGTCACGGTTGCATCAAGGGCAGTGAACTCACTGAGGGTCCAGCGGTCGTCCGCCCCCCGGCTGAAGAGTTCCACCGCGACCCGGTACTGGGAGACCAGCAGATACTCCGTGAGGCTCGGAATCCGGCGATAGATCGCAAACTTGCCCCCGCGGTCATAGGCCTCGGTGGAGTTGGACAGGACTTCGACGATCAGGGACGGGTTGAGCAGCAGGTCACGCCGGTCGTCGAGGAACTCGTGCTCGCCACACAGCGCGACCAGGTCCGGATAGGTGCCGGCATTGGCGGCGCGGATGCGGACCTTCATGTCATTGGCATAGATGTGGCAGGGACGGCCCTTCATCTGGGCGTGCAACCCGCTGCCGATATTCATGACCACGGCGTTGTGCTGTTCCCGCGCCCCGGTCATGGCGAAGACCTCGCCGTCGATGTACTCGCTGCGCGCCTCGATCGCCGCGCGCTCGTTCGCCAGCCAATCGTCGAAGGTCATGATGGGTTTTGGTTGCAATAACATGGGGCTACTCCGGGGTAAGGCGGTCATGCTGGAAAAAGCAGTTCTCACACCATCCTGCGACATCAGTTGACACGATAGCGCTCCAGCCAATGCGCATAGGGTGCCGGGAGCACCCAGGCCGGGCGATCGATCCCGAGTGTGCGGGCGGCATAATAGGGCCAATGCGGATCGGCCAGGTGCGCCCGGCCCACCATCACGAGATCCAGCTGGCCATCCCGGACCACGCGCTCGGCCAGTTCCGGCGTATCGATACCCCAGGCCGACGCTACCGGCAGCTCCGCCTCGCGGCGCACGCGCTGCGCAATCGGCGCCAGGAAGGCGGGGGCCCAAGGGATGTTCGCGGTCGGCGTCGAGAAGCCCACACTGACGCTCAGCAGATCCAGCCCTTCAGCCTTGAACCCTCTTGCCAGCTCGATGGATTCGGCCAGCGTCTCCTCATCGCGCCCGTCATACTCGATGACGCCGAAGCGCGCCGTCAGCGGCAGGTGTTCGGGCCACACCCGCCGCACCGCGGCCAGCGTCTCCAGCAGGAAGCGGCAGCGGTTCTCGAAGCTCCCGCCATAGGCATCGTCGCGCGCATTGGAGTGGGTGGAGAAAAAGCTCTGCCCGAGATAGCCATGGGCAAAGTGCAACTCCAGCCATTCGTAGCCGACCTCACGCGCCCGCCGGACCGCCGCCACGAAGTCCTCGCGCACCCGCGCAATGTCCGCGAGCGTCATCGCCCGCGGGACCTTGGGCAGATTGGCGCCGAAGGCGATCGCCGAGGGGGCGATGGTCGGCCAGCCGCGCGGGTCGCCCGCGGCGATATGGTCGTCACCCTCCCAGGGCCGGTTCGCGCTCGCCTTGCGCCCGGCGTGGGCGATCTGGATGCCCGGCACCGCGCCCGCCGCCTTGATCGACGCGACCACGGGAGCGAAGGCCTGCGCCAGCGTGTCGCTCCAGATCCCGGCGCACCCCGGGGTGATCCGGCCCTCCGGGGACACCGCCGTCGCCTCCGTGATGACCAGCCCGGCACCGCCGCGCGCCAGCCCCGCCAAGTGGACCCGGTGCCACTCGTTGATCAGCCCGTCGAGCGCCATGTACTGGCACATCGGCGGCACGGCAATGCGGTTGCGCAGGGTTACGCCCTTGAGCGTGAAGGGTTCAAATAATGGGGACATCGGAAGGCTCCGTTGAAGAATCTGGTTCACTGAGCCCTATATTATCAGGTCACCAGCGCCATAGGGCGGATGCCCGCAGGGCGATCCGCCACGGCGCGGGCGCCTAAGCGGCGGAACCGCGAAATGGGTTCAATTACTCGTCTTGCGCCTGGATTTCAACGCAAGAATCAACTCGATCGTGGCCCCTTTTCCTGGCAGGGCGATCCGCCATCACCCGCCCACCGAACTGGCGGAACCGCTATCGCGTTCCGCCATACGTCGGCTGGGGGACCGGCCAATACCGACCGCGCCCGATCCGGGGACCTACGGTCGGTACCAAGAACAGGGCGCCACCGCCTTATGGCAGGTGCTGCAACAACTGAACAACCTGTCGCAGCACCGGGTAGATCAGCGCCTGCGAGGTACAGTCGCGAATCCAATCGTCCTTATCCACCGCACCCGTCAGCGCGCAGCCGTCGCTCTTCTTGAGGATGTCGTTGGTGAGCTTATCCAGGGCCGCACCATAGTCTCCCCTCTCCACGTCCTTCAACACGACGCCGATCTTGCTGTTGAAGGGCTTTCTCTGGTTGTCGTTCTTGAATGCACCGACGGGGAGCGCATCGACCAGCGTCATCGCCTGATTCAGCAGCACCGCGATCTGCCCCGGATCGAATACGGCCGAGGCGGTAACTTGGTCGGGCAAGCTGGTGTGGCCATGGGTGTCGGCAACCACGAGCGACACGCCATAGACGCCGGTCACGTCGGGAGTCAGGGCAGCCATGGCGGTGTTCGCGCCAACCAGAGTCGCGGTGCTGCCCGCTGGCCGGGACAGGATCTGCCAAGTGAAAACCAGTGGGTATTCCTGATCGGGATCGGTACTCGCGTTGCCGTCGAACATTACAGTGCCGCCCAATGCGACAGAACGATCACCCCCTGCCGCTGCAATCGGGGTGTCGCACGGATCGCCGCGCCCGTCACTATCTCGGTCGACTTGATCCGCATTGGCCATAAGAGGACAATTGTCGGCATTGTTGCCGATACCGTCCCCGTCAGTGTCGATGGTCTCGGTCGGATCGAGTGGGAAGGCGTCGCTCACATCGGGCACACCGTCATTGTCATCGTCCAAGTCCGCCCTATTTCCGATACCATCACCATCGGTGTCGATCGTCTCGGCCGGATCTTTGGGAAGCCCATCTTGCGTATCGACGACCCCGTCGTTGTCATCGTCATCATCGACGGAATCGACAATGCCATCGCCGTCGGTATCGATCCCCGCTTCATCCTCCATCGGGTTGGTGTCAACGATATCCGCAACGCCGTCATTGTCGTCGTCGGGATCCGCATTGTCGCCGATGCCGTCTCCGTCAGCATCGTAGGCCTCACCGGGATCGGCGGGGAAGGCGTCCGCGCAATCGGGTATTCCATCCCCGTCGGTGTCGGGCGGAGGCGGCGGCTCCTCGCCGCAGCTGATATCGATATCGCCGACGCTACCACTGAAATCGGTCTCGATGACGACCCAGCCCGGATTAGCAGTCACCGTGGGATAGAAGGTCTGCGCAACGACTGCCACCGAGGTCGTCAGAATCGGGGCGAAAGTGACCCGGGACGACGCCGCCTCCGGGAAGGTGACTTCCCGCGTGGTACCATCGGAAAAGAAGAGGAGAGCATCTTTCACGTAGGCGCTGTATTTCATCGGATTCACCAGGCCCGAGAGGTAGGTCCTCGCCTGCATCTGCGTCAGGGACACACCGTTGATGGTATAGGGCTCCGGGAAGTCGACCTGCATCCACTGTCCCACATCCGACCCGGTGTAACGCGGGGCGAAGAAGCTGCGCGGACTCAAGGCACCGCTACAGTTCCACCAGGCACCATAGGTGAAGTGATAATTGCCGTCGATGGCGTTTTGGGCCTTGCCGTCACAGACATTGCCCCAAGGCTGTAACCACCAGGTAGACTGAGACCCGGTCCACAGCCCCTTGCCGCCCAACTGCGGGTTGCATTGGGCGTCGCACGCATCGCCGATCCCATCACCGTCGCTGTCCACTTGACGCGGATTCGCGGCCGCCGCGCAATTATCGCCGGCATTCGCTATTCCATCCCCATCGGTATCGTCGTCGCAGGCATCCCCCGCGCCATCGTGGTCCATATCCAATTGCTCCGGATTGGCCACGCTGGGGCAGTTGTCCACTGGATTGAGAATGCCGTCGTTGTCCGAATCATTGGGGTTGCCGCCATAGAGATCGAGCTCGAGGCCGTAGATGCACGCCATCGGATAGTCGCCGTAAAAGTCAAGGATCTCGACCTTCAATGAGGTGGTCAGACGTGCGGCGGAGAGGATGGCCGTTGCCTGTTGCGCCTGAGAAAAGACAACGACCTCCGAGGTGCCATCGGCGAACCAGATCCTCGCCGTTTTCAGCAGGCGTGAATACTTGCCCGAGAGAGACGATCGCAGTATGTAGGGAGAGCCTTGGGAGAGAACCAGCCGCGTGACGCGTTCAGTGCGCCCGAAGTTGATTTGAAACCACTGCCCGTGCTCGTTGGTTTGATAGTAGGGCGTGTAGAAGCTGCGGGAATAGCCGCAGGTGTCCGCCGGGCTGGACAGGACATAGACCCCATCGTAAAGGTGAAGGGGATGCCCATCGCAGACCGGTTGGGACCACCAACTGGACGCAGTCGAGGTCCACCCCGCTTTACTCAATGGCACATCCGGGGGGGCATCTTGGGCACTTAACAGACTGCCCCAAGAAAACAGCAGGCCGCTCAGACCCACCGCAGTCATCGTGATTAGGTCTTTCATCTTGGAATCCTCCATCACCCCGAGTATCTGCGTTAGCAATCGCGTGGTGTCGGGAGGTCTTCTCAGACCCAGGTCACTGTCCGTCGGCCGTCGGCCCCTTGCTCACCGCGGGACGGCCTACAAGACCCACCGCCGGCTTCGATAACCTTGGGTCTATCGCGAGGGCCGCGATGTTTAGCTGCTTTCTTCGCGCTCACCACGCACCTGGAAGCGGGCATCCGATCAAAAGCAACTCTGTCCGCAAGCGCTCAGACAAGGTGCCGCGCCTTGAATGTAAAGTGTAGCAGAACGCCAGAAAAGGAAGCGCCCAGCCCAGGCGCCTCCTGCAGCTCCAAAGTTCAGCCCATAATGTTATGAAAGACTTCTTAGAATTTACTGGAGAATCCGATACTATCTTGCTGTGCAGCGCAGGTGCCGAAGTGGACAGCAGCGGCATTGATGGGGGCGGTTCGCGAGACCTTGCACGACCTGTACGACGTCCACTGTGACTGACAATGACAAAGAGACCGGTCGCGGCGCACCGGGATCAATGAGTCAAGGCTGGCGGGGCGCGGCCAGGACGCAGCGCAGCCCGACGTTCCCGCCCCGGACCACGGGCACGTACCCGAACCGGTCCGAGGCGCGCAGGCCCCTGGCCCCGCCGTTGAAGGCACCGCCGCGCAGCACCCGCGGCGACCCGCCGTCGCCTTGGGCCAGCGGATCGGCGGCCAGCCCTTGGCCCTGACACTGGGCATAGAACCCCTCGCGGGAGGCGTCGAGGCACCACTCCCATACGTTGCCGGCCATATCCAGCACGCCCTCGGGCATACAGTCGCCGGTGAAGATGCCCACCGGACTCGGTGCCCCGACCTTGGCAGCGTTGAAGTTGGCGTGCTGGGCATCGGGTTCCTCGTCACCCCAGGGATAGCGCTGCCCAGCCTCGCCGCGGGCAGCGTATTCCCACTCGGCCTTGGTGGGCAGGCGTGCCACGCGCCCCGGCGGCAACAGGATGCTGCCCTGGGTCCCCTGCGGCCGTCCCAGCCGGTCCGTCAACCAGGCGCAGTAGGCCATCGACTGGTGCCAGGAGAGCTTGACGACCAGGCGGCTGGGGTGGATCTCCTGGTCCTCCCAGTCGTCCGGTGCCATGGGCCGATCCGCCCCGCCGGCCTGCCACCAGCGCAGGAAGGTGGTCTTGCCGCAGCCGGGGTCGTCGGCGATGACGAGCCGCGGGTTGACCAGGGCCGCCCGCAAGGGCTGTGGTCGGCGCGGGCGTCCAGGCGGGGGCCGTGGCCCCGGCGGTCAGGCCCGGCGGTGGCGCCGCTTGCCTGGAGTTCGATCTGGTAGCTACCGAGCAGGAGGTTACCGCGGTCATGATCGCCGCAAGCTATCCAAGCGGAATCGAGCCCGGCAATGTGTAGTCGCTAGCCGTTAATCGAGATGCTGCGCTGCCACCAGGGTAGGGCCAGTGCCTCGCCGAGCCAGTCCCCATAGAAGGCCAGAAAGGCGACGTGGCGCTTGATCAGGGTCGCGCGCTGGCCGGGGTAGCCCAGGACGGTGGCGATTCGGTTCTGATCGGCCTTGGTCAGCAGACCCTCTTGGACCATGCTGGCCACCTCATCGACCTCGCCATGGTCCACGTCATGGTTGCCGGGTACCAACAGCAACGCGTCCCGCGGCAGTGCTCGGGGTGCGGTCGGCGACAGGCCGGGCCACAGGCGATCCAACAGCCAGGTACGCGCGAGTTGGTATTCCTCGGTCTTGCCGGCGAAGACTAGGTCACCGGTGATGGCCACCAATACCTGGTTCCCCTCGTGCCCTACGTGCTAGGCGGCTTTGGCGGCGGCTGACCATGGGCTCTGCGGGGATGCAGCCATCGGGATGCCCTTCCGGCGCCATGCCCGTATCTAATCAATATCTTAGTTTCTAGGCAGGTTCTGAGCCGGTTCGATGTCGGGCGGCGGGATCTACTGGCCTGTGTCGCCGTTTTCACGCACGAGCCGGGGACCTTGGGTGCGTGGGCGGGTCGGACGAACTACGCGACGACCCGGGAGGACGGGTACATCGACAGCAAGCGGGGCGGAGATCGGACACCGCAGTATTGGAGGTGGGAGCGATAGAGGGGCGTCTCTACCGTCCGGGCTTGCGACTGGTGGCCCACGTCCCGAGGGCGCCGCAAACCGTTTCGCACTCAAGTCTAGGCGATCACCACCAAAGCTGCAATACAGGGTCCCGGCGGACCTGGCGGAAACGCAAGCGTCGGCGCACCACCGGTGTTGCACCCCGTCGGCACTGCGTTTAGCCTCTCCCGGCCGCACCACCGTCGGCCGGAGGACCGCAAGAAAATGAACGACGACCACGGGCTGGGTTTCGCCACCCGCGCCATCCATGAGGGCTATGACCCCCTGGAGCACGAGGGGGCGCTCAACCCCCCGATCTATCTCAACTCCACCTACGCCTTCCCGGACATCACCGAGGGCCAGCGGCGGTTCCGCGGCGAGTCGCCCGGCTTCATCTACTCGCGGGTCGGCAACCCGACGGCGAGCGTGCTGGAGGCGCGGCTCGCGAGCCTGGAGGGCGGCGCGGCGGGGCTCGCCACGGCCTCGGGGATGGGCGCCATCACCTCGGCCCTCTGGACCCTGCTTGCGGCCGGCGACACCATCGTCGCGGACCAGACGCTCTACGGCTGCACCTTCGGCTATCTGGAGCACGGGCTGACGCGGCTGGGGATCAAGGTGCGCTTCGCCGACCTCACCAGCCCCGCGGAGTTGGAGGCGGCCCTGGACCCGCACACCCGCGTGGTCTTCTTCGAGACCCCGGCCAATCCCAATATGCGCCTGGTGGACATCGCCGCGGTCAGCGCCATCGCCCGGCGGCACGGCGCCCTGACGATCGTCGACAACACCTACTGCACCCCCTATCTGCAACGGCCCCTCGCCCTGGGGGCGGACCTGGTCGTCCATTCGGCGACCAAGTATCTGGGCGGACACGGGGACCTGCTGGCCGGGGCGGTGATCGGCAGCGCCGAGCTGATCCAGCAGATCCGTTTCTTCGGGGTCAAGGAGATGACCGGTGCCTGCATCTCGGCCTTGGACGCCTATCTGGTCCTGCGGGGACTCAAGACCCTGGAACTGCGCATGGAGCGCCACTGCGACGCGGCCCAGACCCTGGCGGAACTGCTCGCCGGCCACCCGGCGGTGGCGCAGATCTGGTACCCGGGCCTCGACTCCTTCCCCCAGGGCGAACTGGCGCGCCGCCAGATGCGCCGGCCCGGGGGCATGATCGCCCTGGAACTGCGCGGCGGCTATGCGGCGGGGGTGCGCTTCATGGATGCCCTGCGGCTCGTGACCCGGGCGGTGAGCCTGGGCGACTGCGAGACGCTCGCCCAGCACCCGGCCTCCATGACCCACGCCACCTATGCCCCGGAGGAGCGCGCCCGGCACGGTATCAGCGAGGGCCTGGTGCGGCTGTCGGTGGGGCTGGAGACCTGTGCCGACCTGGCCGCCGACCTGGGCCAGGCGCTGGCCGGGCTCTGAGCGCCGCCGCGGGCCCGCACCGCGCCCGCCGCGCATCCCGATCGTCGATGACTGACACCACCGGAGCGACCTGCCGACCCATGTCTGACCCAGCATCCGCCACGCCCGAGTCCGCGCCCCCCGCCAACGACCACACCCTGCTGGAACTGCGACTGATGGACGGCGTGGCCGCAACGGTCGCGGTCGACGCGGTGGGGCAGACGTTGCGGGGGCTGGGCTTCACGGCCGCCGTGCTCGACAGCCTGACCACGGTTTTGGACCAGCTCCTGCTGGAGGCGCGCGGGCGCGAGGTGTTCGCGGATGATCCGCCGGTGGTGCAGGTGACGCTCAGCCTTCACGGCAACCAAGCCCTGGTGCGGGTGAGCGATCTGCGCATGCCCCAGTGGGGCGAGGGACTCAAGCCCTGCCGGTCCGACCAGTTGGTGCGCCAATCGCGGCTGGATGGCTTCCACCGGGGCGAGCAGGGCAACAGCGGCAACTGGAGCGAGTGCATCCTGAACCTGCCGGCCGCGGCCGGCGGGACCCCGCCGGACCTTGAGATGCCGACGGATACGCCGCAGGTGAGCGCGCCGACGGCCGCGGCGGTGCAACTGCGCGAACTGTGCGCCGCGGATGCCGAAGGACTGGTGCGGCTCATCTATCGGGTCTATGGCTACAGCTACCCAAAGCCCGAGTTTTATTCGCTGGAGGAGATTCGGCGCCTGCTGAAGGTCGGCGGCTTGCGGGGCATTGTGGCGATCGACGACACCGGCCAGGTCGTGGGCCATGTGGCCATCGTCCCCGATACCCCTTACCTCACCTGCGAGCTGGGCCGCCTGGCGGTGGACCCCGGCTATCGGGGGCATAACCTGGCCTCGCGGCTCACCAATCAGGTGCTCGCGGTGGCGGGCCGGGCCGGCATACCGGCGCTCTGGGCCGAATGCGTGGCCAATCACCCGGCCTCCCAGCGCGTCCTTCTCGCGGCGGGCGGTACCGAGGTGGGGTTGCTGCTGGATGCCTTTCCCGCGATGCGGATGTCGCGCTTCGCCGCACCCCTGCAGGCGCGCCAAAGCCTGGTGCCGATCGCCAAGGTCCTGGCGCCGCGCCCCTCCTTCAGGGCCCATCTGCCTGCCCATCTGGAGCCGATCTACCGGCAACTGATCGGCCAACTCGGGCTACAACGCGACCTCGACACCAGTGACCGGACACCCGCGGGCACCTTGGCGCTACGCGTCGCGCTGCTGCCCCAGATCAACGGGGGCTTTGTGGCCGTGGATCACCTGGGCAGCGGTGGGCTCAAGCGCGTCCGCTCGGAGATGGCGGCGATGATCCAGGCCCGCGTGGCGGTCATCTATCTCGATATCCCGCTGGCCGAGGCCGGCGCCGGCCATGCCATCGAGGCGGCCTACCAGCACGGCTTCATTTGGGGCATGTTGTTCCCCTGCGCCCGCCCCGACGGCGACGTGCTGCGCCTCCAGTGGCTTGGTTCCCAGGTCCTGGACGTGAACGGTATTACGTGCGCCACGGCGCATGGTCGGGCGATGAAGGAGTGGGTGCTCGGGGAGCGGCAACGCGGCCTTGGTCACGGTTCCGGCCACGCCGCATCGTAGGGTGGACAAGCGTAGCGCAGTCCACCAGCATCGACGCGAGATTCGGTGGACTGCGCTGCGCTTGTCCACCTACGCCGCTGGAGTCCAAGGCTTCAGCCTTGGTCCTGTCTATCCAAGGCTGAAGCCTTGGACTCCGGCCCGGGGCGGCCGCAACGATGATCAGGGCCGCGCCGCGCGCAACCGCTCCAGTTGCGTCATCAGGCGCCGGGTGTGCCGCCCGGCGGCGGCCCTCAGTCGACCGGACTCGCGGCGCCGGCAAAAAAGGCCTCGGCCGCCGGATGCAGCGGCAGGGTCAGGCCGACGGCAGCGCTGCGGCGGTTGATCTGTGACCCGGCCGCGGACCCGGCGGCAACGAAGTCGATCCCGCCGAAGAGGGCACCCAGCACCAGGTCGACATCGGCCCGCGGCAGGCGCTCCGCGGCCACCAGCAGGGCGGTCGCCGCCAGCGTCGGCACGGGCTCGCGCTGACCCGGGTAGGTGTCGGGCGGCAGTTGGATCGGCACCAGCCCGGCGGCCTGACCGGCCAGCGCGTGCTGGAGGTCCGGCGCGATGGGCAGGAGCCGGATCAGGCCCAGCGCCGCCGCCTCCTGGATGCGGGCGGCCGGGGCGCTGATGGTGGCGATGACCGCGTCGACCCGTCCCGCCGCCAGGTCCGCGAGACCCTGCTCCAGACCGCCCTCGCGGACCGCCGCCAACCCCTTCACGTCGACCCCGGCCGCGGCCAGGAGCAGGAGGGCGTTGGCGCGACTGCCGGAGTTGGGCTGGCCGAGCTCCAGGCGCCGGCCGGCCAGGTCGTGCGGGGTCCGCAGGGCGGAGTCGGCGGCCACGATCAGGTGCAGGGGCTCGGGGAAGAGGCTCGCGAGCACGCGGAGCGCAGGATTCGGACCGGCCGAGGCGAAGCCGTCGCTCCCCATCAGCGCCGCGGCGGCGAGATCATTCTGCACCAGGGCCAGGTCCGCCCGGCCGTCGCGCAGCAGCGCCAGGTTCTCCGCGCTGCCGGCCGTGGTGAGCGCGTCGGCGGTGCGGCCCCGCGCGGTCAGGGTCTGCGCCAGCAACTGCGCCACCCCCTGGTACTCGCCGCCGGCCGGACCGCCGGCCAGGATGAGCGTGTGTTCCAGGCGGTCCAGGCGCTGGGTGATCGTCTCGTAGGCCTGGTCGAGTTCCTCATTGATGATCTTGTATTGGCGCTTGGGGTCGGCGCTCTGGCGCGCATAGAGCTGCTTCAAGCGGGCGAAGAGTTGCTGGGACGCGGCGCTGCTCGCGGGGCTCAGCGGCGCCGAGGGGGTCCCGACGCCGGGCAGGGTCACCGCGACCGGCACCCACCCGTCGGCCGCGGCGGCGTCGCGCACGAAACTCGCGCTGCCGTGGACATAGACGCGATCACCGCGCCGGTTGCCCGCCTGCTCCAGGCCTCTCACACCCAGCGGCGTGGCCCCCAGCAGGCTCGCAAAGGCGGCGATGTTGAGCGTGTCCCAGGAGGAGAAGTCCAGATCCCGCTCCAGGCCGAGCACGGCGTTGAAATAGACGATTTGCCGGGGTCGGCCCTGCGCGTCCGCGGCCAGCGGGCCGCTGCCCAGGCGGCGCAGGCGCTCGATGGCGAAGGTCTGGGGGCCGAAGGCCTGGGTCAGGCGCGCCTGGATCACCGCGTCGAGCGCGGCCTGGTCCGGGGCCTCCCGGCAACCGGCCAGCAGCAGCACGACCAGCAGCAGCCAGAGTCCGCGGGTGAGTTGCATCAGGGATCGCTGCATGATCAGAACCCGAACCAGGGCAGTGCCAGGAACCCCTGGATCACCAGGGCGTTGGTAATGTCGATCAGAAAGGCGCCGATGATCGGCACCAGCAGAAAGGCCAGCGGCGAGGGGCCGTAGCGGTTGGTGATCGCCTGCATGTTGGCGATCGCCGTGGGGGTGGCACCCAGTTGGAAGCCGCACTGACCGGCGGCGATGACCGCCGCGTCATAGTCGGCGCCCAGCACCCGAAAGGTCAGGGTGACCGCCAGGACCACCACCAGCAGGGCCTGCAGGCTCAGGAGCACGAGGATCGGCAGGGCCAGACTCACCAATTCCCACAGGCGCAGCGACATCAGGGCCATGGCCAGGAAGAGCGACAGACAGACGGTGCCGAGCAGTTCCACCGTGGGCCCGTCCACCCGGTAGAACCCCCGCAAGCCCAGGGTGTTGCGCAGCACGATGCCGGTCAGCAGGCACCACACGAAGGTCGGCAGCTTAAGGCCCGGGATCTGCACGGTCTCCGCCAGCAGGGTGCCGACCCCCAGGCACAGCATCAGCAGCAGCACCGTCTCCATCAGGGACTCCGGGCTCAGGGGCCGCCGCTCATCGGTGCGCAGCGAGCCGGGCCCCTGGTCCGCGGCCGCATCCGCGCGGGGTTCGAGCCCATGCCGCCGGATCAGCCACTGGGCCGTGGGCCCGCCCAGGATGCCGCCCAGCACCAGCCCGAAGGTGGCACAGGCCATGGCTACCTCCACCGCCCCCTGCAGGTTGTTGACCTCCCCGAACAGCTTGCCGTAGGCGGCCCCGGTGCCGTGACCGCCGGTCAGGGTCGCCGAGCCCCCCAGGAGGCCCATCAATGGGTGCAGATCGAGCCCGCGGGCGATGGCGATGCCCAGGGCATTTTGCAGCAACAGGGCCAGGATCACGACGGCGAACAGGATGACCAGCTTGCGCCCGCCCCGCGCCAGGGTGCGCAGCTCCGCGCTGAGCCCGATGGTGGAGAAGAACACCAGCAGCAGCGGCGCCTGGGCGCGGGGATCGAACTGGACCTCGAGGTCCGCAAACCGCGCAGCCGTCAACAGCAGCGCCGCCGCCAGCCCGCCCACCACCGGCTCCGGGATGCTGTAGCGTTGCAGCACCGGCACCCACGCGATCAGTGCCCGCCCCCCGAGCAGGACCAGGATGGCGGCGACCGCCGTCAATGCGAGCGAGACCTCGACCTGCATGGGGCACCGTTCAGTGGGGGATGAGTCGGAAGCGGGTCGCGGGTCTGGGGAGCCTACCGACATGGCGACCGTTCGTCGGCGCCGACAAGGTTAAGCGAAAACGCGGGGCGATGCAGCAGGGCGCGCGGTCAGCAACGCCCCCGCGGCCAGTTGGCCATGCCCAACGACCATGGACGCAAGCCCAACAACCCCGAGCGACGAAAGTCCCCCGTCGGAGCGGACTCCGGCCGCGCTGCCATGCCGTGCCAACCTGAACGGTGGACCCCAACGGGGTCAGACATACCAGCCCAGGGCAACGCCCTGGGTACGAGGCATCAAGGAGCCCAGCCCTGAAAGGGCGTGACATCGGGTCCGCGCCGCCATGTCACGCCCCTTCAGGGCTGGGCCGCTCGGATGACGCACTCCCAGGGCGCTGCCCTGGGCTGATATGTCACGCCCCTTCGGGGCTTGGCGGAGTTACGTAGGGCCCTGTCCGCCACCCTCGATCGCTTGCGGCGCGCCGTCACCCGACGCGCAGGCGCCGACCGTCGGGTTACGCTGCGCTAACCCGACCTACGCCACTGCGCCGCATCCGGGCGACGGCCAGGCCGCAGCGAGAACTCGCCCAGCGTTGCGGCCGCCCCGCTGCGCGCGGGCCGTCCCCGCGACCGGGCGCCCGGACCCCACTCCGGGCTATACTCGCGGCGGCTCCACCGGAGGATCACCGTGTCACTCAAGACCAAACCCAGCTACCAATTCGAGGACTATCTCGCAACCGAGCGGGCGCAGACGCAGGTCAAGCACGAATATGTGGACGGCGAGGTGTTCGCCATGACGGGCGCCTCATTCAATCACAATCTGATCGTGCTCAATCTGGGCAGCGAACTGCGGGCGAAGCTCAAGGACCGACCCTGCCACGTCCTCCCGAGCGACATGCGCGTGCGCATCCAAGCGGCGAACGCCGGCACCTATCCGGATCTGGTGGCCCTGTGCGAAGCACCCCGCTTCCACGACCAGCGGCGCGATGTGCTCATCAACCCGGCCCTGCTCGTCGAAGTCCTCTCCCGCTCCACGGAGGCCTATGACCGCGGCGGGAAGTTCGCGATCTACCGCCGGCTGCCGAGCCTCAAGGAGTATGTGCTGGTGAACCGCGACCGCCCCTTGGTGGAGGTCTATACCCGCCAACCCGACGGTCGTTGGCTGCTCGACGCGATGGAAGGGATGGATGGCGAGGTCCGCTTCGAGTCCATCGCGTGCGCGGTGGCCATGCGGGAGATTTACGACAAGGTGGATTTCGAGGCGGAGTAGCCCTGGGTACGAGGCATCAAGGAGCCCAGCCCTGAAAGGGCGTGACATCGGGTCCGCGCCGTCATGTCACGCCCCTTCAGGGCTGGGTCGCTCAGATGACGCCATCTGCCCTGGGCTGATATGTCACGCCCCTTCGGGGCTTGGCGGAGTCTCGTAGGGTGGATAAGCGCAGCGCTGGTGGACTGCGCTGCGCTTGTCCACCCTACGATGCTGGAGTCCAAGGCTTCAGCCTTGGCGCCTTATTCCAAGGCTGAAGCCTTGGACTCCATGGGTGGCACCGGGCTTAACGCGACGGCGGTGCACCCTAGCCCGCGGGCAGCAGTGCCCGGCCGAAATACTGGTAGAAGGCGTCCGCCGGGTCCGCCACCAGGTCCTCCCACATACCGCGGACCGCCTCCGCAGTCGGCGCCTGGGCCCCGTGGGCGCATTGGTTGCGCAGCCTGACCACCGCGTTCAGGGCCTTGGTGCGCCGTTCGTGCAGCCCCGGCGTGCCGGGGAACAGGTGCGCCTGGTTGGGAAAGGCCCCGATACGCCCGAGCAGCAGCCGGTCGGTCGGGTCTGCCGCGGCGGCGCCGTGGTCCAGGGCGCGCAGCAGGGTGGCCACCATGGGGCCCAGGCTCAGGTCACGCCCGTCACCCTCCAGAAAGTCCGCCACCTGGTCGGCGATCCAGTCGTCACCCAAGGGTGTCTGCGCCCGCGCCGCGCCGGGCGCCCGCCAGGCCTCACGCAGCGGCCGGAAGACCCGCCCCGCCAGGCTGCACTCCAGGGCCAATCCGAACTCGATCCCGGCGTGGCGCGCCTGTCCGTCCTGCTCCAGAAAGCGCAGACCGCAGGCGAGGAATCGCCGCTCGTCACTGCCCAGCACCCGCGTCCAGACCGGCCCGAGCAGGGCCTCGAGCCTGGCCTCCGCCGCCCCCAATTCACCCGCCGAGACCGCCCGGCTCCACTGCGCCACCCGCGGCCCCAGTGCCTTGTCGATCTCATCCTGGATCGCACGGCGCCCGGCCTCGTCGCCTTGGGCCAGGCGCTCGAGCAGACGCGGCGGCAGTTCCGCCCAGGCCTGGGTGATGGTGTCCTCGAACTCCGCCCAGCCCGTGGTGCGGCCCTGTGTCAGGCTCCGGGTCATGGCCAGGCTCAGGGACTTGGCCTGCTCCCAGGTGCGCGCCTCCAAGGCGTTCTCAAGCTCCGCCGCGACCGGCCCCCAGAGCGCATCGAGCGCGGGGTCGAGCAGGGCGCGCCAGCCCTCGGTCGCCAGCCCCGGCAGCGGGACACCCGCGGCATCCCGGAACAGCAGGTCCACGAAGTCGCCCTGGAGCCAGTCCCGCAGGGCCTCGCGGCGCGCGAACAGGGTCCGGGTGTCCATGGCCGCGGGCGCCCCCTGGCCCGGCTCGATCCGCTTCAGATCCAGCATCTGGCCCGCGACTTGGGCGACCCGCCGCACGATGTCGTCCCGGTCGGCATCGGCCGGCGCCTGCTGGACCAGGACCGCGGCGGCGCGCTGATAGCAGTCCAGGGCGGCCGGCGCCGCCTGGTGCCGAACCTGGAACTCGGCCAGGGCGAGATGGCCTTCGGGGTCCCGGGGGCGGGCCTCCGCATAGTCGCGCAGCAGTGCCTGCGCCTGGGCCGGGTCGCCGCGGCCCTCCAGGTCTGCCGCCTGGAGGCGCGCGGACTCGGCGGTGCCGCCGAAATAGAGCTGGCGCCACTCGGTGAGGCGCTGCATCGCCAGCACCAGCCCCGCGACCCACTCGGCCGATCGGCCGGTCTCGAAGAGCACGGCCATGCCCTTGCGCAAGGCCTCGCTCGCCGCCCAGTGCATTGCCGACGAAGCCGGGGCGCTGCCCGGCTCGGCCGGGTCCAGGTGTTCGCGGATGATCTCCGGGATGAACTGGGGCTGGCGGGCGCTCAGATAGCCTGTGAGGGTCAGGTCGAACAGCTTCTCGCGCTGGACGCGCAGTACATGGACCCCGGCGCGCTCCAGGTCACGCAGACGGCCCAGGCCCTCGTCGGCCGCGTCCGCGGCGTTCATCGGGTCGTTCTGCGCCAATAGGACAATGGCCTTGTTCCCGTACGACGTGGCCTCCGTGTCGGCACGGCCGAGCCGGAGTTCCTCGCCGGGTCGGGCGGTCGCCAGGCCGATCGCCTCGTCATAGGCCGCTACCGCCGCCGCCAGGGCGGCCGGAGTGCCCTGCTGCAGGAGGGCATTGCCCTTGCTCCCGTGAACCTTTGCCAGGTCGTTGCGGTACTGGGCCACACCGAGGTCGAGCCCCTGGTGCAGATGGATCGCCTCGTCAAGGGCTGCCACCGCCGCCGCCAAGGCGGCCGGGGTGCCCTGCCGCTGGAGGGCATTGCCTTTGCTCCCGCAGGCATTCGCCAGGAACTCGCGAGACTGGTCCGTGGCGAGATCGAACCCCTTAAGAAGCCCGATCGCCTCGCCATAGGCCGCCAGCGCAGCCTCCAGGGCCGCCGGGCTGGCTTGGTTCGTGAGGGCGTTGCCCTTGTTCACCTGAGCACCGGCCAGACCGTCGCGGTGCTCGGCCACGCCGAGGTCAAGCCCCTGCCACAACCCGATCGCCTCGTCATGGGCCGCCACCGCCGCCGCCAGGGCGGCCGGGGTGCCCTGATGCTGGAGGGCGAGGCCCTTTTGGTTATGGGCCCAAGCCAGGGTGTTGCGGTACTCGGCCACACCGAGGTCGAGCCCCTGCCACAGCCCAATCGCCTCATCATAGGCCGCGACCGCCGCCGCCAGGGCAGCCGGGGTACCCTGGTTCGCGAGAGCAAGGCCCTTGTCGTAAAGGTCCCGTGCCCGCCGATGCGGGTCCGCCCGCTCGCCCCAGTCACCCGGATTCGCGTCCTGCCCGAGGTCATCGCTGATGTCCATGATCCGCTCACTCATACCCGCCCCCATCGGCCCAGTGCAGTTGCGGCAGATTCTACCCGTCCCCGCGCCCCGGGCACCGCGCGGTCTTCACCCGGCAGCCGTGTTGCCGTGAACGCCCGGCGGGGACCTTGTGGGAGCGGCCTCTGGCCGCGATGCGAGGCGCCGGTAACCTGCGACCTTGCGGCAATTTGCGCGGCCCGTCGCGGCTGAAGCCGCTCCCACAGCGTCGCTGCGCGACTGTCACGGTAAGGCTCGACCTGCGGTGCGGGGTGCCCGGCAATGGCCGGAACCATGGTCGAGGCCCAGGGTTTTCCCCGAGCCCCTTGCATCTGCCGCGCCGTCGGCCCATGTTCAGCCGGTCCGTCCCGTACCGTTGGAACATGACCAGGCGCGAAGCCGCTTCAGACCGAGGTGATGAAGAATGACCGGATTGCCGGGTTACGACCGTGACTTTTTCGGCTGGCTGAATACGAATGCACAATTGATGCGGAACCGTCAATTCGACCAGATCGATATCGAGCATATTGCCGAGGAGCTGGAGGCGATGGCGAAGAGCGAAAAGCGCGAACTATTGAATCGCCTCGCGGTATTGCTGATGCACCTGCTCAAGTGGCAGTACCAGGCCCCCAAGAGAACCGGCAGTTGGCGCAATACCATCGTGACCCAGCGCATGGACATCGCGGATCTGATCGAGGATAGCCCCAGCCTGAAGCCGCTGGTGGCGGAGAAGATACAAGCGGCCTATGAAAAGGCCAAGCTCAAGGCCGAGGATGAGACCGGAATCGATCGCCGGAATTTTCCGAGCCAGTGCCCGTACACACTTGAGCAGTCACTGTCACCGGAGTTTTTCCCGGGTGATGAAGGCGATGGCTAATCAGGTCCGGCGGCTGAATTTCGTGTTACCGGACCGGGCGGGGCGAAAGCCCCGTCCGCGTCCGGCGGGGACCCTGTGGGAACGGCCTGGGGCCGCGATGAGACGCTGCGGTAACCTGTGACCCTGCGGCAGCGTGCGTGGCCCGTCGCGGCTGAAGCCGCTCCCACGGGGTCGCTGCGCGACTGTCACGATCAATGCCTCGACCTCCAGTGCGGGGGGCCGGCGACGGCCTGAACCGTCGTGAAGGACCAATCAGCGCACCCTCCGGCGCTCAGGCCCCACGATACCCCTTGCGGTTGGCGCGCGGCCGGCCTATGTTTCCCTGATCAGCCCTGTGATCTTGGAACCTGACGATGCAACACTTCTCAACCCAGGATGCGACGGCGAGCTTCGGCCAGGTGCTCGATGCCGCGGCCCGCGCGCCCGTGGCCATCGAGCGCAATGGGCTCCCCGTCGCGGTGCTCATGTCCAAGGTCGCCTTCGATGAGTTCGAGGCACTGAAACTGGAGCGCCTGCGCGCGGCGGTGGACAAGGGCATTGAGGCGATCGAACGCGGGGATTACACCGATCTCGATGAGTGCGATCTGGCCGGCTTCGCGGATCGGATCAAGGCGGCGGGGCGCAGACGCACCGCGGGATGAACTATCGCATCTCGTCAGGGGCCGCGAATGACTTACAGGCAATCTGGAACTTCACCGCGGATCGCTGGAACACGCGGCAGGCGGACCAGTACATCGATGCCTTGGTCGCCCGCTTGTCCTGGTTGACCCGCAACCGGGCGCTCTGGCAGGACCGACCGGATATCCGTTCAGGAATCTACGCGTACCCCGAGCAAAGCCACATGATCTTCTTCCGCGTAGTGGGCGAGCGCCTCGAAATCCTGCGGGTACTGCATCGGCGCATGGACTACAAGCACCATCTGTAGACCACCCGGGGCCGCCGACGCGGCGAATCCCCCGCCCTGCCCCTGGGTGTCTGGCCGCTTCGCGGTTATCCTGTAGGCCCTTCAGGTCTGGCGACCGGGCTACCGGAGTGGTTCCATTGGATCAAGAGTCACCGACAGATACCGGGGTCTATCCCTTTTCAACGACACTCGACCCGGACCCGGGCGGGGCCGACGCGGGCGGCTACAGCATCCTGCTGGTGGGCCTGCGCCACCGTGTGCACCTGCGCCGGGCGACCCCCTGGCCCCTGCTCTACCCGCGCCAGGTGCGCGCACTGCAACGGGACTGGTGCAGAGCTTTCACGGAGCTTGGCTGGGGCCTGCACCCCTATCTGCGCACGCCCCCGGGGGAGGCGTCGGCGGGGCGCGCCTTCGCGCCCGCGCGGGCGCTCTGCCCAAGCGCGCATGAGGCGCTGTTCGGCTATGGGACCTGAAGAAGAAGGCGATCGAGCCTCATCTCGATGGCTTGGGCACCTGGACGCTGGTGGCGGGGACCGGCGCGCTCGTGGTCCTGGTCATCGCACTCTATCTGCTGCTCGGCCCGCGCATCAGCCGCTGGCTGGGCCGACTGGCGGACTGGGTGCGGCGGCGGGGCTGGTAGCGCCCAGTGGCCCGAACCACGCTGATGCCGGCCTTGCTCATCGTGTCGGCCGCCGCCCAGGCGTTGCGTACCGGAGGTCGAGGCTTTACCGTGAAAGTCGCCGTAAATGATTGCCAGAGAAGCATTTTATGTCGCTGTCGCAGCCATCTCGGGCAGGCGGCCCCGCTAGCCTGACAGACTTTCATGTTCGGGGGTGTCGGCCACCCCCTAGATGGCCGTTAGCCGGATCAGGGCCGCTTGGTCTGCGATGTCGACCGGCTAACGGCCATGTGCTGTCTTTGACACCCCGGCGCATGAAAGGGCCGCCGTAGGGGCGGGTTTGAAACCCGCCCCTACATGGTTGCATCGCGGCGGGACCTGGCCACCATGGATGAGTCCGGCCTGACTTTCACGGTAAAGCCTTGACCTCCGGTCTTCTTGCGTTCATTTGCGGACCCATAGGCCCTTCGCCATGATTGACTTGCACTATCGCTTCGTCCCCATGGGTACGACCGCCGAGCCGGACCCCGGGCGTCTCTATCTCGATGTGGGCAACCGCTTCGGCCCGGGCCTGATCGACCACCACCAGCCGGATGGCCCGGACCGCTGCACGGCGGCCCTGGTGCTGGAGCAGGCGGCGGCGATCCGGGCCCAGGCGCGGGCATTGCCGGCAGGTCAACCACTGGAACTCGTGACCCACCGCCAGCCGGACCTGGACGCCATCACGGCGATCCATTTCGTGGAGTCGCTGGTGAAGGGGCCCCTGCCCCGCCCGGCCGCGGACCTGTGGGCGGCGGCGGTCGCCCTGGTGCGGGCGGACCTGGGGCGCTACCGCGCGGACCTGGCGCGCGCCGAGCGCCTGATGGTTGCCCTGCCCCGCACGGCGGCCGGCGAGACCGAGCGGGTCCCCGGCCTCTGGATCGCGGCACCAGATTCCCTGCTGTTCAAGGCCTGGGCACGCGGCGATACGCGGGGGGCCGGTGACCCGCGCGGCTTCGTCTTCACCGCCGTCGCACTCTCCCCGTCCCGGGTCATCCTGAGCGTCCAACCCGGGCTGGGCCTGTGGCTCCGCGGCCTGGGGGAAGCCTTGGAGGCGGCGGAAACCGCCAAGCGACTGCGCCTGAACCGCCCACGCCGGGGCGCACCCCGCCCCGGCTATGCCGGCCCGGACCCCTGGTACGACGGCCGCTCCCCGCTGCACGGCTATACCATCGTAGACGCCCCCCACGGCGGCACCCTGCTCGACCCGGCCGAGATCAGGGCGGTCTTCACGCACTGGCTCGGGGGGTAACGCACCCGCGGCAGGTTGCCATAGGCGGGCGGCGGCGGGTGCGCTTCGAGGTCCAGGACACCGGAATCGGGTTAGCGCCGCCGGTCAGCCGCGTGCCACCCAACAACACCTGCACATGGCGCCAGGTCGACGCGCTGAACAGGCGCGCAAAGGGCAGCAAAATCGCTACAATCAACGCTGGCAGGTGGGGCATGCGAGGGTAAGTCCGGTGTCTAGGTCGATTTCGGACGGTATTTCGTTATTGGTCCACCAACCTTCTCGCGTGGGGGCGGCGTTTGTGCCCCGACGGTGGGCGGCCCCGGCTGCGGCAATCGGCCGCGACCCGTGCCCGCTTGCAGGAAGGCCAACGTCGAGTGAACCCCGCCGACACATCGTCGGCTGGCCGTATCGCACGGAAAACTAAGAAATGCCACTGGATTCCTATCAAGGCACCGCGATGCACAGTCTGCTGGCCCAGGCCTCGACGCTGGCACAGGAACTCGCCAGGGGGAGGCCCGGCGACCTGGATCGGCTGCGCGAACAGGCACAGGACCTGATCCACATCCTCGACACGGAACACCCGGCCCTGTCGGCCATGGAACGGGTGCTCGGACTTGTCCGCCACCTCGCGGACAGCGGCACCGAGAATGCCTCCTGGTTTCGGGAACAGGCCCAGCATTTGTCGGCCACCGTGGCCGGCCCCGGGCGGGTCCGGCGCCGAGCGATTCCGGCCTCGGCGCGGGATGCGGATGCCTGGATTCTGGAGATGTTCCGCGCAACGGAAAGCGCCATCCCGCGCGAGGCACTGGTCGAGGACTTTATCAGCCGCTACCGTCGGGAGCGTCGCATCGAGGATACCGAGCGCCACCGCGGCCCCTGGCTGGTGGTGCTGGAGGCCGAAACCGAACACGGTGACGTGATCGGCCTGCATCCGCTGGCCGGTGCCGGACTCTATCCAAACGCGTTTGAACGGCGCTGCGCGGACTACCTGCCCCATTGGCGCGATGATCTCTTTCTTGCGCCGGTTTTCCTGGAGCAGGCGGACATCGATGGCTGGTATGCCCTGCCATTCGGTGGATCGCCGTTCTTCGACGCGGTGCTCGACGTGCGCCGCCACCTCAACGGCGAGCCCGACTACTGGATCAACGCCGTCTCCCTGCCTGGCGACGGCCGCCATCATGGCCGGGCGGTGTTCACGCTGTACCGCAATGCCGGCGATCCGCTGACCCCGGAGCCGCCCTCGCTGATGCGCCAGGATATGCGCCTGCTCACCGTGCTGGGCCTGGCCTGGCGGCAATTGGAGCATCAGGTCCGCGCGCTGGCACGCGTCAGTGAGGCGGACCGACGGGACATGATCAACCTGATCGCCCCCGGCCTGCTGCACCACGAACTCGGGTACCTGATGCGTACCGCCTATGGTCAGGCACTGGAGCAGTTCCGGCTATTGCAGCGGCTCGCCCTCACGACCGGCAATCCCGAGGTCGACCGGGCCGCCCTCTACGCCCAGGGCGTCGCTCGACTGGTACTCGAGGGCTACCGCGTTACCGATGTCTTCAACAAGCTCGACAAACGCGCTGAGGTCGAGGACAGCACCCTGCAGCAGGTGTTCAGCGATCTGAAACTCCTGCTCAGCAACCGCCTGGGTAACGCCAGTACTGAACTCACCTGGGATGCCGAGGCGTTCGACCGACAGCAGATCCATACCGATGTGATACTGCTGTCCCAGGCCTTGCTGAACATCCTGACCAATGCGTTGAACGCCCTGACCGAGGACGACACCCTACCGCCCCGGCGCATCAAGGCGCTGATCGAGCGATCGGACGACGGCCATGTGACGCTGATTCTCGTCAACAATGGGCCGCCGGTCGCCCCCCGCGAGGCGCGGGACATCTTCCGGCGCGGCTATACCACGCGCCGCCAGGGGCACGGCCAGGGGCTCTATCTGGCGCGACTGGAGGCCCATTACCTGGGCGGCGAGTTGGTCTTGATGGAGCCTGCGGCCTTGCCGACGGACTTCCGGACCGGTTTTCGAATCAGTTTCGACCGCCGGCTCCAGACCGGCGAGGGGCTCTCTCGTGAAACAGCCTAAGCGCGGCGGCACCCGGCCACCTCCGGCATCCGCGGACCTGACCCTGCCGGAGGTCTTTCCGGAGAACGCATCCCCGGCATCGCCGCTGTTCAGCACCCTTGGTGCTGCACTGCCGTCCCTTGATGTGCTCGAACCCACCCCGCTGCCGCGACGGAATACACCGCCCCGTTTTCTGCTGGCCGATGATGAGCGGGGGTTTTTCGAAGCCCTGCAGCGCAGTCTGGACACCGTCTATCCGGGGCAACTGGACCTGCGCTTCTGGTCTCCGAATCCGCAGAAGGACCTGCTGAAGAAGGACCTGCTGACGTATCTGCGCGAACTGAAGGCGGCCGGCTGGCGACCTGATGCGGTCATCATCGATATCAATTTCGATGACGGCGGGCGGCATGGCGTGGATTATCTGCGGATGCTGCGCGAGGAGCCCGGCTGCACGGCGCTGCCGGTGGTGTTGACGACCGGCAATCAATTGCGGGACCTGGAGGAGGACCGGCTCAGCGGCACTGACCGCAACTGGACCGGGACCCAACCGTCGCGCTGGTTGACGGCGGCCGAATCGCTGGAGCCCGAGGGCATCCTCTATGGCAAGGCGGGTATTGCAGCCTATCTCGGGCGGATCGCCGAATTGCTCGATGATTGGCGCCGCACGGCCCGCCGACGCGCCTGGGTGCGTCTACTGCGGGACGTGGCAGGCAAACTGGACGGCCCCGCAATCAAGGTCGAGAAGATCGCGCTACCTATCGTGAAGTTCGCCGTGGATGAATTGGGCATGGAAGCGGCCTTCGTCCGGCAACGGCAAAAGGACGACAAGTACAGCCTGATGGCGCATTACCCAGAGGACTACCCCGTCCACCGTGAAGTCCTCGGGATCGGGGAGGTACCGTTCCTGCATAAGATCGTCGGGCAGCATCGCGAGGTCGTGGTGCAGACGCTGACCGAGGACGACGTCGGGGCGACGCGCAGAGAACTGGTTGGTCAGCGCCTCCTCGGCGTCGGCTGCGTACTCGGTGAGCGCAACGTCGGGTTCATTACGATGTTGCCGCCGGCCGACACCGAGAGCTTTTTCGATGAGATCGACCGACAGTACATCCACGTACTGGCACGGTTGCTGGCCTCCGGTATCAGGGTCTCGACCCTGCGGGACCGGCAGACCGAACTGCTGAATTTTGCCATCAAGGCGGGGACCGCAACCGATCGTGACGAGGTCTGTACGGTGCTTGCCCGTCTGGTACACAACGAATTGCACCAAGCGGATAATGCCAATGCCAAGGTGACCGTGCGGCTGCTGGATTCAGGGACCGGCGACCTTGAACGCAAGGCCCACATTGGTCTGCCCGCCAAGCCGGGAGAGGTCTATATCACCTCCGAGGAAAGCGTTTACGCCCGTGTCGTCCGCGATAATCAGGCGACGCGTATCGAGGATATGCGCGAGGTACGCGCTGTTCATCACGAATTGGACGGCGAGGTACGCTCGGAACTCTGTGTCCCGCTGTCGATCGGCGGTTCCGCGATCGGGGCAGTTAACCTGGAGCATCGTCAGCAGGATTTTTATCGGGCCTATGACGAGGAGTTTGTGAACGCCGCCGCGGCGCTCGCGGCCAATGCCATCGCCCGTATCCGCACTGCGCAGGTCTTGGAGGGCATGACGAATTTTGTGCATCAGTTCGCGACCGAGAAAACCGACACGCTGAACGCACGGCTGCGCAAGCTCCTTTACAAATTTTGCGGCTACAGCGTGCTTGTAGACCTGGCCCCGTCGACAGACGGTCATGGGCCCTGGGCCGTGCAGGCGATGGACTGCCGCCTGGTCGGCGCCGATGAAGAACGGGTACGCAAGCAGATCGATGAGGGGTATCGGGATGACTGGGCGCAGACCTGGGTCGGGAAGCGCTTTCTCGACAAGGACTGGCGACAGCATTGGGCGCGTTATACCGACCAGCCAGCAGATTTTCACCGGATCATGCTGACCGAAGGCATGTCGCAACGCGCCGACGCGGTATTGTGGTTGCGCGCCGGTGACGGCGACGACAGCCCACCGCACCAGGCGATCCTGCTGATGTGGGCACTGCCGCCGCCTCTGAACAAGGCCGACCGGGGGCTATTCGATCGCATCGCGCGACTCTTCTCTGAGTTGTACGGCCACCAAGCCAACATCAAAGAATTAATGGAACAAAAGGTCATCGGCGAGGAGGCGGCCCTCGTCGGGCACGTGATGCAGCACTTCAGGCACCGACTGGGCAGCCTGACCGGTGGCATGGCCAACCATATCGCGCGCGTGGACCGTGCCTTCGCCAACGGCGACCGGGATCGGTTCGCTGATGCGATGGCTAACCTGCGGGCCAACGCTCAGGAGATCGCGGACTCGTTCGACCGCTCGCGCGGCTATGTGAAGAAGGTCGAACCGGAGGCCGTGCCGGTCACCGAGATCGTCCAACGGGCGCGGCGCGACCTGGCGGACCGTCTCGCCCGCGTCGAAGTCGATGTCCGGGTTCCATCGGGCCTCCTGGCCTGGACCGATCCCGAGATCGCAGCGCTCGTCCTCTTTTCATTGTTACAGAATGCACTGGATGCGACCAAGGACCAGGGGCAACCGCGGATCACGATCACTGCAGAGGCAGACGGGGACTGGGTGCGGTTGTGGGTCGCAGACAGTGGCCCCGGCGTGTCCGAGGCCTTCCGTCCGCGATTATTTCAATGGGGCCAAACGACGAAGACGGGCGGGCTTGGCTCCGCCCTCGCGTTCGCCCGGGCACGGATGCGTCTGTTGCAGGGAGACCTGATCTTTCCGACTCCCCAGCCGGACGGTGGCGCCCTGTTCGAGATGCGGCTCGCGCATTCAATTCCGGAGACCTAACATGACCGACAATAACTATCCGTGGCGGGTGCTGATCGTCGATGACGAGGAACGGGATTGGGTGGTACCTATGACCGAGGCGTTGCGGGACACCGCGGGGCAGGCCGGGCTCAGGCGCCTGAGGATCGCATCGGCCAACGACCAGTACACCGCCGAACGCCTGCTCGCCCGTGACTTTTTTCATGTTGTCTCGCTGGATATGCGTCTACCCGAGCGGACCGGTGAGGTCATCTCGGTGACCACCGGGGAGCAACTGGCCCGGCAGTTCCCCGACGGGCTGTTTCCAAAGCACCTGATCTACAGCCAGACCCTGCGCGAGACCGACATTGTACAGTCGCCACGGGACGCGCTGCGCGTTGCCCGGCTCGATGCGGACCAGTATGCGAAGCCCACCGGCGGCCGGGCCGAACGGGGTGCCCCGGTGCCGGTGCTGACCGTCGAGGCCTGGGCCACGCGGATCCTGGACAGTCTGATCGGGGACCGCCTGAGGCTGCCCACCGACGGGGCTGAATCCGGCACTGACCAGGGGCCGCTGACGGTACTGGGCGCCTATCTCAAGTACGGCCCGGAACGGCTCCCGCCGGCGCTTGGGAAGCTGTTGGACGATATTGCCAATACTTGGGACCAAAAGGATCCGACCCGACGCATTGATGCGGCCGACCGGTTCATCGAGTTTACGACCAGGCTTGCACTGGCTCAGGTGGGCGTGCTGCTGGCCCCTGACGGCAAGACCCTAACGCCGCCCGGGGATGGTCAACGCGTGTCCTGCCTGGAGCGCTTACGCGTCGTGCGCGACGAGGTCCGGGGTTGGAACTTCTGGAATTATTTGACTACGGACGTGATCGACGCCCTCGACGAGGCGCGTCAAGCGCGCAATGCCGAGGCCCATGCGCGCACGCCGACCAACCCAAAACGGGCCTGGGCCGCGCTACGCGTCCCCCTGCAATACGCTCTGGACCTGACCGCTTACTGGGTGCGGCATCCATTGTGCGTCGACCTGCGTTACTCCCATGACGGCTGGACCGCCCAACCGCTCGCCGGCACCGCCTGGCCCCGACGGCGACGCCCGCTGCCAGGCAGGCTCGAGTTTCCGACCGAGGCCATCCAGGGGGGCGTTTGGCAAGCGGTCTGGACCAACGAGGAGCAACCGGTTCAACGCGCCGTCCCCTGGCGCGACTGGCTGATGGAGGACGAGACCGACGAGCGGCCTTGGTGGCTGCTGATCGGCCGTGACGACCGCGGACGGGCCTTGCGCGTGGACCTCGACTCCGGCAAAGGCGAGTCCGGCCGGCGCTGACGGATGCCGCCCACCCCTCACCCGAGTCCGGCGCTGCAATGGCCGGACGATCGTCCCCTCGATGAGGACGGGCGTCGTCGCCATGACGACTACCGCCTGGACCCGGTGATCGCTGCCCTGGAGTCCCAACTGGCTGCCTGGCTTGGCAAACCCCCGCGGGGGCGCGCGCCGGTTCCGCCACGGATCGGTCTGTTCGGCAGTCTCGGGCAAGGCAAGTCCACGGTTATCGCCAATGTACTCGCACGCCTGTCCCGCGATCGCGACTGGCGGCAGAGGTGGCGTGACCGGCTGCACGGCCCGCGGATCGCGCGCTTTGACGTGAGCTTTTTCAAGGCCGATGACCTCGAGTGGCGGTTCTATACGGCGGTGCTCTGGCGCCGGGTCTCGCGAAACATCGCGCTGCTGGCGCTGCTGGTGCTACTCGGTCTTATCCTACTGTTGGTCCTGCTCAGAGGCATTCCCAACGGCTGGGGACTGCCTCGCTGCCTGGCCGATCCGAGCGGCTGCGTTGCCTTCCTGCGCGCTGGGGTCAGCCCACTCCGCGCCACGCTGGAACTGGCGGCGACAGCCGTGTTCGGCGCCGCAGGGTTGGCCCTGGCCTCGCGAATTTTCAGAGACGCATCAAAGGCTTACGCGGCTGTAAATCCCGGCACCGGGCTCTATATCGGCCTTCGCGACCGCGCCATCCGCGGCCTTGCGGCAGCGGTCGGCGCCCTGCCGGACATCGTCGTGATCGACGACCTCGACCGCGCCGCGGTGGAGCAGCAGCGCGGCTTCCTGCGCGCCCTGAGCCGCTTCTCACAGGGTCTCGGCTTCGCGTTGGTGGTATGCATGGACGAAAGCGATCTGCTCGCGGCGGGGCCGAATCCGGAAGCCCCCGCCGAATTGCTGCGCAAGACCCTCACCGTGGAAATGCGGGTGCCGGAGCGCACCCGCGAGGACGTAGTGCTGCTCGCCGCGGTCTGCGCACGGGAGTTTGCGCGTGCCAACTGCCGGTGGCATCCCGAATTGGCCCACAGCCTGAGCAGCGTACAGTTTGTCACGGACCTGATTCGTACCCTGCTCCTGAACTCCGCGGCGGGGCCAATCCAACCGCGCAGGGTTTGGCGGCTGCTCAGCGGCGTAGCCGAACACGCACGCCAACTGAACGTGACCGCAGTCGATGACCTCAGTGCGCTGTTGCGGATCGAGGGGCTTGTGCAACTGGCCCCGGGCCTGCGCCGCGGCCCGGATAGGCTACGCAAGGCGTTGGAGAAAAATCGCGTGGAGGACCTTGCTACGCTGCTCGCCGGGCAGGGAGTGACCGACCTGCGCGAACAGGACGCCCGCACTTTCTTTGAGCGCACCCGCATGATGCGCCCGAGCGTGCGCGACGGCTGGTTCCGACTGCTCGGGGGCTTTAGCGGTGGGGCGGAGCATGACGACCCCGACGGGGTCTGGTCCGGTGCCTGGCCGATGGCGCCGCGGTCGGTGGTCTTCTTCCGACTGTTCATTGAGGCCGTTGAACTGGACGCGCGAGGCCATACCCATGATCTGGTACTGGAGGTGCTGGAGCGTCTGGATCCGGACTCCGGTAAATCGGTGACACAGAGCTTTAGTTTCACCGTACCCGGTGGGTACCTGGAGACTTTCGATCCAAGCGACCTGCCCGAGCAGTTTCACTCGGCGGGCAGTGATTACCTCGCCGAGTGCTGGCTTCTTTGGGGCTGTGCGCTCGTCAGCAGCCTAGGGCCTGAGCGTCGCCATCGGATGTACCTGCGGGCACACGGATGGATTCTGGACATGGGCGCCGAAGCGCATATCGAGTTGCTCGACCTGTACTGGCGTGAGTGTCTTGCGGACAAAGCGATGTGGGCCTCGTTGTCTCCCGAAGACCGAGACAGCCTGTGGAACATCCTCTGGGGCGATCTCCATCAATGCCCGCGTCTCGCGCACCTCACGGTGGAGCACGGGCGGATATACGGCAAACAACTGGCATCCGCGGAATTTGCTGCGGCTTGGCGCTTGCTGAGCCTGCCGATGAGCGGCCACTCGCCGATGAGCGGCCACTCAAGGGACGGTCGCTCGGCACTGTTCTGGCTGGCGGACCTGGTCCCCGAGATTGCTCCGGCACAACTGGCAAACGCGACCGGGGACGCGCAATCTGCCTTCCCGGCGTCATTGTGGCCGGCACCACTGCGCAGTCCTGATTGCAGGTCTCTCTTCAAGGCCCATTTTGCGGCCTTGAAGGCACTGTTCGATACCTATCGGATTATCCCTGTTCCTGCGCCATTGATGAACGCTTGGGAGGACGCGCAAACACGCGTCAAGGTAGGCGACTGCCTGACGCTCATCCACGGGCTGGCCTTCGACTCCACCCGCCCCCGCGGCCAGCGCTGGACTGTCGTCCTGCCGGACCCGTGGATTCAGGCGATCAACGGTCCGCTCGCCGCGACGCTGCAATCGCTCGTCAGCCGACCCGCTGCCAACACGTCGGCGCTCTTGGATGCCGGCGACGTCCCAGCGCAAACGCCAGCCCGCCCTGCTGCGCAGACACTGGCTGCCGAACAATGGACCGCGCTGATCCTGATCGCTGCACGGCGGGAATGGATACCAGTTGCGCCGGCCACATTGATTGATGCGGCAGCGCCGAATGCGCTAAAGGAACTTGCCCAGACCCTTGATGATCGCGGCGAATTGCCGAACTGGCTGCGACCGGTGCTGGCGTGATGCCGACGTGGGCCACCCGCTCGGCCGAAGTGCACCGGTATCCTGTTAGTGCGTAACGGATGTGGCAATTCGGCATATCCGCATGGCGGGACCGGCGGGCATCAGTACGCGTTGCGGCCGTGACGGTGCCCTGTAATCTTTTCCGCGGCCGGATAGATTGCCGCGGGGTCGCTTCGCGGCCGGATGCAACTGAAGTGGGGAACGTCCGTGTTCCGGGGTGAGGGGCAGCACCCGTGATCTGGGCCAGCATCACGGGCGGCATCGCCGCTCGGGCCAGCAGCCCCTCAGGCCGCCATCGCGCGTTGCAGATCGGCCTGGGCATCGCTGCCGGTCAGGCGCAGGTCATAGCGCTCTTTCAGGATCGCAAAGACGTTGGGCGTGATGAAGGCCGGCGGGTTGGGGCCGAGCGTGATCCCCTTGATTCCCAGATGCAGCAGGGTCAGGAACACCGCGATGGCCTTCTGCTCGAACCAACTGATCACGAGCGTCAGCGGCAGGTCATTGACGGTGCAATTGAACGCCTTGGCCAGGGCGGCGGCGACCGCAATGGCTCCGTAGGCGTCGTTGCACTGACCCATGTCCATCAGGCGCGGCAGGCCCAGGTGCTCGCCGTAGTCGTGGTCGCGGATACGGAACTTGCCGCAGCCGAGCGTCAGGATGAATGAATCCGGCGGGGTCGCCTGGGCATACTCGGTGAAATAGTTGCGACCCTTCTCCGCTCCGTCGCAGCCGCCGATGACGAAGAAGCGGCTGATCTTGCCGGCCTTGACCGCGTCCACGATGGTCGCCGCCGCGTCCAGCAGCACGGTGCGGTGGAAGCCGATGGTGGATTCGCCGGTGATCCGCTCCTCACAGGGGGGACCAGCCAGGGCGGCGGCGATGACCGGGGCGAAGTCGCCATCGGTCAGGCGCTGGCCATTCGGGACCGCGGTGGCGCGGATGGTAAAGAGCCGACCGCTATAGGTCTGCGGGGGGATCAGGACGCAGTTGGTGGTGCCGAACACGGGCCCCGGGAAGGCGGCGAACTCGCGCTTCTGGTCCTGCCAGGCGCCGCCGTAGTGGCCGGCGAGGTTGGGGTGCGCCGCGAACTTGGCGTACATGTGGGCCGGCAGCATCTCACCATGCGTATAGACCTTGATCGGGGTCCCCTCGACCTGTTTGAGCAGGTCCCACAGGTCGAGCAGGTCATGGCCGGTGACCAAGATCCCGGGGCCGGCCTGGGTGCCCTCCTTGACCTTGATCGGGGCCGGCGTGCCGAAGGTTTCCACATGGCCCTCGTCGAGCAGTTGCATCACCCGCAGGTTCATCTCCCCGCACTTCAGACACATCTCAAGCAGGGACTCGAGGTCGAAGTTCACGTTGGTCATGGTCGCGAACAGGGCCTCTTCGATAAAGGCGGAGACCGCCTCATCGTGCTTGCCCAGGCGGCGCGCATGGTTGGCATAGGCGGCCATGCCCTTGAGCCCATAGAGCAGGGTCTCCTGCAGTGATTGGACGTCCGCATCCTTGCCGCAGGTGCCGGGGGAGTTGACGCAGGCTTCCTGCCGAAAGGTCTGTTCGCATTGATTGCAGTGCATGGCGGGCTCTTCTCTTGCCGGGAATCGGCGCTGGGGATCGGGTCAGGGTTATCCTGGAAAGAGCATTTGTTTCACGCAAAGACGCAAAGACGCAAAGTTTTTCAATGCGATATCTCTGTCGTACGGTTCACCTACCGGGTGACGGGATCATCGCCAGCAAAGTTCTATTCTTCTTTGCGTGCTTGGCGTCTTTGCGTGAGCAATTGCCGATTCCAGGGTCATGGGACGGGTCGCGCCGGCCGTCCGCGGGGACAAGAACGGACAACCGGGCGGTGCACGGCGGGGAGTATCGATGGGTTCGGGCGAACCGGCCTTGACGCGGGTCAAATCCGCTGGGGCCGCGCTCTGGTAGGGGCGGACGCGGTGAGACCGCGTTGGCGGGTGGTCAGACCTGAAGCGAGCAGGCGAGCCGAAAGTGCCGCAAGAGAAGGAAATCGCTTAGCCTGGAGAGGGCAGATCTCATGCCAAGGCGCCAAGCCTTCGTGTCGTCTTCTTGGCGCCTTGGCGTCTTAGCGTGAGCAATTCCCGGATCCGGGTTCCTGGCTCAAACCTTGACCCCAAGGGTCTGCTGGATATTCTGTACGACCGTCGCATCGAGCCCGGTCTTCTTGGCCAGTTCGGCCAGATAGGCGATTTCCTGCGGGGTGTCGACCTCGATGGCCAGCAGCGAGGCGGCATAGACCTGGGCCGCCACCTCCTGATTGGGAATGGCGGCGGCAAAGGCGTCGAGGTCCAGGGGCTGGCGCAGTTCCTTCATGATCCAGGCCTCGGTATCCCCGCTCATACCGGCCTCCTTCAGCTTGCCGACGATGCGGGTGATTTCATCCGCGCTCACCTCGCCGTCGGCCTTGGCGGCGTTGATCATGCCCTTCACCACCAGTTCGGCGGTGTTGGCCAGGACCTGGTGGTCGGCCGGGGTCTCGGCGGCCGTCATGGCGACGGGGACCGCGCCACCGCTGAAGGCGGGGGTCGCCCCCGGCTCGGCGCCCTGCCTCGAATTCATCAGGGCCTTGTAGGCGACGCCCGCGAGCATCGCGAGCGCACCGCCCTTGATGGCACCTGAGACCGAGCTGCTGCCGCCGCCCAGCAGTGACCCGAGCACGGCGCCAAGACCGGCCGCCTGCGCGGGGTTCTGGGAGGCATTGCCCAGGGTGCTCTTGGCCGTTTGCAACACCTTGTCCAGGATCCCACCTGCCCCGCCCTGGCTGTTGGCCATGTTGCCAAGATTCGCCTGTAGGTCCTTGAGGACGTTGCCGACACGCGCGCCTCCGGACTGCGACATCGTATTCTGGATGAAGGTACCGACCAGATCGCTTAGGTTCGCCATGGGTCTATTCGCTCCGCGTTGGTGATTGGGTTGATCGCGGAGCCGACACTGGGGCCAAGGTGCCCGATTTCCAGTCCTATCCGGAATGACATTGAACCGGGTCGCCCGGCCCGAGCCCCAACACCCGATCGGCCCGCCCCTGATTAACGGCGATTTCGACCAACCCCAGGGCATTGACATACCAGAACGCCTGCCCGGGTGGCACCTCGCAGAAGGTGCGCGCGTACCCCAGGGTGAGCCCCGCGGCGCGCAGTTGCGCCGTCGCGGCCACGGCGGGCGGGCGCAGTCCACACATGAGGTTGCCATAGCCGTCGCTGTAGACCACGGCGGGCAGGTCGTCGGGCCAGTCAGCGCCGATCAGGATGCCTGGATCAAGGTCGGTCAGGGCCAGGGGATCGCCACGGCACAGGGCGGCAGCGACCGGAGCGAACCAGTCCCGGCCATGAAAGCTGTTCGAGACGCCCGGGGGTTGCCAGTCGATTCGCTGCAGCCGAGGAGACTCCGACCGCCGCACGGCCTGGCAGAGGAACCCGTTGTCCGGGGCAATGTACAGGTCGCCACCGGCTTCCAGAACCAATCCGGCGCGCGCGCCACCCACGCCGGGGTCGACGACGCAGAGATAGAGGGTGCCGCGCGGCATATCGCGCACCAGGGCCGGCAGGAGGTAGGCGGCAAGGTCCGGGCGGAAGGGCGGGAGGTCATGGACCAGATCAATGAGCGGCAGGCCCGGAAGCAAGGCGCCAAGCCGGGCCAACACCTGCCCGACATAGATTCCGGCGCCGAAGTCGGTCACCAGCGCGATGCGTTCGATGGTCGTTGCGTTCATCCCAGGGCCCGCAATTAGTCCGCGAAGAACGCGAATGAACGCGAATAAGAACTCAGGTTTGACCGCCTGACAGACAGTCAAGACGGGGGTGAGCAGATAGGCCCAGTGTTCTCTTTGTTTTCTCTTCGCGCTTTTCGCGTTCTTCGCGTTCTTCGCGTTCTTCGCGGACTAATTCTCTCTTCAGGGTAAACAACAAAAAAGCCGGGCAGTGCCCGGCTTCTTGCATTCCGTCATGAGCCGTCGGCTCAGTCCGCGTCGACCGCCTCCGCGCGCTCCGGCCGGTCGACTAACTCGACATAGGCCATCGGGGCCGCATCGCCGGAGCGGAAACCGCATTTGAGGATGCGCAGGTAGCCGCCGGGCCGGGCCTGGTAACGGGGGCCCAACTCGACGAACAACTTGCCCACTACCTCCTTGTCGCGCAGCCGGGCGAACGCCAGACGCCGCGTGTGGACCGAATCGATCTTGGATAGCGTGATCAGGGGCTCCGCCACCCGCCGCAACTCTTTGGCCTTGGGCAGGGTGGTCTTGATCAGTTCGTGCCGAAACAGGGACGCGGCCATGTTGCGGAACATCGCCTGGCGGTGCGAACTCGTTCTATTTAGGTGCCTTCCGGCTTTGCGGTGACGCATGGTCCGTGATCCCGGTATCTGTTAGCGAATGCTCAGTTCGTCGATGTTCTCGGGGGGCCAGTTCTCCAGGCGCATCCCCAGCGACAAACCACGAGTGGCAAGGACGTCCTTGATCTCAGTCAGGGACTTCTTGCCGAGATTCGGCGTCTTCAGCAACTCCACTTCGGTGCGCTGGATCAGATCGCCGATCAGATAAATGTTCTCCGCCTTGAGACAGTTGGCGGAGCGCACCGTCAACTCCAGATCGTCCACCGGGCGCAACAGAATCGGATCGATCGCCGGTCCCTGCGGCGCCTCCTGCGCAATGCCGTCCGCCGGGGCCGCGCCCTCGAGCGCCACGAAACTGCCGAGTTGATCGCGCAGGATCTGGGCCGCACGCTGGATGGCCGACTTGGGATCGATAGTCCCGTTGGTCTCCAGATCGATCACCAACCGGTCGAGGTCGGTGCGCTGCTCCACGCGCGCCGATTGGACCTCAATGGATACTCGCCGCATCGGGCTGAAGGACGCATCGAGCGGCAGCCGGCCGATCGGGCGATCCTCGGTTCCATCAATGTCGCGCTGGGTCGCCGGCTCATAGCCGATCCCCCGGCGCACCGTCAGGGTCATACTGAGTTCCGCATCCGTGGTGATGTTGGCGATCACCAACCCCGGGTTGGCGATGACGCCGGAGTGCCCCAGGTCGATATCCGCCGCGGTCACGGTACCCGGACCCTTCTTGCTCAACGCGAAGGTTGCCTCGTCCTTGCCATTGAGCGTAATGGCCAGGTTCTTGAGGTTGAGCAGGATCTCGAGCACGTCTTCCTGGACGCCCGCGATCGTCGTGTACTCGTGGAGAACGTTGTTGATCTCCACCTCGGTCACGGCGCAGCCGGACATGGACGACAGGAGGATGCGCCGCAGCGCATTCCCCAGAGTATGCCCAAAGCCCCGTTCAAGGGGCTCCAGAGACACCCGCGCATGATTCAGGCTGCCGTCGACCGGTTCGACCTGAACAATCCGCGGACGCAGAAACTCGCCGATAGCTTCAGTCATTCGGTACCCCCTTTGGAGTCACTCCTTACTTGGAGTACAGCTCGACGATCAGCGATTCATTGATGTCGGCAGGCAGGTCGGAGCGATCCGGCACCCGCTTGAAGACACCTTTCAGCCCCTTGGTATCGACTTCGACCCAATCGGGGAACCCGTACTGCTCGGCCAGGGCCAGGGCGTTCTGTACGCGAACCTGCTTCTTCGCGGCCTCGCGCACCTCCACCGCATCCTCCGGACCGACCGGATAGGAGGCGACGTTCACCACCCGCCCGTTGACGAGGATGCACTTGTGGGAGACGAGTTGCCGCGCCTCGGCCCGGGTCGAGCCGAAGCCCATCCGAAAAACGACGTTGTCGAGACGGCGCTCCAGCATCTGCAACAGGTTTTCACCCGTCGCACCCTTCGACTGGGCGGCCTTCATGTAATAGTTGCGGAACTGGCGCTCGAGCAACCCGTAAATCCGGCGGACCTTCTGCTTCTCGCGCAGTTGGACGCCGTAATCCGAGAGGCGCCGACGACGATCGCCCGTCTGGCCGGGCTGCTTCTCGAGGTTGCACTTGGTATCAAGGGCGCGCGCCCGACTCTTGAGGGAGAGATCGGTACCCTCGCGCCGCGCCAACTTGCAGGTGGGGCCTGTATAACGTGCCATTTTCTATTGCTCCCTCTAAACGCGCCGCTTCTTGGGCGGGCGACAGCCGTTGTGCGGGATCGGGGTCACGTCAGTGATACTGGTGATCTTGAAACCGGCATTATTGAGTGCACGCACCGCGGACTCGCGCCCGGGGCCGGGGCCCTTCACATTCACATCCAGGTTGCGCAAGCCGTACTCCTTGACCGCTTGACCGGCCTTATCGGCCGCGACCTGGGCCGCGAACGGGGTGCTCTTGCGCGACCCGCGGAACCCTGACCCACCCGAAGTGGCCCACGCCAGGGCGTTCCCCTGACGGTCAGTGATCGTGATAATGGTGTTGTTGAAAGAGGCGTGGATGTGGGCAACCCCATCCGCGACCTGCTTCCGGACCTTTTTCTTAACGGTACGAGTCGGTTTAGCCATTCGCCTTTACCAGCCGGGGCGCATCATCTGCGCGGCCTTAACGCTTGATGGGACGCCGCGGCCCCTTGCGGGTCCGGGCGTTGGTACGAGTGCGCTGGCCACGCAGCGGCAGCCCGCGACGGTGACGGATGCCGCGGTTGCAGCCGAGGTCCATCAAGCGCTTGATGTTCATTGAAATTTCGCGACGGAGATCACCTTCGACGGTGTATTTCGCCACCTCGCCGCGAAGCTTGTCCACTTCCTCTTCGGAGAGGCTCTGCACCTTGGTGGCGCGCGAAACGCCTGCGGCATCGCAGATTTCGCCGGCCCGCACCCTGCCAATACCGAAGATCGCGGTCAACGCGATCACTGTGTGCTTCTTTTCTGGAATGTTAACGCCGGCTATACGGGCCATGGCTCGAAACCCTCAAGTCCTGGATGCGGAGCGGTAAACCGCGTATCGTAACAGAAGTCCGGCCGGAGTCAACCAGTCGATTTTCAACCCTGACGCTGCTTGTGTCGCGGGTCTTTGCAGATGACCCGCACGATGCCGTTGCGCCGCACGATTTTGCAGTTGCGACACAGCTTCTTGACGGATGCTCGTACTTTCATTCTTCTCTCCTAAGGATTCATGCGCCCCGCAGGGCAAGACCCCCGGGCGCCGCGACGACCGCGGGTCGCTGAGTGCCCGCGCCGGGGGGCGCGGCCTGAGCGCCGTGCGGCGCCGTGCCGCGCGCTGATTCGCCCCGGGGCGGGACCAAATCGGCGTCTGGTCAGCGCAACATGCCGGCACCCGGCGCCTTCAGGTTGGCCTTCTTCATCAGACCCTCATACTGATGGGACATGAGGTGCGCCTGGACCTGGGCCATAAAGTCCATGATCACGACCACCACGATCAGCAGCGAGGTACCGCCGAAATAGAAGGGGACGTGGTAGCCGACGATCAGGAACTCGGGCAGCAGACAGACCGCGGTGATATAGATCGCGCCCACCGCCGTCAGCCGGGTCATCACGGTATCGACGTACTTCGCGGTCTGCTCGCCGGGCCTGATACCGGGGATAAAGGCGCCGGAGCGCTTCAGGTTGTCCGCGGTCTCGCGTGCGTTGAACACGAGGGCCGTGTAAAAGAAGCAGAAAAAGATGATCGCCGACGCATACAGAATCACATAGATCGGCTCGCCCGGGGAGAGCTTGCTCGTGATGTCCGAAATCCAGCGCAGACTCTCGTCGTTCGCGAACCACTGCCCCAGGGTGCCGGGAAAGAGCAGGATACTGGAGGCAAAGATCGGGGGAATGACGCCGGCCATATTGATCTTCAGCGGCAGGTGCGTGCTCTGCGCCTGCATGAGCTTGCGACCCTGCTGACGGCGCGCGTAATTCACGGTGATCCGGCGCTGCCCACGCTCCACGAACACCACAAAGGCGGTCACCGCGACGACCATGGCGAGCATCACCAGCACCGCCATGGGGTTCATCTCACCATTCTCCACCAACACCAGGGTGCCGCCGAGCGCCGCGGGCAAGCCCGCCACGATCCCGGAGAAGATGATCATCGAGATCCCGTTGCCGACACCACGCTCGGTGATCTGCTCACCCAGCCACATCAGAAACATGGTCCCGGTGACCAGCGACACGGTCGCGGTGAACACGAAGCCGACGCCGGCCTGGGCGACCAGCGAGGTTCCGCCGGCGGTCTGACTCTGCAGGGCCATCGAGATCCCCAAGGCCTGGAAGGATGCCAGCACCACGGTCCCGTAGCGCGTGTATTGGGTGATCTTGCGCCGCCCTTGCTCACCCTCTTTCTTCAACTGTTCGAGCACCGGGACGACCGAGGTCATCAACTGCACGATGATCGACGCGGAGATATAGGGCATCACCCCCAGCGCAAACAGGCTTGCGCGCTCCAGCGCACCCCCGGAAAACATGTTGAACATGTCCAGGATCGAGCCCTTGTTTTGCTCGAACAGGAGCGCGAGCGCGTGGGGATTCACGCCCGGAACCGGAATGAAGGTGCCGATGCGATACACCAGCAGCGCGCCGACCAGAAAGAGTAAGCGCTGCTTCAGTTCGGTCAGGCGCCCCATCCCGGCGAGCGCCTGTCCCATCGAAGAGGGGTTTTTTGCCATCCGCAGAGGTCCTGGTTATTCCTCGACCTTGCCGCCGGCCGCCTCGATCGCGGCGCGGGCACCCTTGGTGACCCCGATACCACGGATCGTCAGCGCCCGTTCGACGGTTCCGGACACGATGATCTTGGCACTCGTCGTCGAGCGCTTGATCAGGCCCGCCTTCAAGAGCGCCGCCAGGTCCACGACCTCGCCCTCGATCCGACCGAGTTCGCCTAAGCGGATCTCTTCACGGTTCGCGGCGGTCCGGGAGCGAAAGCCCACCTTGGGAAGGCGCCGCTGCAAGGGCATCTGGCCACCCTCGAAACCGACCTTGTGGTAGCCGCCGGCGCGGGACTTCTGGCCCTTGTGGCCGCGCCCGCCGGTCTTGCCGAGACCACTGCCGATCCCGCGGCCGCGGCGCTTGGCGGGGGCCTTGCTGCCCGCGTCGGGCTTGAGTTCATTGAGTCGCATCGGCGGCCTCCTCGACAACCTTGACCATATAGGAGACGGCGTTGACCATCCCGCGTGTGCAGGGACTGTCCTCGACCTCCACCACCTGGTGCATCCGCCGCAGCCCCAGGCCGCGCACGCAGGCCTTGTGGTTGGCCAAGCGCCCGTGCATGCTGCGCACGAGCTTGACCTTCATCATCTTCTTGTCGGGCGTGTTGTTTGGCATTGCCTACCCCAGGATCTGCTCGACCGTCTTGCCGCGCTTGGCGGCAATGGTCTCGGGATCGTTCATCCCCTTGAGACCCGCGACGGTGGCGCGCACCACGTTGATCGGATTGTTGGTGCCGATGCACTTGGCGAGTACGTTCGCCACCCCCAGCACCTCGAAGACCGCGCGCATCGCACCGCCGGCAATGATCCCGGTACCGTCGGAGGCGGGCATCATGAAGACCTTGGCCGCGCCGTGCCGTCCCTGCAACGGATACTGCAGGGTCGTGCCGCGCAATTTTACGTCGATCATATTCTTGCGGGCACTTTCCATGGCCTTTTGAATCGCCACCGGCACCTCACGGGCCTTGCCGCGGCCATAGCCAACCCGGCCCTTGCCGTCACCGACCACCGTCAGCGCAGCGAACCCGAACTGACGGCCGCCCTTGACTACCTTGGCGACACGGTTGACCGCCACCAGCTTTTCCAGAAGGCCATCGCCTTCCGGCTTGGGATTGAAGTTCGACATGGTACAGCCCCTAGAATTTCAGTCCGCCCTCGCGGGCAGCGTCGGCGAGCGCCTTCATGCGCCCGTGATAGCGGAACCCGGAGCGGTCGAACGCCACCTTTTCGATTCCCTTCGTCAGGGCACGCTCGGCGATCGCCTTGCCGATGGTTGCCGCGGCGCCCGCGTTACCCTTATGCCCCTCGATCGATTGGCGGAAGTCCTTCTCGACCGTGGATGCGCTGACGACCACCTTATCCCCTTCCGGGGCGATGATCTGCGCATAGATGTGTTGCGGCGTGCGGTGAACGCACAGCCGATACTCACCCAGTTCGCGAATCTTGGCGCGGGTACGAGCCGCCCGACGCAACCGAGCCTGTTTCTTGTCCATTGGCTATACCCCTTATTTCTTCTTGGCTTCCTTACGCAGGACATCCTCGTCCGCGTAACGAACACCCTTGCCTTTGTAGGGCTCCGGCGGACGGTAGGCGCGGATCTCCGCCGCCACCTGACCAACACGCTGGCGATCGGCCCCGCTGACGACGATTTCCGTCTGGGTCGGGGTCAGGATCGTGATGCCGGCCGGGACCTGGTAGTCAACCGGATGCGAGAACCCCAGGCTCAGCGTCAACACCTCACCCTTGGCCGCGGCCCGATAGCCGACCCCAACCAGGGTCAGCTTGCGCGAGAACCCGGTACTGCAGCCGACTACCATATTGTTCAGCACGGCCCTGGTGGTGCCCGCCATGGCCCAGGCACCCGGATGGCCCGCGGCCGGCGCGACGGTGATGACACCATCGTCCAGCGCAACCGCGACCGTCGGGTGTACCGTCCACTCCAGGGCACCCTTGCCGCCCTCGACCTTCACAGACTGACCAGCCAATTGCACCGTGATCCCCTTGGGGACGGCAATCGGGGCCTTTGCGACGCGTGACATATGCTTTCTCCCTAAGCCACGAAGGCGATGACTTCGCCGCCGTGACCCGCCTGGCGGGCCGCGCGGTCGGTCATCAACCCCTGCGAGGTGGAGACGATGGCCACGCCCAAACCGGCCCAGACGCGGGGCAGTTCCGCATGGCTGCGGTAGATGCGCAGCCCGGGACGGGAGACGCGCTTCAAGAATTCGATCACGGGCTTGCCGCGATAATACTTGAGCTTGACGACCAGTTGGGCCTTACACCCATTGGTCTCGACCTGCACGTCGGCGATATAGCCTTCCTCCTTCAGCAAGTTCGCGATCGCGAGCTTCTTCTTGGAGGACGGCATCAAGATTGTGATCTTGCCGCGCTGCTGGCCGTTGCGGATGCGTGTCAGCATGTCCGCAATCGGATCCGACATACTCATTGAGCTGCTCCTAAAGCCACCGTTGTGGGTCAGGCCACCGTGACGGTGCGATACCCGAGAATTTATGGCACCCCGGCTGCGCCGGCCCCGCGCCGCTGGGCTGCTACCAACTCGCCTTGACGACGCCCGGCACATCGCCACGCATCACCGCTTCGCGCAGCTTGTTGCGCGAGAGTCCGAACTTCCGATAGACGGCATGGGGGCGACCGGTGATCCGGCAGCGCAGCATCTGGCGCGTCGGACCGGCGTCGCGCGGCAGCTTCTGCAGCTTCGTGAGTGCCGCGTCAATCTCTTCGGGGGTCGCCTTGCGGTCGTTGATCACGGCCTTCAGCGCGGCGCGCTTGGTCGCGAACTTGGCGGCGATCTCGACACGCCGCTGGTCGCGGACGATCATGCTGGTCTTAGCCATCGTGTTTCCTTGAGTTCTCGCGCCGCATCAGTTGCGGAAAGGGAAATTGAACGCCTCGAGGAGCGCACGCGCCTCCTCATCGGTCCGCGCCGAGGTGGTAATCGTGATATCGAGTCCCCGCAGCGTATCGATCTTATCGTAATCGATCTCCGGGAACATGATCTGTTCCTTCACGCCCATAGAATAGTTGCCGCGGCCGTCGAAGGACTTGCCGCTCAGACCCCGGAAGTCGCGGATACGCGGGATGGCGATGTTGATCAGCCGGTCAAGGAACTCGTACATCCGCTCGCGGCGCAACGTGACCTTGCAGCCGATCGGCCAGCCGTCGCGGATCTTGAAGGCTGCCACCGACAACCGCGCCTTAGTCACGATCGGCTGCTGCCCGGCAATGGCACGCATGTCGCCGACGGCAAAGTCCATGACTTTCTTGTCGGCGATCGCCTCGCCGACACCCATATTCAGGGTAATCTTCTCGATCCGCGGCACCTGCATGACGCTGCGGAAGCCGAACTTTTCCTTCAACTCACCGACGATGCGGTCGCGGTATACCGTCTGCAATCTGGACATTTCGCTACCTAATTATTCCAAGGCACTGTTTCAGAAGCCGATTTCGACGCCTGGCCGGGGCGACCGATCAGACGTCGACCACTTCGCCATTGGACTTAAACACCCGGACCTTGCGGCCATCAGCGAGAACCTTGAATCCGACACGATCCCCGGCGCCCTTCTGCGGGTTGTACAGCGCGACGTTGGAGATCTGGAGCGGCATCTCCTTGTCGATGATCCCGCCCGCCTGAGCTTTTTGGGGATTGGCCTTCTGGTGCTTCTTGACCATGTTCACGTTCTCGACCAGGACCAGGTCGTCGGCGAGCATCTTGAGGATGGTACCCCGCTTGCCTTTGTCCCGTCCGGTGATGACGATCACGTCATCCCCTTTCTTGATTTTTTGCATGGCAGCCGGCTCCTTACAGCACTTCGGGTGCGAGTGAGATGATCTTCATGAACCGCTCGCCGCGCAGTTCGCGGGTCACGGGCCCAAAGATACGGGTACCGATGGGTTGCAGCTGGTTGTTCAGGAGGACGGCCGCGTTGCCGTCGAAACGGATCGCCGATCCGTCCGGGCGGCGCACGCCCTTGCGGGTACGCACCACCACCGCGTTGTACACATCGCCCTTCTTCACCTTGCCGCGCGGGATCGCGTCCTTGACGGTTACCTTGATCACGTCACCGATGCCGGCATAGCGCCGATGCGATCCGCCAAGCACCTTGATGCACATGACGTTCCGGGCGCCGCTGTTATCGGCGACGCTCAGATGAGTTTGCATCTGAATCATTGTTCTCTACCTGATGTTGCTGATGGCGACGACCGCACACCAAAGACCGGGGGCCGCGCGGCGGGATCCGGGAATCCCCTAGCGGGCCTTCTCGACGATCTCGAGCAGGCGCCAGCTCTTGGTCTTTGACAAAGGACGGCACTGCTCGACCCGCACCAAGTCCCCTTCGCCGCAGGCATTGGCCTCGTCGTGGGCATGGATCTTGGTCGAGCGGGTCATGAACTTGCCGTACAGCGGGTGCTTGACCCGGCGCTCGATCAACACGGTGACCGTCTTGTCCATCGCGCTGCTCACTACGCGACCACTCAAGGTCCGGTTGATCTGGTTTTCGTCGCTCATGATTTCGCGCCCGCCTGCACTTCTGTCATCACCGTCTTGATCCGAGCGATCTCGCGGCGTACCGCCCGCATCAGCGAGGGCCGGGTGAGTTGCCCCACGCCCCGCTGCATCCGCAGATTGAACTGCTCACGCAGCAGACCCTCGAGTTGCTCCTGGAGCGTCTCGGTGCTCTTGGTCCGAAGCTCTTTCGCCTTCATCACAGAATCGTCCGTCGCTCAAAGGTGGTCTGGATCGGCAGCTTGGCCGCCGCCATCTTGAATGCCTCGCGGGCCAGTTCCTCGCTGATCCCCTCGATCTCGTAGAGGACGAGCCCGGGTTGAACCAGCGCGACCCAGTATTCGACGTTGCCCTTGCCCTTGCCCATGCGCACTTCCAAGGGCTTTTTCGACACCGGTTTGTCCGGGAAGACGCGAATCCACAGCTTGCCGCCGCGCTTGACCTTGCGGCTGATGGCGCGACGGGCGGCCTCAATCTGGCGCGCGGTCAGCCGACCGCGACCAGTCGCCTTGAGCCCGAATTCACCGAACGAGACCCGGTTGCCGCTCTGGGCCAGGCCGCGATTGCGTCCGGTCTGTTGCTTTCGGTACTTGGTGCGTTTCGGTTGCAGCATGACTTAACCCCTTTCCCGGTCGCGTTCGCGTTCGCGGCGCGCGGGCTGCTTGACCACCGGTTCCTCGGGGAGTTGATCGCCGAACACCTCACCCTTGAAGATCCAGACCTTGACCCCGAGCACCCCATAGGTGGTGCGGGCCTCGGCAAAGCCGTAATCAATATCGGCACGCAGGGTGTGCAGCGGCACCCGCCCCTCGCGCGCCCACTCGTTACGTGCAATCTCGGCCCCGTTCAAGCGGCCGGCGACGGCGACCTTGATGCCCTCGGCACCCAAACGCATGGTGTTCTGCAGCGCACGCTTGACGGCCCGCCGGAACATGATGCGACGCTCCAACTGCTGGGCGATGCCCTCGGCCACAAGTTGGGCGTCGAGCTCCGGCTTGCGAATCTCTTCGATGCTGATATGCACCGGAACCCCGAGGATCGCCGAGACCTTGCCGCGGAGCTTATCGATGTCCTCGCCCTTCTTGCCGATCACCACACCCGGGCGTGCCGTGTGGATGGTGATATGGGCATTCTTAGCGGGGCGGTTGATCTGGATGCGGCTCACGGAGGCGCTCGCCAGCTCCTTCTTCAGGAAGGCGCGCACCGCCAGATCCTTGTTGAGCATGTCCGCGTAATCGCGCGTGTTGGCATACCACTTGGACGTCCAATCTTTGACGATGCCCAAGCGGAAGCCGATCGGATGAACTTTCTGTCCCATACTGGTCCCCTGGCCCCTTAGGCTTCCGCCACCGTCAAGGTGATATGACTGGTCCGCTTCATGATGCGATTGGCGCGCCCCTTGGCCCGCGGCATGATTCGCTTCATCGTCGGCCCCTCGTTGACCTGGATCGACTCGACCCGCAAGGCATCGATATCCGCGCCGGCGTTGTGCTCGGCGTTCGCGATCGCGGACTCAAGCACCTTCTTGATCAACTCGGCACCCTTCTTGGTGCTGAAGGCGAGGGTGTTGAGGGCTTGCTCGACGTGTTGACCGCGAATCTGGTCGGCGACCAGCCGCGCCTTTTGCGCGGATATTCGGGCATATTTCAATTTTGCTTCGGCTCGCATCTCAGGCACTCCGGCTACTTCTTCTTCGCCTTCTTGTCGGCGGCGTGACCCCGGTAAGTCCGGGTGAGCGCGAATTCGCCGAGCTTGTGGCCGATCATGTTTTCGTTGACGAGCACCGGAATGTGCTGACGTCCGTTATGGACCGCGATGGTCAGACCTACCATCTCTGGGAGGACCATGGAGCGGCGCGACCAAGTCTTGATTGGGCGCTTGCTGTTTTGCGCGACCGCCTCTTCCACCTTCTTTGCCAGGTGGTGGTCGATAAAGGGTCCCTTTCTAACTGAACGTGGCACTTCTGAACCTCGTCTTGCTTAACTGCGGGTTTACTTACGGCCGCGACGGCGCACGATCATGCCGTCCGTCCGCTTGTTCTTACGCGTCTTGTAGCCCTTCGTCGGCACACCCCAAGGGGTCACCGGATGACGGCCACCGGAGGTACGACCCTCGCCGCCGCCGTGGGGATGGTCGACCGGGTTCATGACGACGCCACGAACGGTCGGACGGACCCCACGCCAGCGGGTCGCACCCGCCTTGCCGAGCTTGCGGAGATTGTTCTCCGTGTTGCCTACCTCACCGATCGCGGCCCTGCAATCGGTATGAACCTTTCTCATCTCGCCGCTGCGCAACCGCAGCGTGGCATATTCGCCTTCGCGGGCGACCAACTGGGCCGAGGCCCCGGCGGAGCGCGCCAACTGCGCACCCTTGCCCGGGCGCATCTCGATGCAGTGCACCTGGGCACCGACCGGGACATAGCGCAGCGGCATGCAATTGCCGACGCTGATCGGTGCACCCTCGCCGGACTGCACGCGGCCACCGGTCTTGAGACCCTTGGCGGCGATGATGTAGCGACGCTCGCCGTCGGCGTACTTGAGCAGGGCCAGGTGGGCACTGCGGTTCGGGTCATACTCCAACCGCTCAACCACAGCCGGAATCCCGTCCTTCTGGCGCTTGAAGTCGACGATCCGGTAGTGCTGCTTATGGCCACCGCCCTGGTGGCGCACGCTGATACGCCCCTGGTTATTGCGACCGCCGTGGCGCGTCTGACTCTCCACCAGCGGGTGGTAAGGAGCGCCCTTATGCAGCTCCGGTGACACCACCCTGACGACAAACCGGCGTCCCGGGGAGGTCGGTTTGGACTTTACGATTGGCATGTTCGTCTATCCGTTAAATCCGGCGTTGGTCCGGGTTGAGTGGGGCCGGGCTCAGGCGCCGACGCCGAAATCGATCGAATGCCCAGGCTTCAGCCGGACATAGGCCTTCCGCCAATCCTGACGCCGACCGAGGCGCTTGCCGACGCGTTTTTCCTTGCCCATGACGTTCACTACCTGAACGCCGGCCACTTCGACCTCGAACATCAGTTCGACCGCGCGGCCGATCTCACGCTTGTCGGCATCGGTCACCACGCGGAAGGCATACTGATCTATATCCGCGATCCGGGACGTCTTTTCCGACACCAAGGGCCCCAGGAGGACCTTCATCAGCCGTTCTTTGTTCTGCCCAGTCATGACAGGCGCTCCTCGAGCTTGCGCACGGCGGCTTGCGTGGCGACCACGGTCTCAAAGGCCATGAGGCTTACCGGATCCACTTCCTGGGCCGACATCACGTCCACTCCGGGGAGATTGCGTGCCGCCAGATACAGGTTCTCATCGAGTTCGTCGGTGATGATCAGGCAATCGGTGACCGCGAGACCCTTCAGCAACCCGAGTAGTTCTTTGGTCTTGGGTGCGGTGACCGCAAACTCCTCGACCACGAGCAGACGCTCGGAACGGGCCAACTCCGACAGGATGGAGCAGACGGCACCGCGGTACATCTTACGGTTGACCTTCTGGGTGTAATCCCGCGGCTTGGCCGCAAAGGTCACGCCGCCATGACGCCACAGGGGGCCGCGCGAAGTACCGGCGCGGGCGCGACCGGTACCTTTCTGCCGCCAAGGCTTGAGCCCGCCGCCGGACACTTCCGCGCGCGTCTTCTGGGCCTTGGTACCGGAGCGTGCCCCAGCCAGATATGCGGTGACGACCTGGTGAATCAGGCCGGTCTTGAACTCGGCGCCGAAAACGGCATCCGAGACCTCGACCCTGGCACCACCGGTGTCATTTCGAATCATGAGATCCATGACTATTTGCCCTTGTTCTTGTACTTCACGGACGGCACCACGACCAAGCGACCGCCCGTGGGGCCGGGCACACCGCCACGGATCAGGAGCAGGTTACGCTCGGCGTCGACCCGCACGACTTCCAGGCTCTGTTGGCAGCGCGTCACCGCGCCCAAGTGGCCAGCCATCTTCTTGCCCTTCCAGACCCGGCCCGGTGACTGGTTCTGCCCGATGGAACCCGGCGCCCGATGGGAGACCGAGTTACCGTGGGTGGCGTCCTGGGTACGGAAATGGTGTCGCCGCACGCCGCCGGAGAAGCCGCGCCCCTTCGTCACGCCGCGCACGTCCACCATCTGCCCCGGGGCGAAGATCCCGACCGAGATCTCTTGCCCAACCGTCAACTCCGCGCCCTCGTCGCCTTCCAGGCGGAACTCGCCCAGACACTCGCCGGCCTCGACACCGGCCTTGGCGTAGTGTCCAGCCATCGGCTTGGTCACCCGCGACGCCCGGCGGGTCCCGAAAGCAACCTGCACGGCGCGATAGCCGTCGGTGTCCGCGGTCTTGACCTGACTTACCCGATTCGGGGGGACCTCGACCACCGTCACCGGGATGTTTTCCCCGGCCTCGGTAAAGATGCGGGTCATGCCGGCTTTACGCCCGATCACTCCAATCGTCATGATTGCGCCCTCAGCTCAGCTTGATCTGGACGTCGACGCCCGCCGCCAGGTCCAGTTTCATCAGCGCATCGACGGTCTTGTCGGTCGGATCGACAATATCCATCAGGCGCTTATGAGTACGCAGTTCGTATTGGTCCCGCGCGTCTTTGTTGACGTGCGGAGAGACCAAGACGGTCCAGCGCTCTTTCTTGGACGGCAGGGGGACGGGGCCGCGAACCTGGGCGCCGGTGCGCTTGGCGGTATCGACGATCTCGCGCGCCGACTGATCGATCAATCGGTGATCGAAGGCCTTCAGGCGTATGCGGATTCTTTGGTTATTCATTGACCTACTCGAGGATCTTGGCGACGACGCCGGCGCCGACGGTGCGACCACCCTCACGGATGGCAAAACGCAGCCCGTCTTCCATGGCGATCGGGTTGATCAGCTTGATCACCATCTTCACGTTGTCCCCCGGCATCACCATCTCGATACCTTCCGGCAGGGTGCAGGCACCCGTGACGTCGGTGGTGCGGAAGTAGAACTGCGGACGGTAACCGTTGAAGAACGGGGTGTGGCGCCCGCCCTCTTCCTTGGACAAGATGTACACTTCAGCCTCGAAGTGGGTGTGCGGGGTGATGCTCTTGGGCTTGGCCAGTACCTGGCCGCGCTCCACATCCTCACGCTTGGTGCCGCGCAGCAGCACGCCGATGTTGTCGCCCGCCTGCCCCTGATCCAGCAGCTTGCGGAACATCTCCACCCCGGTGCAGATGGTCTTGGTGGTGTCGTGGATGCCGACGATCTCGACCTCCTCACCCACCTTGACGATGCCGCGCTCCACGCGTCCGGTCACCA
>Ga0247840_10000533_pt1 | contig 78551 bp, 78 predicted proteins | sample LaCruzMarch2015__FD_192404 | JGI IMG/M metagenome (GOLD analysis project Ga0247840, IMG submission 192404) | Freshwater microbial communities from meromictic Lake La Cruz, Castile-La Mancha, Spain - LaCruzMarch2015_17m | ecosystem: Environmental > Aquatic > Freshwater > Lake | place: Spain... | reverse complement strand
AGTGCCGGTGCCTCCGTTCGTAATGCCGAGAACGCCCGATATCTGGCTTGCGAGATCGACGAGACCGGTTGAGATGTAACCGCTAGCCGCCTTCAAGACGCCGGAGAGAGAACCGATCGAGAGTTGGTCAACAGAAAGGTTCTTCAGTGTGGAAGAGGCGGTGGTGGTTGTGGTTGTGAAGTAACTGCCGATAATGTTGTTGCCCAAGATATCGCCGGCGACGGAGAGCATTTGACCGGGAGTGGTGGTACCGATACCGACGTTACCATCAGCCGTTATCCTCATCTGCTCGGTCCTAGAGTTTGAAGTGCCGGTATTGGTATAAAAGCCTAAGGCTGCGGCTGTATCATAGGCTGTATCATAAAGTGCCCCTATGCCGGGTGCACCTTTGTATTTACCGGAATTATAGAAATCGCTATCACCCAGATAGAGAGAGCTGCCAACAGGAGCGCCCTCAGTGGTCGCAGCGGCCGAATATTGCCCGATATCGCCTCTCACACTCAAAGCAGAGAAAGGATTCTCTGTGCCAATACCAAGCGTTCCTCCGGCAGTCGTCGATATTCTCATGGCCTCGGTATCTTCGGATTTCCATATATGTTCAGCAGCGTTGTAGACCGAAGACAAATAACTGTCGTCTGCAGCATTGCGGACAGTATAGGTCCCCATACTGCCATCGGGGGATATCTTAATCAACGCATTGCCAGTTTCCGAAATCTGAAGGCCGGAAGCATTATGAAAAGTATTAACCCCCGTCCAAACATTGTTATCAGAAAGCATTGTGGACGAAGCACCGAGGCCGCTTCCTGACAGGGTTGTGCCATTCCAGACAAGCCCTGAACCGATAATAGCTGTTTTAACAGGAGAAGCGCCATCACCGACAAGAATACCGCTTAAGGTAGTGGATCCAGTACCTCCATACTCTACGCCGATGGTCGAACCGTTCCAGATACCGCTTAAAATAGTATTAAGATATGAGTTGCCGGAAATACCGAGATTACCGCTTGCGTAGACGTCGCCGGCGACGGAGAGCATTTGACCGGGGGTGGTGGTACCGATACCGACATTACCCTTGAGATAGAAATCCCCATTATCCAGCATGCGCGCGATTGTTGTCGAAGCACTATTGGATATCTCAAAAACCTGCCCTGTCGAGTCGCCGTTCCCCGTAATGGAAAGTTTTGAGTAAGGGGTCAATGTGCCGACACCAACATTACCAGATCCCGTAAATGCCGCAATGTTTCCGGTACCATTTTGGGTAACAGTAAGAAAGGTTTGAGCGGTTGATGTAGAGTTCACGGCATCACTTCGAAGGAATTCTGACGAATTCAGGCCACCAAGAGCACCTGTATCTTCTGCGTAGACCGCGGTTGGCACAGTTCCGATCTCTTTTCGCGGCAACATTTCATCGTCGCTTTCGATGGTAACGCCGAGAAATAATTTTTGATTAAAATCAACATTTGTTAAAGGCGTAGTACTGCCAAGAAGTACCGAAAAAAGTCCGCTCGTTGTTTGAACCTCGTCCGCACCAGTAAGAACTTCTTCCCACAAAGTCGTTCCCCCGGAAGCGGCATTATATAAACGGAAGGTCATTGCATATGTTCCATCCGCAACAGCCACACCAGCAGGAGTAGTAAGCTTACCTTGATAATTTATTTTTTTATTGAGTGCCGCACGAACATGGGTTGCACCAAAAAGACCAAGAGAGAGAACTCCCAGTACTAAGAGCATTATTGAAATTTTTCGGCCTGCAAATCTCATTGATAATTTATTCTTAAAAAACTATTGTGAAAAAGCCTCCGTAGGAAGTACTGATTCGTTTTCCCTCGCAGCGAACACGGGTTTATTATCAGGGCTAGAAACAATAAAACCATCTTGAAAATTATTCGTATACATAGGAGACACAACGTAGGTATCTGAGGACGAAACATTGCTCTTTGCAGAATTTTCAGCAAAAACAAAACCGAAGAAAGCCCCGATAAAAAGAATGAGAGAAACAATCACACCCGGGAAAAAAGCCCTATCAAAACGCTGCCTATATGCTTCCATGACCGTTTCTTTTCTGGCGTTCACGGCCATATACTTCTTTATAGCTTCTTTGGTGGTGTACCATTTGCCATTTTTTTTAACAGCAAAAAGTTTTTTCTTTCGGATAAGTAAGCCGAGATAGTTGGCGTCGAAGGGCGTCATACGGCTTGCTTCCAAAAGTGTAATTAGTTTCTTTTCCATGTTCGTTTTTTTAATTTTTTTGAAATATTGAGAAACTATTGAAACTTCAATAATACTTATATTTTAACAAAAAAAACAAACATTTCACCACTAAAATTAGCGAGTTATGCACAGTTTGCAAAAACAACAAACGTGGGTTCTTTTTTAATTGATTTTTGAGTAAAAAAAGAGTCAGCTTTTAGAAGAATATATTTGAAAAAAATTTCCGCGGATCGATGATCCTCTTCCTGAAGTGACACAAATTCCGATCTCTTTTAAATATCAAAATGACCCCTCAATTAAATAAATCAACCTAGCTCGGAAAGTTTTTTAATTAAAATTAAGAAAATACACCAACATAAAAGCCCCACATAATATTGTTTTACTACAAAAGGAACTTTCATGGTTTCAGATAAGCATATCGACAAAAAAATGAGTATCTTGGCTATAAATTAAGAGTATTGAAAAGACTTTAGCTTCTAAATAAGTATTGAATTAAACATACAGATAACCGATCGGCAAAAATTCTATTCATTTACCATGTATTGAAATGAACAATTTACTTTATAATGATAATCTCATTAGTAAAGTAAATTACATTGACTCAATACGTATTTTTATTCATTTCAGAGAATCAATACGCTTAGCTCAATGAACTTTATGCTGCCATTAGATAAAACCTTTGCAGGAACGTTCCCTACTACTCATCTGCTTCACATCTGTATAAACAAAAAAAATGAATCCTATCCTCTAAAGTGAGACAAATGGCTAACTTGTACCGAATGAAACGCTCACTCGGATGGGTTTTTGTTGAAATTTACAAATTAAAAACCGCCATAAAGCGGTTTTTAATTTGTGACCCCTACGGGAATCGAACCCGTATTTACGCCGTGAGAGGGCGCCGTCCTAACCGTTAGACGAAAGGGCCTATGTTTTATATTTGAACGTCACTTCCCTTTATAGCATATTTTAAGAAAAAATTAAAGATACATCTATACCCACCAGGAATGGAATCAATCATCCGCACCTGATATCTTTTTTAACATTCGCAAAAGCGCTAGATGTTCTTTTTCATCCAGTTTCGCAAAGACCTCTCTTATCCCTTCGGTTTGTTTCCAGTATCGATCAACGAACCCTTTTCTGCCCTTGGCTGTTACTTGAAGACGTATCATTCGACGATCTGCGGTATCCGCAAGCCGTTCGACCTTTTTATCTTTAACCAGCTTTTCAACGACGGATGAAATAGCGGGCGGTGTAACGCGCAAATGGCCGGAAACATCTTTCATCATAGGGACCTTTTTTTCTATAACATAACGAATGATCTTCATTTCCAAGTCTGAAATATCCCCTGTTTTAAGGCGTTTTTTTTGCTCCTGGAGGTGACGTGTTATTGAGAGTATTTGTGTAGCTAATTCGCCTGCAAGCATCTGCTGTTCATTGGTAACCATAAAATTACTTAAGTTATTTAATTGTTAAGCAAGTTAATTATATTAGATATTCGCTTAAAAACAAAGTGGATAAAAAAACAGGCGCAATCAAAGTTTTGCTATTCATTTCAAACTGATCGACATAAATGTAACGCTTTGCAACGTTCTTAAAAATCTGATATTTTTAGAGGATGAAACAACAAGTGAATATCGAGGCTTCTTGGAAGAAGATACTCTCAAAAGAATTCGAAAAATCATATTTCGATAAGCTAACAGATTTCGTCAGGAACGAATACGAGAACGAACACGTCTACCCTTCGCCTAAGTTCATCTTTCATGCCTTTGAGCTTTGCCCCTTCAATGACGTCAGTGTGGTGATCCTAGGGCAAGATCCTTACCACGGGAAAGGACAGGCGCATGGGCTGTGCTTTTCAGTGCCCAAAAAAACGACTGTTCCGCCTTCTCTCCAGAATATTTTTAAAGAGATACGCGACGACATCGGGCTCCCGATACCAAATACCGGCAATCTCGAACCGTGGGCAAAACAAGGTGTTTTTCTTCTGAATGCTACCCTTTCTGTAAGAGAATCGTCGCCCGGCTCCCATCAAAATAAAGGCTGGGAGGAGTTCACTGATGCGGTCATACACGCGCTTTCTGACCAAAAAGAACACTTGGTCTTCATTCTCTGGGGACGATATGCTCAAGAAAAAGGTAAGATCATCGACAAAAACAAACATTTAGTGCTTACTGCCGCGCATCCTTCGCCTTTTTCAGCATATAACGGTTTTTTTGGATGTAAGCATTTCAGCAAGACAAATCAGTATCTAAAGAAACACGGAGAAAAAGAAATAGACTGGGGCATTTGAGACTTTCCCGACCTCACGCCGGACGGGGGGTTACCCAGCCTCTGTCCGGAAACAAATCCGCCAAATGGGTTTTGTTTTTGCAAATTAAAAAACGACCGCTTGTGGCGGCCGTTGTATGTTCCCGACTCTAGCCTTCCTTGGCGGTCGGTGTTGGTTGGTGACGGCTACTTCTTGACGTTCTTCTTGACGTTCTTCTTGCCGTTGGTGTTGCCGTTGGCCTTGGCTTTCTCGGCCTTGGCCTGGGCCTTTTGCGTCTCACGCTGGGCCTTCTTCTGCTCGGCAGTCTGCTTCGGCTTCGGCGCCCGAGCCGCGGCTTTTGCCTTGGCGGCGGCCAACTCGGCCGCGTGCTTCTTTCCCGCCTCCTTCTCGGTCTTGCCGGGGTTACGCACTCGACCATGGACGCCGGAACGCTCACCGCGCGGGGCGCGACCGTTGGTCAGCCCACCAAACAGCCGCTGGGCCTGCGGCGTCCAGGCCGCGGCGGGGATCTCGACCGAGACCTCGACGCCGGTCTCGGCGTGGACATACGTGTATACCGCGACCCAACCTCTCTCGACGAGAGTGAAGGTAGGATCGGTGCCAGACGGCTTGTAACCGTCCCTCAGGAGGCCTTCAGCCTTCGCCTGCCAGTTGCTGGTGGTCTTAGAGGCGTTCATCTATCTATCTCCAGTGTGGCCCGGGTATTTGGCGGGCGCTTTGTGAAAAAACAAACGTTATGCTGTAAGTATAGCATATTCATTTTTTTTGTCAAGAACCCCGAATGGGTTTGACGGGGTTCGAGAAATATTACCTAAAAATAAGGGGTTTTTGGCGGCGAGAAAAAATTTCTCTTTTTTCCCCGACTCCCCTTTCCCCGTCGACAAGCTCAGCTTGTCTCCTCCTTAAGGGAAGTCGGGGAAAAGAGGAAGTGTCGAGTTCGCTTCGGCTTGTCTCCTGTTTGAGGGAAGTCGGGAAAAGTTATAAAAAATTCGTTCTTTTTTTCGACAGTATTGGACCGATGAGATCCCCGCTTTCGCGGGAATGACGGAGAAAATGACAAAAAACAAAAACGCCCCGAATTTTATCGGAGCGATTTTGTTTATAAGTACCGAGTTGAGTCAAGCCCGGGACATGGCAGAAGAGGATTAGTAGTCCATTCCTCCAGGCATTCCCATCCCTGCAGGTGCAGCTTTTTCTTCTTTTGGTTCTTCCGCGATGGCAACCTCGGTTGTGAGGAGTATCGCCGCAATCGAAGCCGCGTGTTGAAGACCGCTTCTTGTAACTTTGACCGGATCAATGATGCCGGCTGCAATCATATCAGGTATGATCTCGTCTTTTTTCGCATCATATCCAGTATTTCCTTTTCCGTTCCTTACCTTATCAACGATCACTGCGCCTTCTTTTCCGGCGTTGATCGCGATCTGGCGAAGGGGGGCCTCGATAGCTTTGAGAACGATCTCGAAACCGACGCGGTATTCCATTTCAAAGCTTTTGAGTGTCGGCGCAATGTCTTTGGCCGAAATTTTCTCGGATGCCTTAATGAGAGCAACACCGCCTCCTGGAACAATACCTTCTTCAATGGCGGCTTTGGTCGCATTCACAGCGTCTTCGATCTTGAGCTTCAAGTATTTCATCTCGGTCTCAGTCGCGGCGCCGACCTTGATAACAGCAACCCCCCCTGAGAGTTTTGCCAAACGGCCTTCAAGCTTTTCCTTGTCATATTTTGAATCTGTCATTTCGATCTGCTTCCGGAGAGAGGCCATGCGGGCTTCGATGTCGGCCTTCTTTCCTTTTCCGTTCACAATGGTGGTGGAGTCCTTAGTGGCGATAATCTTTCCTGCTCGTCCGAGGACGTTTATTTCCGCATTCTCAAGCTTCACACCCACATCTTCGGAAACAACGCTTCCGCCAACAACTACAGCAATATCAGCGAGCATTTCTTTCTTCTTATCACCAAATCCGGGTGCCTTAACAGCGAGCACGTTGAACGTACCGCGAAGGCGATTCACGATAAAAGTAGAGAGTGCCTCACCGTCAACATCATCAGCAACAATGACCAGGTCTTTTTTGCCGGTCTGTGCGAGTTTTTCCAAAAGCGGAAGTATCTCTTTAATGGATGAGATCTTCTTATCAGTCACAAGAACAGCAACATCATTATATTCAGCCTCCATTCTTTCGGCATTCGTCACAAGGTACGGCGAAACGTATCCCTTGTCGAACTGGAGACCCTTCACAACCTCGGACTCGATACCGACGGTCTGGGACTCTTCTACGGTCACTACGCCGTCTTTCCCGACCTTGTCGATAGTATCCGCGATGATCTTGCCTATCTCCTCGGATTCGGCCGAAATGGTGGCAACCTGCTTGATCTCGGAGTGATCTTTGATGGGCTTTGCTATGGCTTTGAGAGCATCAACGACAGCTTTCGCTCCCGCTTCAATACCGAGGCGAACACCCATAGCGTTCACCCCCATAGCAGTTCGTTTCATTCCTTCATTAATGATTGCTTGTGCGAGAACAACGGCAGTGGTCGTTCCATCGCCCGCGACATCGTTCGTTTTTGAGGCAACCTCTTTGATCATTTCCGCGCCCATATTCTCCATCTTATCAGCTAAAGAGATCTCTTTAGCGATCGTAACACCATCATTTGTGATCATCGGAGAACCATATCCTCTTTCGAGAACAACGTTCCTTCCGCGAGGTCCGAGCGTTATCTTTACGGCGTTGGCAACCTTATCGACGCCGTTCTTGAGAAGTTCACGGGCCTTTGCATCATAGATTATTTGTTTGGACATAGTAGTTAGTCAGTGGTTAATAGCTAGTAATAAAGAAGCTTATTGGATGACAGCCAAAATACTGTCTTCGCGAAGAATATAATATTCCACGCCGTCGATCTTTATTTCGTCGGGACCGTACTTTGAAAAAAGCACGATATCACCGATCTTAATATTCATCGGCACGAGTTTTCCGTCATCGGTTACTTTTCCCGGACCAACGGCAATGACCTCGCCTTGTTCGGGTCGCTCTTTGGTAGCGGTATCGGGGATAATAATGCCGGACTTGGTTTTCTTCCCTTCATCCGGAATTCCCGGCTTGACCAAAACGCGATCAGCAAGCGGGATTATCTTTGTTTTTGCAGCCATTTTTAGTATTTGTTAAGGCTATTAATGCATAGGATATTATATCCGTTTTTCAAAACGGGTCAATGTCAATGAAACATCCGCCTCTCGGCGGATGTTCTTGTTTTTGTATCGCTATTGTATCTCGTAAACGATCGTTATGTTCGATGTGAATTGATTTTGCCCCACAGGAATGCTTGGCGCGATCGAGGCTTCGGAGATACCGCCGGCGCTCCTGGACATCACATCGTAGTAACGAGTCTCGGGATAATATCCTCCTTCAGAATAGCTGACGATACGAAGAAGGCTCACCCCCAGACTTCTGGCTAAAACTTGCGCCTTACTTTGAGCATCCTTGATAGCCTTATCGCGGGCTTCATCCTGTACGGCGTCTTTCTTATCGACTGAAAGTTCGATACTGCTTATATCGGTCGCACCCTTATCACCCAACCCCGCAAGGATCTTTCCGGCGTCATCGATCTTTCGGATCTTCACTGTTATTGTCTGGCTCGCCGTATATCCAAGCAGGATCTGCTTCCCCTCGGGGCAATATCCGTTGGAATTGTAATCGAGACAAGCAACAGCCTTTTGCCATTCATACTTCGGCGACAAATTATAGTTCGTTGTCTTTATATCTTTGTCCTCGATATTTGATGTTTTGAGGAACGCCATAATATCATTGATCTTTTCCGTAGATGCCTTCTGTGCATCGACTACCGTTTTTGCATCTTTAACGACAGAAAAAGAAACCGTCGCAATGTCGGGTGCCGCAAATGACTCTCCCTCGCCCGAAACACTGACCGTTGCCACTTGAGGCACTTCCCGCCCGATAAACGAATACTCTTTCAGGCCGTTCACAAACAACCCGACAAGATAAAGAGATCCGGCAAGCACCAAAACGATAAGTGCCTTAACGAATCTGTTATTTTGAAAAAGTTCCTGCATACACAATAAAATTAAATCTATTAAACTTCTCTAGATTATATCTTGGTTCAATGCTTTATTCAATGTTGCGCATCACTTTCTCGTATTTTGTGAACTCCGGGATCAGCATAATGGTCTCCACAAGCTTATCAGAATCATGACGAATGAAGGAACGGGACCCAGCAAGAGCGTCCCCTTTTACTTTTCTTGCTTCCCCATTCTTCAAAAAATCGCCGCAAATGACACGGAACTTTCGTTCCGGTACCTTCGTCTTGTCGAACTGAACGAGGAACCCCTTCCCCTCCTGCTCTTCGTATTTTTTCAACAATCCGGGCGATGGTTTTTTGGTATTGAAGGTCACAAAGTCTATGCGCCCGGCACCAATGTGCTCTTCGACGGCAGCCACATAATCATCAACACTGAATCCATTGGTATGTCCGCGTTTATTGGTAAGATTTACATTGAACACCACTTTCGCACGCGTGTCTCGGACAGCGCGGGCGATATCCGGGATGATCAGGTTTGCAAGAATGCTTCCGTACAGATCTCCCGGACCGATGACCACCAAATCCGCTTCCATGATGGCCTTAACGGCTTTCGGATTGACCTTAATATGGGAATCGAATGAAAGTTTTCTCACTCCTTTACTTTGAAAATTGGCATGATCGATGGCATCCTCTCCTTCAATGATCGTCCCGTCACAAAGTTCCAAACGTAAACGCGCGTCGCTTCCCGTCACGGGAATGACACGTCCTTTGACCTTAAGTATGTCCATCGCCGTGTCTATGCCTCCCAAAAAATCCTTATGTGTTTTTTCGAGTGCCGAAAGAAAGATATTCCCAAAATTATGTCCACGAAGTCCGCCTTCGGAAAACCGATAGTTCATGAGAGTGCGGAGATCATCGGAAGCATCAGAAAGCGCAACGAGACACTGGCGGACGTCTCCCGGAGGAAGCACTCCCAGTTCATCGCGAAGTTCACCCGTCGAGCCGCCGTCGTCTGCCATGGCGACAACTGCTGAAATGTCAGCCGGATATTTTTTAAGGCCAGAAAGAAGCATGAAACCGCCCGTTCCGCCTGAAATAGTCACGATCTTTTTCATAAAAATAAGTATTATTTGTGATTTTTACCTACAAAAAAGGCATCAATGGTTATAACACCACTGATGCCGGAAGGTTACTCTACCGTAACCGACTTTGCAAGGTTCCTCGGTTGGTCCACATCGTTGCCGCGCAGGACAGCGACGTGATAAGCGAAGATCTGCAAAGGAACAACATACACAATCGGAGAAAGCAGTTCGTGGACCGAAGGGATCGTAACGATCACAGTATCGTTGTCCCGCGCGATCTTCGTATCTGCCGGAGCAAAAATGAAGAGCTTGCCGTTCCTTGCGCGGACCTCCTTCAGATTCGACTGAAGTTTTTCGGCAAGCGAATCGTTCGGAGCAACCGCGATGACAGGCATATTCTCGTCAACAAGAGCGAGCGGTCCGTGTTTGAGCTCGCCGGCCTGATACCCTTCGGCATGAATGTACGAGATCTCTTTCAGTTTAAGAGAACCCTCAAGCGCGACCGGATATTGCACTCCGCGTCCAAGATAGAGCACATGTTCTTTTCCGATGAATTGTGCGGCCAACTTCCGCAGCTCGCCGTCGAGCAAAAGCGCTTCACCAATCTTTTCCGGAAGAGAAAGCAATTCGGAAACGATATCCATTTCCTCTTTTTTGGTGAGTCCGTGAGTTCTTCCGAGCACGAGCGTAAGCAACATAAGCGAAACGAGCTGAGTTGTGAACGCCTTAGTCGAAGCAACTCCGATCTCGGCTCCCGCATTCGTCATGAACACCAGATCCGCTTCACGGGTCAGCGAACTTTCCGCGACGTTGCAAATGGCGAGCGTTTTTGCGCGCGGTTCAAGTTCTTTTACCATACGAAGGCATGCAAGAGTATCCGCAGTTTCGCCCGACTGCGAGATAAACACATAGAGCGTATCCTTGTGCAAACGAGGCTTCTGATAACGCCACTCACTTGCCACATCAACGTGACACGGCATATCTGCAAGCGGTTCCATCCAGTAGCGTGCCGTGAGCCCTGCGTAAAAGCTGGTGCCACAGGCAACGATCTGCACAGCCTTGATCTTACGAAGAACCGAAGGGGCATTCCGGCCGAACGCTTTTGCGAGCACCTTGTCACCCTTGGTCCGTCCATGAAGCGTACGGCGTACAGCATCGGGCTGCTCGAATATTTCCTTCTGCATGAAGTGGCGAAATTCACCCTTGCCAACATCGTCCGGAGAAAGAGCACTTTCCACGACCGAGCGTCCAACCAAATGTCCGTCAGCCGCGCGAATACTGTAATGATCTTTCTTGATTTCGGCAATATCACCCTCTTCAAGAAAGACAAAACGACGGGTTACGGAAAGAAGCGCCGAGCAATCCGAAGCGATAAAATTCTCACCGGCGCCGAGGCCGATAACGAGAGGGCTACCGGAACGGACAGCGATAAGGGTATCTGGCTCTTTCGAACTGATGACCCCTATGGCGTACGAACCGCGAAGTTGTTGTCTCGCCTTGTGTACGGCAGTTGGCAAATCGTTGAGTCGCCGAAGGAAATGGATCAAATGAGCGATAACTTCGGAGTCCGTCTCCGAAACAAAAAGATACCCTTCTTTTTCAAGTTCACTTCGAAGCTCGACATAGTTCTCGATGATACCATTGTGAACAATCGCGATATCATCCGAAATATGCGGATGGGCATTCTCTTCGGTAACACCGCCGTGGGTCGCCCAACGCGTATGCGCGATGCCGATAGTTCCCGAAAGCGGATGCTCTGCCAGAGCGGTTTCGAGCTCGGCGAACTTTCCCGTCCGACGAACGCGTTCGAGTTTCCCCTCGCCTGTCACAAGAGCAATGCCGGAAGAATCATACCCCCGATATGACTGCCTCTTGAGCGCCTCCATAACGACGGGGGTGATATTTCTCTTGCTTATTCCGCCTGCAATTCCACACATATTTTTTACCTCGTTTATATGTTAATAACTCTAATTAATGATAACAGATTTCAGGAAAGAAAGGTTACCGCAAAAAAGCCGCCTCGTACCGAGACGGCGGAAGCGGACAGATATTACGAAAGCATTTTTATGATACTCTCGTTGCCGCCATACTTGGCGCAAGCAAGAGCGTCATCGCCGGTTTCATCTTTCAGACTCTTATCGACCCCTTTTTCAAAGAAGAAACGAGCGAGATCTTCGTCTCCGACCTGAGCGGCGAGAGAAAGCATTGTTCCTTCGTGCGAGAGACTTCGGATCTTCACTCTTGCAAGAGCAAGAAGAACATGTTTCTGTTTCTTCAGACATTATCGCAATCCTCTTTCTGTCGATCTTTAAAAAGACTAGCCTATTTTTTTCATTTGTACAATTCTTTATCACAGACCCGACATTGTCGCAAAAGCGTCTCCCCTCTCTTCAAAATTCTTAAATCTTCCATAGCTCGGTGCGGCAGGAGAAAGAAGCACGAGCCCCTTCGCGGGAGTTATTTTTTTGGCGATATCGACGGCCTGCGCAAGGTCTTCAGCCTCACGGAGTTCCACCAGAGCGTGCTTGGCACCCTTTGCAAGCGCCGCACGAAGAACACCAGCGATACGGGGACCGCTCTGTGCCATCGTGATAACGCGAACGGGTTTTCCGACCAGGAAACGAGCGAGACCATTATAATCAAGCCCACGATCAAAACCTCCAAGGAGGATCGTGACATCGTATCCGGGGAAAGCCAGGACGGCGGCCATGGCTGACTGCGGCGTCGTTGAGATGCTGTCATCGACGAATGTGAGACCGCTCTTCTCGCCGAGCACGCTTAACCGATGTTTCAATCCTTTAAAAGCAGCAATCGAAGAAACGCATTTCTTCGGATCAAAACCGAGTGAGCGCACGGCGGTCAATGCGGCGCATATGTTCGAAAGATTATGCGCGCCACGAAGCGATATCTCTTCAGACCCAATCAAACGGTCCTTACCGTCTAATATATATCCATCCTCAACATGAAAACCTTTCGGGTCGTTAAAGAACACTGCTTTCGAGAAAAACGGATCGTGTGTCAGTTCAGCTGTTTTTTTGTCGGTTCGGTTCAGAACGATCTTTCCCTTCCTGGTCGACCGCAAAAGATTCAATTTATCTTCGTAATATCTTTCTTCGCTTCCGTGCCAATCCAAATGTTCCGGAAAAAGATTCAAAAGCACGCTCGCTGTCGGCGACCCGGAAAAATCACTTGCTTGGTAGCTCGACGCCTCGATCACCCAAACATCCGGGCGAGGACCGTCTTCTTCCATTCCCAACAACGGAAAGCCTGCATTACCACCGAGCACGACACGCTGGCCCAGACATTTCAACAAATGCGCAATGAGGGCTGACGTCGTACTCTTGCCTTTTGTCCCCGTTACACACACAGTACGTTCATTCGAATGTTCAGAGAACCAAATATCAGTACCGGAAGTGAAAACGACGCCCTTTTTCTTTGCAAAGACAACTTCGGGACGATAAACACTGATACCTGGCGACCTTACGACCACGTCAAAAGCATCGAGCACCTTTGTCGCTTCCTTTCCCAAGAAAAGTTTAACGGCCTTACCCCCTGCAACCAAAGCAGCAATATCGGGAGTCGGCTCCGTAATGTCGTCCACAATCGCGGCAATTTCCGCCCCCGGGAATGCCTTATGCAAATAATGAAAGGCTGCCAAACCCTCCTTCCCCATCCCCCAAAGGGCAATCTTCTTGTTTTTAAGTTCTGAGAGCTTCACGAAGTATTTTTTCAAAACGAGCCGGAAGGAGATGCTCTTCCGAAAATCTAAAGACGGTGTTATCCAGATATTTCGGGTCACTGAATTCCGAGGGAATAGATCCGGCAAAATGTTTAACAAGAAGATCGTCTTTCCACTCGGGCTTCAACAAAAGAAGAAAAAACGCCGCCATATATTCTTCAGGTTCAGCGACACACTCAAACGGCTTGTGACCTTTTAATCCAAGCATCTCCGCATATCCATCCATGTGCTTTTCGTCATTAAGCAGATTTTCCTTAAACACAGACAAAAGCGACTCTTTATCAATAAACGGCGCAAGTAATAAAAAGGTCGAGAGGCATTTAGGACAATTGAGGCACCAAAGACGGCCTTTCATGTCGTCTTTAATGCGAAAAACCGCATTACAACTTGTAAACGAATGATGATAAGGGGTGTCTTTACTGAACAAACGAGTGATCGAAAGTTCAGAAAGCGGACGCAAGAACGAAAAATAGCTGAATTGAGAGAGAACGTGCGTCTTGAGATATAAGGAAATCTTTTTTTCAAAATCAAAACTTTTGTCATATTGGTGGTTTATACTGAAACCGTCAACCACGACGTTCCCGACGTTTGCAGATCTTTCATTGGAAAGAACCGCCACATCAAAATCATAAAGCACGGCGGCGGCCGTCAAAACAAAAGCGATAATCGACGAGATGGGGATGTGTCCGTTCAGGGCGCCCTGCGAGTTTAATTCGAGCAGCGCGGGAGATATCCGCCGACTCACAGTAATAAAAGGAAGACCTGATATCTTTGCGACTTCTTTTATCGGACTAAAATCTCCAAAAGCAAAGAGGACGATTGGTTCTTTTGCGGACCGCATCACTTCAAGGGTAGCAACCGAATCCTTTCCGCCACCAAGAGGGACAGCTGTTTGCTGACGGAGTGGTAAATCGGAGGGACTGGGTTTATGTGTAGATGAAAAAGGAAATTTTATTTTACCGCGGAGATCAAGTTTATTTTTATAAGCAAAGTCGCCAAGACCGTTCAAATAAAGCCCCTCCATGAAAAGTGCAGTCTCTTCGGATATCTCAAAATTCTCTATGACAATCTCGGGGGGAAGAGCCGCTTTATAATAACTAATTCCAACAACAAGGAACAAATGTTCAAGACATTTATTCAGCGCTTCCCTTCGTTCAGAACTAAGAGCAAGGCCGGGCACATGAAAATCCATTTCTTCAGTAAAAGTATACGTATCGTCAAAAGCATAATGAAACGAAGCCATGCTTTTTACCTCGTCAAAATCCCAAGACACAAAGCGAAACTTTTTTATTGATTTGGGGTCAAATTTTTCCATTAGATTAAATTAGCACGATATAAGCAAAAACTTCTTTTATAAATGTCGGTTTCATTATAACGTAAAAAGTCCGATTTGCAAAAGAATAAAAACGTGTCAGCTATGCATCTCCTCACACCTTGCCCTGCCTTTTACGTTCGTCCACCTCCACTTAAGGGGAGGTAAGCGTAAGCATATAAACGCCTACAGCAAACGACGGTTACCTCTTCTCCATTTCCTCCTTAACAAGGAGGAAAGGAATGACGGACACAAAAAGAGGTGTGAGAAGATACTCAGTGTGCGCGTTGACTTTTAATATTTGTTATGCTATAAAATTATTCGAAGAATCCAAATTCAAATTACCTTGTTCTTGAAAAAAGGCATATGCTATAATGGCACATATGGAAAACATAGAACAACCGGGGTGGTCGAATCCACTCCCAAACAGCGAAGTCACTATGCCGGGCCGAGCGCAAATAAGAAATGTGCTTACCGTGGTCGGGCTTGAGGCAAAAGCAGCTGATCAGCTTCTTCCCTCTTTTGCCCAAAGAGAAGGCGAAGCTATAGACACAGCCGCATTTGGGGACAGTTTAGCTCTTGCTATCGATTCTTGCGGAGCAGACGAGACGGAAAAAAGCTCCATGAGGGCTAAGGGTCCGCAGATCCTCTCCGCTCTTATCCCCGAAGGATCTCGACGCAATGATGCTATTCACTGGTTCGAGATAGCAATTAAAACTCCGGCGTCAAAAGAACCGGAGCAATAAAAAGATTCATCGGACTCGCCCCCCTCGGGCGAGTTTTTGTTTTGGCGATGTTTGACAAAGCGCACAAGAACAATTATTGTAAAAGTAGCTTGCCCCAAACAGAGGAGAAACACCTTGTCAGAAACGAAGATTGAACGTCCGTTTAAGGTGGACGTAAAAACATACAAGAAACGCGGCGGGAAAACGGGAAAGAAAGCCCTGATCTATACCCTGAACGAACAAGGACAGCCGATCCTCCAGCAAACGATCGTTGCTCCGACCTTCCGAGAGCTTTCTCGACAACTCCGTTTGGCCCTGCCGATCAAGTCTATCGAACAGATTGCCCACTACGGCGAAACCATGTTCGAGTAGAGGGAGACGACAAAGGACGGCCCGTACGGACCGTCCTTTTTTCTGTTATTTTCTTTACTTTACGAGAATCCTAAAGATTTTTTTTCTTCAGGGGAAAGCTTTCCGAGTGCAATGGAACGCACGGCGTCTTCAGCGCTCGTCTCAAAATGGATCGGGGCGGCCGAGAACAAAAGGAAACACATCCCGTCCGATAAGAGAATGCCGGGGCGTCGTATGATCTTCGTGTTATTTTCCGTTGACCGAACAACGTCCTTTGCGATCTGTTCATCCAGGGTACAGACAAGCACTTGCGTGTTCCCCTGCCCGTCTACACGATCAGGACGCGCAACCACTTCAAAAACAGTGATCAGCTGATAAGTACGCTCTGCTTTGTTTTGTTGATCCATAAGATATAACAGAGATCTTACTTTATTGTCCCTGCTCTCCGGGATAATTCACGTAATACTTTATTGAGGCGACCAAACGGGCATTCGACAGATATTCTTGAGCTGCTTGACCCAATTTCTGCTGTTCCAAGAAATCTTTCACGCGAGAAGCGAGCTCGGACTTTCCGCCGTCGCCTGCCGGAATTTTGTTCTCTTCAATATATTTTTCAACATCCGCTTCGGTTACGAGGGCTTTGTCACCGAGAAGTTTCTTTAATACCTCTTGTTCTTTCAGATCCGCCTTAAGCTGTTCAAGAGTAACACCTTGTTTAGCAAGAGCCTCTTCAAGCGTTCCACCTTGCGATTTTACGGATTCTTCAATCTTTGCAAGAGCTCCGCCAATCTCTTCGTTGCCCACAGTGATCCCATTTTCAGTCGCAGCGTCGCTGATCATTCTTTTTGCAATCAAAGTATCAAGAATAGACCTGCCGACCTGTTTTTCCGCTTCTTTGACCACCTCCCATCGCATGATCGGATGTCCGTTCACTGTCGCTGCAATGAATACACCTTTGCAATACCAACCAAGCGCGGCCACTACGACAAGCACGGCGACCACAATGGATATCTTTGTATTTTTATCCATTCTTTTTTCGCACTTCCACCACATGCATTTTTTAGAAAATTCTTTAACGGCTTCGATCGGAGTTTTTTCTTCCATAGAACTTTATATAGATTAATTATTTAATATGCTCCCATTTTAATATTTTTTGGTGCGCGGTGCAACAAATCGGCTTGCGAAAAAGAGAGATAGCCCGACAAACACCACCCCGACCGCAGCAAAAAGCGCTACTCCGTCATCGGTATATTGCCAAAAATATCCCCCAACCACACAGGCAACGAGCGTCCCATTCCCGATTAAAGCATTCAGATATCCGTTATCCGAGACCGCGATAACACTCCTCGATAAGAGTGGATAAATACGACCTCTGAACACCGCCGGTGAGCATGGAGCACCAAAACGAAGAATGCCGGCAAAATGGCTGTGATCATCTCGGCTGAAAAATCATTGAATAAGCTCGTGAGTCCGAGCAAGAACACGTTCCGCCGTATACCAAAGATCTTTTCTTTCATAAGGATAAACTACTAAAAAAATTACAATCCTCTTTGTCGAGCTGTGAGTAATTTAGCGACAAAGAATTGAAGCGCCCAATACATGAGACCGAGCGGCAAAAGCAAAATGGCACGACCGAACTCCGGCGGTTTGATATTATAGAACATCGCAAAGATCGGTATCTTCACCAACGCAAAAATAGAAACGACCTCGAGAACAGCAAGGATAATCATCTGTTTTCTCTGTGTGGCAGTGATCGAGCCGGTATAGAGCCACGGGGTGAACATGAAAAAGATAAACCCGGTCACAATGAACGAGAGGACGACCATACAAGAAGGACCGGTCGGAGCTGCGTGATTAAGGCTCACATAGAATGCGAACATGGCGATGATCGCCTGCGGAATGGCCGAAGAAAGCGGGAACGGCAACACCTTGCGAAGGAACGAACGGTCATCCGGGATCCTGTGGGGCGTAGATGGTCTCACGATCCAATAAAACAAAAGCGAACACGGCAAGCCGACGGTAAAATAATTGATGAAAGTAATATTGAGCGGAGTGAACGGAAGCGAATAATTCAACAACGAGAGGAATAGGAAGAAAAAGAAACCGACGAATACCTGATTGAAAAAGACACTTGAGCATATCTCAATATTCTCGATGATGCGGTCGGAGAGCCCAACGCCTTCGGGAAGATCAGCGAAACTGTTCTTGACCAAGACGACCGAAGCGATCTGCCGAGTCGCCGCCGCTCCATCGAACATCGCGATACCGAGATCGGCCTTCTTGATGGCGAGCGCATCGTTCGCGCCGTCGCCGACCATCGCCGTAAAGCCGTCTTTTTTGAGCGCCTCGATCAGTTTCTCCTTTTGCTCCGGCTTAACTCTCGCAAAGATGGTATAGTCCTTGACGCGCTCCAGATAGTTCAGTTCGGACCAATTCTCCATATCAGTTCCTTTTATCGCAAGATCCGTGTTCTTTACCCCCGCAGCGGCCGCCACCGCTTTGACTGTTTCAATATGATCGCCCGAGATGATCCTCACAATAACGCCGCGATCCTGAAAGAATTTGATCGTATCTGCAACCCCATCGCGAAGGTCATTATTGAGCACGAATGCGGCAATCGCATGGAGGTGAACTGCCGACAGGTCATGAGGCAGCGTTTCGCCTTCCGCTTTTGCGAAAAACACGATCCGCTTTCCCATTTTGGTAACACGATCGATGATCTCGCGAAGCCATAGCTTTTCCTCTTCTTTCTCAAGCCGTTCCAGAAGAATTCCGGGAGCACCCGCCAAAATTATCTTATCGGTGCCGTTCTTAAGATGCACTCCTCCGAACTTTCTTGCGGAAGAAAAAGAAAGTTCTTCGTCGATCTCTCCGGTAAAATCATTCCGAAGAGAACGTTCTATCGCCGACATGGTCTGAGAAGAATCATGCGACCCGAGAATGTATGCTGCAACAGCGCTTTCCGCCGCATCTTTTTCGAAGCCGGGCGCCAGGATCATTTCATTCACAGAAAGGCCGTTCTCGGTCAATGTTCCCGTTTTATCAAGACACAAGTTCTTGATGCGCGCAATCTTCTCCATCGCATTCAACTCCTGCATCAAAACATTCCGTTTATAGAGATTAGTGGCGCCGAAAGCAAAGATAAGCGTAACAATCACAAGCAATCCCTGAGGAGAAATAATACTCGTCAATGCACCGACTCCTTTAACTATGTCTGTTGGCAATTCGTGGACGAGCGCACCACGAACGACAGAAAAAATAATGGCGACAACAAGAAGATAGCCGATATAAATCATCAGCTTGTTCAACGCGACCTGAATGGGGCTAAAGCTCGCGGAATATTTTTTAATGCTCCGCGTCATCTTTGCGATACGGCTTTCCGCCGGCGCTTCTTCCGCTTCCATAACGCCCAAGCCAGCTGTAACGATATCTCCGCCAAGAACACTGTCGCCTTTTTCTTTGGGAAAAGAGGCTGATTCGCCGGTAATGAGCGCTTCGCTCACCTCAAGCCCGTGAGACACCGTTAGAAATCCGTCGCATGGAACCTGATCGCCCAACTTGAGCTTGATGCGATCACCCTTCTCTACATCCCCCACCGCGACCAAATGTTCTTGATTATCGGCGTCCACCGTCGTTACCATAGGTGTCGCCACCATCTCGAGCTTTTGAAGCATCCTCCATGCGCGTATCTCCTGAACCGTACCGATCATCATATTAAGGACAGTAACCATTCCAAGAAAAACCGCTTCTTGCACATCGCCGAAGGCGACGAGGAACACAACAACACCAAAAATGACCCCGTTAACAAGAAGAAAGACGTTCCTGAAAATAATATCCCGGATCGTCCTTACGTTTTGTCTAAAGATCTCAGAACGCGACATGCTGAAATTATATCACATGTTATTTAATTGTAACTCCGGTCAATTGCACAATGTACGGCACCTGTGAATAATCAATGGTCATCCCGCGAAGCTGCTCGGGGCCGGCTTTAAGCCCTTCGATCTTTGACCCCGAGACATCAACATTACGGAGCTTCGTTTGCGAGAGATCCGCATTCAACATGTCGCATTCGGCAAAAACGACATTCTCGAACTCGACGGAAACGAAGTCGGCCTCTGAAAGAACACAATTCTCAAAACGAACATTTTTAAACTTCGAGAAGCGGAACGCTGAGAGATCAATCTTGCAATTCTTAAAAACAACGTCTTTGATCTTCGCTCCCGATATCTTCACTCCCGTCATGCGCACGGAAACGAACCGCACACGGTCGAGATAGGCCTCGTCCATATTCGTATTGGCCAGATTTCCGTGTTCAAAAGAAACATCGAGCATTCGAAGCCCTTTGACAGATGAGGCCGAGAGGTCAACGTTTTTAAGGACACAAGAATCGAACGCCGCGTCCGATGCCTCCGTCTCCGAAAGATCCGGGTCTGCGAGAAGTATGTTCTCGCACGCCTGCCCTGGCAAAAGTTCGCTTATTGTCCCTTTCTCCAATTCATCGACCCGCGGCAACATCGGCTCGCGCGGCATTCGGTCTTTTTCATTCTTGTTCATAAAGATACATTTTTTGATCTTAACAACTCGAGTTTTTTCACACGCGGCCATTTTTTGATCTCGGCTTCCCTTTTGAGCGCCGAAGACCTGTCCGCACATTCTTCGATGTACGCGATACGAACGGGTTTTCTTGCGCGAGTATACTGCGCCCCCTTTTTGCTTTTGTGCTCTTCAAATCGACGCAAAACGTCGGTGGTCATACCCGTATAAAGCGACCCGTCGGCACATTCGAGAATATAGACAAAATAAGGCGAAGACATGGACTCCAGTATAGCACGCCGTGCTATTTCTCGAGCTATATTGACAAAAGACAATTTTAGATGTAAAATATATATGAACTTTAACAGGAGCAACGAGATGAATTTAGTCGCAATCGTCTCTCATGATTCCGGCGGGTCGGATGCGACCCTGTATTCGGAACGCAGGAGTGTATGGCGGGGCCGCCAGTACGGATTCGAACATGACAGGAAACTGTATGACAAGCGCTTTCCTAAGCAAGAAGCGCCTGTCGATGTCGCACAGGTCGTCGGACTGATCTGCGGTCTCGGCACCACCCCAAGCGCCCGCAAACTCGCGGAAGCGGCCTGCGCCGAGTACCTCGATCAACAAGGGTATCCCTATCGCGAGATCTCGGCTTCCGTAGTGGATACCTACTACGGGACCAGGTATCTCGACATCTATGTGCGTTGAGGGTATCCACCCCCCCCCCACGTCGGCTCAGTGCCGGCGTGGTTTTTTATTGGCGACCTTTATTTTTTCCATAAAATCTGCTATGATGTTGGGCGTTACAACGTCGCGAAAACAAAAGAAAAATCATTGCGGGATCATCTAATGGTAGGATAGTGGACTCTGAATCCATTCATCTTGGTTCGAATCCAAGTCCCGCAGCAGAGTTGGAGAAACCGAGGCGAAAGCTTCGGTTTCTCCTTTATTAGAGCAATAAAATTCAGGTTCGAATGTCGGATTTTTCGTCTTCGCTTCAAGGAGAACTTTTATGATAGTCGACGCCATTTTTCCGTTGGAAACACTGAGTTTTTTCTCTTTTAAAGTTAGGTTCGATTGCAATTCAGCGAGAGTATTTTTCTTCTCCGAAGGGCTTCCATTTTTAAATATCTCTCCGATCCCAAGCGAAAGGTCGAAAGTTCTTTTTGCCTTTTGAATTTTCTTTTCATCTCTCTTCCCAATGTTCTTCAACTCCGCCTCAAGACCCCCTATTTCTGCCTTCAAATTGCCCTTCAGTTCGATGAAATCGCTGTCGTCGATTAAACCCTTGGCTTTCATCATTACGAACTCTTTAAACTCGTTTTTCTTCTTTGTGAGTGTTGATTCAAGCGAGGCTTTCTTTTCTGAATCATCTTTCGCTTTAAATTCTGTCGGGGTCTCCAAATTCGTCAAACACCATGAGTGCAAGTCTTTTGATATCTTTAAATTGCTTTGATAGTACGAGGAGAGGTATTCGTCTATCACCTCCTCTCTCACGCTTTTCTCTTTACAGCTCCGATCTACCATCCTCGTACAGTGGTAATATATGTAGTGCAGATATTTGGGTTCCTTCATCTTTTCCACGGAAACTTCGCAATAAGGACAAGTTTTCTTGTTGAGGTATGAGAACTTGTATTTGCAATCACAGATAACTTGATACTTATGTTCCGCTGTAATCGATCCGCCACACCCACCACATTGCATCATCCCGACGTACGCAAACAATCCCCTGTTCGTTGAAGGCCTCGGCTTTCCCTTTTTACCAAGAATTTTTTGTACCTCCCAAAATTCCTCCTCCGTTATCACCCTCGGTATACCTTCGTTCAAATCATGCCTTTCTCCGTCCTTTGAGAAGAAGAATCCGGCGTACACAGGATTTTTAAGGATGGTGTCAGTGAGATGGAAAATGACTAATTTCTTGCCGCCTTGTTTTTTATGCAAAGTCGTCCGAAGACCCATCTCGTCATTCACGATACGCAGGAGCTCGGCGTTCGCGTATTTACCGGACAAACACTTTTCGAAAACCTGTCGGATGATGGGGAGCTTCTCTTCGTCTGCCAGCCATCCGCGATTTCCTTTTTCAACAGTCATGTCATTAAGAAACCCAATCGGGGCAACACCATTAGGCAACCCTTTTTCATATCTTCCGCGAAGACCTCTTTTAACCGCCTCACTCTTGTCGTCTGAATCTTTTTTGGCAAGCATGCATTCGAGAGCAAGCATCATCTTTTCCGTCGAAGTATTTCCAAAAATATGAGAAGGAGTTCTTACGTGAACCAATTTCCCTTCATCCATGAGATTTATAATCGTTCCGCTATCCACAGGATTTCTTGAGGTTCTGTTTGCGTGCCAAACGAGCAATCCGTTTGATATCCCCTTTTCGATCCGCCTCATCACCTCATTGAACACTGGTCGCCCGGGATGATGTGCACTCTGAGACTCTTCGAATTCCTCAACGACGACAAGGTTATTCCTCTCGATGAATTCCCTGAGTTCCCTTCTCTGGTCGCCGATAGACTGAACTTGCTTATCTTCGGCTTCACTTGATTTTCTCAAGTACACGTCGTATTTGATTGTTTTTTCTTGGTTCATGTTTTTTTGTTATTCAAGACACACACTACCGCCACGTTCGAACAAGTCCAGCCCCCGTTGTCCCCAACGACCTTTTTATTAAAACCCGATATTAAGACCCTTTAATTCTTTTCGATAATGTGCTGTGGCTTCGCTCTCTTCCGGTTCGATATCGGCAGAAAACATGACCCCTTTTACAAAGAATTCGAACGGGTAATTGGAAGCGGTCTTTGATCTTGCGACATCAAGATATTGCTCGACAACATACGCCATTTCGTAATTCAGCTGTTCAATCATTTCCTTAAATTCCTTGACCTGAAATTCCGACTTCCAAGACAAATCTGTTTCATAAAGAATCGAGAGCTTTTTGAGTATATCTTGGAAATCAAGAAGGTTAGCGTATTCCCTCATAAAACTTCTGCTTTTCAGAAAAAGAAAAAGACATCCGAGGGGTATGAGTTTATTGACCTGCGTTCCATACTCCAAAGCAAACGGATGAGCGCATCTCGCGAGGCTTTCTCCGGTGATAACCTCCACAGATTCCTCAAAATTGAAAATCATTTTGATTCTAGTCTCTCGTACCAATTCTCCGGTAGCACACAAACCCCTTATCAATTCTTCGGCTTTTCTTTTTCCTGCAATCCACTTCTTAAAAACCTCTTTGTGGGAACACTTGGTATCTTTATCATTGCAAGTACTTTTGTCTCTGCTTTTGAAAATCGGGACATACTCTTTTTCAAACAAACCTTCATTCATCCATTTCAAGATTATATCGATGAGCTCCACTCGAATGGTCTGCCCTTTCCTTTCTGTTGTTTCAATAAACCTTGTTGTAAGGTCATCGTCTTCAGGTACTCCATTTTCGCTCGCCCACCGAAGCAAAATATCCATAGCGGGGAGTTCGCCGAAATAAGTATCAAAATTCCACTCTTTTGCAGATAGTCCTTTTTCGTTTAAAGAAAGAGCATACCGGCAACGGATAGTCTCGACGATTTTGTCTACAAGCTCACGTTTTGCTTCGTTCGAAAGAGAGTTTTCCCAATGAAATGCATCCGCAAGAATTTCTTCCTGTTCCAGATATTGCCTTTCCGTTTCAGCGGACGGGTCAAGTGCAAGAATATCTTCCCTCGTCTGTTTATCGAGACCGTCAAAAGTTAATCGATGAATGAGGCCATCGTACAAGATACCGCTATTTTTATATATAAACATTTCGGCTTCCTTTCCATTCTTCTCAATTTCTCTCTTCATAAAAAATTCGAGATTATCCGTTCCCGGGTACATGGCGTGGTCAGCTATTCTTGAAGCTCGGAGCAACGAGTTTTGAGCCATAAGAGAAGCAATCGACATATCAACCCCGGCCCAGCATGCAGTCTTCCATCCCTCGTTGTAGTTGTTATATTCGGAAATCTCAAAATTGTTTTTTGGTTTCCAACCTCGTCCCAAAGCGTGTTTCTCGCTCTCGGAGAGTATTCCTTTTCCGGTTTTGGATTCCATGACGCTATCATGAGCAGAGAGCAAAACACGGTCTCTCGGAGAAATCTCTCCGTTTTTTAATAAGGCGGTTAAATTTCTCATTTCTTTTTCTTAAGTACTTCTTCTAAGAACTCGATCCGGTCATTGAGGTCGGATGTTTCAATAACCTTTGCGAGCGCTGTCGCCATTCGAGCCATCACGAGAGCATGACGAAGCGTCAGCTTCCTTTCCGAAACATCTCTCATCGTTTGAGAAAGGATTTCAGCGACTTCTTTTGGCCTCATTGTCTTGTTTTCTTCCATAGGTGTTTTTGTTTACATTCCCTCCACTATTTCGTACCACGCTTTCACTTCGGACGCCTTTCCTTCTTTGGTTATCGTTTTATACAGGGAGAGAAGGACGTTCGGTGTCAGCTTTCTCGCCCACGAATTAATCCCGGGAATCAGTCCCTCTTTTTCTATAATCTTATTCCAATCCGTAAGCGTTGCCGGATCTTTGATGCCGAATCGTTTCGCAAATTCCGTCTGCGATTTTATCTCAAGCAAACTGAATGCGACCTCATCCTCAATCCCGAATTTCTCCAACGTCTGTCTCGACTGTCCGCGAAGAACCGACGGCATAGACTTCCACATGGCATAAGATTCAAAATCCTGAGTTTTGTATACCCCGTATTTTTTGGCATTTTTTGGTATTTCATTGCTCATAATTTTTCTGCTTTTTTGCCCGTCAGTTTTTCCCACCGGGCGATTATCGTTGAAACATATTCCGGATCTATCTCAATTCCGATGCACCTTCGACCGAGGTGCTCGCAAGCGATGAGAGTACTGCCTCCACCAAGAAACGGGTCATAAATATATTCATTAACCTTAGTCGAATTCGGTATCAGCTTTCGAAGAAGCCCGACCGGTTTTTGCGTTGGGTGGAGTTTCGAAGATGCCGGCTTGGGATGGAAGATGACGCTCTTTGCTTTTGACTGTTCCATTTTGTGCCGACCAAACCAACCATAAGCAATGAGTTCGACCATCGGCAAATAATCTTTTCTTCCAATGACGACCGCGTTCTTAAGCCAGATAATCATTTGACTATAATAGAAACCCGATTGCTTCATCCCCTGTCTAAGTGCCGGATACATCGAGTCGCTATTGAAGATATATGTCGCGTTATACGATTCAAGATGGGGCTTAACCGCATCGAGCCACGTCTTTGTAAATACGGCATACTGTTCGTCCGATTGGAGATGGTCTCCGATTATTACCTTTTCGCCATCAGTCCCAATCTTATTAAAATTCTTTTTTCCCTCGACGTAGGCGACCGCGTATGGAGGATCTGTCAGAACGCACCGTATTTTTCTTTCGCCAATAACACTCTCCACAAAGCCCACATCAAGCGAATCGCCGCATCCGACGATATGATTTCCCAATTTATATATTTCTCCGTTTTGAATCATATAAGTTTTGCTTTTTTATTAGTAAACGCTTCCCACCGATCCAAACAGACTGTGGCAAAGATTGCATCCTGCTCAACGCCTCGCCATTTTCGGTTAAGCTGTTCGCAAGCAATCAAGTCGCTCCCTCCACCGGCGAACCCGGAAAGAATAATATGATTTGGAGCACTGCATCGCTTGAGTGGTTTTTCATTCAGAGCGATTGGTTTTTGGGTCGGGTGTTCGTACGAAGAAGAATGGTCTTTTTTCTCCATCCAGAGATTTATGATTTCGAGTATGTCGTCGTGAACCTGATTTCCGCTTCCGATTTCCTTATTCAAAAGTTCGTTTGAGTTCGAAATACTTTTATTGAGATATGGCTTTCCGATTGCTCCGTATATGCACGGCTCGTATGCCTTATTAAAAGCGATCTGTGGGGTCATATTGAAATTGTTTTTAATCCACAAACAAACGCGCTTGCCGTCTATTTTGTTTTTGCAGTAGAGTGATTGAATCAGCCAAATATATTTCTCGTCGCACCAATAGAAAAAATGAGCGTTCGGCTTCGTAAACGAAAGCATCGCTTTCATGCTCGCATCAATAAAAGAGGCATAGACATCGTCTTTTTTCGAGTCCTTTTTCTCGGTATACGCGCCTTCGTACTTCCCGGCAGTGTTCACCCCTTTTGAATAATCCAACCCGATGTTATACGGCGGGTCGCAATACACAACATCCGCAAGGTCATCGCCCATGAGCTTTTTCAGCAGTTCCGCGTTTGTTGAATCGCCGACCGCCAATCTATGTTCGCCCAGTTGCCAGATCTCTCCGGGTTTAACCTTTGCGACCTTTGTCTCTTTCAACGCTTTCTCAACGTCAAAACCATCTTCGATAACATCGACATCATCAAACAAAGACTGAAGTTCTTCGTCGCCGAAGCCAACCTCAAGGAGCATATTCATATCAAATTCTTTGAGCAGTTCATCGTTCCAACTTCCCGTGTTTTTATTCAAACGAAGATTGAGTGTTTTTTCTTCCTTCTCCGTAAGTTCGCGACTCGGAACCATAACGTCTATTTCTTCGATTCCAAGGTCGGCATATATAACCGCCCTTTGGTGTCCGCCGATCAAAACGTTGTCCCTCTTTCCCGCATTTAAGACCACGGGAACAACCGTGCCGAATTCCTTTATCGAATCCTCAAGGTCTCGTCTCTCGTTTTCCGTCATCTTCCGGGGATTATATCCCGCCGGGATGAGGTCTTTAACTTTGCGTTTTGACGCCGTCCACAATATTTTTGTTACTGTTTTCATTTTTGCTATTTTAACGAATAATTTTTATTAACTTTTTCACCAATTATCATAGTCATCCGCCGAAGACGTCGCCATTTTCTTTTCGGGAACAACAACCGTCGAAAAATCACGGGAACAAGAATCGGTATTTACAGTATCTGTGTTTTCTTGTGGTTTAATATCTTGTTTTTCTTGTTCCCTATATATACCGGGAACAGGGGAACGAGAATAAAGATAGGGGCTATTCTTTTTTCCTGTTCCCTCCCTTTTTACTGTTCCGATAGCAACCAACGATCTTAATGCTTTACGTTTAACTGTTGTACGTCCTTCCGCCCCGTCCATAATTGTCTTCTCCTCACAGGGTTCCGTCTGGTCAAAGAGAAAATCCAGAATATCATTGGAAATCCGTTGTACGTCATCTTCCATTTTTGTTCCACCAAGAGACATAGACATCCTTTCTTCGTCAAAAACCAAGACTGTTGATTCCATATCTGTTCCGTATCTTTGGTTTGTTTCGATGGTGCGTCTATTTTCATTTCTCTTGAGGATGATTGCCGTATCCACCGATCCAAATATTGCGGTAGATCCAAGCATCGCGTCACCTCCGTCACCGCCCCCTTTTCTCGCATGATGTACCGCCAAAAGATGAGCTCCGTGTTCACGAGCAAGAGTAAGCAACGGAGTAAGAGCAGAAGTTACCTTGGCATAATCATTCCCATCAGAGATGTTTATAAACCGAAACAAGGTATCGACAATGACAAGCAACGGTTTTCTCTTTTGTATCTCGGCAGTAAGCCACGATTGAGCTTCTTTAGGGGCATTGCCGACATAAACAAACAGTTCTTCTTCTCCTGTCGCTCCGAGCAATTTGAAATGTCTCTTGACCTCACTTCGTTTTTCTTCAAGTGCCACATATAGCACAGCGCCCTTTTTCGATTCCTTTTCCATGAAAGATTTTCCCTGAGCGACAGAGAGAGCTAACTGTCTCGACCACGTAGACTTCCCGACTTTTGGCTTGGCAACGATTATCGAGAAACCGCTCGAAGGCAGAAGCCCCTCAAGAATCCAATTCGTTTCTTCCTCCGGTTCGCTCAACAGATCCGAGAGAGAAGTGAACCCGTATTTCTGAGGAGCAGCAAGATGAACAGAGTTACCCGGAGGTAGATATGCTTCTTCGCAATTCTGTATGCTCGCCATGATTGTCCTCCCTCGATAGTCTCTTCTTGTTTGAGTTTTTTCGCGTGCCCCCAGAGGAGAAGCCAGCCAGATACGCTCCATTTGAATAACGTTCTTTCCTGTCCAAAAAGCCAGATGATTACATAAAGCAATATCAGCGGACGAATCATCACCGTTATACTCAGACGTATCACCGCAATAGAGTTTTTTTATTTTCTCTCCATTTTTTGAGGCGAACATCTTATCAAGAATTATCACATCGTCGGTTTCAACCAAGGCCGGGCGCTTCTCATATGCTTGTTCCGGTTTTTTCCAAGGATATCCGATTATCGTAAGAATCTCGTTTGCTTCTTCAGGTGTAATAATGCGAACAGCTCGCTCCACACCGAAGGCATTTCCGGTTACAGTAAAATATCGACCAAAGGTATAGCACTCAAACGGAGCTTTCTTATTCGCGGAAAGTTTCAATGGTTCAATAAGAGAAAGGAAAAGATACAATCCTTCTCCGCTTGGAGACACCTCAGTGTATGTTTCGGATCGACGTATTAGCTCTTCGATAATTTCTTTTTGCTCGTGGATAATAACGCCGTCTTTCAGACAGTGGTCTATATCAATACCAAGAAGCTTTTGCTCTGGAGTGAACACAATGCCAACCTTATCGCTTATGCTTTTGCATTCCTTATAAGTATTCCACGTCACAGGGTCTGTCGTTGAGGCCTTTCTTCCTATCACGGAATACGGCACTTTCGTTATCTTTCCATCAACAATTTCAAGACGATAATTGACCCAACGTTTTTGTTCTCCAAAGGATTGGATGAGTATGTTTGTTTGTTTATTTTCCATATCGTAAGGTCGGTGTTCCTTGTTGAAATTTCGGTGCCGACCTTACGAGTCTTTCACCGAAACTTCAACAAAGAGCAAAGATTAATTTGTAATGACTAGGTTGTTTTCTTCATTTCTATTAAATACAGCCTTCGCCTGCTGTGTTACCTTTAAAAGTGAAAACCCGAACCGATCCGCTTCTTCGTCACTCAAATCAACCCCGTAATCTTTTCGGAGTAATTCTTTGAGATTTTTTAGCGCGTTTGGTTTGAGTTTCATAAAATAAGTCGGCTGGAATTCCAGCGTATTTTTATTTTATGTTTTTTATTTTACTTAAAGTATTCTTTATTTTTTTAAGCGGACAACAAAAAAAACCCTTTGTTATAAGGGCTAAAAAAGATATTCACATTTTTAAGCAAAATTAAGCAGTTTTAAGCCGTTGCGTTATTTTTTTCTGCGTAACCAATTCAATTTTTTCTATATTTTTCACAATACTTCCATCTTCTATTTTTAGAATTTGTGTGACAGCAAATCCGTGTGTTTTATATAAGGGGTTCGTTTTGTTTGAATTGAAGTAGTCTAAAAAATTCTTATCGTTTTCAGCAGACCCATTTTCAGCCAACTCGTACATTTTTCCCCAATACTTTTTTCTTGCGAATTCAAGACACTTCAAACAATCTCCATTTATGTAAACCTTAACGCGTCCGTTGTTTTTTATTATTTCAACCGTTTTGATTGAATCTCCTTTTTTGGATTTTATAAAAGATTTTTTCCCAGAAACACCACCTTGAATCTTACGTTCCAGTTCTTCAACGCGATCTATTAAAATTGCATCATCTGTTTCTTTTATTTTGTTCTCTATCGCCTTTGTCATTGCCCGTGTATTCATTTTGGCATCTGCAATCCTGTTATTAAATTCGGGATTGCCATTGCCCATTTTTACCGCGTTATTATGTTCCCTTATTAAGGTTTCTATAGCTTTCGACATCTCTTTCGTAGGTATTTGTCGTCCAAACACACCGCCATCAGCAACCTTCTTTTCACCCTTTAATTCATGATTTTTTATTCTAACCTTAAAGAGAAATCCTCTATCATACATATCAAATATTTCCGTAGGCCCATAGGAAAAATTCTCGATACCCACTTGATTTTCGAATTCAAGCACTATCATGGTATGCACAAACAAAAACAAATCTTTCTTCTCCTTATCTTCGCTGACTGACAAAATAATACCAACCTGATCTTTTTTGCCGTCACCGAGATATCGTGGCTCAACATAGGGATTTCCGATATCCAAATCGTCTCTCTTATATTTTTCATAAACACTTGCTATGTGTTTCGATAAAATATCTTTTTGCTTTATAATGCCAAAAAACTTCGTACGCGAAGCTGTCACCAACCTGTCTGAGAAAAAACTACCAGTCAAGCCACGCCTGCTTATCCCGCTTAATTCATCATTTTTAAACGAGTTGACATAAAGAGCAACACGCTCTTCCAATTTTTTGGTATTTTTTATGCTAAGCCGAATATCAATATGCCTGAAAATAAGCTTCGCTAATTCAGTTTGATAATCTTCACCAAAGCGAGTTTTTACATCAATAGCATTTTTGAACCTCTCCTTATTATGACGATAATATATATCCAAAAACTGAGCCGCGTCGTTCTTGTCCCATTTACCACCATCATATTCAGTAATAAGTTTATTGACCAGCACAATAAAATCCGCATCCGCTTCCTTATTCAAAATCGCTTCTCGATACTCCTTTACAGGAAAATCCTCAAGTTCATGGAATCTTTTTTCATCGAAGTTCTCTTCTTTTATTGATCTGTTAAGAAATTCCAAATGCTCATCATTCAACACTTTGTACTTTTCTAATTTTTTTCTATTTTCCAGAGTGTCTTCAAGATATTCCAACATTATTTTTCCAAAATGTTCCGACAAAAAACCGCCCTCAATCAGGGCGTAATCGGCGTTACAGGTAAGAGAAAACCCCTCTTCATCAATCTCTTTACCGAGTTCCAGCAGATACGAAAAAACTACAGAAGATTGTTCCTTAGATAGGATGTGCTGGAAAATTCCGCTTGCCTTTTCCTCAAACTCCTTTATCCTATCTTCTTCGTTGTCGGATGACAAATGTATCACACTATTGTCGTTTGGTACAAAAACATTGCTCCACATTGTCGAAATATATTTGTTTTTCAGTAACGAATAAAGAATGAATAATTCTTTTTCATCCATATATCCGATATCATCTTTTTTCATACTCGGCACAGATTGGTTCATCCGTCCACTTTACTTTGATTTTTCTTTTTTTTCAAGAACATAAAACTTACTTTTTCTAAACAACTTGTTTTCAAGTTCCCATTGCATTTTTTTGGCAAATATAAGTTTTAAAATTAAGGATAATTAGAACTATTATGGTTATAAACACCTTGACTTGACAAATATTATGTTTTGTATATACTTGTAAATATACGTTGCGGGTGTAGGTTTCTTGTCTATGACCCGCAATTAAGAAAAGGCACCCACAAGGTGTCTTTTCTTTTTTCTTCATTTTCTACCCTCCACACTCAAAAACATGGAAGTGCCCGAACGTGTCGTTGGTAAAATCCTGAGCTAAATGGTCTACACGATAAGAAGACCGGAGCTTTTCAACAAGCCAATCTTTTTTATTCTCCATCCCCTGAGAAACTAATCCAAGTTTTTTCTTAAAGTCATACATAACCGCTCCGATAAGTAAGTCACATAATTGCATCGGAAAATTCGAGTGCGATTCGATACTAAGAGCTCCAAAAACTCGATTGATATCTAAAGATTCATCCTTAGAGACTTCATTTCTGATTTTACTCAACAAAGTGTCTTCAAGAGATAATGGTTTATTTCTCGGACGAGTGATTTCATCAACGATAATACAAAATGGTTCGTCTGGTAGATTTTTCATCTCTTGAACAACTAAAGAGGCGGCATATTTCGTGTATGTCTCCCATGCATCCTCAACACCGTTCGTATCAAATGCGGGATGTTGTTTGTTTACCACCATCGCGGAAAATCTATTATCCTTATCAGAAAGGAAAATGTCTATCATCCTTTCATAAAAAACTCTTTTAGGTGAACTTACATTGTCGAATTTCATTTCAAACCGTTTGGAATTTCGCAAAAGACGTATCGCCTCATCTGAATGACCGGAAGCCACAAGTTCTTCTACTTTTTTATCTTTCGAAAGTTTTGCCAACTCCTTCGCTGGTTGGCTATTTTTATTAAGTTTGTCTGCCATATCGCCGACATTTTTAACAATCAAAAGACCGGTTCCAAAAATCTGATCTTCTTTCATTATTCCGCTTGAATCAATAAAACAAAAACGAGGCATATTTACTATATTAAAGTTATTTTTTAAAAGTTATCTAACACTATTCAATCTCCTCGAGAGTGAGGTTGCAGAGTTGATAGACGAGTTTATCGATTTTGGATTCGAGGGCGGAAGTGTCGAGTTTATTTCAAATTCAATACTTCCCACCCCTTCATTGCCGGTTCATAAGTATATTTTTCATTTCTGTTTATTTTCCACCCATTTACATCTTTTACTGCAATCCCCCCGTCAAATTCCTTCTTATTCTTGATCCACTCCTGCAATGCTTCAGCTTTATATTTCGTATCATTTGATTCCGCTGTAAAACCGGCCTTGGTATCGATAATCCAAATCTTCTTTTTACTCTTTATTATCCAATCAGGATAAAAGAGTTTTTCTTTATTCTCGTCGGCGTTGTAGTATGCAATTGAAAAATATTCACTTCCCGAATCCCCGTTTTTATACCACCAATCTATATCATTATCTTTTTCTTCAAGAAACTTTATAAAATCCTTTTCATTTTCGACGACACCTTTGGAGATATAAAACGGCTCCATCGCGGATCGTTTAACTTTCATTTCTTCATAATTATCTGTAAAAAAGAGAGACTGTCTTGGAATTTCAATCGTTTCTATCCTTTTTGAACGGGCGGATTTTTTATTCACCTCGTGGTCACGAATTGGCCTATATGTCTCAAGGGCTTCACCGATAATCGGTTTAAGCACACTTGATTCTTTGAGCAGGTCGTTGAGTATAACCTTGTATGCGTGCGTTCTGTCGTCCCCGAGCACAGGAAGAAGCCAGACATTGAGAGCCGTTTTTAATTTTCCCCACGAACGCTCGGGGGCAAATTTCTTATTTTCGTCCGTTTGTTTTCCTATTACATGAAAACAAATCAAATTATAGAGGCGTTCAATGTCGTATTGAGACATCTCTTGGTCATGAGTACTTCCTTCCGAAAGCAATTCTTTAATGAAATTGTCGTAGTTGTCAATTTCTACCCCGACAATAATCCCATTAGTGATCTGCGGTTTAAGCTCAAGACCTTTCGCAACGAGTTTCTTTTTTGCTTCGCCATCTTTTTCTTTAACACCGAAATGACTGTTTGCGAGCTTTTTGAAAGTCGCTTGGAATGTATCACCGAGGTCGTTGTAGTCTGAACGCCCCATAAATACGGAATCGATCTGGAACGGAACGACATCTTTCTTTCTGTAGCTTCCGAATATCGAGGGTTTGTTTTCAGTTTTTGCTTTATCGTACTCACTGATAACTTCATTTCGTTTGTAGTTCGTGTAAAGATAACCAAGATTAAGTTCCGGCTTCCCAAAATGAACACCAAACGGCATGCGAAGGATTCTCCCGACGGTCTGAATCGCGAAGGTTGGATTCTTTATTTCCCGAAACATCACAAGCACACCAGCACGTGGGCAATCCCATCCGGTAGCGACGGCTTGTTTGAATAAAAGAAAATCCACAGAGGAATTATTCCTTTCGACATCTTCAAGATTCACCTTATCTTCCGAAAGCCAGACCGCGATTTGATTTTCAGAAACGCCTTTCTTTTTTAAATATTCCGTAACGATTTCTTGTTTGTTCGTGCTATTTGTTTCGTCAGTCGCCTTGTCATCATTGGGGAGCTGAATCAAGACAAGCGGATTGATATCAACATCAAGTGCTTTATAATACGAAACCAATTCTGCGCGTTTTTGATAAGCGAGCTCAAGGAGAATCTCGTCTTGATCCATACCCTTAAAATGCTTTTGGTTCAAATCTTCTTCTGTCTGGAAAATTATCTTTTCTTTTATCAATCCTTCTCTGACAACATCTTCTCTCTTTACACGAACGAAACCCGCCCGACCGTCTTCAAGGTCGCTTACAGTTGGCTCAAATTTTGGAGTGGCTGAAGCGCGTATGATTATTTTTGGCTTAATAAGACCGTCAATGAGTTCAAGAGCCTTATCAGTATCCGCCCCGAGGTGTTCTTCGTCGATAATGACAACGATTTTTCTTTTTTCTTCATGTGTCGCTTCAATCATTCCATCAAAAGAAATGTCTTGTTCGTTTTCTCGGCGAATTTTTAATACATCTTTTGACTGCCCTTTAAGCTTTTCCCAATTAATAAAGAAAACACTGTTGCGAGGCATCACTTTTCGATTCAAATCGTTGATATCCAACAGTTCAAGCTCGGAAGCTCCGCCGTAGTATTCAAAAAGCTTATTCTTGCTCTGCTCTACCAAAGTAGGCCCTTTCGACATCCAGAGAAAAGCGATATCGTTTCCGATAAAACGAGGATCTGAAATTATATCGCGAAGAAATTGTGCGAGCATTACCGTTTTTCCCGAGCCGGTCGGTGACTTAAAAACAAGAGGTAATTGACTGCCCGAGGTTTTCCAAAGATCAAGATACTGATCTTTAAGCTTTGTTATTGCAATTTCTTGAAATGGTTTAAGGGGAAACATATATTTTATAGACGATTTATTTCTTTATATACCTCAAGGATTGGCTCGGGGATATCTTCCACTCTGATATTCGCTCCGCTGTATTCGCTTTTATATTCATTCTTGCCCCAACTGAAAATATAGAGAACTGCGGGTGTTTTCTTTTTTTCCAAGAGGTCAACAAGCTCGTGAAGTTTTTCCTTATCTTCTTTGAAATAGATAGCCGTTGTTTTCCCGCTTCCTTCAAATATTTGCCACCACTCATTCTTCTCTTTCTCTTTGAGGGTATTCTCTCTAAGGCCAATCATCTCTCCCGCCTGATAGGTGAGTTTTACTTTTGAATGGTCGGGTGTGCGATGAAGTTTTTCGATATCTACAAGATCGGTTTTGTAGTAGCGAAGATTTCCCCCGAGACCTTCAACTTTTTCGCCTTTAATACTGGTGTATCCTTTCATTACGCGTTTTAATCTTTCTGCTGTAATAGACGAAGCAATACCGAAAGAATCACACCAATCAAGCCACTCGTTCTTGTTTTCTTTTTTCCATCTTCCTAATGTCTCACTATCAATATCATATTTTTCTCTGAATTCTTTTTCTTTTTCTTCCCCAACCTCGCTATTTGTACATAAAATAAATTTACGATTTCCACCGTCCTGTTTATTGAGCTCAAGGACAGCGTGTCCCGTAGTACCAGAACCAGCAAAAAAATCTAAAATAACAGCTTTATTTTTATCGTGGATTACGGCTTTTAAACAATCTTCAACGGTATAAATAGACTTAGGAAATGAAAATTTTGTTGGAATAATATTGTTGAGGGTTTTTGATCCATAAATATTTGCATAATATCTTTTATCATCCCAAACAGTGCGGTAGGTGAATGAATCTTTTCTTCGGATTATCACAAACTCACCATCTCGCTCTTTAACAAACAACTGGTGTACATTTTTTTCGGCGTTAGCCTTAGCGTATACCCATTTTCGTTCAATACCATGGTCATCAATGGGGTAAACATAAACGGAGCCATCCTTTTGTTTGATGTTTGCCGATTTTGGATGAAAATCTATTGGACACACGTCGCCAAATCCAGTTATTTCACCATCTTTAACAATTATCGGATAAAAGCACGTTTTAGCTAATTTTCGAGCCGAGGTACCTCCCCAATCTCTTAATGGCGACACTAACTCTTTGTCTCGAGAAACTTCACCTATATATTTTCCGTTTTTTGGATAAACAAAATATGCAAACTCGTGCGTATATGAAAAATTATCTCCCTGCACTCCTGCGGGATTATGAATTATTACAATAGGATCTATTTCTTTATCAGAAAAAATTTCTTGAATAAGTATTCCAAGCGCTTCTTGCTCGTTATGGTCTATGGCACAAATTAAGACACCATTTTTGGCTAACAAGTTCTTTGCGAGCCACAAACGATTATTCATAAATGATATCCATTTACTGTGCCTCCATTGGTCGTTTATATCAATATAGTCGTTATTGTATTTCCAGTCTCTCGCACCAGTATTATATGGCGGATCAATATAAATAATATTCACCTTTCCTTTGTGCGTATAATTCAAAACCGAGAGAGCGTGATAATTGTCTCCCTCGATTAAAATATTTTCATCTTTTGTTTCGTCCGTGGTTACAACCGGGTCAATACCCTTCTTTTTTTCCTTGAGGCGTAAAATGGGGACATTGCGTTTGCAGTCTTCAACGATCTGTTCCTTCTTATCTTCCCAGACCAGCCCGTATTTTTTCTGCTTTTTTACCTTTTTAATCTCCGCCTGCAATTCCGCGATTTTCTTCATCGCCTCATCGAGTGTTTTCACTTCTTTATTTTCAGGTGTCATTTTTTTGAGTTTATTCATTTTACTCTATCACAAAAAACCGCCCCCATAAAGGCGGTTTTTATTACTACTGATTAGTGATACAAGAAGCTTTTGGCTTATCTAAATCTTCTGGTTTGAAATTGTATTTTTCCAACAAAATGTCTCTAAAATAGATACCACCAATTCTCCTTAATGTTTCAACACCCATACCGTACTGGAAAGATGCTTCTTTTAGTTTTGGCTCAAAATCACCAAAATCCAATTTATCAAAGAAGTCAAACGCCATTATCTGAATGTCGTATTGATTAGTTAGGGTACCACCATCGCAACATTTTTTAATAAACAATGCTTTGTTGTCTTCAATATATTTTTTTAAACCACTTTTTTCCAAAACGTCTTGACCTTTTTGCAATAAAGAAACAGGTGACGATGCCCCAAAAGTGCCACTAAGTTTTCCTTCTAATGTGAAAAATCTCTCCCGGATATCTTTCAAATCTGGCTTTATTTCTTTAATAGAAAGATCTATGTTTTTTACGGAAGCTTTTAAAGTCCCCCAAGCAATTCCAACAGCAAGAACGGCTACCACAATCCCAATGACTCCCTGAATGGCCCCTATTTGAATAACCGTAGTTTCCATATTTTTATTATATCATTACCAGCGAGTAAGATAAACGCATCTTTTTGTTGATAAATAGAATTTTACTTTATGTCTTTACCCGAGCAAAGTCAACGCGTGCCTGTTTTTTCGATCTTAGTAATTTCACCACCTAAAACTCTTTCTGGAAACCGCCACGTTTAACAATATTCATCCAAAAAACAACGCTTGCTTTTAAGTATGCCTTTTCCTTGTTTTCTGTGTTATGCTTATACACACAAAACAAGCCAATCCACCCTTATTTCTCCCCTTTTACATAGTTCGAAGTTCCTCCAACATGTGCAGCCCTTCGGCTCGCTCAGGGCGGACCATCGAGATGACATGATGTTTGAATCACTAAAATTTATGGAGGTACAAAACTTAGAAGACCTGGGATATAACTCATTTTTTGAGACCGAACTCCGCCGAATTGCCGTAGAGGGTGTTTCTGTTGCGCGCGTCACTTCGGAATCCAGAGGAGCGTATCGGGTAAGAAATATTGACGGAGAGTATTTTGCAAAAATAACGGGAAAGCGTATGTTCAACGCCTCGTCTCGGGAAGACTACCCCGTCGTCGGCGATTTCGTCGCTATAAAAATCCTCGACAAAGAACAAGCGATGATCGAGTGTATACTTCCGAGGGCAACGATGATGCGAAGAAAATTCGGAGATAAAAACAGACAAGGAGAAAAAGATCAAACCCAAATTATCGCCGCGAATGTTGACGTCGCATTTATCGTTCAGTCTGTCGGAAGAGACTATAATTTAAATCGTTTCGAGAGATATATTGCAATCGCGAAAAGTGGTGGCGTAACGCCTGTCATTGTACTCAATAAAACCGACCTCATTTCGCGCGAGGAACTTAACGAAAAAGTATCCCAAGTCAAAGAAAGGATCCAGGGCGTTTCGGTCATTACGGCGGATACCGTAACATCTGAAGGTTTCAATGGATTAATGGCATTCATAAAAAAAGGAAAAACATATTGTTTCCTCGGTTCTTCGGGAGTCGGGAAATCTTCTCTTATCAACAAACTGCTCGGCGAAAGCGTCATACGAACGGGAGATATCGGCTCGCATTCCGAAAGGGGCCGCCACGTGACCACAAACAGGCAAATGTATTTCCTGGAGAACGGCGGAATCGTCATCGATAACCCAGGCGTGCGCGAGGTTGCACTGGCCGATGCGGATGCCGGAGTACCTGTTTCTTTTGACGACATCGCCGAGTTTTCCCAAAACTGTCGATACCCGGATTGCACCCACACTCACGAGCCGGGCTGCAAAGTACTGGAAGCGGTGAAGTCGGGAAAGATAGACAAAGAAAAATATTCAAACTATGTCAGTCTGGAAAAAGAAGCCGAATATTCGGAAATGAATGAAGCCGAAAAGAAAAATAAAGACCGCCGATTCGGAAAATTCGTGAGCAGTGCCAAAAAAGACCTCAAGAAGTTCCGACATAAAGGGTATTAAAAAAGCCTTGCGTTCGGCAAGGCTTTTGCGTCCACCTAAGGAAGCAGATATGCGGGGTTGTCCCGGTAGTCGATGAAGATCGGACCCACCGTTCCGTCGTCCTTTCTGACAATGAGGAATTCATAATACCCCGGCAAGTACTTCCTTTCTCTCGAAGCGCCCTCGTGCGAGATCGAAGAAAGAACGGAGTAGAAAAGCGAGCGCAACTCGGGATCGGTGAAATCATACCGCAAAGATCCGGTAAAGGTATCGCTTTCCACAATGAACTTCGGCGTATCGGCGCCCGTCGAGATCCCCGCTTGTTTTTTCTCTTTGAACTCGGCGTAAACGGTGCCGTCCGGCTGGATCACGATATTCCCTCCGTACAGGTTTTCGAAGAACTGCTGGAGAATGATATCGTATCCTTCCACGGAAGAAGGCGGAACGTTTGCCGAGACGAAAGATATAACACCTTCTTCGGTAAGACCCGCTTTGCTTTTCCGAGTGAACCGCGGCGCTACGGGAAGCAAAATGATATAGAACTTTCTTGAGCCCAGTTTCGCAAGATATCTGTGCGGATCAGAAAGAAACGTCGTAAGCGGAACGGTTTCGCATTGATACCGAGGAAGACCGAGCCGTTCGATATTCTGAATGCCGACGGATCTTGGCTCATCCAAACGTTTAGACAGGTCCATATCGAACCTTTTCAGTGCGGCAGCCCATTCGTTTATGTTTCCGGCCATGTAAGAACTCTCTCTTATCTGAACGAACTTTCTGAGGTGAAATTCTGTATTGTGTTTAACATTAAATAGACTTGATGTCAATAAAAAAAATGGAGGCGTGCAAACAATTAGCCGAGCTCCGGAAGTTTTGCGTCACACCCTCCGCAGACGGCGATGAAGTCCAGCACTTTTTCGCTGTCGACGGTGTTTGCGGGAACGATCTGAAAATCGCTCAGCTCCACGTTCTCATCCCCGCCGGTTTGTTTTCGGCGAATAGTGTTGAGCGCGAGAGCATATGCCATCCGAAGAACTATGTTCGGTAAAAATTTTCGAAATCCAAGAACATCCGCGCGGACGATCTTTTTCGCGGTCTTTATGTCGCGGTTCATCAAGCGCATTATGCGGTCATTCCCGGTAAGTGCGTACATATGAACCTGCGGAAAAACTTTGGTCAGCAGGTCTGCGTATTCTTGCTGATCGTATTCTTGAACGTGATACGGATCAAGAATATCTCCCGTCGGTGAAAAAGTGAGTCGGTTCGGCGTCGAGATGATCGCGAAGCCCGACGGACGCAAAACGCGCTTCATCGAGTGCAGCATGTTGGTCGACTGTTTCAGGTGTTCGATCACCTGAAAAGAGGTCGCGATGTCGTACGAAGCGTTGTTGAGCGACCAGCCTTTCTCAAGGTTCTCGACGGAGAACGATATGTTGTTTGCCGCATAGACCATCCGAGCGCGCTTGATGACCGAGGCGGCGCGGTCAATACCCATAACCGAGCGCGCTCTTGAAGCGAGGAGAGACGCTCCATATCCTTCTCCGCATCCGCAGTCGAGCACCGCGCGATCTTTGACGAGCGAGAGACAATGCCTATAAACGACCTCATGTCGAAGATAGGTATATTTCAATATCTTTTGTCCCGGAATGATCCTTTCGCCGGTAAAAAATGGCATAAAAATTTTAATGTTTATATTTTATTTCTTCGACATGACCACGATCTCTCCCCCGAGAAGTTCGGTCGTTTGAGGGAAATTTTCACGCATCCACCGCATAAGTTCGCTCTCTTCTTTGAAGCCTAACCATCCGTTCTTGATATAGACAAGCGCATCGGTGTTTGAAGATAGTTCTTGCTTCAGTTTCTCTTCATCGGCGCGAGGGGGAGAAGAGGAAGGAAAAAGATCGTATGAGGTTGGGTTGTCTTTTTTGTAGAAATAATAATACCCAGGAGCGAACGGGAAAAAGAAAACTCTCTGTCCAGCAAGCCGAGTGCGCAATATTTCATCCATTACAGGCAACTGACGAGCCAGCGAATCATTCGGCGGGGAAAAATCGCGAGTGAACGGAAAAAATGCCGTCCTATTGATAGAAAAATGCCAACGATAACCGAGATCGGCAGAGCCCCTCAGTGTTGCAATTTGCATTCTCTGTTCCACCGGTCGGCTATCGAGAGCTGCAAGCTGCAAAACGATAAGCAAACAGAGCCACCAGTATCCTATTATAAGAATGCCACACATGATGAACGGAGACACGGACTTTAACACATGCTTGCCGATCGGGTCTGAATTCGCGCGCCAAAAGTCGGCAAGGGCGACAACCAAGAGCACAAGCATTACGGCGCTGACCTGCGCCATATGTATCGGCTCCGAGAAATACAAGACGGAGAACATTAGTCCCGTATTTACCGTCGCTAAGATAAGATAAGAGTCTCTCCATTCGGACCTTATGAGCCGTGGGTCGTAGAGTGGCGCAAAAAAAGCCGCGGCAAAAAGAACGAACGATATTCCGTACCCGACGCTGCCCCCTGAGAGGGTCGGATAAAAGGTGAGATTGTTATAAATGAGTTCCCGCCAAACGGGTTCAACAAGACCGGAAAGCGTTAGGACAACGCCAAGGAATACCCCGATACACAAAGGACCGGAAAGAAAAAGAAATGCTCTTTTTAGACGCTTTCCGTGCGGAGAGAACAAAGCGATAACCGTTAAAAGCGCGAACGCGAGGAATGCTCCTTTATTGGGAAGAGAAAGCGCAGCCAGGGCGAGAAACGATCCGGACATGACAACACGAAAATCGCTCATCCTCCCCATAAGTAAGCGAGTGCTCAGTATCGCGCATATCAAAAATTGCCAGTGGTAACTTGCAAAGGGCCAGAGCGGAAAAATAACAAAAGCGAACAAGAGACCACAGAACATTCCTATCCGCCGAGAAAAAAAGGCCCCTAGCCAAACAAGAGATGCGGTAAGAATAAGCGCGCAAAAGAAATTGAAAGATTGAACGCTTATATGATCTTGCCCGAAAAGGAACATCCATGCAATCATTGGTAAATAAGTCGTCCCCGGCGCATATGAGTAAAAATCGCGGTGAGGGACCTGACCTCCAAGGATCCGAACAGATGCCTGTGACATCACGGATTCGTCGCCAAAATTTCCATAGGCGCCCATCACCGAAAATGACCCGAATGAGAGACTCCATAGCTGGAACAAGACCAAGACCGCGACAAACATCGCTGCTCCAAATTCCAGCAATGCACCCTTTCCGTGAAATGGGATCTTCAAACGGTTACTCATGGCGTATATATACTTTGATCGTCCCTCCCCTTTTAGCCATAGCTTCCGCGGCAGAGAGAATAATCGACGGAAGGAGCAAGACCGGCAACAGAGCGAGGAGACTAAAAAATCGTATCGATCCGCCGCGTTTCGCACCCATGGTTTCCCTCTCACCCCGGATGTTCTTTAGACAATTATAGAAATGATCATCATCTCCAAAAAATTTATTGTAAAGACTCTGGATAAAACCAAAGGGGTTGTACTCCAAAGAAAAATGCTCTATCTTTTCGATGCGAAAACCATACTTGGACAGCAAATTCCGCAACGTGTCCGGAGAATAATGGTACAAATGCCTCGGGATGTCACGATGGAACCAATCTTTCCCAAACCACTGGGACTGCCAGCTTCTCATATTCGGAACAGTAATGACAAGAAGACCATCGGGCGTCATAATACGCCGTATCTCGTTCAAGTACACATCGGGGTCAGCAAGATGTTCGAAGACGTGCCAGAGAGTGACCACATTGTATGATCGTTCGGGAAAATGCTGTTCGACGATATCCCCGATAATAATGTCGAGGTCCTTGAAGCTTCGCCTTGTTCCCGCAGATGTGGATATCTCGATGCCTGTGGTATCCCATTCGCGCTTCTTAATGTTGAATAAGAACGAACCATCGGCGCAGCCGATATCCATTATTCGACCCTTGTCGCGCTTAGACAAAGAACGTATCTTTCGAACTTTTTTGATGACCGATATCCGCCGAAGCCACTGGATCATCGGCAAGAATTTTGCCGAACCGCTGCCGTAATAGTCTACACCGTAATACGAAGAAAGAACGGACGCCGAAGGTTGAGGATCTACCATCTCAAGGCCGCACTCGTTGCAACGAACGATCGAGAATTCTCCTTCCCTGGTCTGATATACCAGGTCAAAGTCGCTTGAACCGTCAACGGGACAAGAATGCATCGAGCGGTGAATGTCGGCTTGATTTTGATTCATAAACGGCATCAATTCTATAAAAGCACCGGGCAAACCTTAAATACGAGATGGGATCAAAAATTTGTACTTATACGGCAATCAACATAAGTATAAACGTTCTAAGCCATTACACCAAATATTCTCGGAGACCGACATTTTTTTATAATTTGACATCCAAGTGAGGATGTATTATTCTTACCGCTGAAACCGTTCCGAAAAACACAGGAGAAAAGAGGATGTTTAATTGGCTCCGTAAGCTTAATCGCCACTACGACAGTCTTCCGCAAGAATGGCGGTTTCCTATCGCGATGGCTCTCATTGCACCCTTCTGCTTCGTGACGCTTATGCCTCCGTGGGCAGCATCGCTCGCCTGCATTTGGATACTGTTCCTCTTGCTGGTGCGCGCCTGTCTCTGATACCGCAAGAAAAGCAGAGCGCCTCCGGCTTGCCGGAGGTTTTTAATTCCCCGAAAGGACCATTCTCCAGTCCTTCGTTATTCAACTTTTTGTGATATATTCTTAATATGCATAAAAAAATAATAATCTTCGACATGGACGGCGTTCTGTTCGACACAACCGAACTCTCAAAAAAATTCGCCCACGATCAATATCCGAGCATAACAGATGAAATGCACGCCGAGCTGTTGTGTGGAAACTTTCATGAGGAGATGGCGAAGATCGCTCATCTTAAAAAACAGGAAACGGAAGAAGAAGCGAACGCTCGAAAACGGACTCATACGGAAAACAAACTGAAATGCCCTATGTATAACGGCGCAAAAGAACTCCTTGAAACGCTTCACGAAGAAGGACACACCCTCGCTCTCAACAGCTCGGCCTTTGAGAAAAATTGCCTGCCGCTTCTCGAAAAGCACGGGGTCGTTTCTTTGTTCGATTTTCTTGGCACTGCAGAGGTCTCAAAGAGCAAGATCGACAAGTTCAAGATAATAGAAGAAAAATACGGCTTTGGGAATAAAGACACTTTCTTTATTACTGATACCCTGGGAGACATACGAGAAGCTGATATCGCGAATGTGCCGACGATTGCCGTTACGTGGGGCGCGCACGACAAAAGTTATTTTACCAAAGAAGAGCACAAAAACATGATCGGCATCGCGGACACATTCGAAGAACTGAAAGATCTCATCGACAGAACATAATCCACTCCGCTATCCGAATTTTTGTGATATTCTATATTCATGAACAAGAAATTACTTTGGGCCGGAATGGCCATTATTACCATCGCCGTTCTGTTCGGCGGTCTTATCATGGTCGAGAATCGAGGTAAACTTCCCGACACTGCTACGCCACAACCCGTCCAACCGAACACGCATCCTATCGGGGGTGAACGCGACGAACACGGATGTCTCGGGCCAGCCGGTTATTCATGGTGCGAAGCGAAACAGGCATGCATCCGCGTCTGGGAACAATACTGCACCGCGGCCGCACCAAAAGAGGTCGTTTTCGCCTGCGACGAAAGCAAGACCATAGCCGCCACATTCTTCCCGACCGACGATAAGTTCGTTGACCTCCAATTGAGCGACGGGCGTAATCTTACCGTGCCCCATGCGATGTCCGGATCAGGAGCGCGCTATGCCAAAGAAGATGAGTCATTCGTTTTCTGGAACAAAGGAGATACGGCGTTCATAACAGAAACAGAAGCCGGCAAAAAAGAAGAAACCACGTTCGCGAACTGTGTCTTACCTGTTCAATAGGATACCGCACATCGCAGTAACAAATCTCCGAAACTTTTGTTATAATCCGCATAATGATCAAAGCGGCACTATTTGATATGGACGGTCTCATGTTCGACACCGAACCGGCATACACGATCGTCCACGCGGCGATGTGGAATCGCCGCGGCAAAAAATTCACTCCCGAGATAAAAACATCGCTCATGGGAAAAAGAGCGGAAGAGGTCATGCGGACTATCTTAAGCGAACACTGGAAAACAGATGAAAAGATCGAAGACCTTCTCAAGGAACAGGACGACGAACTTTCTAAGATATTCCGCGAATCCGTCGCCAAGATGCCGGGTCTTGATGTGTGTCTTTCTCTTTTCGATCAAAAGAACATTCGAACCTGTATCGGCACCTCATCGCGAAAATTCCTCGCAGATATTCTTCTCGAGTACCACGATCTTTCGGATAAATTTGAGTTCATCGTATCAGGCGAAATGGTTGCACGAGGAAAACCGGACCCGGAAGTTTATCTCACCTGCGCGGATCGTCTCGGATTACGGCCGGAGGAATGCCTCGTGCTCGAAGATTCTCCGAACGGTATTCGAGCCGGACATGCCGCCGGATGCTTCACTTGCGCCATACCTTCCGAATATGCGAAAGGCGGCGATTTTTCCGCAGCTGATATTATTTGCAAAACACTTGCCGATACGAAACTACGAAATATTATTGAGGAAAAGTTTTTTTCGGGGTTAAAGAGTGATATTGACAAACAAACTTTATTGTGATAAAATTAAAAAACATTAGTTGATCTTTATATTTGGAGATGCAAAAATGGCCACAGAGCCAAAATGCCTGCAGAGTCTCCCGGCGTTCCTGCCGGAGTCCCAGTTCTTGATGGAACAGGCCGGATTCGCCGCGGTGGAGGTCTTCCCCTTCTATTGCGACCTCATGAGGTCGAGTTGAATGAAGACGGGACAGGTCCCAGCGGACCAAGCTCACATGGCCGCGAAGATGTTAGCCGCCGCCATCGTAGTCCACCTGGAAGTGATGGCGAACAAAGGGGCACCTGTCGCCTTCCCCGTGATGGTTGGAGTTCCCGGTCTAAGCGCCCAATTGGGGACGCCAGCAGGGCGAGTCGGATTCGAATTGGTGGGGGCAAACAGCAACTCCCAAGGATGGCTCCTGGAGAGGACGGTGGGTCTCACTAGGAGATACACCGAGGTTCACGGATATCTGGCTCAGCATAATCGCCTGAGCCACGTTGAAGTGGCCTGACCCCCCCCCGAAGCCCCGCAACACACGCAGCATACTGATGATTACTCGTCGGCATGCTGCTTTTTTAATTGACATTTTTTATTAAATATGATATATATAGAAACGATTTGTAAGGTCTTTTACAGAGAGGAAATGAGATGAAACGCTATGCGATATCCACCGGGGCGAGCGAATTTCTCGCAAAGTTTATTCTCCTCTACGGAGGACTCTCCATCCTGGTTTCAACAGGAATGACGATCTACATCCTTATCCACCCCGAGCTCTCCGGAAAACTCTTCAAGGTGATGGAGCACAACTGGGTCTTTTGGCTGTTCATTGTTGCCGGCGTGGCCTATGGAATATGGCGCAAGTTCGCCAACCCGGAAGAGTTTACCTGGCTTGAACTGCCGGCGCAACTCTTCGCCGGGGCGGTCATCACCGCCGGATGTTTCGCAGCATTCCTGTTCTTCACAACAGGTCTGTACGATACGGAGACATGGAACGGTCATGCCACGTCTGCGGAGTATCTCGAAGGGTGGACGGAAATAGTCCGCTGCACAGAGAGATCATGTAGTGGAAGCGGCGAGAATGAGGTGTGCGTAGATGTGCCAATGGTGCGGTATGACTATCATCCGCCGGAGTGGCGTGTTTACACATCGAACAACGAAAGCGTGTCGATCGCGAGCGGCAACTACCGAGAGTATATTGCCAAGTTCGGAAATGAGCACAAGGAATACGTCTTTCATATGAACCAGTACAGCGTCGGCGACGGAAATAAGTACGTCACCACCTGGAATGGCAAGATCGAAACGATGATTCCAACCGCGGTCGTTCACCCGTATGTGAATTTCCTTCGTGCGAGCCATTCACTTGCAAAGAACGAGGGGACGGCCCAAGAGTACGAATCTCTCCTGCTGCCCTACCCCGAGATTCAAGGAGGAAGGTTCGGCAACATCGAGATCGACCGAGTGCTCGTTGCGGGAGGAGTAAATATTCCCGTACAGTGGCATGCCACGGTTGACCGAATGCTCGACTGGATCCTGGCGTTTCTCGGCGCCGAGAAACAGGCTGACATCGTGGTCTATGTTGTCAACACGGATGACAGAGGGTTCGTAGAGGCACTGAGAGAACGGTGGTGCGGCGGAAAGAAAAACCAGATCATCGTTATCGTCGGAACGACGAACTTCCCGAAAGTTGACTGGGCGGATGTGATGATCTTCGCAGGAAACGAAGACCTGATCACTGACCTCGGTCAAGCGATCGAGAAGCAAGGTGAGATCTCGGATCCGGAAGCGTTCACGAAAACGATCGTTGCCTCGATCCAAAAGGAATTCTCGCGCGTGCCTATGGCCACGCTTGAGCACCTGATGTATCACGTCAAGCTGCCCTGGTGGGCGATCTTGGCGGCGTTCCTCATCATCGCTCCGGACCTTATCGCGATGTCGATGATATTGGAAGGGAATAACATCCGCAGCCGCCAATATGTGAGGTACTGAGATGAACAGGCAGAATGAGATCTTGAGAAAGATCTTTAAGATAGCGCTCCTTATCTTTGTCGCCGCCTCCATCCCCTATGGGATCGTGACACGGAACGGCATGATCGATCTGTTGAACCAGGTGCAGACGAGATACCGCAACAACGTGGAGATGAAGCGGACGCTGTTGGTAAAAATAGAAACGCTGGCGACGCTCGCCAAGGTGGGAACCGACCAACAGAACCGTGGACAAGAAACGCTGGCGGAGGTGCTCAAGGCGAAGGGTATCCAGGGGACACTGGTCTGGATCCAGAGTCAAAAACCCGTAGACAGCATACTCTACGAGAACGCCCAGAGAGCGGTAACGATCGACTACAATCGATTGGTCGCAGGACAAACCACTCTCAACGACCTCCTGGGGTCATACACCGACCTGGTGACCCAATGGCCCAGCAGCTGGATCGCATGGATCTCCGGGTTCTCTCTCGATAATATCGAGCCGTACACAACGGCTTTGATCTCTCCGGGGGGGTTCGCAACAGGAAGCGAACCAACGCCGAGCATTCCCGGAGGAGACCAACCGCCCGACAGTTTCTAGTGGGCACCCCCCTGGTCGTGTGACCGACAAGAGCGGCAAGGATGCCGCTCTTTTTTTATACGCTATTGTTTTTTCTTGACATCATTTCAAAAAGCGGATAACCTGTATATCAGAAAGTGTAAGCAGTACACTAACAAAAGGAAGCCAGAAACAACCAAGAAAGGAGGAATTCCTTATGATGCAAATGCCTATCAGATTGTTCCGCAAAGCCGGAGCCTCCGGACATGTTTTCCTTCTCAAGAACGGAGAGATCAAAGACAAAGGCCTTGCTTACAGCGGCTGGATCGGGCTCAAGACCACGGTTGCCGTGGTTCCCGTCACACCGCAGATCATCCCCTTCTCCATCGAAGCAATGACGAACGACAAACAGAACGTCGTCGTGCGCGGCAGCCTGGCGGTAACGTTCGTTCCCGGAACCGCCGTCGCGAAGTTCAACTTCACCGTCGATCCGCAGAGCGGTAGTTACACCGACAACTGTATGCCGATCGTGAACGCCCGAGTGATCGAGCGCGTTCTCCGCGCCGTTCTCGGCAAGACAAAAGGCCTCGGCATCGAAGAAGCTGTGCGATCGCAACAGGAGATCGAAGATGCGATCATCGAGACGATCGACAAAGAAGCATTCCTCGCAGACGGTATTTCCGTTGATTCTTGTTCCGTACAAAAGGTGACCCCTAAGGACGATGACGTTGAGAACGCTCTCGGCTCCAGAGAACGGCAAGCGATGCTCGCCGAAGCGGATGCCGCTCTCCACGGACGTCGGATGAAGGCGGCGGAGAACGAACGAAAGGTCAAGCAATACGAAGCGGACACCCGCCTCGCCCTCGAACAGAAACAAGGAGAACTACTCGAAGAACAGGCCAAGAACAAGAAAAAGGAAGCCGACACCGATGCCGAAGCGATGAGGATCCGAATGGAACCTTTGAAGGAAGTTGAAGCCGGAAAATTACTGGGCGCAGCCGTACTGGAAATGGCAAAGACCGGACGCATTGGAAACGTCGCGCTTACCACCGACCTGTTGTCCGCCATTAATCAGAAGTAAAAGACGATGGACAGAGTCGTTGTGGTCACAAAGCCCTCTCGCATGGACGAACTCGTAACGGAACACCTTACCGAAGGCATGGCCGCATTCGTCCTTGAGTCACATGGGGGCTCGATCGAACCGTATAGAGAGGAAGATGCGATCTACAAAGCGGCGGTCGCCGAGATAATGCGGCAGATCCCGAACGACCTGTCCGTTGCAATAACCTCGCGCGAAGAACTGCCGAACTTTCTGTTCCGAGACCAAGACCTCATTATCGTGTGCGGTCCGGACGGACTGTTCGTGAACCTCGCCAAGTACGTTGGGAATCAACCCGTACTGACAGTCAACCCCGATCCGCGACGCATCGCCGGAGTGCTCATGCTGTTCGCTCCGCACGAAACGTCAACAATGATCGCCCGAGTGCAAAAGGAAGAACACAAAGTCGAGCGTCTCCCGTTCGTGAAGGCATCAATCGATGACGACCGTGTCATCTGGGGCATTAACGATATCTTTATCGGGCGCAAAGACCAAGTGTCGGCGCGTTACGAAATATCGTTCGGCGGATTCAAAGAACGCCAATCTTCAAGTGGCATCATTGTCGCAACAGGGATCGGCGGGCAAGCATGGATACGCTCTATTGCAACGATGGTAGCAGGGATCGTCGGGAACAGAACGCCGCACAAACTGTCGGCGCTTCCGGTCGCAACAGACAACGAACTGACCTTTGTTGTCCGTGAGCCGTTCCCTTCCCCCGGATTAGGAACACACATCGTGACGGGGCGCGTAGTTCCCGGAAGGCCGCTTGTTGTGACTTCCGAGATGCCCGATGGCGGCTGCATCTTTTCCGACGGTATTGTGGAAAGGTCCGCGGAATGGAGCGCCGGCAGCAAAGTGACGGTTTCCGTGGGAGACCGATATATACAGCGGATCATCCGCTAAGCAGACACGAGGGGCCAAGCGCCCCTCGTTTTTTTGACTTTCGTGGAAAAATATGTTATATCAATCTCAACGCTATTCTTTGAAACAACAGAGCGAAGGAGAAAAAGATGGGCAGATATGTTACTGCCGAAACCAAAAGCCGCGTTTCCGGGCTCATGTCACAGAACGCATCCGGCGCGGAAGCCGAAGCATTCCTGACCCGAGAACTGGAACGATACATTCCGCAAATGGCGGGATGGTCCGAGGAAGCGGTCGAAAGATTTATGGCATATCAACGCGCCATCTATCTTAGCGGAGAGACTCCTGAGGTCGGGCGAGTGATCGCGTCGCTCAATCCGAGCTTCGTTGACTCCGTCGCCGCGATGATCATGTCGCGCCCCGATGGTGTCATCTATACCCGCGCTTCCGTGAAGGAGAACGGGTACAGAATGCAGCTCCATGTCGGACCTGTGGGGGTATCAGCCTTTACGCGTCAGTTCACGCGTTACGACCTGCGAATGTTCCCCGAACTCGCAGAGTTGTTCGACAAGTTGCCGGTCATGATCGGCGATGCCGAACTGATCAATAAACCGTACCGGCACCTGGCCGGGTTCAACCGCGTTCAACTGCGAATCCCGAACCAGACATACTGGCCGAAGGGCGGCGAGTCTGGATTGCCGGAGGAATTCCTGGAAAGATACCTTTCCGATCCGAAGTTCTTCGTGAACGGAAAAGCGCTTCCGGAGACCGAGATGACCCTCGCCTTCCACGGGATGTTCGCTATCGCCGATCCGTCGACGTGGAACAAGTCGCGCAAAACACAGATGAAAAATCTGATCCCGCTTTGCCAACTCCCCGTGGACTACCGGCGTATCGATGAGATCCTCGACCAACTCGAGACCTTCCTCAAAAAGAAAAAACTGAACGCCCGAGTCGTCGAACGTGTCGTCGTAAACGACATCGACGTCCTCAAAGCGTACATCACCAAGAACGACGAAGGCGGCTTCGAGGGTACATGCGTCGTGCAGACTTCATGGAACGCCAGCGGTGTTCCGGAGATCGGTGCGCGCGGCATTAAAATCAAGTCATACGAGAGCATGGATTGTGCTCTGCTTGGACTGTATCTTGCAGATGTGCCGCTGGGGCTGACGGAAGGAAATCTTTCCGCCGCACTTGTCGGACTCTACGACCAGGCGCTCGGAGTGTATCTTCCGGCCGCAAAGGTCAATCTTGACCCGAACGGCGTTCAGATCAAGACCGAAGGTCAGCGCGAGCGGCTTATCGCATTGCGAAAGGAACTCGCGGCGCTTGCCGCAGAGAAAGCGAAACCGGATCAAAGGGTCTACACCCTCTACGACACATTCCTCCTGGAGGGCAAGCTTGTCCTCAAATACCTGTTCAAGGATCGCGACACGGAAGCGCTCGGTTTCGAAAAGGTTCTCGAGGAAATGCCGACGAGGTCGGACATCATCGGCCTGTTCGAAGCCTTCTCGGCTGAACGAGACGCTTTTATCGGCGGAACTGTGAAAGCAACGACTGTTCCGAAAAAGTTCATCGCCCTGCACCTTGATTTCTTCCGTGCCATTGACGTCCTCGATGAGAACGGGCGGAAGAGATTCCTCTCGTACTTCTCCCGAGTGAAGGACATCAAGGCGACCTCGTCGAAGTTCGTCAGGCCGCAGATCGCGATCGACACTGAAGAACCGGTCATTCTTGAAACGTTGGTGTTCGACATCAAGTTCGGCGCATCACCGTACTCTGCCGGATTCCACTCATGGTACGGCGACTCGTTCCGATTCAACAACGCGTTCGCGGAACGGGTCCGTCACGATAAAAAAACCACGACGGACTACGGAACGGTGCATACGCTAGCGAGGATGTACACACCAAAAACGAAGAAGTGATCTTATCCCCGGAACGCACTGCGTTCCGGTTTTTTGTTGCTCAAAAACTAATACTTTACAAAATAAATAATATATGTTATCATACAATCATGAACAAGAAATGTTCAAAGCTTCATATGAACGCATGGGTCATCTCTTCAGTGACCGATTTTGCCGTGAATTACATTCACGCTCCTATGTTTATATTTAGCCGAGGCGTTTCTCTTAAAGCGCCATAGTCCTCTTTTCTTTTACAAAAAAAGGAAACGCCTCGGCTGAATAAAAGCCGAGGCGTTTTCAGCACTTGTGAAGTTCTTTGAAAACCGGAGAGAAATATGAACGAAAACGAAAGAGAGAACGAACGCAATGTCCGTTTATACAAATGGTATATGACACTCCGAAAGCCGGTCCTTTGGGGTCCGATACTCATTTCCGGGATCATTCATCTTGGACAGATGAACCTCCCCGAGATCTACTTCATGGAGGCTATCGTGCTTGTGGGAACGATCATCCTGCAAGTTCCGACCGGTGCGCTCGCCGACCTCATAGGAAGAAAGAAGACCGTCATCATCGGTTCAATACTGTATGCCATAAGCGCGATGTGGTTTGCTCTCATGCGAACACCCTTCGATGTGTGGGGAGCGAACATTGCGTGGATGCTCGGAGCGTCCCTCTGTTCGGGCGCTGATTCCGCATTCTTATACGACTCACTCAAAAGCGTCGGAAAAGAATCGGAATACAAAAAGATCGACGGCGAAGCCACCGGAAACCAACTTTTGATCGTCGCCTTTTGCGCTCTCGCGACCGGATACCTCGCCGAATACTCACTGCGTCTTCCTCTCCTTCTGTCCATACCCGGAGTTCTTTTCTCCGCCGCAATCCCATTCTTTTTCAAAGAACCGCGGACGGAGAAAAAATTTTCCGCAACAGAGCAGATGGGGATGATGCACACCGGAATTTCGTTCGTTATGCGGCACAACAAAGTTTTGTGGATCATCGGGTTCACAACGCTTATCAATGTCGCGGGGAAGATCTGGTTCTTCACCTACAACCCGTACTTTGAGCTGGTGAATCTCGACCTCAAATACTACGGCGTAGTGTTCTTCCTCTTGGGCGTAATCGCCTGGTTCTTTAGCAAATATGCGCACAGGATCAGCGAAAAGATCGCGGAGAGGAACATCGTGGTACTTATTGTGGCTCTCGTCGGGTTTCCGATTCTTGTCATGGGCTCTTGCATCTCCGTTGTTTCTGTCTGTATGATTTTTCCGCAGAATATCGTTCGCGGATTCATGAGACCATTCTTCGGGGACCTCTTGAACAGACAGCTCGGTTCAGAGAACAGGGCCACTGTCATTTCGGTCCAATCGGCCGTTTCCGGGCTCGCCCAGTTTGTGGCACTCGGAGGTTTTGGCTACGCTCTTGCGGCTTTGGGGTTACCGCTCTGTCTCCAGGTCTTGGGGGTAATAACTATGGCCCTGGGTATAACGGCAATCCTCGGGCATAGAAAGATATTCGGTTAAAACCGGCAAGCGGGCAATTTGTTTTGCCCGATTTTTTATTATAAAATTGAGTAATGGAAACATTTGAGACAAAAGAACAAACACCGGAATTCACAATTAAAATCAGCACGGAAGCATCGCTTGAAGGAATAATAAAAAAACTCTCGGACGGAGATTTTATAGAGTTCATCGCAACAAAAAGCCAAGACCTTTGGCTTTCAAACATCGGACATGATAGCATGACTAAACACGACGGTATTGACTGGGAAGATGTTACGGTTGACGGACATTGCCGAATAGAAACCGATCAAATATTAACTTCAATCTTTTATGGGTACAGAGGAAGCAATGAGGTCAGAAGCTCGGTTAAACAATCTCTTGCCGCGTTTGTGAAAAACAATAGAATAAAAAGCCACGGATAGGTATTTTTTAAAAGAAAGATCAAATTCAAGACCGTCCCAAAAAGACGGCTTTTTATATACAAAAATCATTTATTTTATTATTTATCCACAGTTTTAATATAAATATCTTGTTTTTTATATTAAAAAGATGTATATTTAAATTTGCAAATAGAACATTAAACAAACTAAGAGAGAAATAAAACTATGCCAAAGGCACCCACAAAAACGATCGGGACCGAGAGCGCCCCCGCCCCGCTTAAAAAGTTCCTCGAGATCCCGTATGACAAGCTTGAAGAGATGAACACACAGGCCGCTGACGATGCCAAGAAACTCTCCCCTGCAGCTCTTGAGAAGAAACATCGCGAATATCTAGAGGGAGAAAAACTCATCAAGGCCGTCACTCTTTGTTTTACTGACATCGAAGGCCGGTTCCACATGCTCGACTACGACAAGAGATACTTCCTCGGATCTACAGATAATCTCACTTTTGACGGATCATCTATCCGCGGTTTTTCCGCACAGCAAGAATCCGATCTTCGCCTTGCCGTTGATTGGACAAGCATTATGTGGCTTCCGGCAGACGTATTCGGCCCTGGAAAGGTTATCATATTCGCGTCTGTCAAAGACCGAGACGGCAATTCTTACGCTTCAGACTTCCGCGTACGCCTCAAAGACTACGCTGAAGGCCTCCAAAAGGAACGAGGATCTTCGGCAACCGTCGCAGGAGAAGTTGAAGGTTTCTTGGTAGCGGGAGTGAACGCCGAACAGGAGTACGACAAGACTGTCGGTTTTAGACTGATCTCGACAGGGGGTTATTTCAACGCCCTTCCCCTTGACCCCCTCAAGAAATTCATCGATGCGGCTGCGGAAGCACAGCGCGCGATGGGGTTCCGAAACGAAAAAGATCATCCTGAAGTTGCGCCATCGCAGTTCGAACTCAATTTTTCGTATACCGATCCGGTACGGGCCGCCGACCTGATACAGCTTTATAAGTTGGTCTGTCGACAAGTCGCCGCAACAATGGGAATGACGGCAACCTTTCTCCCAAAACCGATCTCCGGCATAAACGGCAGCGGAATGCACCTGAATATCTCGTTCACAAAAGATGGGAAAAACATCTTCTACGAGAAAGGCGGAAAAAGTGGACTTTCTTCCTTTGCCTGGGGATTCATCACAAGAACACTCAACCACGCATCGGAACTTTCACTTATACTAAACTCCAGTGTCAACGCTTATCGGCGACTTGATCCGCACTTCGAAGCCCCGAACCAGATAAAGGTATCCGATGTCGACCGCGGCGCCATGATACGCATACCTGCCGGCAACGAAAAAAGCGCAAGGATTGAGATACGCTCGGTCGGACCCGATGCAAATCCGTATCTCGCCATTTTCACTTTGCTTCGAACAGGGCTTGAAGGAAAGCCCCTCCAGAAGGACGAAAAGAAAAGGGATCGCATTCGTGTACTCCCGGGAAACATTCAAGATGCGATTCGTATCTTTAAAGGAAGCGACCTTATGAAAAAATTGCTTGGCGATGCACCGTATGAAAAATACATGTCTTCCAAACAAACGACCGCCGACAGAAGTGCCGTTGAGCTCGGCACGATTGTAAAGTCGGCCGAGGTGCACTTCCATCACGAGGTGACGAATCAGGTGCTTTGGAGCAAGTTCTAATTCTCTCAAAAAAGGAATATGCGAAAATCGCCCCGACAAATCGGGGTGATTTTTTATACTTCTTCTGGATCTTCTTTGTAAGAAGGAAGCCAGTCCATGACGCGTTTTCTGTGCTTATCGATAGACCAGAGCTCGCTCTCGGGGAATAATGCCGGATATGCCTTTTTAAAAGCTTTTAAGGATCTCAAGGTCGCCTGAGGAAAGGCGGTCGGAATATGCTGATTATAATAGGCCAAAAACACCCCAATAGCTACAAGGTTTTCATTGAATTCTACATTGGGATTCCATTTCTCTTTCATGGACCCATGATAACACATCCTTGATTTTAATGCAAATATATTGATTTTTTTTCACGAACATCTCCCTTCTGTTTTTTGAAACAAAAAAATCTGTTTACTTCTTTCCTTTTAAGGATTTTTTGATGAATTCCAAGAATAGCGGGTGCGGAGCGAGTGGTCTTGCTTGGAGTTCGGGGTGGAACTGCGTCCCGAGGAAGAACGGGTGGACTTTTTCCGGAAGTTCCGCGACCTCCATCAGCTTACCGTCGGGAGATGTGCCGGAAAAAACAAGCCCCGCCTTTTCCAATTGTTCGATGTATTCAGGATTCACTTCATAGCGATGACGATGCCGCTCGGAAACATGTTCTTCATCACCATACGCTTTGCGCGCAAGCGTTCCTTTTTTGAGCAACGCGACATAGGCGCCGAGGCGCATCGTACCGCCATAGTTCTCTTCTTTCATTTTCTTTTTTTGATCCGGCATAATATCAATAACCAAGTGCGGCGACACAGGATCAATCTCGGCGGTATTTGCCGTATCCAATCCGAGCACATTTCTCGCAAACTCAACGACGGCAAGTTGCATGCCATAACACAGACCGAAATACGGTATCTTGTGCTCACGAACATACTGAATAACGCGAAGCTTCCCTTCTATTCCCCGAGAACCGAAGCCACCCGGAACAAGAACACCGTCGAACTGTGAAAGTTTCTTCAGTTCATTTTTATCACCCTCAAATTCTTCCGACGAGAGCCATGTAAGTTTCGCTTTCGCCCCATGATAGTATGCGGCTTGTTTAATTGCCTCAATAACAGAGATATACGCGTCCGAAAGGACAAAGTCTCCCGTATTAAAATATTTTCCCACCACGGCGATGTTCACTTCTTTGGTCGTATGTTTCGTCTTATAAACAAACTTCTTCCAATCGTCGAGATCGGAATCTTTTTTCGGTTTAAGAGAGAGTGCCTTGAGCAGAATATCCGAGAGCTTGTCCTTTTCAAAGTTGATCGGTACGTCATAGATGCTCTCGATATCCGGAGCGGAAATAACGTTCTCGGGGCGCATATTACAGAAAAGCGCGATCTTTTCTTTTCGAACGGCATCGAGCGGAACACTAGAGCGTGCCACGATCACGTTCGGCTGAACTCCGGTTGAATTGAGCGCACGAACAGCATGCTGTGTCGGCTTGGTTTTCATTTCGCCGAGCATCGAAGGTACAGGCATGTACGAAACCATAACGCACGCAACATCCTCGGGACTTTTGAGCTCCATCATACGAAGCGCTTCGATGAACAGTACGTTCTCGTATTCGCCGACAGTTCCTCCGATCTCTATAACGGTAATATCGGCATCGGCCTTTTCCGCAGCTTTTTCTATGAGGTCGATCACCTCAAGCGGAATGTGCGGCACAACCTGCACGCAACGCCCTTTGTATTTGAGATTGCGTTCTTTTTCTATGACGGAAAGATAGACACGGCCCGTCGTCATGTAATTATCGGAAGGTATGGAAACATTCAAAAATCGCTCGTAGTTTCCCATGTCCTGATCCGTCTCAAACCCATCATTCAAAACAAAAACCTCGCCGTGTTCGGTGGGGTTCATAGTGCCTGCGTCGACATTGACGTAGGGATCGATCTTAACGGCAGTGGTCTTGAAACCTCGCGCTTTGAGAATGACGCCGATAGATGCAGCCGTTATCCCCTTTCCTACTCCCGACATTACTCCCCCGACGACAAAAATGTATTTCCTCAATTTCTTTTTTGTGGTGGTTATCATGTATAAGTATGTTTAATTGCCCCCATTATCGCACACTTTTTTGTCAAAGAAAAACGTTGACCACGGCATGGTTCTGTGCTACAAATTAAACCGAAACGTACACACAAGAGGAGGAAGACAATGGCAGACTTTTCATGGGTAAAGACCCTCGAAGAAGCACAAAAAGCGGATATGGATAATTTGAACGAAAGCCTTCTGGCACGCGGTGCGGCAGAGGACCAACTTGAGGAGGAGTTCAATCAACTCATCGCCCATGTATGGAATACGTTCGAACATAGGGAAAACGTTTTGCGTTGGCTTTATCTCAGAGTAGACAGCGGAAGCGAACTCGAAAGCAAAGTGCTTGCCGAGCTCGTGGATAAGGGCGCGGTTTAACGTCCAGCACCCCCATAATGGGGGTGTTTTTTTATTAAAAAATCTCCCCTTGACTATTTTTTTATTACATGCCACACTTATAAACGAGAAACTTGGACTTTAAAACAACCCTTACGGAGAGAAAAATGGACAAAGAGAACGAAGACCTGCGCCGTCAATACGACAAACAGGGATTGCCCTACATAGTCGACAAGGGTCAGGTGATCCCGGTCGAGATCGTTAAAGAGGGCGAGCTCCCCCATAAACGGACCGTCAAGATCCGCACGAACGTCACGATCGGCGGAGAGGTCGTACTGACCACGACGAATCTCGATGAAGCACTAAAGAACTTCAGCGAGGACGTTTTTGCCGGCGTCCTGTAAAAACAGGGCAGACTACCCCCACGGAGCACGATGCGTCGTGCTCCCCTTTTCAAGAGAGGCAGGCTATGAATCATGGCCAAGAAGACGAAAGTGGACAAGAAGAAAGGCACGGTGATAACCGTGACGACAGAAAAGAAGTTCCGGATCAAAGACATCAAAACTCTCGTCCAAGCCGAAGAATGGCTGAACGAGAACGACCAGAGATGGTGCAGAGCCGCCACCGAAAAAGGCAAAAAAAAGTACGATAAAGAAAAAGACGAATGTCTTCTTCACCTGCTCGGAATTCTTGGGTACACACCCGAGGTCGTAGGGTTTGTGTTCGCACACTCGAACCACGGGAGTGCGGCCGAAACAGCGACACACACGAAATGGCGTGAGCTGAACGACGGCAAGGACGGCCGGTACGATGACGATGACGACGAAATCCTCGAAGAGGGTTGGCGTTGAAATTCCGGGCCCCGAACGACGGGGCTTTTTTTATATATTCAGATCAAAAAAGGAGGGATATTGACTAAATCTTTATTATATGCCATACTTTACCAGGCTGCGAAGCCATTGGTGCAGAAGATGCGTTTATCTCTTTCTGCTTTTCCCAACACACATCTGGGAGAAACGCCATGGCAATGAATCTCGATCATATCAAGACCCTCGAAGACGCCGAGAGAGCGGCGTACGAGAACGAACGAGCACTTTTTGCCGCCAAGGACGCCAAAGAACAAAAGCGCATCGACCACGAGCTAGACGAGCTCGTTAAATACGTCTGGCTGAACATCGAGAGGACAAAGCCAGCCTTAGAATGGATCTGCGACAACGTACTTCCCGGAAGCAGGATCGAAAAACTTGCCCGGGCAGAGTTAGAGAAAATGTGCGAACAACATTGACTAGCCAAAACCCCGGCCAATGAGATGACACATCTCAGCGACCGGGGCTTTTATATTCTATACCTTTAAATATTTTCGAACGGCCAGATAACTTGAAATGCCGCCAAGAACGACGCCGGAACCGAGGATCACAACGAATATCTCTAAGAAGTTTTGCGTATAATAGCTGAAAAGATTCACCCCGCCAAAAAAGTCCGTGGTATGATTCGCAAACCATACGGTCATCGGCCAAAGCAAAAGCATAGTGATCAAAGCCGAGACCGCGCCATAGATCGTTCCACCAACAATGAACGGTCCGCGGACATACATGCTATTTGCTCCGACAAGCTGCATAACGGCTATCTCTTCGCGTGACATGTAAATAACAAGCCTGATGGTATTGAAGGTGATCAGTATCGAGATCAAGATAAGCGCCAGTGCAAGTCCGAAACCAAGTTGTTTCGCCGTTACAATGATCTCGGAGAGGCGATCTATGACGACCTTATTCTGACGATAGTTCACCTTATCGATAATACCGGAACTTGCCGGACCCGAAGAAAGCGCATTCTGACTTTCAACATTTTTCACAATACTCTCATATTGCGAAGGATCCTTTGCCGTAATATTCAAACGCGCGCCAAGGGGGTTGTCGCCTAATTCCTCGAGTGCCTGAAGAGTAAGCGCATCATCATGGTGTTTTTCTTTAAATTCGTCGAGGGCCTCCTTGCGGGAAACATAGTCGACCTTTGCGACCTCGGGCATCTTTTCAAGCGCTTGTTTGAGCTTCGCCATACCATCCTCGGGCGCATCGGCGGTAAAATACACATTGACGTCAACCTTCGATTTCAGATCCGAAAGGACGGAATCCAATACAACGCTCGTGAACATAAGCGAGCCGATAGTGAAAAGCGTTATTGTAACGACAAGGATCGAAGAGAAAGAAACAAAGCTGTTTCTCCAAAAGCTGAGGATTCCCGTTCGAATTATTCTTTTAGTGTTAAGCCAAAACATACCGAAGTCTATAAAGTTTATAAAGTCTATAAAGTCAAAAGCCCCTAGATGCCATATCGCCGCGACTTTCGACTTTATGGACTTTTCCTCCCACAGGAGGATCCGCCCGCTGGCGGAATGGACTTTAAACTTACAACATGTATTTCCCCGTGGCGTCATCGCGGATTATCTTCCCGTTCTCCATAGTAATGACGCGCTTGCCAAGCATATCAATAATGCCTTTGTTGTGTGTAGTGAGGATGACCGTCGTGCCAATATCGTTGACCTTCTTTAATATCTGAACGATCTCGTAGGTATTTACAGGATCAAGATTTCCCGTCGGCTCGTCGGCGATGATAATGTCAGGCTGGTTTACGATAGCTCGAGCGATAGCAACACGCTGTTTTTCTCCGCCGGAAAGTTGCCCGGGAAAATCCCAAGTTTTATGCGCGAGGTCGACCAGTTCAAGAACATGCGGCACATCGAACGCGATCTCTTCATCACTTCTCCCTGCCGCCTCCATGGCAAATGCAATATTCTCAAAGACTGTTTTGTCCGGCAAGAGACGAAAATCCTGAAAGATCATTCCGATACGACGACGAAGCTTTGTGACCTCGCTTCTGTGCAAGTCGTGAACATTGACCGATTCAAAGAATACAGAGCCTTCCGTCGGGCATTCTTCTGCGAGAAGCAACTTGAGGAGTGTCGTTTTTCCCGCTCCGGAGTGCCCAACGATGGAGACAAATTCGTTATGAGAAACGGAAAAATTGATGTTGTGGAGCGCCACCGCATCGTTCGAATATTTTTTAGTGACTTTATCAAAGTGGATCATTGATTTAGCTTAAATGAACTTTTAGCGGTTTGATCGGTTAATTTGTGAGCATGTTCTCCGCTTCAATGAATTCATCCAGTTCGCCATCCTCTAGCACCGCGTCGATCTTGCTTGTCTCAACCCCGGTCCTATGGTCTTTTACCATCTTATACGGATGAAGAACATACGATCGTATCTGATTTCCCCATTCGATATCGGTTGTCTTACTTACACACATCCCCGCCTCTTTGCTTTTGCGCTCGTCTTCTCTTAATTTATACAATTTTCCACGGAGTATCTCAAGCGCCTTTTCGCGGTTCTGCTGTTGAGAACGTTCGGAATCGACATGGACTGAAAGTTTTGTCGGCAAATGAACAATGCGCACCGCTGTTTCGCGCTTATTTACATTCTGTCCACCTGCACCGCCGGACTTAGCAAAATCAATCTGCAATTCATTTTCGGGGATCTCCATATGTTCGTCGGTCTTACTGAATTTCGGGACCACTTCCACCATTGAAAAAGAAGTGTGGCGAAGCTTTTTTGCGTTGAAGGGCGAGATGCGGACAAGGCGATGAACTCCGGATTCGTTCTTGAGTGTGCCATACGCCCCCTTCCCCTCGACCTCGAACGTCAAATTCCTATAGCCCCCAAGATCGTTCTCGTTCTTGTGCAAGATTGTGAGTATCCAACCTTTCCGCGCAATATATTTTTCATACATGCGAAAAAGCATGGCCGAAAAATCCTCGGAATCGTCCCCGCCGGCTCCTGAAAAAATGGTGACGATAGCTGATCCTTTGTCGTATTTTCCAACACCAGCAAGAGCATCTTTGAGTTCTCCAAGCTCTTTTATAAGCTCCTGAGCGATGGTCTTGTTCTGCCAAAAGTCCGGCAACGCCATCATTTTTTCTATCTGTTCTATCCTTTCTTTCTTGTCTTCCATTTCATTCATTGTATCAAAAAAGACGTCATAAGCCAAACATCCAACAAGCGGAAAAAATCGATCTTTTTGGATCAAGTTTGTTTAAGAAACGAAGAGCAGACCGGCAAAGCTGAGTGTTGCGATAAGGAATACTGCGACAGTAAAACGAAAAGCAAAAGTTTTAGTCCCCTGAAGATAAGAATAAACGCTCTTACTCGTAAGATTAGTGGCATTAACCAACAAGAACGTTAAAATAGCGAACTCGAAGGTGATGGTGGTCCCCGCCATTTCGGCAAGGTTAATGATGATAGCATCCATTCCGACAAACGATGCAATAATAGAGCTGACAATGAAACCGGATTTTCCGAACAAGATCAAGCAAACTTTTGTCAATAACTTTACACAGGTAATAAGAACGGCGAATTTGAGAGCCGACTCCAACGAGAAGATTTTGAAGTCTTTTATGCCACGTTCTTCTTCAAGCTTTTCGGGTTCATGTTTTTTCAAAAAATAAATGGCAAGCAATCCGGACGTAGAGATCATAATAGCCAAGCTTGGCAAAAGTGAAACCAGCCATTTCCCGTTAAGAGGCCCAGCCAAAAGAAAAACTTGCATGAAGCTTGCCATGTTGGAGAGAAGAGCTGCACCAATGAGATAATTCACGACATGGGTTTTCTTACTCCGAAGGGCAAGAGATTGGGTCGTTGAAGTAGAAGAAACAAAGCCACCCAGAAAACTGGCTACAGTAAAACTACTCTTATTTCCAATGATCTTCCCGAGGACATATCCAAAAACGTCAATCCCTGTGATCAGTACGACAACGAACCACAATTTTTGAGGGTTGATAAGTTCAAGATCCATGAACGGACCCAGAACTATTCCCATATTTTCCAAAACCTTGACGACGAGAGGAAAGGTGTGCAACGAGTATCCTTCATTCGGAAGGAACGGCAATATAACAAGAGAGATGATGGCATAGCTGATAAAAGACTGAATCTCTTTCGAGGAAACACCCGCGACGAGCTCTTTCGTTTTTGCCTTAATCGACAATACCATCACTAAAACGACAAAAACGGCAACAATAAGTTTAGTATCAACAATGTTCAGTACGGGCAACATTCCGATAAGAAATGTGAAAAAAATGGAAATCTCGGTCGTCATCCCAAAATCTCCAGTGCGAAGCGAACCCATAGCATAATAGATAAGGATCATCCCGAAAAAAAATCCCGCAACAACCATAGAGAAGATTGCGAAGTTATTCATGTAAAGAGCCCCGCAAATAGCCCCGAGGACGGCAATCAAGGAATATGTCCGCATTCCACCGGCAGACCATTCTTGAGGCTGACTACTTTCTCTCTCAAGGCCGATCGCAGCGCCAAAAAGAAGGGCGAGAACGAAATTAAAAGCTAAAATGGAAGTCATTTGTTTCTATAACTATTATTGAGAATAATATATTTATTATAAGTTTCTTTACTCCTATAAAAGAATTCTACCACTTTCCTCTTAAATGATAAAACAAAAGACCCCCCATTTTTTTGTAAAAAAACGGGGGGTCTTTTCTTGAGCCACCTCGCAGGATTGAACTGCGGACCTGCGCGTTACGAATGCGCCGCTCTACCAACTGAGCTAAGGTGGCTTTGGATCCTTTTGGAGCCTGGTCGCAGGATCGAACTGCGGACCTCGTCATTACCAAGATTTTTGGCTGGGTCTTATACGCGAAATATCGCTACAAACAAGGCTTTAATCTATTTTTCGCTCTCAAAAGTACATGCATGAGCAGGGCCTGTTTATCACCCGACAAAACCCCAAAATAAATACCTCCTAAAAGAGGCCCCTTGCGCCGGAAGCATTAAATTAATAATAACGACCGTTCCTACATACTGCCACAATTACATTAAATTTTCAATGCTCAGTTTGTTTATATCCTGATCCATATCGGAAGTATCCAAAGACCTCATATATTTCATTGTCATTTTCATATCCGCATGACCCGTTTTCTATAGACAAGTCATATATCACAAGCGTATCATCAAAGTAATGACAAACTACGAATTTATTCTTGCTATTCTTATTAAATTGGGCGCAGTGATTTCCTTTGGAATTTCAGTATTCCTTTTTCTTTATCTTTTCCGAATTATACGGGCAAAAGAAATTGTTTCGAAGAAGAAGCAGTTATTTTTTTCGTTGATTGCTCTAACGTTGATTATTGCTTGTCTCACAATCCTTTTATCTTACGACAAAATACCCTTCACCCATCGTTAGTTCTTTATCAAAAAGTGCTTATCCCCAAAAAGCTATCTAAACTTTCGAAAAGAGAAAACAGCAACGACAACAACCGCGATGCTAACAAAAGGATCGGCAACCATGGAGGCAAATTCAATATCAAAAGAATCAGGATTAAGTCCCAGAGAAGTTACAATAAAACCAGCAAGAATAGCCACAAAACACGCAAAAAGAAGTGTGTCTATAAACAACGGTGCGTTCACTACAGAAAACCGATTCCAAAAATCCTTACCGTCTATTTTTTGTTTACAAAAAATAATACAAACAAATAAATGACGAGAAAGACTACCGAAGAGATAATATCATAAAGAAAATATTTTGTCGGTGAAAAAACAGAAAGAAAAAGAGCTAATATAGAGATAAAGGTAATCACCTTTCGGATTATCATCTCCCTTCTTGAGATATGCCCGGCACGATAATCAGAGACCGCTTGTATCGGATTAAGATACGTTTTTGAAAAACCTTTTTTGTGAGTTGATTCGTTTTGTTTCAGAAAATTCTTATCACCCTTTAGTAGAACAGCCATTCGCATAAAATAGCCCATCGCGACGACAGACAAGAGCCCCACTGCCACCGTCAACAAAAAATGAACCACAGAAATCGGTGTTTCTAGAGAGGATCCCGTCACAAAAGAATAAAACATTTCGATTATTCCTCCAAAAATCATAGAGTGTCCAATAGAACGGGGAAATTGAGAGACACAAAATAGTTTACAAATTCTTTTTTGGAAAGTTTTCCTTTTGCGATAACGGCGGGGATAACAATACCGGAAATAAAAGCGATAAAACTGATAATACCAAAAGCGGTATCTTCCCAAGAAAAAACAAACTTTTGAGGAGTCCCCATCGGCAGGAAAAACGGCAACAAGAATATCGCCCAATAAAAAGCGAGTTCTTTCTTTCCGACACGGCAAAGAACAAGCGCGTGTGCCATCTCGCCGGGATTTATAAACCTTGGTAATTTTGGAATTTTCATTTTAGATACTCCGTCAATCTCAAACTCTACTCAATATCTTTTCTATGCTTTCGAATACTGCTTAACGAAGGCCAGGGTCTCCTTTAGAGTAGACACGATCTCTTCTTGGTCTTTAATATCATTAAATGCTTTCGGGCAAAGTTCCAAGCAAATGTTTTCAATGGGTTTTAAGCTTAACAATTCAGAAAACCTATTCTTATCTTTGAGTACAGACAAGTGGCCATCTATTCCGTCCCAGTTAGAAAGGTGCAGCTGCTTTATATTGCTCAGCTGTTCCATAAAGATCTTCGGATCTTGCCCGGAGCGCAATGAATGTGCGGTATCAAAACAAACCTGAGAAAAACGTTGAAACTGTTCCGGCTTCATATAGACGGGGTCAGCTTTCGCTTTTTTAGTTTCAAGATTCTCGATTAAGATACTCACCTTAGCGTCTTTATTGATATTGCCGTTTTCTACATTATCCTCAATCCACTTTTTACAGGAAGTTTGGTCCTCTCGAGGTGAATGGATAATAATATATTTAGCATCCAATTTTTCCGCCAGTTCTTTAATTTCCGGATATATGGAATGGTCTTCTTCAAAAGAAAAAGGTACATGCAAAGAGAGCACTTTAATTCCGTATCTTTGTTCAAGTTTTTTTAGATAGTCCGCATCCCAAGAATCAAGATAAGCATCCGATCCTTTTAAACGAAGCAGGAGTTCAACCCCGTCATATCCGGCTTTCTGGGCTATCTCAAAGATTCGATCTAACCCATACGGGTACAATGCGCCAGTTGATAATGTAATCATAAAAAAATTTATAATAAAAGCTCTCTATTTTGTACCACCGCCAAAATATCCGACACAAACCTCTTCCAACACCTTATCTAAATCCTTTGTTTCCAGCCATGACTTTTTAATGACTTCTCGCAGTTCTTCATGTCCGGGATGGCCTTTGTCCGGATACATTCTTAAATCGCCAAATTCCAAATTTAAAAGTACCGTCAACGCCTCTGAAATTAGCCAAACCTTTTTTTCGTCTATCTTGTATTTCGCTTCGATTTCACTGCCAAAATATTTCCGGAAAAAGGCGTGCATTACTTCGTGCATCCCCGTATGGATTGCTTTTATTGGCGAGTCTTTCACGCAGGCGAACCACGGGCCGCTTTCGTTAAAATCATAGCCATAACCAAAAGGTGCGGTCGTTAATACTCCAGAGATGCTTCCAAACGGGAAAGAATTATGGTGAATCTTTTCCATTCGGCTTACGTATTCGTCATTTATCAAGTCCCACATTTCCTGTACCTGTTTTACTAAAACCTCACGGAAAGGTTTCATTTCTTCACTGTAAAATCTAGCTGACTCTTTTTCAAAAATTTGTAATTTCCCCGTCTCGTCCGCTTCCCGAAGTTTTTTGTAATATTCAGCAACCTTCGGTTCAACAGGAGCTTTTTCCGCAATTCGGGCCATTATCAAATGATTCTTAAAATCAAGATCTTTGTCTATTTTAAAAGTAACTTTTTTCATAAATATATTATATCCGATTATTGTATTAATAAAAAATCGGCTAGCATCCCCGCTAGCCGAAACGTTTACTGAGAAAAATCGTTCCAATCACACCAACAGTCGCATTCGCTATAGCAGCTGTTGCTGTTGTTCTCTTCGTCCAAACCGGCCGAGATGTTGTCTTGACCGCTTTCGTTCAAAGACAAAAACCCTAAGTTAAGTGGTGTCTTCATTGTTTTCTCCTCCTCTTTGGTTTATGGTAATTGTTTGTCAGCTGAACAAATAACGTTCTGCTTGTACAGCCTCGAGAAAAAGCTGCGCAAAACCTCCTTATCTAGGGTATATTGTTCTAGTAAAAAGTCAAGGGTAAACGTTGTACCCAACAACCCAGCTAAAAGCTTTGCTGAATCAGCCGTCACAATGGATTTGAACTCGCGATTAACAATTAAAGCCGAGCCAAACTTTTCCGTTCTAAAGGAAAGATTTGGGTTAACAACCAAAGGGACATCAAAATCCAGTTGTTTGATCTTAACGCTTTTAGGGAGAATGGCCGTGAAGTTATTTCCTGTTGCGTAAGGGTCCATGCCATCAACCTTTCCATAGTGTTTGCATTCCATCCGACACCCACCACTGCATTCTCTGATATATTTGCACTCCTTGCACTCGGTAGGCAACATAGAATCATCACGCCAACAACCCAACCTCGGCCATATGGTAAGGATAGACTCTTCTGACGCGTTTCCATACGAATCATCTGAGTGTCCACATGGTCGAACCTGCCCATCAGCACCTATCGTGCAGCCAGCCTTTCCGGCGCTGCAACTGCGCTTGAGCAAGAACCTACCATAACGCTCAAGATCCTTTAGCAAACATATGGGGTAAGTCGTAAGGGAATCTACTTTCATCCCAAAATCACTTTCAAGCCTCAACAGATTGTCAAAAATAGTAACGATCCTTTCGGGGGGAAGTTTGATGTCCTCAAAAATGGAAGAACCTTGAGCCGGATGGACCTTGGTCGCCCGAAAAGAGGAAACGCCCAAACTATGGACGAACTTCCCTGTTTCGTAAATTTGGTCCATGTTTGCTCTCATTACTACCATATTTACACTAACCGGTACACCAAACTCTTGAAGAATCTTGATACCCTTAATAAGTCTTGCAAATGACCCGCTCGATGTTGTGAGGCTGTCGTGCAGTACCGGATCATATGACAGCATTGAGGTTAGAACACCAACTTCAAGCCTTTTAAGTTCTTTTGCAATTTCCGGTGTTACAAGTGTTAAATTAGAATTGACGGCGCATTGAAGGCCGGCCTTTCGCCCAAGATCAAGGGCGGTAAGCATCAATTCCGGATAAAGCATCGGTTCACCGCCTGTTATGAGAAGGCTTGAGACCTCACCTTCTTTAAGATTGTTAATGATTCTTTCGATTTCATCAACACTCAAGGTCTTGTCTTTCACTGACTCACTTCTCCAGTGATTATAGCAATGAACGCATCTGTGGTTACACCTCGTCGTCAATTCAAGCTGAACTACGAGGGGAGACTTTAGTTCTTTGTACATGATAATATTCTCCTGTCTTGTCAATGTTGGTTCTAATCGCCACATTAACATATAATGTTTATTTTGTCAATTTCCAAAAGAAGCCGGGGCATTCTGGCGGTAGTGCTTCTTGCTAATCATTTAACGGGTGCTTTACAATCTGTGATCGCATAAGTTCTACGCTGGCGGAGAGGTAGATTGTCGTCGTTTTTATATCACTGTGCCCCATCATTTTTGAGAGGCTGTAAATGTCGCAGCCGCCCTCGAGTATGAGTGTCGCAAAAGTATGGCGGAGTTTATGAACCGTGAATTTTATACCGGACGCCTTCCTCATTTGATCTACAAGGCGTTTCAGGCCGTTATCGGTATATCCGAGATTATGATTAAGGGAAGCGAAGAACTGCGGGCAAGTCTTGTTAAGACGTTTTCTTTCTGCGAGATATTTCTTGAGGATATCGACGAGGGTGTAACTCATCGGCACGATACGGTCTTTGTTTCCCTTGCCTTGCCTGACAAAAATAGTCATGTTCTCAATATCAACATCCGTGTATTTCAAATTCAACAGTTCGTTCTTTCTTAGCCCCGCAAAGAGAAAGGTTGCGAAGATTGCTTTATTGCGGTAACGGAGGTATTTCCATGCATACGGGTAGTTATAGGCGATTTCAAGCAGTTTAAGTGCGTCTTGCTTGGTTATTCGTCGAGGGAGCCGTTTCTCCATTTTTGGCAGCTCAAAATCCTTGAGCGGGTCATCCTTCATATACCCCTCTTTTCTACACCACGCAAAAAACACACGGAGAGACATGTAGTATGCAATAAAAGTACTGGCACACCACTTTCTTTCTGTGCGTCCATACATGAACATCTGCCGAACATTCATTTCGGTGACTTGTTCAATCTCTGTTATGTGCATATGCACACGATAGGCATCAATGATCTTTCGATACCTATCAATAGTCCCCTTCGAATACCCTCTCATAAAAACAGAGTAGTCATAAAATTTACGCGCGATAATCTCAATGTCCATACAAATTATGGCATCCGGCGTGCATTTTTTCTTTTGAGCTGTGGACCTGTTTACTAAGAGATGTGGTCCTCTGCGCTAAAAAAAATTAAGGCATTACACCTTTCATCTTTATTTAGAGCGACACTGGAGCCTGGTCGCAGGATCGAACTGCGGACCTCGTCATTACCAATGACGTGCTCTGCCAACTGAGCTAACCAGGCAATTTATATACACATTTCATAAAGATACCAACATACGACATCTTATGCTTCGTCTAATATATCGCATTTTTTACAAAAAAGAAAGGGGTCATCGTGACCCCCGTGCATCTTATCAGAGAAGGCTATCTACACAACCCCCGGCCCTGCTTCCACTCATACATTTGAGCATCAGCGTTTCTTACTGCCTGTTCAACTTCCTCTTCGGTCATGTCTCTGCGAACTTCCGCGACTCCGAACGAGAAACTGGCGGACATAGCGAACCGCTCTCTGATGCGCCGCTCAAAACGATGACGCATGTCGAGCATTCGTCTTTTCACGTCCTCTATCGAGGTCGTCCCAGTGAACAAGATAAGGAACTCGTCACCCCCAAGCTGCCTGCGAACGACCAGGTCGTCGGTTCGAGTTTGGTGTCTGAAGACACTGGCGAGAGCCCGCAGAACACTGTCCCCCGCGGCATGGTGATCTTCGTGGTTGTCATTGACGCCCTTGAGCCCATCAACGTCGACCACCACCATGAAATGCCCGTGGCTATTCCTATAGTGTCGACGCACATCAATAGCCGCAGTGGCATATTCTCTTTTTTCTTCGACCTCCGCCATCCTTCTCAGGCATTCATTCTTAAATCCCTTCTCAAACCCTTCCATAATGGGAAGCCCCGTCAACGGATCGGGTGGAATGATCTTCAAGCGCTCCAGATCTTCCCGTAAGCGGATTATTTCCGCCTCTGCAAAGAGTGCTCGATCGCGCCAGTATTCAAGATTCTGCGGCTCTAACTCTTCTTGCGCCAGTTTTGTGTGTCCTTCGTCGGTCATTAAAAATCTCCACACCAAGGTAATGATTCTATTCAAGACATTACCAGTGATTTAATTGTATGTCAATTCCCTCTCCAGCGGAAGGTCTCTCCTTATTGCCAAATGTTAAAAAACATGCCAATATATTTTAAGTTTTGTCCCTCCAGCAAAAGAGGAGTTTGAAAAAAAATGAACGTACGTTCATTCCTTAGGACCAGATGGCCAAACAGTTGTCCTGACGAGGCCAGAACACTCAAACGATGTCTCGGAACATTCGATCTGATCTTTCTCGGGGTCGGCGCGATCATCGGCACTGGTATTTTCGTCCTCACGGGAACGGTAGCCGCAACCCACACAGGACCGGCAATTGTTGTGTCATTCGTCATCGCAGGTATCGCGTGCGGATTTTCGGCACTTTCATACGCCGAGCTTGCATCAAGCGTCGGTGGCTGCGGAAGTTCGTATGGATATTGCTATGCCGCATTCGGAGAACTTCCGGCATGGGTCGTCGGTTGGGCGCTCATTATGGAGTACGGGGTAGCGGTCTCCTTGGTCGCGGTCGGATGGTCGTCGTATTTCCGCGACATCGTGAGCGCTATCGGTTTCCAAATTCCGCAAGCGCTCTCAGGGGCGCTCGCGGGAGGAACCGTCGATCTACCTGCCGTCGCGATCGTACTCATCGTCATGGTCCTGCTTATGATCGGGGTCAGCCACAGCACTAAAGTCAACAATGCCGCAGTAATGATAAAGATCCTCGCGCTTGTGATCTTTGTCGCCGTTGCCTTCGGCCATATTAACCCGGACAACTGGGTGCCGTTCGCCCCGTTCGGGTGGACGGGGATCGTAAAAGGGGCTGCTGGGATATTCCTTGCATACGTCGGCTTCGACGTCGTAGCAACAGCAGCCGAAGAAACGAAAGACCCGGAAAAAAGTCTCCCCAGGGCAATCATCGGTTCGCTTGTGATCGTAACCGTTGCTTACATCGTTGTGGCGGCCGTTCTTACAGGTATCGTATCCTACCAATACCTCAATGTCGGCTCTCCTGTATCTCACGCTCTGCAATTGATCGGGTTCCGATTCGCATCGGGGCTCGTCGCAGCCGGTGCTATTGCAGGTATGACCACCGTGATCATCACGGTATACTACGGGTTCACGCGAGTGGTGTTCGCAATGGCTCGCGATGGCCTTCTACCTGACGGGCTTTCATTGGTCACAAAGAACGCAAGAACGCCGGCAGTTGCAATTGCGATCTGCGGAATCCCCGCGGCGTTCGCGGCCGGACTAGTACCGCTCGACAGTCTTGCAGGGCTTGTCAGTATCGGAACACTGCTTGCCTTCTTCATGGTTTGTTTGAGTGTCGCCAGGATGCGATACAAACACCCTGACCTCAAACGTCCGTTCAAAACGCCATTCGGCATCGTTATCCCGGTCCTGGGAATGATCTCGTGTGCTTCGCTTGCCTTCATGCTTTCGAGCATAACACTCGCGATGTTCGTCTTATGGCAGTCCATTGGACTTGCTGTCTACCTCGGATACTCTGTGAGGCACAGCGGGCAAGGAACCAAACAAACACCCGACTAGAAAGAACGAACGTAACATGAACCAATCCCGATGCGCGCAAGCGCGTCGGGTTTTTAATTTTATCTCAGTTGGAGTTCTTCAACCTTTGTATCTCTTCCTTTAACTTGATCATTTCTAATTCTCGTCCGACAACCATTTTTTGCCAACGCTCAAGTTCTTCCACCTTTTGACTGAGTTCTTTTGTACGCTCGGCGACCTTCCCTTCCATGTTTTTCTTAAAAGTCTCGATCTCCCCCGCCATGCCGTTAAACGCCTCGACCACTTCACCGATCTCGTTTTGCTTACCAATATCTTCAAGATGAACAAAATTACCGCTTTTGATCTTTTGTATGCCGTTCTTTAGGCCCTGCAGCGGTCCGAATATCTGTTTCAGGCTATATCGAAGGACCAGAAAAGTGGATATTATGATCAAGAAAAATGCCAACACAAGAGAGGCGATAACATGATCAACCGAAGCGCCAACGCTCGCAACCGAGTCCTTAAGCTTTTCACTCAAAGTAACCAGGTTTCCCTTGTACAGGTCTGCGGTATTCCGATAATAATCTGCAATACCATTGCTGTACACCATCTTCAGATCCGAATACTCTTTACTCTCAAGCACGGAAACAGCGCCCGTGCGGTCCCCAGCATCAACAAACCCCATCGAACGCATTTCAAGACAGACAAGCGCAAGGTTGGCAGAATCAATACTATCAAAAAACGCTCTTTCTTTTTCGCTGCCGTTCGCGATCGCATCCTTGATGATCGTATCGAGCTCGGGAGCTGTTTTTAGATAACGCGTTTTCCATTTCTGATCACCGGTAAAAGCGTAGTTCCGCGCAGACTGCGTCAGTACCTCATCGTAGTAACGAATCGAACCGGCATACTCGCTCAAAAGGGCATTGTTTGAAAGAATGTCGGCATTAACCGATACATTATCGTGGACAAAGTTTCCTAAAACAACGAACTGCCATAAAGTAAACCCAACACCAAAGAGCACAATAAAAAATATGACCGAATAGCTGATCAATATTTTAGTCTTAACCTTCATATTTTATAGTATAAAAGAATCGGGGTGCTTCGGCGAGGGAAAACCACCGTTCTTCTGAGTACGATGCGAGTTCCGAGCCCAAGAATCTACTCTTTATCCGCGAACACGACAAGACGTTCCGAGTAGCTTCCGGTTTTTTTATTCCAACTACCCTCGCAGGTAACGAGACTCAAATGGGTACCGCTGTCGCCTGAACTAAATACATCTTTGGCAAATGAATCCGGATAATACCTTTCGGTCTTTCGAACGACAAATGGGGTTATTGCCCCACTGCTGTCTTCGACATACACGATATCATCTTTTTGAATTTTATAGAGCGTATCAAAAACCGCGGGGGTGCTACCTTTCCATCCATAATGTCCCGCGATGACCACGTTACCATCTTCTTCGGGGCGTGAACTTATATTAAGCCACTCAACATTGTTCGGGTCTTCTGTCATTTTCATTACTCCTTTCTCATCGAGCCCAACGCTCTCTACGCTGGCGTTGATAAGGAGAGAAGGAATGATTAAGCGTATCGGGTCCGAAAAAATTCGTGTTTGTTCTTTTTCCGCGACAACCTTCAGGTGCTTATGGGGAACAAACACAAATGTATCACCTGGCGACATGTATCTATCAACGAGAGAAAGAACATTCAAATAAAAAAACGGAGAAATTACCGCCACCCCAGCGAGAGCGGCGAGAGATTTTTTTTCCCGTAAAGTTAACAAGGTTTTTGATGCCATAAATACGCCAAAGACCGAAAACAACAGAAGTCGGACAAAATTTGTCCGACTTCTGTTACACGAAGATTATGCTGTTTTTTTCTTGTAAACAAGGTAGGAAGCGGTACCGACAACAAGGAGAGAGAGCAGAGCTGCAATGCCCCAAATATTCACCCCACGAGGAGGAAATCCTGTGTTCGGAAGTCCGGGAATATTTTCGGCGACAACAACAGTTGCGAAGGCAAAATCACGTACAGTGAGACCATTGGCCTCCCCGGACGCGATGGCGATATTTGTTGTTGTTTTATTGAGATTTGTTTGGCACGTATATGTCCATGTTTCGCTCGGATCAAGTTTGGAGTCATTATTTATGTCGCCAAAAATAAGCTTCACGGGACCGCATTTATCATCGGTCACTTGAACATTATTTAGAGGCACAGTTCCCGGGTTTGTTACTTTTTTAGTATAAGTAACTGATCCCCCTCCCGCGAGCAAAGTAAGCACGCTTGGAGTCTTGGTAATATGAATTAGGGGAGGCACAGCCGATGTACCGACAACCACGGTGGCGCTCGCAAGGTCTGTCGCGCTGATACCATTAGCCCACCCGGTAGCAACAACGGTATTTGTGTGAGTGGCCGAAAGCATTGTCGTACAACGATAAACCCATGTTTCATTCACGTCGAGCCTAGAATCATTGTTTGTGTCACCCGAAGAAAGAACAATAGGGCGGCAAGTGTCTCCGACCATGGTCACATTCGTAACGGGGACTGTTCCGATATTTCGAAGCGTGTAGGTATAGGCAACGGCTCCCGGACCAGAGGGTAGCGCCAGCGGATTTGGAACTTTTACCACATCGATTAACGGAGGTACGGGCGGTACGGTTACGGGGGTACCAATATCGTTGTTAGTGATGATGCAAAATTTATTGTCTCCGGGGCTAAGACCGATCATTCCGCTCGAATCGCAATCACCCGAAAATGTTTGAGTGTATTGCGGGTCGGACGTTTCCGTTACAGCAAAAGCGGTAGCAGGAGCTCGGAAATTATTTGTTATACCGGAAAGAACAGAGCTTCCGTTAATGAAAAGAGGAAAATTTGCAATAGTTTTAGAGCCGCCGTTGTCATTGATAACCCGCTTAACGACATTGATCGTTCCGTGACGATTACCGGAGGAAGCGACAACAGGAGGAATAGCAGAAACACCGGCACACAATGACTTCACGACAACGTTCGTATCCAAGGTAACGGCCCCATTCTGTGCGAGTACACTGCCGTCTACTCTCGCCCCTGTTGTAAGGGTTATTGAAGTAAGAGCCAAGATATTTCCTTTAAAAACAGAGGAAGTGCCAAGGGTCGCCGAACTTCCGACCTGCCAGAAAACATTACAAGCCTGTGCCCCGTTTATAAGGGTAATCACACTCGCCCCCGCGGTGGTAAGTGTCGTGGTGGTCTTAAAGATGAAGATTGCATCCGGATTATTGTTGGCGTCAAGAGTTAACGTCCCCGTTAGCCCGAATGTTCCGTCTGCTGAAGAGTATATGCCCGGTAATAATGTCGCACCGCCAAGCTCTGTCGCGATGGTGGTTGCAGGTGTTTGCCCCGCCGCGTTGTTGTAGGCGGTGGTAAGATCTGCCTTGGCCTGTATCGCGGATGCATTATTTACATATTGTATTCCGTTCAGCACGCCTGGGGGAAAACCTGTTACTGAAGTGCCCGGATACAGCCCCAAGTTTCCAGTAACAACACTCGTTCCCGTGTTGGTAATGGTGGAGCCGCCCAACACGGCAAAGCTATCGGCTGTTCCGAGGAGTACCACCGAGGCCGCGGAGACAACCGAGGCACTAAGCAAAAAAGAAACAACAGCGACGAGGACCACATTCCCTTTAAAAATTTTCATTTTTTTATTTTATAAATTAAAATTAATTACAGATTTTAAATTTTCTATACGTGCATATAGTATAACACGTCAAAAACAGCATGCCGTATGGATAACAATGCATGCTGTTATGTTTTTATTTTCGATCTGTCATTCTCAAAAGACCAACTTGCCCATATACCGCGAGAGAGAACTCTTTATCGGGCCATATAACGGTCCGCCTTATAGAACCATTGTTCATTGATTTGTTTTTCGTACGTCCCGCCGAGAGTTAAATATTCTTGAATAAGTTTGTGGTCTTGTTTCCCGACAGCGACAAGAACAAGCTGCGTGGTTACCCAGAAAGAAAGAACGGGGTCTTTATCTCCAAGAGCGTTCAGACGCGAGAAAAGCAGGCTCTCGGCTTTATCAAGTTCCCTTTTCTGAGTATAGATCTCCAAAAGAGGCTCGAGAGAAGGAGAATGAACAGAATCGAATTGGCAAGAATTTTCCATATCGGAGATCATACGGGCTTCATCGCCGATCTTTTTATACAATTCAGCACGCTCGCTATAGGCAAGATAATTGTATGATTCCAAAGCAAGAGCATTCGCGTAATGTTCCAACGCTTTATCATATTCCCCATTGTCCCGGTACAAGCTGGCGAGAACGATCATCACTTGCACATGTTTTGGTTCTTCGCGGTGCGTCTGCTCAAGGATCCCGATCGGTGTTTCCCAATCAAGATTTCGCACCACTGTGACCCCCGATATCCAACCGGCCCATATAATGAGGACAAGAAGTAATATGGTGAGAAAACGCCGATTTTTTTGCGCGATCTCTTCCCCGACGGAGAAGATCGCCAGAAAAAGCCCCGGCAAGGAAAGATACAACCAGTGCTCTCCGAACAAATTCGTCGTCGGCATGAAAATATTCATGTTCGGGGAATAAGCGACCAGGAACCACAAAAACCCGAAACTCACCGCCGGCCGTTTCTTCCACTGAGTAACGATCGCCGTCAAAAGCACAGACATGATCAAGAAACCGATGAACGCTTTTGGCTCAAACAAAGAATTGACCATGTAGACCGTATGCTCCATATGAAGATGGAGTGGCGCAAAAATAAGACGGAAATAATCGGTTACGGTACTGAGGAAAACAAGGATCCGTTCATAAAGGGGGACGGAAAAGGAAGAAGTGTAAACATTTGGTAAAAAGTTTAAAAAGGTCAGCCGTGCAATGATGTAAGCAAGGAACAGATAAATAAACGGCGTAAGATCCTGCACAGTAACCCACATTTTTTTCCAAAATGGATCACCCCCTTTCTTCAAAAAGATATCGATGAGAAAGATCAGTCCCGGCATCATAACGGCATTTTCTTTTGAGAGAAGCGCACACATAAAGCACAGAATGGAACCAAGCAGGTAGGCCTTCGTTCGTTCGTTACCATCTCTCCACTTCGCATAAGAGATCGCCCCGAGCAACACAAAACCCCCCCCAAGAGGATCGCCGAGGCCTGCTATATATACCACAGCCTGCGTTTGCAGTGGGTGTATAGCAAACACAAGCGCCGCAAGGAAAGCAGCCCAATGCTTACGGAATAATCGGTTCAAAAGAACATAGACCAAAAACGCGTTAAGGGCATGGAGGAAAATACTTGCGGCATGATACGGAACCGTCCAGCCGCCGAAAAAATGCCAAAGAGAGGAAAAGGTCGTGAGCATTAAGGGGCGCCAGTTCACGCCGATCGATCCGGAGCCCTGGTAGGTATTCTCGGAAAAGAAGGTCAAAAAGTTCTGAAGTTCGTGGACGTGCTTATTTTTAACAATGACATAGAAGTCATCCCATACAAAAGGATTGTTAAAAACACTCGCATAAAGACAAACCGTCGAGAGGAAAAGTATCCCCAAAAATACAAAAAGCCTTTTACGAGGATCGCCAAAAATGGTACTTAAGTATTTTCTCAAACGCATAGGGGTCACTTTTTAGTGGTCATTTCGCACGGAAGATATATATCGCAGGTCTTCATTCCATTCTGATGCGCGATGAATTTTGCTATAACGCCGAGGGTCTGAAAACCATACACGATACTTCTTTTGAGATTAATAGAAAGCGCTTCTTCAAAATATCTCGTCGGAATATCGATCTCTGCTGCACGAAACCCGCCGGAACTTAACTGCGCAAAGATCTGCGAGTCAAAAACGAAATCATCCGAATTTTCTTTAAACCGTATCTTCCCGAGCACTTCCGCGGTGTATGCACGATAGCCTGTGTGATATTCCGTTAGTTCAAGACGAAAAACGCGCTCTTCCATCTTTGACAAAAGAACATTTGCCACAAACCGCCACCATGGCATGCCGTCTCTCCATGCTTTTTCCTTTGAACGCATTCGGGAACCAAAACAAGCATCGGCCTTCCCCTTTGCGAGAGGTAATGCCATATCAGGAAGAAGTGCCGGGTCATATTGAAAATCACCGTGAAGCATCACGATGATATCCGCACCCAGGTCCATAGCAGCACAATATCCGGTTTTCTGAGCGGCTCCATATCCTCGGTTTTTTTCATGACGAATGACCGTTGCACCAGAAAACTTCCTGGCCACATCGAAAGTTCGGTCCATACTGGAGTCATCAACGATTACAATATGATCCGCTGTGTTCTTTGGAATACCGTTGATCGCTCTTTCAAGAGTTTTTTCCGCATTATAAGCGACAACAACGGCGGCTACTTTTTTTCCTAAAATCATTGTGTCCTTTCATAATACACATTGCGAGATTTTTTGCACCCTTTTAGGGGTGGAAAATTTAAAAAGCGCGGGTATTTCCCGCGCTTGCACCCTCACGAACCCGCTTTACGAAGGGCATATCGCCTATCGAGTTCCGCGAAGTGCGCATCGTCCTCGACGCTGTACTTATCGGCCATTTCCCTGCCTTCCTGCGCCGCTTCTTCCCAGGCGGCGTCATCTTCGCCGTAGTGATAGCTCCCCGTGGCCGACATATATTCGGCATAAGAAACGCGCGGGATAAAAGCCCGGCGATAGCTCGGGGTGAGGACATGCATGACCTCCACGCCATAGTTACCGGACAGCCCGGCTGGATCCAATGCCTGCACCACATGACAATACACCGTGGGCTGCTCGTCTTGGTTTTGATCGACCCTGTATGAATGGTTCACCTATTTTACCCCTTTTTGACAGTTTTAAATTCAAACTATATTGTAGCATATACAATAATAGATTGTCAAGCTTTGTAGCATTGCAGCGTCAAGTTTACACTCGCGCACTTCCATAGCTTCTCCATTGGAGTCATCCCATCCATCCCGAGTCCTCGATGCCGTCTCTCGTTGTTGTAGTACTGGAGGAAGAGGTTTAGA
>Ga0247840_10000529_pt1 | contig 78767 bp, 60 predicted proteins | sample LaCruzMarch2015__FD_192404 | JGI IMG/M metagenome (GOLD analysis project Ga0247840, IMG submission 192404) | Freshwater microbial communities from meromictic Lake La Cruz, Castile-La Mancha, Spain - LaCruzMarch2015_17m | ecosystem: Environmental > Aquatic > Freshwater > Lake | place: Spain... | reverse complement strand
CGCTGCAGGCCGGGTTCCTGACGTCGTTTGCCAAGGTCTTCACCCAGGTCCCGAGCATCCCGATCAGCACCGGGGGCACCCAGATGCAATTCCAGTCGATGTTCACGCCCCAGGCCGCGGCGGCAGGGGCGGCTGGTGGGGTGGGTGGTGCCATGGATCGGTTGGCGGATTACTACATGGCGATGGCGGAGCAGACCTTTCCGGTGTTGGAGGTGGATGCGGGGCGCGCGGTGGAGTTGATTGTGAACAAGGGGGTTTCGTTGCGGTTGGCGAGGTGAAGTCGCCGTTCCGCTGGTGCTTTGACCGTGTCCGGATAGGATGGGGACCTTGCGACTGCACCGAGGCCAGCATCCACATTCAGTCCGTCGCTTAGAAACTGTCCATTTTCTACTTTCCGACGGTTGGCCGACGTAGGTGTTCAAAGCGGGAAACAATTGATGGACAGTTGCTTACGCAGCGTCAGGCCGGCATCGGGTCAGGGCCGGACCAAGTGTCGTTTGAAAATGCACCACCTCGCTTCGTTGAGTTACCAAGGACGCTGCCATGAGCGACTGGACGTGACTCGATGTATCTTGCGAGAAAGGGGTGAAGACATGACGAAGCGTTCGGTTCACGCGCTGACGTCCGAGCTGGGAGCCCCCCTGTTGTAGTGGATTCTCTCTGGTTTATCCACGCCCCTGGAGGCTAAGCGGCTGAGCGAGTTATTGATCGGCCGAATGTTCGAACGGGACTTCCAGCGTCACGCGTTTACGCCGGCATGTCCACTGACAATTAATCGATCCGTGTACAAATACACGAGCGTCGCTCAGGCGAATAAAGAGGTCCGCCATGGTCTGACCCCGGACCCGCGCATGACACCAAAGGCCGCGCCGGGCAGCCCCCCCTCTGTTCAGGCGCGGCCCATCGGCGCTGCGGCCTGCCCAAGTCGCCCGAAGCTTGGGCGTGGTGGTCGCTGACGCACAGGTCGAGACGCCCGCGTTTTCAGGAACCCGTTGCGCGCATCACATGGCCTCGACGATCAATGGTTTTGCGGTCGGCCGTGGATACATGGTAAAAACATCGTTTTCATCCGAGTTATCTTTGGTAGATCGACGCAAGCAATACGTGTTCGTGATGCTAACGAGGTTAAGGATATATGAACTGCTACGCCTGCCTGTTCGAGGCTAAGTCCATCCAGGACTACATCCTGCGTTCAGGACGTTTGCGCCACATTGTTGGCGCCTCCGAGTTGATCGACTCGCTGACCGGCGATCTGCTCGACCAGGTGCTTGCCGCACTCCATTCGCACGATCCAAAAACGGCGCGGTTTTCGCGCCGGGCGGGCGGAGCGGTCTATCTGTTCACCGGGGATCGCCGGCTACGCGACGCGTTCCGGGATCTGTGGACGCTCACGGTACGGCAGTACGCGCCAGGGCTGGAGTTTATCATCGCTCTGGGGGAGGGGACGACGGACTACGCGGCCTATCAACAGGCTAAGGAAGGGTTGCAGTCGGCCCGCAACCGCCAATCGCCAGCCTTCCCGACCGGTACCCCTGTTACACGCTACGCCCCACGCACTGGACTGCCGGCCGTGGCGCGAGACGGCAAACTCGGTTTGCAGGACGCGGCCACGCAGCGTTTCGGATTGAGAGACTTCTGGCAGCGTGGAGGCTTGACCAAGCGCTTCGCGCCCGACTCCCTGGCCAACGAATGGCCGCGCGATCTCGAATACGGCCCGGATCCGGATGGCGTTGACTTTCCGTTCCTGCGCGACAACCGATATCTCGGATTGCTCCATGCCGACGGTAATGGACTCGGGCAACTTCTGATGCAACTGGGCAAGCATGTCGAAGCCCATCCCGACACCTTCATTGATCTTTTTCGCGACGTTTCCACCGCGATCGAACGTGCGACCCAGGATGCCGCCCAAGAGGCGACGACCCAGGTGTTGCTCCCGGCACGCACCAAAGCATCTGATATCGCGGCGCTGGACGCCTTTCCGGCCCGCCCGATCGTGCTTGGTGGCGACGACTTGACCATTCTGGTCCGCGCCGATCTGGCCTTACCGTTTGCGCGTGCCTTCCTCGAAGCATTCGAGCAGAATAGCCGCAAGCAATTGGTATCGTTGCGAAAAAAGTTCCCGAACGTGCCGAGTCTTCCCGCGACTCTGACCGCCGGCGCCGGGATTGTCTTCGTGAAATCCAACCATCCTTTCTACATGGCGCATGAACTCGTCGAATCACTGGCAAAATTCGCCAAGGACCGCGCGAAGGAACACAAGGAGTTCGTTCAGGGTGGAGAACGCATTCCACCCACCATCGCCTTTTACCGTGTCACCACGTCCAGTCACGGAGACTATCAGGACATTCGCACGCAGGAGATGACGTTTGGTAGTGCCGAGGGGCCGATCATCACCACGCTGGGCGCCTATAGTATCGATCTGCAATCGCCGGAACTGCCTACCCTGAACGACTTGAAAGAACTGGCGGATCTGCTCGGCGACGAGACGATGGCGCGCGGACCGGCCCGGCAGATTCTGACCCTGATCGGGCAGAATCCGGCCGACGCGCGCCGCCGGTATGCGCGCTGGCGCGAGGTGATGAAGGATCGCGATGCTAAGGCACTGGCGCAACTTGATAACGTGCTGGGGCGGCTCTGCGGAACCTTGGATGAGGACCTTCCCGTGGTCTCCGGCGATGGCAAGTTGCGCACCACCCCACTGGGCGATGTGGCGATCTTACTGGCAGTCACGAAAGGGGCGCCGGACAGCGCCACAGTCGGCACGGAGAAAGCGCCATGAAGACGGCCCTTCTGACCATCGATATCCAGGCCTACTGGCACCCCGGCACCGGGCGGGGGAGCGGTTTTCATTTGGACGCGATCACCCACACCGGCGCCGACGGCTTGCCACGTCTGCCGGGCCGCACCCTCAAGGGGCTGTTGCGCGACGCCGTCCACCGTGCCGAGCTCTGGGGTTGGCCACGCGTGCCGGCAGGGACCACGGTGGCGCTATTCGGTTCGCGCACCAACCCGGGCCGCGTGGCGACTGCCGATCCGCCGGTGACCCCGCAGCCAAGGCGTGACGAGAATCTGTCCACGCCGGGGTTGCTGCGCGTCTCTGATGCCACCCTGCCCGCGGAGGTTGCGACCTATCTTGCGAGCGAAGATGGCAAGAAACTCGTGCCGGGGCTGTATCGCGAGCATTTCAGCACCGCCATCGACGCCGCTACTGGGGTTGCCCAGGGACGCAGCCTGCGCGGGATGCAAGTGGTGGTACCACTCATGCTGGAGGCGCGGATCGACGAGGTATCCGGCATCGCCTCGGTTCCCGATTGGCGGGCATTACTCGAAACCGTGTTCGCACTGATCCCGGCCGTGGGTGCGCACCGCACACGCGGCTTTGGACGAGCCCACCTGTGCTGGAAGAAGGACTGACACCATGCGTCAACAGGCCTTGAAATTTACGCTCATCGAAGACGTGGTCGTCAACGAGCGCGCCGCCACCGAGGGCGGTCATGCCGGCCTGGACTATCTGCCGGGCATGCTCCTGCTTGGGGCGGCGGCAGCGCGTCTGTACGCCGGCTTGTCGCGTCCTGACGCCTATCGGCTGTTTCATGCCGGCCAGGTGCGGTTCGGCGATGCCCTGCCGCTGGCCGACGATCGGCCCTGCTGGCCGATGCCGCTGTGCTGGCACGAACAGAAAGGTGTCTCGGCGGTCAGCGACGGACGGCTCGATGCCGACAAGGTTCGCAACCTCCAGTTCGGGGGCTTCCCGGACGGGATTCAGCCCAAGCAGTTGCGTGCGGGCTATGTCCGCACCGATGGCTACCGGTTGAGCGTGCGCCAGGCCTTGCGCATGAAGACCGCTATCGACCCGCAGACGGGGCGGGTCGCCGAGGCGCAGTTGTTCGGCTATGAGGCGATCGCGGCCGGACAGGCGTTCGTCGCGCGCATCCAAGGCGACGACGACCTGCCCGATGCGCTGTGGGATGCACTCATCGCCGCCCTGAGCGAGGCTGGCGAACTCCTGCTCGGCCGGTCGCGGTCGGCCGAATACGGCCGGGTGCGGGTAGCGATCTGGAATGACACAGCAACCCTGGAACCCGCAGAAGCCAAAGCAGGGCCGCCGCGCCAGTTGACCCTCTGGTGTCTTTCCGACCTGGCCTTGCTGGACGATTGGGGTCAGCCGACCCTGGCGCCGACGCCCGCGGCGCTCGGTCTGACCCGCGGCGCGATCGACTGGGAGCATAGCTTCCTGCGATTCCGGCGCTATGCCATCTGGAATGCCTACCGCGACGGTTACGATCTGGAGCGGCAGGTGGTCCAGCGTGGCAGTGTCATCACGCTCACGCTGAAGGAGCAAGACCCGCCCTGGACGGCCGGCGAGCGCGCCCAGTTCACGGGCGGCGTGGGTATGCATCGCGAGGCGGGGCTCGGTTGGGTCTGTTTGGATGCGCAACTGCTTGCGCAGGCATTACCGACCTTCACCCCGGAGATCACGCCCACGCTTCCGGTGCAGGTTGCCGCACCCCCCCATCCACTCATTGCCTGGCTCAAAGCCGGACAGTCTGGCGATGCGAGTCGCAGCACCGCCGAACAAGCCGCGCGTGAGCAAAAGGCCGAACTCAAGGAACGTTATCGCCTGGCGCGCGCCTTCGCGGGTGTCGCCGAGCGCCTGCCCATCGGTCCCTCGCCGTCCCAGTGGGGCAGCGTTTATGAACGGGCACGCCTCACCGATAGCGGCGATCTGCCGGGGCTCAGGCGTGCGCTGTGCGAGGGAACCGACGCCATCTGCAAGCCGCAGGGTGAGGGTTGGCAGGACCAATTCCGTGACGCGACTGGCGTGCGTACTTTCCATGCCTGGTTCCAGGAGACGGCCACTCAACTGGCATCCGTAGCGGCCCTGCGCGTCTTCGCCCGTGAGGCGCAGCGTGTTGCTCAAGGCGAACATGGTCGCGCCGATCGCATGCCACCACAGGAGAAAAGCGAATGAGCCGCCTGGATCGCTCCATTTTATACATCGCCCGCTTCGTCATCGAGGCCCGGACCGCCCTGTCCATCGGTACTGGCGGGTCCGATGGGGTCTATGACCATCCCATCGTGCGCGATGCCAATGGGCTGCCCATGATTCCGGGTACCTCGCTGGCCGGGGTGTTGCGTCATCTCTGGATCCAGGAGTACAAGCAGGCCTCCGCCGACGCCCTGTTCGGCTATCAAAGGCGCGACCAGGGCGAAGCCTCACGTCTGGAGGTCGCCGCCGGTGCTCTGCAGGATAGCAAAGCGCAGCCAGTCGCCGGGTTGTTACTCGGGGCGCAACAAGACCGGCTAAAGGACCCGCTGCTCGCGGCGGCCCTGAAGACCCGCGAAGATCCGTTGTTCCGCGATCGGGTGCAGATTGGTCACCGCGGCGTCGCGGTCAAGACCGCTAAGTTCGACCGCGGCCTGCTGATGGCTGGCAATCGCTTCAGCGGTGAGTTGCGTCTCTGGTCGGACATCAAGGATGACCCGGACTGGTCGGCGCTCTTGGGACTCCTGACCGATCCGCGCCTGCGTCTTGGCGGCGGGACCCGCACCGGGCTGGGCGTATTGAAGCTGATCAGTCTGCATCAGGGACAGTTCGATCTGCACGATCCGACGGGCATCGCCGCCTTTCAGAAGGTCTCGCACCGGCTCGTGGATCTCACTGGCCTGACGGCATCCCCGATCGAGCGCCTGCCCGCCCCGGCGGCGCAGATGCGGACCCTGACCATCCAGCTTGACCCGCGCGACTTCTGGCGGATCGGCCAAGGCAGTGATTCGCTCCTGCCCATCAACCAGCGCCCTGACAAAAAGACCCCGGATCTGCTGCCCAAGCAGGAGGGGATGGTGAGTTGGGATAAGCAAGGGCAGGCGAGCATCAGAACCCGCTTCGCGCTGGTTCCAGGATCCGCGGTGAAGGGCGCCCTGGCCCATCGCACGGCCTTCCATTGGAACGTGCTCACCGGGACCTTCGTCGATGGCATGACGTGCGACCAGATCGCCGAGTGGGATAAATCGAAAGATTGTGCAGGGATACAGGCGCTCTTCGGTTACGCCAAAGACCGTGCAACCGCTCCGGGCCGCGACCTTGACTCCACCGGCCAGGCCGGGCATATCCTGATCGATGATGTCCATGTCGAGATCACCGAACAGGATCTGCGAACACGTGTCCAGACGATGATCCACAACAGCCTTGACCGCTTCACCGGCGGGGTGCGCAACCGCATGTTGTTTACCGAGGAGCTGATTTACCAGCGCGCAATCCCGCTCACCATTACCCTGCTGTCGGGCGTCGACCAAGCGGACCAAACCGCGCGTCAGGCCTTCGCGCTCGCCCTGCGCGATCTATGCGAGGGGCGGCTTGCGCTGGGTGGCGGGGCGACCAAGGGACACGGTGCTTTCACTGGCGTACCGGACGCCAACACCCGTGCCTGGCTCACGGAACAAGGGGAGAATCCGGCATGACCGTTGAGGAACTTTGCAGGGCCTATAACCAGGTTAGTCGCGGCCACGGGCTACCCGCAATGGCATGTGCAGCGTTGCAGATCGAGTCCCTTGCTGGCTTGTCACCCGACGCCGCCTGGGCGCAGTTCAGGATACTGGCGCCGACCGAGGGCTGGCTTCAATTCCAGTCGAAGGTTGTCACCTTTCTGGAGGGACATCTGACTGCGCCGGCGGAGGACTGGGGCTCGCTGTTGGCCGCTGAAGCGATCGATCAAAACCACCGCGCGATGCAACTGCGCACCCTGTCGCCGGGGCTCCTGCGCCTGACCATCGCCACCCCGGCCACGACGGGCGAGGTCTTGCTGACCGACGAGGTGCGCCACCTGGCGACCGACAAGGCACTGGGGCCCCTGTGTTACCGCCGTTACTGGTGTCTCGACCAGGAACTGGGTGCAGTGCCCGTCTTCGCCGCGTTTCAAGGTTTTGCCCGATCGGAGGAACAGTAAGATGGCGCCCCCCAACCACATCGACGCACCCTACAACTTCGTCCCGCTTGCCAATTGGGTGCATATCCCCGAGTGGGCGACGCGCGTCTCCCATGACCTGCCGTTTCGCGATGGCCTGTCGGGTCATCTGGATCTCAAGATCACCGCGCATACGCCTATCCTGGTCGGGCGCGAACAGCAGAAGTCGACCGCTGATGCACCCGGGGAAGTCTATCCCTATCAGCTTCCCGATGGCTGCTATGCGCTCCCCGGTACCGCGCTCAAGGGTATGATTCGTTCGGTGGTGGAAATTGCCAGCTTTTCGCGGATGAGCCTGGTGGATGACCAGCGTTTGGGCGTGCGGGATCTTACACCTGCTGCACGGTCTTTCTATGGTAATTACATGACAAAATCCGTTGGCGCACAGACCTATCAGGCGCTTTCCAAGGCTGGATGGCTTTTTTTCGATGCGACGCAGGGCCGTTGGTTCATTAAGCCATGCCAGTATGCGCGGGTGGAGCAATCCCGGCTTGACTCTTATTGTGGTAACGCCTGGTTCGAATGCAATAAAAGCAATCGCCTGAACGCACAGCAAAAATACGATCATTGGCGTAGTACTCATCCTCTCACAATCGCATTCGATCCAGGTCCTGTCTCTCCGCATCCGCATAGCCAAGGTAAGCGACTGGTTTACAGTATGGCATCCAATCTGGGCGTGGGTCGCACACAGGGCACACTGGTTTTCACCGGGCAACCAAGTGCACGCAAGCACCTAGAATTTATTTTCTACGATTCCCCTGCCGTCGCCATGCCGATCCAGGTTTCGGACCAAGTATTCAGGGGATTTCTGGATATCCATGATCAGAAAACGGAGAGCACTGCCCGGACGGTCTGGGATGACTGGCGCAATGAGCCGCACGTACCCGTTTTTTACCTTGAAAAACCCGGCAATGCGGGCACGGTCGCATCCCTTGGCCTTGCCCAAATGTACAAGCTGGCTTATCGCCACTCCATTCATGAGGCTATTTGTCATTCCAATCCAAAGCATCTTGATGGCGGTGGCGACGATCTGGGGACACTCCTGTTCGGGCGGGTGGGTGATACGTCGGAGGGCTGTCTCAAAGGCCGGGTCACCATTAATCATGCCATGGCAGAAGGAAAACCACAGCCGTTGCCGCAGAACCCGACGATCTTAAACGGACCTAAAGCGACTTATTATCCCAACTATATTCGCCAATCACGGGCGGCGAATAATCGTATACCTAACGGGCAAAGTTACGTCACGCTGATGGATAGCGATTGCCAGATCCGGGGTTGGAAGCGCTATCCTGCGCGTCCGTTGGCAGCTGTGCAAGCCCTGACCGCCGACCAGATTCAGAACACGAACGTACAGGTTATTCTCCATCCCCTCCCGGCCGGTACTGTATTCAATACCCGCCTGGTCTTTCATAACCTCAAGCCGGAGGAACTCGGCGCGCTCTGTTGGGCTTTGACCTGGGGCGGAGTCCCTGGGTTACGTCATAGCCTGGGTATGGGTAAACCGTTTGGGTTCGGACAGATTGGCATTGGAATCCTTGCCGCTGAGCTGCACCCCAACAGCCCCGAGAGTGCTCCGCTGACTTGGGATGAGTGCCGTGATCGATTCATATCAGTTATGGAAAAAGCTGCTCATGAACAACGGGTTATTTGGCACAGATCCCCTCAGATTGAAGCCTTACTTGGCATGGCTGATCCTGTGAAAACTCCAGTTGGCGCCTTGAGTCATATGCGGCTGACGACTGACCAAAATAATCAATTTAAGGATGCTAAAACAGCTCTCTTGGTGCTCGCCGACTACCCGAGAGGTACGCATCCGTCGCTACCGCCTCCGCCGCCCCCACCTAGAATCGTCTGGGACGGCGTCGAGATGAAACTCAATCCCGGGAATGGTGAGTTATCAGTATTTCACAAGGGAATGAACGCTATTATCTGCAACCCCTACGCGCAAGTGTTGCGGGATGCATTACCGGACGAGATCAAGGCCCGACTGAAGAATAAGAAAACACTCAAAAACTGTAGCGTTAGCGTGGAGGCTGCAGGCAGAGGCTGGAAACTTCGAGAGATTCTAGCGGTTGGCGATGTTGTCATGAGTCCGGCACCGTCTTGCGAGTAGCCATCATGGTGAGTGTCTCCTCAACAACCGGCCAGAAGATCGCCAAGACTGCTGCCGATCTTCAAAATCGACAGGTGCACGGCGTTGTACCACAAGAGCCAGGCGTATCTGACAAACCATCCGGCATTCGATTGCTCAGTCGCGTGAACATCTTGGCTGCCCAGGCCAGGACGGGATAAAAGCGGCTGACACAGAGCGCCGGGGTGACCGCCGTATCGCTGCTAGGGTGTTGATAAAGCTCGAAAACTGAACTAGAAGACAACTCTATGTCGCAGAATGCCACGCTGTTCGTCGCTCTGTCTACCGGCCAGAATATTGCTAATTTGCTGCCGATCTTGGAGTTATTCGAACCGGGGGATCGTGTGCTGTGGATCGAGAGCGCCACGGCGCAGCGCTTGGGTTGGAGTATCGGCCCGTGCGAGGTGTTGAGGCGCCACGGTATTGACGAGGTCGAGATCGCTAGGCTTGCGGATGACGATCCTGGGTCATGCTATCGGTTGCTGTCCGAAAGCGACTCCGTGCGAGCAGCCGGCGCGGTGCGGCTGGTCAGCAACGGCGGCACCAAGCCGCAGATGCTGGCCGCCTTTCAGGCGTTGAGCGGACGCTTGACGGAGTTGCTGTACAACCATGACCGACAATGCGTGCTCGAGCGCTATCCCCATCCCCCTCAGGGTACTGTCTCGCGCGTGCCCTATGGGCGACATCGCATCGATCTGATGGATGTCTTGGCGTGTAACAGAATGGAGATCGTACCGGGTAAGGAGGAATGTGTCTGGCCTGGCGAGCCGCCGGCGTTACCGGATTACGGTAAGGATCCATTTTATACCAAAGATCGCCATGCGCGAATTTGGCAGTGGGTCCATGATCGTCCGCCGCGCCCGGAAAAGGCATTTACCTATGAAAAGGCGTCCCAACTCGCTCCAGAACAAAAGCAGCGCTTGCGGAACAACATCCTTGAGGGATGTGGACTGCCAGCCGACACAACGATCAAGAGCGAAAAAGGCATGCTCGCGAGAGTCTATAACAGCGCCCACAAGCTAGACCTCGAGGCGTGGGAGCAACAGGCAAAGCGGGTGAGTACTGAAGAAGCACCGAATGTCGGGCGTGAATTCGAGGATGCCGTAGCAGCGCGACTGTTGGTCTGGCTGGCGAAACAACCACTGTTTTCTCAGATTGTTCAATCCGTCTGGCGCAACGTGAGCGTGCGCCGCCAGGGTAGCCGTGAAGACGCTGCCGAACTCGACATTGCACTCTTGCTGAAGAACGGCTTGCTGCTGCACTTCGAGTGTAAATCATTCGACGCTGCGCTCAAGGACATGGATGCGCGTCTTGCGGTGTTGCAGCGAAGTGCGTCTCAATTGGCCAGGATTGCAATCTGCATTCCGTCATACAGCGGGTTGGATAATGCCCCCTGGTGCAATGAACTGTCCCAGAATGTCAAGAAAATCAGTGGATGGAAACAGTTCGAGAAAATCGAGTTTACTCTTCCCGGGCAACCGGGAACCTCGTTTGAGGACTCGATCGAGGCCTGGCTGCGCCGCTGGCTACCGCCTGACGAATAGTGCGGTGCTGACCGACATGGCTTGGGGACCCGAATCTTGACCAAACTGCGCTTCAGCGACCATTGAGTTTTCACACCGACAGGGACATAGCACATGACTACCTATTTCGTCACCCGCCACCCCGGTGCCCGCGCCTGGGCTGCTGAAGAAGGCATCACGGTCGATGCGCTTGTGGCACACCTTGATCACACCAGCATTGGACCGGGGGACATCGTCATCGGTTCATTGCCGGTGAATCTCGCCGCCGAGGTTTGCCGCCGCGGCGGGCGCTATCTGCATTTGTCACTGGACCTCCCAGCGGACTTTCGCGGGCGTGAACTTACGGCGCAGGACATGCGCGCTTGTGGCGCGCGGATCGAAGAATACCGGGTGGATCGAGCCGACCGAACAGGAGCAACGCTATGAGCGGAGAGACCTACACTTATGTCAGCCTGCGCCGGGATCGGGTGGAGGCGCTCCAACGGCAGGCCAAGCGCGTCGAGGCCCTGGAATCACAGCGGCGGTTGCTGGAGCAGCAACAGCAGGCCAGGGAGCAACAGGCGCGGCGGCTTCAGCAACAACTCGCCGACAACGAGTCCCGTTACGAGCGCCATGTCCGCGGCCTCGGCAATGACATGCAGGCGCTGGAGCGGGCGACCCAAGCACGTTTCGAGGAGCAACGCACAAGCTACCGACAAGGCCTCGAAGAGACCGCCAAACGCCAGCGTCAATACACCGACGCCCGTTTCTTGACGCTCGACGACCGGATGCAGACGCTCGATAACCGACTGTCGGGCGACATCAGCCAAGTGGATGCGCGCGTCACCGCGCTGGCGCAGCGCCTTGGGGAAGATCTGGGGGCGCAACGCACAGAATATCTCGGATTGATTCAGGAGCAGGAGCGCCATTTCCAGGACGCCTTGCGGCAACAGGGGGAGGTGCTAGAGGCCAACATCGATGCCCTCGCCACTGAGATGCGTCAACGCCTAGAAGGCGAACGCGAACTTGCCGAGTCCTGGATTGATAACCTCAATCGTGAGCTTGCCTTTATCCGCGAACGTTATCGCCACGAGCAGTTTGCTCCGGGCGAACTGGCGCAGTTGCAACAGCGGTTCCATTTGGCGCAGACCAATCTTGCGCAAGGCGTTTATCAGACCGCTATCGGCAGTGGGCAGGAGGCATTTTTGCAGGCTCGCCAGCTGCGCGAACGTCTCGAATTACTGGAGATCCAGTGGGAGCATCTTCGCCAACTCGCTGGCGAGAGCGCGACCGCGGCGCTGCTGACCATTGACGAGCAGACCCTGATCGACTATCGGCTGGATGGTGACCAGAGCTTGGAGGTTGCGGTCGATTACTGGACTGAAGGACGCTGGTTGCAACTGCGCGAACGGGTTGCGGGGCTCCAACAGCAGGCCGAGGATACGCAAGTTGCCCTGAGCGCGGCGGATCTCGAACGGGTGCACCGTGACGCGGAAGCGGCGCATGACGAGGCCCTGGCCCTGGTGGCCACCGCCAAGACCGCCGCCCTCGCATCGATCAAACGCCGCGACATTCAGGATCTCATCTTGGAGCGCCTGGAGGATTTAGGATTTCACTATGCGGACAGCAGCTACGCGGGCGAAGACTTCCGCCGCGCTTATCATCTGAAATTGCGTAATGGCAATGGCGATGAGCTGGTCACGATTGTGACGCCCGCCGGCAACGACTTCGAGAACCGGCTGACCTTCGACTTTTTCGACCAGAGTCCCAATGAGCAGGTCCGTGAGGAACGGATGAAGCTGATTCGTGAACAACTCGAAGCGGAGGCCGAGATGATGGTGGAGCCGCTGCAGTGCGAGCCGGCCTACGCGGGAGACAATGCCCCCGAGGAGCAGCGGGATTTCGCGCGGGTACGGGTAGGGGCTCTGAAGAAGCCGACAGCTTGAGCCGGGTCCAGCCGATGCCTGCCAACCCAACCAACACGCTCAATCTGGCAGAGGTGTGCCGCGACACCCGTGCCCTCGGACCAGGGCGGCGGTATGCCATCTGGGTCCAGGGTTGCCCGTTTCGTTGTGCCGGCTGTCTCGCCGTTCAGTGGCGTTCGCAACAGCCCAAGCGACTCGTGCCAGTTGCCCGCCTGGCGGAAGATATCCTCAACGTTGCCGGGCTGGAAGGGCTGACCCTGTCCGGCGGTGAGCCCATGCTCCAAGCGGAAGCCTGTCATCAGTTGATCGAGCAGATTCGCTGCCGACGCCCCAGGACCACGCTGATGGTCTATACCGGCTTTACCTTGGAAGAATTACGCGCGGGTGGTGACGCGGCGCGGTTGGGTCTGCTCGCCGCGGTGGATGTCCTGATCGATGGCCCGTACGAGCAAGCGCGCAACGACAACCTGGGTTTACGCGGTTCCACGAACCAGCGGGTGCATTTTCTCAGCGACGTCTATCGCGATCTTGGCGAATCCCACTTTACGCTGCAACCCCGTCAGGTCGAGTTACATTTCCGTCAAGAAGATCTGTTCATGGTGGGCGTCCCTCCGACGGGCCTTGACCAGCTCATTGAAGAGGTCACCAGCCAAGCATGACCTCACCCTTTGCGCGATTTCACCACCGCGTCTTTCTGTGTCATGGACTGGTACGCGATCGGTTCCTGCCGCCGCAAGGCGTCCCTGTGCACTTCGATGAGTTTCTGTATCAGCATCTGCGCGGGCTCGGCTACAGTACCATCCTGTACTACAGCCATCGCGGGCTCTACTTCTTTGACCATGCGTCCCGTGAGCGGGTCATCACCGGGGACGGGGCGAAGCAGCCGACGGCGCTCGCCGCGGGTCAACCAGCGCGGGTGTCACCCTTGGCCCAAGGCCCCGGTGGTTTGTCTCTGCGCCGTTGCGCGCCGGTCCCCGCCGGACCCATCCAAACCGAGCCGGGTGCGCCCATGTGTTACCCCCTGCTCAATCGGTTGACCGAGATTCTGGTCACCCTCCAACGCCTGACCGCGCCAGGCAGTGCGGACGCCGCGGTGATCTTCGACACTGATCACATCAGCGACCTGGGCACCAATGGACCAACGACCGCGCAATTCCGGGGTTTTCTGGAGCGCGATCTCCGCAGTTTGCCGCCGAGCTCCCGTACCATTCTGATCTTCCTGTTTGGGATGGAGCTTGCGCAACTCGCGGAGCAAGTGCGCCGCAAGCCCGCGCTCGATCTTTTGCTCAGTGTGGACGATCGCCTGGTGCCTCAGGGGATCGCCACCCGGATTCATATCGGTGCGCCGGAGCGCGACGAGGTGGCGCGACTGATCCATTACTATCGTCTGGTCCATGGCTTACGCGTGGATTGGAAGACCCTGGAACAGGCGGTGCTGCAACTGACGGCAGCGTTCAAGACGGACACCAGTCAGGGCCAGCGGCTTGGGGGATCGCTCAAGGTACTGGAGCATTGGCTCGACCAGTTGGCGGAGGGCGGGCAAACACTGGATACGACGGCAGTCCGCGCCATCACCGGCCGTCACCTGGCCGAGCACAGCGCACTGGAACGGTTGGACGCCATGATCGGTCTGGCGGAAATCAAGTCGCATGTCCGCCGAACCCTGAAGTCTTGGGAGCACTTGCGGCCATCGCCGCGGCGCGGCCACTCAGGCGTCGAGTTGCTCCGCTTGCTGCAACCGCAGACCCAGGCCGGAAGCGGGGATTTTCTGCATCTGGTGCTCTCTGGCAATCCGGGCACCGGCAAGACCACGGTCGCCCAACTGTTGGGCGAGATCTATCAGGAAGCCGGACTGCTGGAGACCGGTCACACCGTCAAGGTCGGGCGTGATGGTCTGGTCGGCGGCTATGTCGGCCAAACGGCCATGAAGACCCGCGAGCGGATCGAGCAGGCGCTCGGCGGCGTGCTCTTCATCGACGAAGCCTACAGCCTGGCGCAAGGCGGGGAAACCGACTTTGGTGTGGAGGCCATCACCACGCTGATCGACGCCATGGATACCTACAAAGACCGCCTGTGCGTGATCTTCGCCGGTTATCCGCGCGATATGGAAAAACTCATCGCGTCCAACGATGGATTCAGCCGCCGCATCAAGCATATCGTGCTGGAAGACTACGCACCGACACAACTGGCGGACATCTTTGCGCGGCGCTGTCACGCCGCCGCACCGCCGCTCACTTGCGATACTGATCTCAGCGACCTGCTGCCGCGTTTTTTCCAGGAATTATTCGACCAGCGTGAGCGGGGCTTCGGCAATGCCGGCACGGTCGAGACCCTGTTTCAGGACATGCGCAACGCCCTGATCGAAGAATTGGCTACCCCGGCGGCAGCACACATACTGAGCCGGCGCCATATTCCAGAATGCTATCAGGGCTATCTGGCTCAGATCGCGGCGTCAGCACAGGGGGGACCATTGGCAGAACTGGAGGCGCTGATTGGGCTGAGCGAAGTCAAGCACCGGTTGCGTGAACTGGTGGAGACCATCGGCTTGGAGCAGACACGGGAGCGGCAAGGACTGCGTCGTGAACCGATCCAATCCGGGCATTATTTATTTGTCGGTAACCCGGGTACGGGCAAGACCACGGTGGCCCGCCTCATGGCACGGCAATTCAAGCGCATGGGATTGCTGAAAACGGCGCGGCTGACGGAGACCACAGCCAGCCAGCTTGCCGGTCAATCCTATCTGGGGCAGACCGAGCAAGCGGTGCGCACCCAGGTCGAGCAGGCGCTTGGTGGCGTGCTGTTCATCGACGAGGCGCATCAACTGGCCCAGCCGCATGGGTTTGGGCCCAATGCTCTGAACACGCTCACCGCGCTGCTGACCAACCATGCCGGTAACCTCACGGTGATCCTGGCCGGTTATGCCGACCGGATGCCGGCGATCTTCGACGTCGATCCGGGACTCAAGCGGCGCTTCCGGATCATCGCCTTCGCGGACTTCACAGCGCAGGAGCTGGTCGCCGCTTTCGACCGCTTCGTGCAGCAGGCGGGTTATACCCGTTCGCCCGATGCCGAGCCAAGCCTGTTGCGTCTGTTTTCCTGGATGGTGGAAAACAAGACGCCGGCGTTCGGCAACGCCGGTGCTGCGCAACAAGTCTTCGAGCAGGCGCGGTGCAACCTGGCGCGGCGGGTGACGAACCATCCCGCTACCGATCCCGCGATCATCAATACGCTTCTGCTCTGCGATCTCCCGGAACCTGTCCACTGTGGTGACCTGCTGTGACTGCCCAACACGAACAACGGCTGCACGACCTCTGCCAACACCTGGAGGCGGCCCTGACTCAGCGTGGGGTCACCCAGGAAATCCTCCTGTTGCGCTTACTCAATGAAGTGATCGATCAAAGTGTCACCACTGCGACAGACTGGCGTAGTGCATCGCCACTGGAGTATCGCCGCTGGCGTGAGCAGGCCAAGAAGATCTTCGATTCGTTGGGTTTCATGATTGCCAGCGCGGACAGCTACGCCCAGGAAGCCACCGGCTTAGCCGGCGAGGCGACACGACTTGCACAGCAATTGAGCGCGATCGAACAGGGCCTGGAGATCCTGGATGCGCGCAAGGTCGCGTTGACCGCGGAGTTGAATCAGGGGCAACTGGACGTCGCGGCACTCCAGCGTGAGGTGGAGCTGCTCCAGACCCTGAAAGCGCTGGCTCCATTTCGCGCGGCCATTGCCGAACGCATCGATGAGCAACGTCTGCGGGCCCTGGCCAACAGCGATCTGGCGCGCGAGCATGCGCACCAGCATGAGCGCATCGAGCGCCTTGCCGGGCAGATCGATGGCCAACTGGCCGCAATGGACGCCCTGCTCAGACAGGACCTGATGATCACCGAACAGGACTGGGTGGCCTTACGCAAGGCCTTAACAACATGAGCAACAATAAGGAAAATCCATGAGCGACGCGGCAGCAGCGACCATGATCCAGCGGTTACCCGCGATTATCGATTATCTGACTGCGACCTTCCCCGCAGTGGCAGACCCGCAGACCCTCTGGTCGCACCTCAGCAAGGCGCTGCGTGAGGCGGTGCCATTGAATCGGGCACCCGCTTGGACCGACGAGTTGAAGGATGTGCTCATCGATTGGCATGAGCTGCTCTTTGAGGATTCAGAGCAATTTCATGACGTCTTCAATCAGCGCGAGCGCTACACGTTTCACGCCTGCTTTGCCGAGTTGGAGACGGCGGCCCGGGCGAATCAATTGGCGATGGGATCGGACTTTCTCATTGCCGCCCGTCAACTTGCCGCACTGCTTACGGCGGCCAACCAGACCGGACTGATGGTCACGCGCTTGGCACCGCATCAATTCATCTGGTATGGCGGTCGCATCGACGCGGACTGGCCCGCACTGGCAGACGTCCTGCTGACAGCGGAAGACCGGATTCTCAAGGTTTATGATATGGGCTGGATGCACTCGGGCCTGCGTAAGCGTGACGTGCCCGCCGACCTGTCACGGTCGGCGGCCACCACCCATGCCTATGCCTATCTGCTCCTGTGGATCCTGACGGGCCTGCCGCCGGCGGCCAACCAGCAATCACTGCTCAACCAGATCGAGCGCTTTCGGGCCTATAACCCCTGCTTGCCGCCCGACTTGCGCGCCTGGCTCAGGCATTTTCTGCAGTTGCCCCCGGAGAGTCAGGAAACCCCGCTGGATTGCTGGTACGCGTTGGACGCCTTGGTTCGTGCGGGCGAGGCGCCTTGCGATTTACCCGGTGCCGCCCAGGACGTCGCGGGTGACAGTGTCTTTGGCCGCAACAAGCGCAGTAACCAGAACGAGGATTTCTTGTTCACGCTCACTGTGCCTGGCGTGGCTCTACTTGCCGTGGCCGATGGCGTCTCCACCGCGGAGATCGGCACCGGCGGTCAGGCCAGCTTTACCATCAGGGAGGTCGCGGACCGGCAGAAGAATGCGCTGTTGGCGCAACTCCAAGGGGTGCTGGACATCGACGACTGGGAAGCGACCGGCTGGAGCATCATCGAGGATTTCTTTGAAAGTTGTCATCGCGCGGTCGTTGATAAGATCAACAGCTACCTGACCGGGTTGACCACACCTGAGGTGCAGGGAACCATGTCCAGTACTCTGGTTCTGGCGCTGGTGCACGGCAATCGGGCACTCATCGGCCATTGGGGGGACTCGCGCGCCTATCGCGTCTCGCCGTACGCGGCGGTGCGTCTCACCGAAGATCATAATCAAGATCTGGAGGCACTGGTCGCTTCCCTGGGCGCAACTGGCTACCAGTGCCCCGAACAGGGAGCCCCGTTGGTCAGGGTCTTGGGTCAGTCTCGCTATGATCCGACGGCCGGCTGCAGGACACCGGTGGAGCAGAAGGTCTCGCGTGATACCTGTTGGCTCGCCCCGGACGAATGGTTGTTGCTCTGTTCGGATGGCCTGCTCAGTGGTTTGCAAGGCGATACGGAGTCAGAAAAAGAGGGACGGCTGGCCGCGATTACAGCGCGTTTTCAGACTGCCTCCTGCCGCGAACTGGCACGCCAATTGGTACGCACCGCCGACGATGAACGCGGCGACGACAATATCACCGCCCTGCTGTTACGCGTGCGCCCTGCGGCGGAGGTATCCATCGCGTCCGCGGATACCACGCCCGACGCCGCTCAGGGTAAGAGATCACCTCACCGAGGACATACTTGACATGGCCGAAGAGATCCAACTCAATGTCGTGCTGAACCAAGACCTTTTGCCCAAGGGCCAACGGGATGTCGCGATCATCGCGCGACTGGACATCGCGGCGACTGATGCCTATCGCCACCAACATCCGAGCGTACCGGCCGACATCTGCCTGTTGCTCGACTCCAGCGCCTCCATGGACGAGCCGTTTGCCCCCGGCGACGCCCACACTAAACGGGAGGGGGTCATCCAGTCGGCCAAACAGATGTTGCCACATCTGGGAGCCGGAGATACGGTTTCGATCATCTTCTACGACAGCCAAGCGCACCTGATCGCGGCCCAGGTACCCGGCCAGCGTGCCGGGGAGATCGAGCAGCACCTCGATACCCTGCACAAATATAACGGGATGACGAATTTCGAGGCGGGCCTCAAGATGGCGCAGGCCGTCATGGCCCAAGGCCGCAATGCCAGCCGCCGGATTTTCTTCCTGACTGACGGCAATGCGACCGAGGGCAGTCAAACCAACACCCAGACGCTCATCGGGCAACTGGCGCTCGGGGGTGTCACGGTGGATTGCCTGGGCGTGGGTGCGGACTTCAATTTTGCCGCCATGCGCCAATTGTCCGCCCCATCCAACGGCACCACCGAGCAACTTGAGAGCCGCGACCGGGCCGGGCGCCACTTTGAACAGATCCTGGTGAGTGCGCAGCGCACCATCGCCAGCAACGTCTTCTTGACCATCGTGTTCGCCAAAGGCCTACGCGATCTTGAAGTCTATCAGGCCGCCCCCGAGACCCGCTTTTACCCCAACTGTCAGCCGAGTAGCGGCGGGCGGTTCACACTCGAGATCCCGGTGCAGTCGTTACGCCAGGACCGGCGCAACATCTATCTGTGCAAGGCTAACCTCGACCTGCCCAGCGACGCCAACCAGTGTCCCTTTGCCGAGGTGCGTCTGGATTACGACCTGCCGCCCGCACGGCTGAAGGCGCAGCGGGCTGCGCTCACGATCGGTGTCAATTGCCTGGATCAAGCGGCATATCCGCTAGTCGATACCTCTGTCGATGACATGTTCGCGGAGGCGGAACTGGCGAAATTTTACGAGCAGTTCATTGCCATTCAGAGCCAAGATTGGGGGCGTGCCGCCACGATCCTCGACGAAATGATCCGTCGCGCCCACGTACTGAACGATCAGGCGCGTCTGGCGCATTACCGGACATTACACGCCAAGCTTCAGAAGGATCATCATCTGAGCAACGACGACCTCAATCGGTTCGGGTCCGACAGCACCACGTCCACCATTGCCAAAAAGGCCGCAGAAATTGGTTCGACAACCACGAACCTGCAGGATTACACATACTGATCAATGACGCAATCAGGACGGAGACACCCATGTCGAGCACCACGCAACCCTGGACCTGGACATCGCGCCAACCGCCGGGGCCGCAAGTCGCCACGGCTGGTCAGCGCTGGACCTTTCACTTACCCCTGAGCGGGCGCGGTGCCCCGCCGCGGATCGAGTGGTCCGATCTGCCGTGGGGGGCGGATTCCCATCAGTCAGCGTCCGATCCGCTGACTCTTGTGGTCGATATCCCGAGTGATCTCAGCGGTGTTTTCGTCCTGCGCTACCGCATCGGCGACCAGGCCTTGCTGGGCGAACTCAAGCTGAAGATCCTGCCGCCGTCAGCCGATGCCGCAGCATTGCCCTTACCGCCGATCCCCCCGGTGCAACCGGCGCCGGGTCATGGCCTGCCGACACCCGCCGAGGTGCTTGATCGGGCGCGGTCGCTGCCGCCGCTCGTGCCGTTCTCGTCAGTGGAACCGGACACCGGGTGCTCTCCGGATCTCCAGGCCGCGTCGCCGCTGACCGGCGACTATGAGATCAGGGTCTACCGCGAGGGCACACCGCTGCCGCAGTTGACCAGACCTCTGCTGCGGCACAAAAGCCTGCTGGTGGGTAAGGTCTCCGCCTCCCAGGCCACCATCCCCGATATCGACCTGCGCCATCAGTTCGCGGACCTGCGCAGTGAGGCGCAATGCTCAAGGCAGCAAGCCAAGATTTACTGGAGTGCAGACCGTATCGTGCTACAGAACAAGGGCAAATCTTCACTGACCTTGCCTGGCGGCAGACCTTTGCCGCCCATTGCGACCCACGACTGGCAACCAGGGGAGGAGGTTGTGGTGCCCGGTGGGCTGATACTACGGCTCGAGCGATCGCGAAGTTAGCCATGGACAAGGCCAACGGGTACGCCGCATCACTCCTTCGGCTGGTCCACCGTGTTTGCGGATTGCTCCAGCAACGCTGCGCCGAACGGCCTGCCCCGGTTGTGCCGCCGTCCGGGTCGCCACCATCCATCCGAACGTCCCCGGCCATCACCGTCCGGCAGTCCGCGGCGTCGCCATTGCGGACAGCGGCGGTTCCATCACGGACCAGGACCGTGCCGCCCCAAACCCCAGCGCGAGCATCCACCGTCATGTCATCACCGGATCCTGTTTCTTACCATGACCCCGACCTGGACCGAATGATCTTCAAGGTGACCCGTGAGGGCACGACCTATCGCATCCCGGCTCAACTGGCGGGGCGCTACGAGGTCACCGGCGCCTTATCCATTGGCGGGTTTGGCGTCATTTACCAAGGCCGCGACCGGCGACTATTCGGTAAGAAGGTCCTGATCAAGGCGCTCCGCTACAGCCGCCGCCATTTGAAAATCCCGAACAACCGGGCGGTCCTCAACGAAGTCACAGAGCAACGCGAGCGGATGACCCATGAACGCAAGATGCTGCTCGCCGGCCATCGGCGGGGCATCGGCGGTATTCCGATACTGCTCGACGAAGTCCACGACCTGGGCCTGGACCTCTACGGGCCTCATGACGACGGGCGGGGCGGCACTCACTATTACACCCTGGATGAAAAATGGCGCACTGAGCCCTATTTGATTCTGAGCTTCGTCGATGGCTCACCCATGGGAAAAGTGTTGAATGAAAAGTATTTCATCAATAATCGCCTGGGCCACGCCAAGCAGGTCATTTTGCAGATCGGCCGTATGCTGTCAGCCTTTCACCAGGAGGAAGAAAGAAACGGCAAGCGCATCGGTTTTATCTATCAGGACCTGAAGCCGGACAACATCATCTTCACCCTTGAAAAGCAACCGGTTCTCATCGATTTTGGCGGCTTCGCTGTACGCATCGACGGTCAGACCCAGCCGTTGTTTGCACGTACCGGCACACCCGGTTACCAGCCACCGGAATTTCTCGACGGTACACCGGTGGATCGGCTGGATTCCCGTGTCGATGTCTTTTCATTAGGGATGACGGTTTATCACATCCTTGGCAGCGTTGCCCCGCAAGCAGATCCCAAGGGCAACGCCGTTCGCGATGCCAGTGTGATCGCACAATTCCCAGCGCCTTGGCGGGACTGGATCGTACGGGCTACTGAATCCCATCGCGAACAGCGTTTCGCGACCATCGCGCAGGCCATCGAATCAGCGCATCAACTGCCGCTGCGTGCAACCGCTTGACGAGGAGTCATGCCCATGGATTGTCAAACCGATAAAGTCATTCAGGACACGCGTGGCGAGGCGCGTTGGAAGGTTGCACGACGCCTGTTCTCACTGCCGCGTCTGAATGTATGGGAGGTTTCCGATCAGGTCAAAGAGATGGAGCGGACACTGTATCTGATGACGCTCGACTATGCTGGCCTGCCACTACGTGATCGCGACTTCGACATCCGGACACTGCGCGATTCCTTTCTTCGCATGGTCACCATCCTTAGTCAGGGGACATATAACTTCCTGCCCGAACCGGTGGACCTGCTGACCTTCGTCAATCATTGGGACCCGATGGATGCGGAGTTGCGCCCCGACGAGCCTGGATTGGTTTTTGCCAAGCCCGCCGGGACGGGGCTACGGCCCGTCCACGATCGCAGTGGTGAAGTTAACATCGATCTTTTTCGCAAGGCCGTCATCCACGCACTCGGTATTCTCAAACCGCTGCATGACCAGCAGGTCGTGATCCAGGAATTGCCTCGTGCGCATATCATATTCAATCCTGTTACTTACCAATATTATTTTATGGGCATTCCTACCCTGATGCGGATGGATGATTTTCGCGGCTACAATACCAATCGCGTCATGCTGTCGCCCGACCCGGTCTTTTCCGCCCCGGAAGTGCGTGATCCGAAAGGCCGCCTGACCCCCGCGACTGATATCTACGCCCTCGGAAAATTCGCCTTGCAACTGGCGTTGGGCGACGCTTACGAAAAAACGTTTACATCGCATAACCCGTTTCCCGCAGACACCCAAAGGATCATCAACGCACTGAAGCTGCCTAGTCCCTGGCCGCGCTTCTTATCGATGTGTCTGCAATTGGACCCGACACAACGTTTCCAAAATGTCACCGAGGCGAAGCAGTTCCTGCGGCCAGAGGAGCAGCGGACAGCGCGCGCGAAAGATCCGGCATCGCATCCAGGGCAAGGATTCAGAACTCGCTCCGGGCTTGGGGCGATCGGGTTGGACGGCGCGACAGCCACGCCACCCGACCCCGCAGCAACAGTGCAAAAAGGACCTTGGGCCTACCGCGACAATCCCCAATTGCCCTCAGCCATGCTGTTGATTTGGGGGGAGCGTTTGACGACCAGGGATCAACAGTTCAATTTCTTGGCGCTCTATCGTGATCTGATGTACCACTATCACCTGACTCCGCGACTATTCTTCCAGACCTATCGAAAGAGTTCGCCTGCGAATAACCCATTTTTTGAGATGCTGGAAAAGCAATTCAAGATGCGTGTGACCCCTCTTGACGGCAACCAGGATCCCATCGGCGTCCTCAATCACGCACTCGATCCTTATCTTGCGGATATCCACAATCTGATCTTGGTCGGAGGCGCGGACGAGGCCGGTGTCCAGTGTGTGCTGCAACACCCGAATGCCTCAAGCTGGCGAATCCATTGGATTCGCGGTGCGGGTAACTGGAACCCCCGTGCGACGATCGAGACGGTCGTGGACATCACCAAGTATCTGCGTGTCAAGCAAGCACACAATCCATGAATACGCCCGCACTCTACCAGATTGCCCCGCGTTGGAGCGAGGTTCTTGCCCCCTTTCGTGATCGCGATTATCCACGTGCGCTCGAACTAGCGCTCGGATTTCTCGCCGGCCTTGATGATGACCTGCCATTGCGTGGGCGCCTGGACCCTAATCACTACGCCAACATCTACAACAACATTGCCGAAAGCGCCTACCATATCCTGGAACGGCAGCCTGACGATGCGGATCTCGCCACCCGGGAAGAATGGCGCCACTTTTTCGGATCGCTCGATGCCTATCTAACCGTTGTGGAGGGCGTGGCGCGTACGCAGCCGCAAGCCGGATGGTGGCAAGATGCGCGTTTCCCAACCACGCTGCTCAGGCAAACCTTGAATCTGCTGCAACGCGACCCGTCGACTCGACTTGCCGCTCAGGCCGAGTCATGGGCGAAACGGTTCACCGACGTCTGGGGTCCGACGCTGGTGCTGCCCGTGCTGTTGGAGGCAATCAACGCCGAGCGTATCAACGTCCTGCGCCAGGGCTATCTGGACAACACCCAAACCCTCGCGCAACTCTATCTGCGCCTTACCGCATCACTGCCGCCGGGGCCCTACCGTCACCCGCGATCACTGGTGATGGATATCCTCTCCGACCTGACGTACTTCACGGGTGGCGCGGCGGCTGAAGATCAGGCGTTGGCCTGGGTGGAGCAGGCCTTAGCCGTCAATCCTGACGACCAGTTCGCGCGGCAGCGCCGCAAGGACATGATGCAGCGCAAGGAGGTGATGGATCAGATCCGTCGCTTCAACCATGACGCCAGTACCGCGATCGCCGGACTGGTCAGTAATCTGCGCCATCTTGAGTGTTTGTCGTTGCCGGAGCCGGCGCCGCGACTGGTGGAGAAGATGCGCCGCGGCGTGAATCGTATCCATGGAGTCCATCGTTTCGTCCAAGAGCAACAGGCGCAGTTCATCCAGATGCCACTGCGTCGGGAGATCGAGCGTTTGATCATGGCCTACGACGAGGTGTGCTTCGAGGTCACCGGCGGTGAGGGCGGCGAGACCCTGGAAACCGATCCGGACTATTTTCAGATCGTAATGGAAACGCTGATTCGTAATGCGGTCGAGGCCTTCGTACGCAAGGGCATCGAGGTGTCCGAGCGCCGGATCGTCATTTGCTGCGATGCGCCGATGAAGCGCATCAGCGTGCGCGACAATGCCGGCGGTATCGACCTCCTGCTCAGAGAGCAGATTTTCGACCCCTATGTCAGCACCAAGGCGGTGAAGCAGGCAACCGGGCTCGGGTTGTCCAGTGCGCGTAACATCATGGAGCGGTTGCTGGAAGGACGTCTGAGCCTGACGGACCCCCAGCCCGTTGGGGGAGCGGAATTCCTGGTGCAATTTTAATCTGAGGATAATGGCCATGTCGGAGCAAACCCAGCGCATCCTCTTCATGGATGACGAGCCCACGAGTGATGTGGTGACAAATGCCGTCGAGCGGTTGCGCGCGGCCGGTTTCGTCGTAGATTTCGTGGAAACCATGAGCGAGGCCATCGAAGCCTATTATCGGCAATACTATGCGGTTTTTGTCCTGGATATCGATATGAGTCACCAGGCGACTGACCAGGATGGTGACGGCGTCAGGGTTCTCAAACGCTTTGTCTCCCTGCATAACCAAACCCGTGTCATCCTCTTTAGCGGGGCTGGAACGGAGCAACACTGGTTTCAAGCGGCCAATGCCCACTGTTATGCCTATGTGCATAAGCTGGATAACGACCCCGGTACGGGCGAGGACAGCATCGACCGACTGATTCGCACCGTCCGTGCCGCGACCGATGAGCCGCTATACTCAGGTCCGCTGTCAACCAAGGCGCCGCCCGACCGGGTGTTGCTGGTCAGCGGCGATCTGGAACTGGTCCCCCCGGTGCGGCAGTCCATCCATGAGGCTTTGGGTCCCGCGTGGACCATCGACGAAATGGACCTCAGCGCGGCCGCACGGGTCGACAGTTCGGCCTACGGTGTCATCGTGATCGTGCAGCGGATATTCTCTACGCGGGCGACGGTCCGGGACGCCCTTGCATCCGTGTTGGGGAGTGCCCCTCAGCCGCAAACCATCGTCTGCTGTGAAGGGCATGACCGGTGCCGCCCTGCCATCCTCGATATTGCGAACCGACACCCCTTCCGTATGTTGGACTTGACCAGTCCGCAGTGGCTGATCCAGCTACAGGACGCACTGCGCGATGCGCGGTTATGGTATGGCCAGCAGGAGATTCTTCAGGCCGATCCGGACGCGCTGAGGCGTATTCATCTGATGTTACCCCAGGACTGTATCGCGCGGTGGGACGAAAACGAGTGGGCGGATTTGGTCGCGAGCGACAGTGCGGATGCGACGGATCAGCCGACGACCCGAGTTACCCCATCATGACGCCGCCCACGGAAGTGATCTATCTGATCGATACGAACATTCTGTTCCAGTGGCTGGCCGCCTATCTGCCGAATATCCAGAGCGGTAATCATGGCTTTGAGATCGTCACCGCGGCCCGGATTCAGCGCTTTATGGAACGGGGCGAGCAGACCATCTATGTTCCGGATCTGGTATGGGCGGAATTCCTCGCGGTACTGCTGCACAAGGAGATGGATGTTTCGGGCGGGCTGGACGATTTGCGGCTCTGGTTTCGCCAGCGCGAATCTTACATCCAGCAGATGCAGGGTCTGATCCAGCGCCGGCATCGGTTTTTTCAGTGGTCGCAGCCGGTGCCGCCGTATCCCGCGGCCATGATCTTGGTGCGTGATCTCGAGTTGATCGACACCAAAACGTTTGCCTGGCTGGCGGGAACCACAAGGGCGAGACAGGGTGGCAAGGAAAAGTTGCTGGATGGTATGGATGCGGTGATCCTCATTTATTTGCACGCGCTTGCCACCTTGCATCCGCAGCAGCGCGTGGTTCTCTACACCGCGGACTATCGGGTCGCACGGGTATTGCCGCGGGTCCGCGAACATCATCGCGCATGGTTCGCCCAGAACACCGACGCGCACTACGCGCTGAGCAAGCCCAGGCCGGCCTAAGGCGAGTTCTGTCCACTTCTGTATTTCATCGCAAGTATAGCCTTCGTACCTGATATCCGGACAGAGCCTTGGTGTAGGGGCGGGTTTGAAACCCGCCCCTACGTCCGGTTATCACGTCCGATGGCTATAACTGGTGCCTTTTTGAGCGTAAACGCGACCCAAGCCGCATCGGCGTCTGGGCACCCCGACTCGTGGGGATCAACCGGCCGCGTCACCGCCCACCGCCGTGCGCAGGGCGGCCAGGTGCTCGCGCGCCAGATGCTCGAACCAATGCTCTGTCGTCGTATACCAGCGATGAAAAAACTGGCTGCTTGCCGCTTTCGTGAGTCGACAGCCATTCTCGATCGTGGTGACGAAGTCCTTGGTGGTTAAGCCGCCGTCAGTACAAAGGGTGAGGGTCCACTCATCAACCCACGGCCTGAGTGGTTCCATCAAGTCGAGTGCGAGACTGGGACGGCCCGGCGCCGGTGCATGCAAAAAACCGAGCGCCGCCTCGAAACCCTCTTGCGCGGCCAGGCGTCCGACCGCGTGAGAGGTCAACGTATAACTCAACGACAGGAGGGCATTGACCGGATCACGCGGGGGACGTCGATTGCGGCCGTGAAAGCCCCATTCAGGATCGAGCAGCGTCGCCCACTGATGGAAATAGCGGGCAGTCGCTGCACCCTCTGCTCCCATGAGCGCGGGGATATCGGCACTACTTCGCGCGCTGGAAACAAACCGCTGCAATGGGAGGACCAGCCCGCGGTTGTTCAGACATTCCGCTTGTGCCATGATTTTGTTGACCACGAAGGTCTGGGCCAGTTCCAGGCGGTGTCGTGGATCGAGGTAGGCCGCGTACTGCGCCAGGCGCACCTGCAAGGCGCCGCTGGCCTGTGGGAACAAATGCCGCGCGGGTTCGCGTGGGCGGCCAGGCAGGATGATCAGGCTGACGCCCGCGGCTAGCGCGCCGTCGATGAACTTACTGGAGAGCCACAGGTCTCCATGCACCAGGATCTGCTTGATGGCATCGATACCGATGCGATGGACCGGCCCGCCGGGCTGTTCCAGGAGCACCACCCCCTGTTTCAGCGATAAATATGCGCCCGACTCCTCGGCGATCAGTGTAGCCTTTTCCATCACTGTTGCTCACTCAATGGATGATACATGGGTTGGTTCGCGTCTGCTGACATCGCCCAACCCCGCAGGTGTTGCCACATCTGCGGGGTGTTTGTCCGCGTCACGCCGGTCAACGGTGGCGCAGTGCCGCACAGAAACCACAGATCGTCCGGGCCGGAGAGGGCATAAACCCGCAAGTCGTCTTGACCCTGTTCCAACACCAGCGTAGCGTCCTGTAAGACCTTAACCAAAGCCGCGCCCTCGCCAGAAAACAGGTAAACTGAACGTTGCAAGAAGGTGCCATGCGTGCTGGTGACCCGGTGTACTCGCCGCAGTCGTCGCGGCTCCGATACGTCATAGGCCACCACATACCATCCGTCGTGTAGATACCGGGGAAGCGGCTCCCGGTGCCTGGCAAAGGGCGTCGTCGGCATCATCGAGGACAACGAGAGTATCGGTCCAGAACCGCGCCGGGAGAGGCGAAACACAACCAAACTGTCGGTTTGCGGGTCAACCAGATCGGCTAATTCGATACTCAGTGACTCAGCCTCTGGCGGCGTCAGGATCGCCTCATGGACAGAGAGTTGACCATCCATCCGCCAGCGCCGCAGACAACGGCGCACCGCCCGCGCGATTTTTGGCGAAGAGATGTCGTAACTGAATACAAAGGGTGCCCGCTCAAAGCCAGAGCGGCGGAAACTCGAAGCGCGGTTCAACAGGCTCATCCGGCGATCCTCTGGCGGGCATTAGGCATGCGTTTTCCTAAAAACCGATGGTTGGGCGAGGTTTCTATCACCTGGGTCTTGTCGGTATTCAACTGCAACTGCAATTCTTGCAGGCAAGCTGCCGCCACTTCCAGAGCGGCTCGCGCGGCTGCTTGACTGGCCCCCAGCACGATGAAGTCGTCGGCATAGCGAACAAATGGAATGTGCCGCTCCTCCAGTGTCATATCCAATTCGTGCAGATAGAGATTGCACAAGAAAGGCGACAGCACCAAGCCCTGTGGCAGACCGTACCCAGGACCCTTAGGGCGGTACCGTGGCGGAATTCCGTTCAGCCAATTTTCTACCAAGACGACAACGCGCTGGTCACGACACAGGGCCGCGACTCGTTCAAGCATTGGACTCTGTGGAATACTATCGAAGCACTGAGCGATGTCAGCATCGCCGAGCCAGCCATAGCCTTGTCGTACCCATTCGCGCAGACGGGACAACGCCATATCGATCGTGCACATCGGCCGATAACCGAAGCTGCAGGGATGGAAGTACGCCTCGCCCAACGCCTCCAGCACCGTCAGGGCTGCCCGTTGGACCAGTTTGTCACGCACAGCGGGGGCGCAGATTATCCGCTGGCCGCCGTTCGCTTTTGGGACCTCGAAGCAATAGACTTCCTGCGGCCGGTAGCGATCGTTGACCAACTCTTCCGAGATTCGCCCGACGTGCAGGGGCACATTACGCGCGACCTCTTGCATCGTGAGGTCGCGCGTCCAGCGTGCTCGGTCGTTTCGCACCAGATTCCAGGCGTGATTGAGCACTGCCGGACTGGCGATCTGCTTGATAAAGTCGACCATCACAGGGACCTCTGTCGTCACGTGCCTACTTGATGAAACGCTCCGCGGAGCACAATTTTCATTTTCAAGATGAAATCTGTGGCCGGTTACTCAAAAGCACCTGCCGGAGGACAAGCAGCACCTGCTCACCGGCATGCTGACGCTCGCGGCGCGCCGCGTGTGCGGCGACCCGTCACGACGCCGTGTCGGCTGGTGACCGCGACCTGCCAGGCATCTCGCCCCTCACCGCTTAGAGCAACAACGCGGCTGGGACTCGAGTTCTCAATGTTCAGTTTGAGAGCGCACCGGATTTTGAGAAAATGATCTCCTCCTGCTGCTTACAAAGCTGCGCTTCGTGGACGTTCCGAACGTCCGCTAGCCGTGTCGCCGCGGTTGCGTACTGTCGACGGATCGACCTGTTTCCTGGATAGAAACGAGGCTTGCAATAGATCTGCAGTTGCGTAAGAATCTGAGAGCTTGGGGGCGTGTCAGGCTGGCGTGCGATGAAAGAATTTCTTGATAGCTTCGTAAACTCTTGTAAATTCTGCATATCCAAGAGTTATCCACAGGTGGGTCCGACGTTTAGAGCCGAATCAGAGGCGATGAAACGCGCGGTTTAGGTTTTCAATACTGTTCGTCGTGGTCCGACGTTTAGAGCCGAATCAGAGGCGATGAAACCCCGCACATCAAGCTTACATCCCCCCTCCCTGGGTCCGACGTTTAGAGCCGAATCAGAGGCGATGAAACAACGCTCCGGGACCACTCGTCGGCCCACAACGGTCCGACGTTTAGAGCCGAATCAGAGGCGATGAAACGAAGATGGCACTTTTTATGTGCACTTCGCCGATCGTCCGACGTTTAGAGCCGAATCAGAGGCGATGAAACTTCGGGAAGATGCCCCTCATCTCGCGCCATCCGTCCGACGTTTAGAGCCGAATCAGAGGCGATGAAACAAGTCTCCCTTGAAGGGAAACTCCCTCCCTGGGGTCCGACGTTTAGAGCCGAATCAGAGGCGATGAAACCTGTTCCCCACGCAAGGAATCGTTTTGTGAATGGTCCGACGTTTAGAGCCGAATCAGAGGCGATGAAACCTGGGGGGTGGGTTTGGAATGTTAATCTTCATGGTCCGACGTTTAGAGCCGAATCAGAGGCGATGAAACGCGATCCATGCGACTGAGAAGCTGCTTCCGACGTCCGACGTTTAGAGCCGAATCAGAGGCGATGAAACCCCATTAAGGGTGGTTAAAGAACTTGCGCTAGCGTCCGACGTTTAGAGCCGAATCAGAGGCGATGAAACGTCCCTGGACAACTCCCCACATTCGCTTCCATGGTCCGACGTTTAGAGCCGAATCAGAGGCGATGAAACCGGACTTCACGTGTCGGACCTCACCCGTTTCAGGGTCCGACGTTTAGAGCCGAATCAGAGGCGATGAAACCGTTGTTTCCTTCATTCCCTTCCGTCACGTTCCCGTCCGACGTTTAGAGCCGAATCAGAGGCGATGAAACCTGATTTGCCCGCCACAGTTGACGGGCGCTCCAGTCCGACGTTTAGAGCCGAATCAGAGGCGATGAAACCACTGAACGACCTTGCACTCCTCCCCGTCTTGGTCCGACGTTTAGAGCCGAATCAGAGGCGATGAAACATCGCCTCTTTGGTATACATCGCCACCGCTTCGGGTCCGACGTTTAGAGCCGAATCAGAGGCGATGAAACACTGCTGGCACTCAACCTCGGACTTGATATTCCGGTCCGACGTTTAGAGCCGAATCAGAGGCGATGAAACACGGGAAGCCCGACTCTTCTGTCATGAATGGGTCCGACGTTTAGAGCCGAATCAGAGGCGATGAAACGATCCGTTCGTACTCTGCGCGGGAGTAGTCCATGGTCCGACGTTTAGAGCCGAATCAGAGGCGATGAAACATCCACGGTCATTGAATCCAAACGCCACCATCGGTCCGACGTTTAGAGCCGAATCAGAGGCGATGAAACCCTACGTGCTCGAATCATTTCGGTCGGCGAAGGGTCCGACGTTTAGAGCCGAATCAGAGGCGATGAAACTCGCGCAAGAACGCGCCACCAGGGAGGTTCACCGTCCGACGTTTAGAGCCGAATCAGAGGCGATGAAACTTTTCCAGTTACCTGGCGCCGACGTCTTGCCGCGTCCGACGTTTAGAGCCGAATCAGAGGCGATGAAACGGCTTGGTTGCTCCACGCTGTGCCACCGACTTGTCCGACGTTTAGAGCCGAATCAGAGGCGATGAAACGGCGAACCAGTGAATCAAGCGCATCAGCGTTACGTCCGACGTTTAGAGCCGAATCAGAGGCGATGAAACGGAAGGTTTTGAGTTTCATGCCGAAGCGCTCGAGTCCGACGTTTAGAGCCGAATCAGAGGCGATGAAACCCTTTGCATTTGCTGATTTAGCACTTATTGTCAGGTCCGACGTTTAGAGCCGAATCAGAGGCGATGAAACCGGTGTTGTTGTAATCGGTCACTGAGAGACTTCGTCCGACGTTTAGAGCCGAATCAGAGGCGATGAAACCTTTCCCGATGGACTGACCGGCTGTGATCCACGGTCCGACGTTTAGAGCCGAATCAGAGGCGATGAAACGGAACAGGATGAAGGACTATCGGGGCAGGATTCGTCCGACGTTTAGAGCCGAATCAGAGGCGATGAAACTTATCAATCCCTCAAGAAGAGCAGTCTTCTCAAGTCCGACGTTTAGAGCCGAATCAGAGGCGATGAAACTCTTGTCAGAGTTGAATCGCATAATACCGTTTAGTCCGACGTTTAGAGCCGAATCAGAGGCGATGAAACGGAAGTTGGTCAAATGTGTCGGCGGTTGTGCGGTCCGACGTTTAGAGCCGAATCAGAGGCGATGAAACCGTCTAACAATGTCATTTTTGGGAGGCATCCAGTCCGACGTTTAGAGCCGAATCAGAGGCGATGAAACCATTGGATAGTCCGGGTTGCTATCCCCGTAGAGGTCCGACGTTTAGAGCCGAATCAGAGGCGATGAAACGATTAAGAGTTTGTTCATCATCTTCTCCAATGTCCGACGTTTAGAGCCGAATCAGAGGCGATGAAACCCAATCGTGAAGCGTACTTGCCTCGGTTGGCGCGTCCGACGTTTAGAGCCGAATCAGAGGCGATGAAACAATACTTCGCGACGCCGGCCGCACGAGACGAGGTCCGACGTTTAGAGCCGAATCAGAGGCGATGAAACGGAAGCGGTCAACCACACGGAAACGGGTATAGTCCGACGTTTAGAGCCGAATCAGAGGCGATGAAACACGCTCGTTTGATGACTCGGGCGTGATTAATGTCCGACGTTTAGAGCCGAATCAGAGGCGATGAAACGATGTGCAACAGATAGTCCTGGAACTCGTACGGTCCGACGTTTAGAGCCGAATCAGAGGCGATGAAACGGCCTTCAAGACCGGAAACAGACATGCCCAACGGTCCGACGTTTAGAGCCGAATCAGAGGCGATGAAACGTCGCCATGGCGACTATACCTACCCCAAGGGGTCCGACGTTTAGAGCCGAATCAGAGGCGATGAAACTTATTAAGCTTGAGATAGCAGGATTGCACTCATGTCCGACGTTTAGAGCCGAATCAGAGGCGATGAAACCCCCTTTCTGAGAACGACAATCTGTCCCGTCCGTCCGACGTTTAGAGCCGAATCAGAGGCGATGAAACCCAAACAAACCGCGCTATATAACAGCAAGCATGGGTCCGACGTTTAGAGCCGAATCAGAGGCGATGAAACACACCTAATGCGATCATTAAAACATATGAGGAGGTCCGACGTTTAGAGCCGAATCAGAGGCGATGAAACCGCTCGACGTAGTGCTCATCCTTAAGCACCATGTCCGACGTTTAGAGCCGAATCAGAGGCGATGAAACCGTTTTCGCAAAGAGAGTACCAAATGCCACTGTGTCCGACGTTTAGAGCCGAATCAGAGGCGATGAAACGCGAGGATCGAATTTTCATGTGCCTCCCGCGTGAGTCCGACGTTTAGAGCCGAATCAGAGGCGATGAAACCCTGCAGCATGGCGGCGAGGCTGGTGGTGTCCGGTCCGACGTTTAGAGCCGAATCAGAGGCGATGAAACACGTACGTTGGACCATTTCCTCAGCCAACGCCGTCCGACGTTTAGAGCCGAATCAGAGGCGATGAAACGCATGGTGACCGGCGGTTTCCAAATCCAGAGCAGGTCCGACGTTTAGAGCCGAATCAGAGGCGATGAAACTCTGCAAGAGCCTGAAGGGTGACAGGCGCATCGGTCCGACGTTTAGAGCCGAATCAGAGGCGATGAAACCTTTTGCAGTGCGTCGCTATGAAGTGGCTGTTGGTCCGACGTTTAGAGCCGAATCAGAGGCGATGAAACCCAGCCGTCTTGCTGCACAGCCGCCATGCAGAGTCCGACGTTTAGAGCCGAATCAGAGGCGATGAAACACTGGAAAGGATTTCGGCGGCGGTAGAATTAATGTCCGACGTTTAGAGCCGAATCAGAGGCGATGAAACGTGCTGATAAACAGCAACATAAAGCTATAGTAACGTCCGACGTTTAGAGCCGAATCAGAGGCGATGAAACGACAATTTCGGCGACCGCCCACGTGGCGCTACGGTCCGACGTTTAGAGCCGAATCAGAGGCGATGAAACCGAGTGGCGGGACGGGTAGTGACCGTTCCTGGTCCGACGTTTAGAGCCGAATCAGAGGCGATGAAACCAGGGCGGTAGGTTTGTGTGTCTTGCGTAACCGTCCGACGTTTAGAGCCGAATCAGAGGCGATGAAACCGCCCTTGAGAGCCAACAACACGGCGGCGGGCGCGTCCGACGTTTAGAGCCGAATCAGAGGCGATGAAACGAGTTCGGCGCGCAGGCCACCAACGGTTCGGCGGTCCGACGTTTAGAGCCGAATCAGAGGCGATGAAACTACGAAGTGCGTTGTGGTTGTGGCACCTTCCGGTCCGACGTTTAGAGCCGAATCAGAGGCGATAAAACCAGACGTTCTTGATCTCCAGAAAATGATTTATTGTCCGACGTTTAGAGCCGAATCAGAGGCGATGAAACTTATGCACGATATCCGCAAGATGCTCCAGTCGGGTCCGACGTTTAGAGCCGAATCAGAGGCGATGAAACTCGTGATCGTGTTCATCTTCTTCTCCGATTAAGGTCCGACGTTTAGAGCCGAATCAGAGGCGATGAAACTCAACCCCGGCGTCGGGGAGTCCGTGACCCTGGGGTCCGACGTTTAGAGCCGAATCAGAGGCGATGAAACTTTTACCGCAAGAAAGAGTATTAAAAATTCCTCGTCCGACGTTTAGAGCCGAATCAGAGGCGATGAAACTCAGGCACCACATCGATGCCGTCGACGCTATGGGTCCGACGTTTAGAGCCGAATCAGAGGCGATGAAACGATACCTCGGGTGAGAAATCCCCCCCCAAGTCCGACGTTTAGAGCCGAATCAGAGGCGATGAAACAGCAGTGATTGCAACGACTGCCTTTCCGGAGCGTCCGACGTTTAGAGCCGAATCAGAGGCGATGAAACATGTGCTTCACCGTCAAATCTACTGGCGACTCGTGTCCGACGTTTAGAGCCGAATCAGAGGCGATGAAACCAAAGCCGAAGACCCCAACAGCCTCCCCCCCCAGGTCCGACGTTTAGAGCCGAATCAGAGGCGATGAAACCGTGGTAGGATTTCCTGTCCAGCATAGAACACGTCCGACGTTTAGAGCCGAATCAGAGGCGATGAAACCTGCTTTTTGTCCGTTCCGCCACCTCTTCAGGTCCGACGTTTAGAGCCGAATCAGAGGCGATGAAACTGCGGCACGATGCCACCAGCCGCAAGATGTGCGGTCCGACGTTTAGAGCCGAATCAGAGGCGATGAAACCCAGTACTTACAAGCAGTGTGGTTACTATAACCGTCCGACGTTTAGAGCCGAATCAGAGGCGATGAAACAGTGACGCGTGGATCGGCGGGCGCCTGCCGCGGGTCCGACGTTTAGAGCCGAATCAGAGGCGATGAAACGCCAGTGAGGAACCAGTGATAGTTCAGATTGGGGTCCGACGTTTAGAGCCGAATCAGAGGCGATGAAACTCATAGTCGGCGGCCCAGTCCAGCACGTGCGGGGGTCCGACGTTTAGAGCCGAATCAGAGGCGATGAAACGCGTCTTTGATGCCCCAGTTTCCATCTCGTATTGTCCGACGTTTAGAGCCGAATCAGAGGCGATGAAACCCTGGCCGAGAATGCCAGAATGATGGCTATAATCGTCCGACGTTTAGAGCCGAATCAGAGGCGATGAAACCCGGGTTGGTGCGGGGAACCACGGGAGGTGTTCGTCCGACGTTTAGAGCCGAATCAGAGGCGATGAAACCGCTCTCGCCGCAATTCTCGGTGTCCCGCCGGAGTCCGACGTTGAGAGCCGAATCAGAGGCGATGAAACGGGTTTCCGGTTTCAGCGTATCGATCAGCAGGGTCCGACGTTTAGAGCCGAATCAGAGGCGATGAAACGCCCGAGGTCAGAAACCTCTGCTGGCTCCTTAGTCCGACGTTTAGAGCCGAATCAGAGGCGATGAAACTCCTCTGCCTTGAGCATGCCAGTCTCAGAATCGGTCCGACGTTTAGAGCCGAATCAGAGGCGATGAAACAGGAGGGCGGGACTTCCCCGACTGCACCGAGGTCCGACGTTTAGAGCCGAATCAGAGGCGATGAAACCCGCACGCGGTAGCTCGTCGGAATGACCAGTGTCCGACGTTTAGAGCCGAATCAGAGGCGATGAAACGAAGTTGGTAGGTTGTCTCAGATCCCAATCAGTCCGACGTTTAGAGCCGAATCAGAGGCGATGAAACCCCGTACTCGGCGACATGCGTACCTTCAGCGACGTCCGACGTTTAGAGCCGAATCAGAGGCGATGAAACCCATCTTTTTCGAACCGACGACCATCGTTGAAGGTCCGACGTTTAGAGCCGAATCAGAGGCGATGAAACTTGGCGGCCGAGATGACGAACCACAGGGTAGCCGTCCGACGTTTAGAGCCGAATCAGAGGCGATGAAACTCCTCGAAACGGACCGAGACTACCGATTGGCCGCGTCCGACGTTTAGAGCCGAATCAGAGGCGATGAAACCACACGCCGGCGCGTTGAGGTCTCCTGACACCGTCCGACGTTTAGAGCCGAATCAGAGGCGATGAAACTCGCCTCAATGGCCGAATCGGCCGAGAGGACGGTCCGACGTTTAGAGCCGAATCAGAGGCGATGAAACACAACGCCATCGTTCCACTCACACCCTTTACAGTCCGACGTTTAGAGCCGAATCAGAGGCGATGAAACCGCCCGAGGGGGGCAGGAAATCCTGGACTTCGGTCCGACGTTTAGAGCCGAATCAGAGGCGATGAAACTCTCTTGCGTAGCGGAGCCGTTCGAGATAACCGTCCGACGTTTAGAGCCGAATCAGAGGCGATGAAACCCTATGGGAATTGCCATCGGATCTTCCTTGAAGTCCGACGTTTAGAGCCGAATCAGAGGCGATGAAACAATCCCCCACAGATTTCTCCATTGAAATTAAAGGTCCGACGTTTAGAGCCGAATCAGAGGCGATGAAACCCTTACCAACTTTCGGCATACTTTTATGTGCGTCCGACGTTTAGAGCCGAATCAGAGGCGATGAAACGTGGTATAGCATTTCCCCAGATTTCCTTTCGGTCCGACGTTTAGAGCCGAATCAGAGGCGATGAAACCTTTTCTTGGGAACGCAAGGCCTTTCTTTCATCGTCCGACGTTTAGAGCCGAATCAGAGGCGATGAAACCGTTTTCACCCAATATGTACCGCGGTTTGATACGTCCGACGTTTAGAGCCGAATCAGAGGCGATGAAACCCCTGCGGGTCGACCACCTCGTCGACGTGGAACGTCCGACGTTTAGAGCCGAATCAGAGGCGATGAAACGGTGAGGGTGATCATGTAATATTTCTTTGCGGTCCGACGTTTAGAGCCGAATCAGAGGCGATGAAACCACCGTGGCGACGGCTTTTGGGGCCGGAGCGTCCGACGTTTAGAGCCGAATCAGAGGCGATGAAACACTCCCACTCTTTCAGGTAGCGCAACCTCACGTCCGACGTTTAGAGCCGAATCAGAGGCGATGAAACGGAGCTCCTCATCGTACTTTTCGGGAAGCGGGTCCGACGTTTAGAGCCGAATCAGAGGCGATGAAACGAGGCGTGGCGACCGAAGAGTCATCGCCCAAGCGTCCGACGTTTAGAGCCGAGTCAGAGGCGATGAAACTTTTGATAGGCGCGGCTCTAGGCCCTTTACGCGGGTCCGACGTTTAGACCCGAATCAGAGGCGATGAAACGGTCGTTTACAGTCCCGTCACCGACGACAACTAGTCCGACGTTTAGAGCCGAATCAGAGGCGATGAAACGGAGGCGGATCGGGTGTGGGGTCAGGTTGACGAGTCCGACGTTTAGAGCCGAATCAGAGGCGATGAAACACTCTTTGACAGTGCCGACTTCAGCTCACCTAGTCCGACGTTTAGAGCCGAATCAGAGGCGATGAAACTCCCTTGGTTACGCTCTTACTCCTGATCGCGGTGTCCGACGTTTAGAGCCGAATCAGAGGCGATGAAACTGGCTGAAAATCAAGGAGGGTACCGCGTTCACTGTCCGACGTTTAGAGCCGAATCAGAGGCGATGAAACCTCTACCTGGGGAAAACATTCTACACTCAACTGTCCGACGTTTAGAGCCGAATCAGAGGCGATGAAACCATCACTCCATATAATAATATCCCAGCTGACCAGTCCGACGTTTAGAGCCGAATCAGAGGCGATGAAACGGCGTAAGGCATCCCCTTGATAAGCGCGTTTTGCGTCCGACGTTTAGAGCCGAATCAGAGGCGATGAAACATAAGTGGCTGCGGCCCGATGCTGTTGTCATGGTCCGACGTTTAGAGCCGAATCAGAGGCGATGAAACTCAGTGCGGTTTGGATGATAACAACATCCGCTGGTCCGACGTTTAGAGCCGAATCAGAGGCGATGAAACCAGAGCATGTTGGGTACAAAAAGAACAGAAGGTCCGACGTTTAGAGCCGAATCAGACGCGATGAAACGTCTACTGCATAGCGCACTCAGTAAAGCAGACAGTCCGACGTTTGGAGCCGAGTCAGAGGCGAAGAAATCGCTTAGCTCGTCTTGCATCGTCGCGTTTCTTGCGAGACGGTGCAGAGGAACGTCCGAAGGGAGACGGGCGAAACCAAGGCGGTGGAGTGACTTTTTTCCAACACCTGCGCGAAAGCGTGAAGTGTCGGGAGTTTCTCGAAACGTTGAAGGAGGATAACGTTCGAGGCAAGCGTTTGACGTTGTGAGCCGAATCAGAGGCGAGAATAATGGGTACTGTGGATCTGTTTCAGACATTATGCCAGCCGTGGACAAGCGATGGCCCAGTCCACCACCGAACCCGGCACCGCCGCTGGTGAACTGCGCTTCCTTGGATCAACTGAATGTTGACGCGTCGCCACAACCGTTCCAATGGTCGAGACGAGGCTGCTTTGCCGCCGCGACAGCGGGGTACTCTGCGTGGAACGGGGAGACAGGATACCTGTTAAGTAATACACTGTCATCCGATGGCCGCGACGTCTTGGGTGGGGGGAACTGGAAGCGCCGGTCGGGGCTCCGGTGGGCGGCCGGGCATGGCGACCTGCCGATGTTTCGTATTTGGTGGTGACGAATCTGCACGGTTAGCACAGAAGACCAGGCGGGTCGGTTGTTGAGGTTAGTGATGCATAAAGGTCCTCTGCCACCGTGGTGGAACGCTTGGACGAGTCTCGTTCCGCGGCTTGCGCTGGCTGCCGATGGAGAGTATCGCCCTGAGCCAGGATTCTTCGATTCTCTACATGCGCAAGGGTTCGATACGAGGCGCCTGCGCGTCTGGCAACCGACGCAGAAAGATGGGCGACGTTTGAAGACCGCGTATTACACGGTGCGTAAGGTGTTGCAGATCCCGGCTGCGTCGATAGCGGCGCATAAACAACAGGTGAATGCTCAACTCAGGGGCGAAGGAGTCTGGGCTGATCTGCGGTGTCTGGCTGATGCCTATCTTGATGGTCAGCGGGGTGCGACCGCTCCTGCCCAGGCCGGCGTCCCCCGACCACAAGGGGCGGCCCGCGTCAGCCAGAAGCGCATACAGGCCAAGCAAGTCACTCAGGACCTGAGCGGCCGCAAACGGTTGCGCCCGACGATCGGAGGTTTTACCGCTCTCATAGAGGACGCAGGGGATCTGACGATTTATATCGACGAAACCTGGTCTGGAGAAACGGCGGCGATCCAGCGCAATGAGGGCGTTATTGCCGGCCTTGTCTGCCGGGGCAAGCCGCAGACTTTTGCCGATCTGCCGCAGCGGGCCACTCACCGTTATGCCAAACCGTTGCAGGCCCGTGAGGCGATAGAGCAGCTGTGGCGTTGTCGTTCCTGCGCGCCCTTTATCTTTCCCATGCGGTTACCCGATCCTGACGAACCGGCCAGTCGGTATTACGATGCGCTGCTGCAACAGGCGATCCGTTTCTTACTAGGGTGGCTGTTGCCATTGCCGGTCAAGCCCGTGCGGCTACATCTGTTTCCGGAAGCAATGCAACAATGCCAACATCCGGTAGGGGACGATCGGACTGAGTTCTATCGGGGCTTGCTGGCCGCCGATCCCGCGCGTTATGGACAATGGCAGATCGAGACGATGCGTTGGGAAACAAAGGACTTTGGCTACATTCCCTACGCCGATCTGGCCGGTTATCTGACGCTCGAACATACGGACTACAATAAGGTCCTCGGCGCTTGGGCGGATTTCAAGCAGTTGCCGGGTTATGTCCCCTTTTCGCTGGGTCTGGTACCGCGTCTGGAGCGTCTGGAGCATTTCGAGTCGGCGGCTTGTCTTCAGGATGTCATCGATTTCGCCGTGGAGACTGGCGACAGCCCCTTCGGGCATCTGGTTCTGCGGGACCTGGCTGCACGGATGGCGCCACGGCTGGATTTGCAACTGGTGTTGCTGGAAACCTTGGAAGCGGGTTATCAGGATAAGGTTCGCGATCTGGTTCGGCTACGGCGTGCCTTTGCCGCAGTGCGTGGCCTGTTGCCGACACTGCCCGCGCTCGCCAGTCCGCGGATGCGTCTGCTGTGGTATCTGCTGGCCATGCAGGACGCCAATCATCATGGTGATCCGGAGCGTATCCGCGCAACGGCGGCCGACTATGTGCGTGAGCGTGCGACACTTATGCAGGTCGAGCGGGAACTGTGCGCCTACGCGGACTTGAACCTAGCCGTTCACGCGGCTGATCGATTTGAATTCGAATCTGCGCAGCAGAAGATTTCGGACTGGGTCACGAGCCCCTTGTTCGCCGCATTGTCGCTGCATCAGCGCGGACGCATGTACAGTGCACTGGGGCAGTATCGGGCGATGCAGGGCGATGCGCATGGCGCCGAGGCGCTGTTCGACCAGGCATTGGTGCATTTTATGCAGGCACCGCTGGATGCGGGCGCCCGGGCGCGTGAGCAAGAACAAACCGCCATCTACATGGCCATCAACGCCTTGGATGGTGAAGGCCTGAATGCGCGGCGGGCGGTCGAAGCGGTGGTGGGGCCGTTGACAGTGGCGATGGCAGTGGATTTTGCGGCGGATGAGACGCTGGAGAATCAGTTCCGCCATCATCTGCTGGTGCGCGCCCTCTGCCAACTGGATGACCTGGCCGAGGTACGCGATGCGTATCTGGATCGGTTTCCGACGTGGCGTGACGGCCACCTCCAGCATCCCTGGCCATCCATCCATGGTCATCGGGGCTTTTTACTCTGGAATCGGGGCGAAGAAACCGGCGCCGTCGTGGCTGCCGCGCAGGCGGCATTTGACCGGGCCATCGCGGTCGCCGCGTTGGCCGATCAAGGCCCGACCGTCAAGCTGATCGGGGCGCTCTGGGCCACGGTGGCGGCCTGTTGCTTTGCCAATGCCGGTTATGAAGAACAGGCTGGTGCCTTGCTGGAGGACGCGCGCGTGCTGGCGGGGGCGCACGCTGCCGTCGCGACACTGGAGGCGATTCTCGCCGACCCGGATCCGCAAGCGATTCCGATGGTGTTGACATTACTGCCGTTCAACTATCGCTGAGACGATGGGTGTGTGGACAGAAATGGCCTTGCGTCGAGCACAGGGGGCCGCTTCCGGGTTCGGCAATCCGCTCCGGCGCCTACCGGAAATTGAACGGAAGCACCGCGCGCAGGAGTTCCAGGGGTTCAGCCGGGCGGTTCAAATAGACCCGCACATGCTCGATACGCGCTGCGGCCAGGGGCAGATCGCGGGCCAGCGTTTCCAGCATGGGTTGCGCCCCCGGCCATGGTTGTCCCCAACGGGCGGCGATGGCCCTGCAGCAGGCACCGATGAGGCGGACCACTGGGCCGCTATCCGCGGTGAAGGCCGCTAGTGCGCCGTCCAGCGCCAGGTCCAGCGCCGTCGGCGGATCTTGTGAATACAACAGCATCCCACGGTAAAGTGCGATCAACGGCCAGGGGTGTCCGACGCCCTGGTCCCAGACCTCGCGTCGTGCCAGATAGACTGCGACCAGGGTTGGGTCGGGACGGTGGGTGAGCCACCGCAAGGCCAGATGATGGGCGTATTTATCGGCGCTGGCGACAGACCCGGCGAGGGTCGCGAGAGCGTCGGGTAGGGGGCCCGTGACGGCTTCGACCGCGCGACGCACGGTGGCTGTGTCCTGGGCGGGATCGTCCATGAGGGCGATGGCACGGTAGGTCTGGGTCTGTTGCCGGTCGCGTCGCGCCTGCTCCGGGTCGGATAGCCGGTCAAAGTTCTCCAGGGCCTCGTCGAAGAAGCACCGCGCCGCGGCGTGGTCGCCCGTAAAAGCGGCGTGTTGGCCGAGACTGGAGCGCACCTGCCCCCAATAGCGCAGTCCGGCGGTCGCCTTGGGTGTGGCCAATGCCCCGGGTGCCGGCGGCTGGGTGCCGCGTGGCGTTTGGAGCAGCCCGCGCACTGTGACGGCAGGTTGGGTCCCGAGCGGATTCCAGCGCTGCAGGGCGCGGTTGGCCTGCGCGAAGTCGTAATAATTGGTGGCCGCGACTGCCAGGTTGAGTTCGGCACGGCAGACGAGGCGGGCATCCTCATCCATCAACTGGTCAGCCAGGGTGTGCATCTCCTTGATCCAGTGTTGCTCGGTCAGCCCCAGATGATTGGCGCGGGCCAGTTGGGCGGTGAGCCAGAGCAGGCGCAACGTTGGGGGCAGGGGCTGATCGGCGGGTGCCCAGCGTTGCAGCCAGATGACCTGGCGGCCAAGCATGGGGAGGTCCAGGCTGCGGCTGTCGAGGTGCCCCATCACCTGCTCCAGATAGCGTCGCCACAGGGTGGTGTCGGCCTGGGCGGCCTCGCCCAGTCGTGCCAGCAGGGTGCCGACCAGGCTCACCGATTGCTCGGCGTCGGGCTGAGCCAACAGCAGGGTCCAATCGCGCCCATCCAGCGTGCGCCCGCGGTCCAGCCAGTCCATGGCCCGCGTCAGGGTCTCGGCATCGCCGCCCAGCAAACAGGTCCCGGCCAGTCCAGCGGCGGCCAGGCAGGCACGGGAGTGTGCAGCGCTTGCGGAGGCGATGAACGCGAGGGCATCCACATAGCCGTTAAAGGGCGAGTCGGTCTTGCGGATGGCGCGCACCTGAAGTTCAATCCAGCGCCCGCGTTCGGGATAGGCCTCCGCCAGCCGCAGCCTGGCCTGTTCGGCTACCGCGGGCCATTGGGTACCGCCCTTGAAATCATGACCGCGTTGTTCGATCAATACCTCAAGACGGGTCGGTCCATCTATCGGCAACAGGCGCAGGACCAGGTCCAGGAGGCGGATCACGCCGAAGGCCCAGCGTTCGCCGGCGGCATCCGGCAGTTGCTGGACCGTGATACCGATCACTCCCACGGGGGCATCAAGGATGGCCTGGATGACCCGGTCGATCTCGCCGATGCTCTGGTCAACCGCGTGCCAGCCTCGGGATAAAGGCTCCAGCCCGGACCCGTTGCGGGGGATGAGCAGGCCCAGCACTCGCCCCAATTCTCTGTCAGCAGGCGACAGTTGGTTTGCCGCAAGGCCGAACTGAATGCCGGTCTCGTCGATCAGCAGCCGCCAGGCTGGCCGGGGAGACAGGGCGCGCACGTCACGGGGATGCAGATCCGCCGTCGGCGCGCGTGCGGGCAAGGGGGTCTGGCTGGGCGCTGGCAGCGGTGAGGCCATCGGCGCTCGGCCCTGGGGTGCCCTGATGTTCGTGATATTCAGGCCCTGACGCTCCAGGTTCTTGGCCTCTCGGTCGCGGGCAGCCGCTGCCGCGCCCTTCGCGGCCTGCTTTTGGGCCCGCTCGACCAAGGCGGGGCCTTGTTGTTCGAGTTTCTGTAGCGCCTGCTGGAACACCGCGTCTTCGGCAAACGCGGTGCCCAGGCGCCTCCCAAGAGAATAGAATGGTTCGAGCAGTCGGCCATCTTCCTGACCATTCAGGATGGCCTGATCAATGAGGGACTGACTCGTGGGATCGAGGTCCAGGCATTGTGCTGAAAGATGGCTCGCATCGCGGTTTCCGGCACCGTTGCCCCACGATGCAAAAAACCGTATTTTTCTTAAATGGCGCTGAAGATTTGTCGGCGGCTCCTGCTCTTTTTCGGCGGCGTCTGTGCCAGGTGCCGAGGCCGTGGGCGAGGGCTCCGCCGGCAAGGACACGCGTTCGCCGCCTGCTTTCGTCGCGAATCCCCAGCGCTTCTTCGTATGATTGAACCGGGGCTCCACTTCGACACTGAGCACCCCGCCGGGTATGCATTGTTCGCTGTTTGGGGGAAGCTGCAGTGTGTTGAGATGGAAAAAGACAGCGTCAGGAAAGGCGGCATGGGTGAGAAAGCCATATTTCTTGCCAGGCTTGTAATCGGGGCGAACCAACATCTCCCACCGCACACCGTCGAGCAACCGTGTGATGGCGGTGCGCCGGGCCTCATCCGCAAGATCGGCGATGCGAAATCGGCCTTCCGGGATGGCGGGGGTGGGAGGTTCAGTCATGGGAAGACTCCGGGACGGATGGGTGATGCGGGTTGCACGCATGAGCTGGGCGGACGGTGTGCGACGGCTATAGTAACCGCGCAACACGCCTTTGGGTCCCCGCGTTCTCGATGTTCCTGATCCTCGCCTTGGTCGATGCGTCGGCGTAACGCCCGTTTGAGGTCCGCACGGCTCGGCCCGGTGCGATGGGGGCCACCACCCAGGCGACGCAGTGACTTGGCGACCGGATTGCGGCGCCGGGGCGGATTGAGTGGAATGGTCATGGCGGAGCTCCTGGTCGATCGTGGTGCGAATGTGTTGGCCGTGCGGTGACGGCGGTTGTTCAACGGAAGGTGCAGAGGTCAGTTATTACCAGCGTGCTCAATGCGCACTCAGCACATAACGTCCCAAGCCAATCGTGGTGGAAGAGCCCAGATGCAGCCACTGGCCGAGCCACAGCCAAGGCCAGATGCGCTCCAGCACCGGGCCGCGCAGAAGCAGGGACCCAGTCAACCCGCCGAGTTTGATCGCCTCATGCTGGCGGCTGGAATAGTGATGGGTGTCCTGCCAGGCGAGTGCCGCACGGTGAATCAAGGTGTCTGCATTCTCGAGCCAGATTCCCGGTTCCGGGGTGAGGGGCAGCCCCGGCAGTGCGCCGGAACAGGCCTCGACACGGCGCGCCAGGGCGATCAACAGGTCCTTGGCAGTGAAGGCGTCTGGTTGCACCAGGGCACCGCGGTACTTGAGCTTCAGCGGCGTAATGATCTCCAGGCGTACGCGGTGTGGTGCGGGCGGAATTTGCAGGGGTTCGAGCGGGGCCGTGATCATGCCAACATGGCCCGGTTGTAGAATGGACGCCCAAGCCTCGCCGGTCGGCCCGACTTGTTGCTGAAGGTCGATCAGGGTCAGACGGACGGGCTCGCGCACCCCCAAGCCTTGTTCGCCCAATCCTTGCAGCGCCTCGCCTAAGAGCGGCAGCCAGCTATTGAGCCATCCGAACAAGACAAAATCCAGGCCCAGCAGACTGCCGGGGAGGAAGTAGCCGCTGAAAACCTGCGGCTCGAACACATAGGGGCGAAAGGGCTCAGCGCCGTCCGCGGATTCAAACAGCGGCGGATAGGGGCAGTCCCGGAGTTCCGGACAGGCCTGACAGGCCGTGCCGGGGTGCGTGCAGGCGGCCGCCTTGAGGGCGTGACCGAAGGCGCCGCGCCAGGCCGACCCCGGATAATCGGGCAGGCGCAACGCCGCGCCCGTTTCAAACCAGGCGCGATAGCGGACGAGTTCCAGCGGGACGGCGGTGTGCATATCGGTTCCTGGGTTGGGCGGGCGCAGCGCGGACGGCGGCGCCTCAGCCACAATGAAAGCAATCCTTGGGGCGTTGCGCAACGCTTACGCTTTCGGGATAGATGCAGGGCAGGCTGTTGTTCTCGTAAACCAACACGGGGACATGGGCTTGGCGTTGGGTGTACTGGTTTAGCAAGGCATCTACAGCCAGCGCCCCGAGCAGGGCGTTGAGCGTCTTCACCGCGGGTTCTTTGACATCGCGTCCGGTAACATAACCGCGGTGCGCCAGTTCGGCGCCCAGCCCGTTGATCGTTTCTGCCGCGATCTGCATGGGGGCGATGCGTCCCAGGCAGTTCAAACACAGCTTATCGCCGGTACGGGCAACAATCACCTCGCCGCTCATGTCCGTGATGTGCCCGTCGGCTACGCTGATGTTGGCACCGACCGAGAGCAGGGGAATGGCAAAACGCAGTGCGATGCGCTGGGTCTCGAAGCGACTGGCATGGCTGTCGGTGGCCAGCAGAATCCAATCGGCTTGGGCCAGGACGGGCAGGAGGCGCTCATCCGCGATTCCCCAGGGGTGGGCGTCGATCCGGGCGTCCGGGTTGATGCGCAACAGGTGCTCCTGGACGACCTCGACCTTGAGCCGGTTGGCCTGCGCATCGCTGGCATAGGCGCCGACGATCCGGTTGAGATTGGTGACCTCGACCCGGTCATGGTCGATCAAATGCAGATGGTGAAAGCCGCTGTGGATGAGGTTTTCGGCGATCACCGACCCTAACCCACCGACACCAACGACCACGATGCATTGATCGTGCATGATGCGGCGCAGGTTGTCGAGGCCAAGCGCGAGGACGCTACGGGCAAGGAAGCCGTGGTGGGGATCCATGGCGGACAGTGCCTGGTCAGGCAGTGGTGGTTCGTTGGCGCACGGCCAGTGTTCCAGCACGGTCTGGGTCTTGATGCGGGCCTGGTGCGCCGTGGAGCCCTCGCCGTTGCGTTTCCACAGGCGGGCGTCATAGTCTGTTTGCGACAGCACGATGCTGGCATAGTGAATATCATTCAGGGTGTCGGTCAGCCACTGATGGAAGGCAATTTCGTCGCGGTCGTCAACGCCGGAGAAGGCGAGGTTACCGGTGGAGAACGGATGCGTATGCACGTCGATCACGGTATCCACATCGCCGCGCTGTTGCATCTCCACCAGCCGTTCATAGACATATTCGCGTTTGAGGCGCAGATGGGCCAAACCCTGACTTTCGTAGTCTTCGGGCCGGGGCGCGGAGACCGCCACCACCTTGATGAGCGTCTGTCCTCCGACTTGGTGGTATTGACCGAACAGCAGGGCGAATGATTCGTGGCGCTGGTCATCGAGCAGCCGGCCGCGCAGCGCCGCGAATTCACCTTGTGCAAAGCGGATGCGGATCGCGGACATGGCTCAGTTCCCCAGTACTTCGTTGATCAGATGGAAATAGGTAAACAGGTTATCGCCGTCGCGCCAATTGCGCGCCGGTTGCCAGGCACCGTTGTGGATATAGGTGCAGTACCACTTCCAGCCTTGCGCGATGGGCTCGGCCCAGGCATCGTGCGCCACCCCTTGAAAAAAGTGGCCATCGGGCGAGACCGGGATGTCCGCCATCATGTAGAAGCCGATTGGCGGTAGGGCCGGGTACTCGTTGGGAAAGGCAACCATCAGCGGGGTGCGGCGGGCGACGCTATGCCAGCGCGGGGGCAAGTGATAGTCCGGTACTACCATCCAGTGTGCGCCGTCCTCATCGAATTCGAGCCCTTGGGTGAAGAGATGCTCGGCGATGGCGATCACCTGCTCGGTGATAATCTGCTTAGACTGGGCCGTACGCGGCCCGCCGAAACCATACCCTTTGGAGCGATCCGGCATGGAGGTGACCTTGGCTCCACGGCCCCGTTTGTCGACCAGCTCATACTGGCTGTAGTGGCGGTTCGCGTCGATTTGCTGGACTTTGCCGCCGCACTCGATGATCGGCCGACGGCCGGTGCTGGCTTTCGCATGGCGTTCCAGTTCGCTGCCATGGGCGCCGTGGGGAATACTGGCGGGGTCAATGCGTCGGCCGTTGATGATGGCCATGGTGTCAGCTCCGATGGTCGGGTTGCAGTGTGGATCCAGTGCGGCGGCGGCCCGTTCGTTGTTCGAGCGGATGGGCGTGAGCCTGGGCGACGATGATGCGTTCGATCGTGTTGGCCCTATGGGCCGTCATCCTCCTCCAGCGGTAAGGGATCGGGGTCATTGCCTGTCCGATTCTGGGTAGCCGGGGTTGTGATAATCTCTTGTTCATCGGCATCCGGATCGTGGCAGTGACTAGCAAGGCGCTGGGCAAGCAAGTGATTGTCACGTTCCTGCATGTACTTCTGCAGATCGATAAAACCGGAGCCCTTCAAGATCATCTCGCGGGCCGCGTTGACATTGGGAATAGCGGCGACCTCGACACGGATGCCTCGTCGCCGCAATTCGATGATCACCGGGATGAAATCCTTGTCCCCGGAGATCAAAACAATGATGTCGGGTTCGACCATCTCCGCCGTGCGCATCAGTTCCAATGTCAACTCCACGTCGAAGTCGCAGCGATAGGTATCGCCCGCCACGGCGCCAAGCTTGCTGTGCACCAGGTAGCCTTGGTGCCACAGGTCTTCGATGGCCTGGTCGCGGGCGTGGGGATTGCGCGGATCAATCGGCACAAAGGCATGTGCTTCGACCATAAACCGTCCTTCGCTGAGGTAGCGCAACAGGTCCCGATCGTCCGGTTCCCAGCCTTGTTGTTGGAAGGCGGCGCTGAGATTGGCGTAGTCGTTGAAGACAACAAGCTTTTCCATGAGGGTGTTCCTGTAACGAAATCCCGAAGGATATTCAGCTGTTAAGTAAGTGCGTGAGGATCGCCCCGCTCACCGAGGCGCCAACGACGGCAAACCAGGGATGACCGGTCAAGACGAGCAGTGAGACAACGACGGTCATGACCATGCCAATGCCGATGATCCAGCCAACGGTTGCTTGTGGTTGAGCGGCGTCCTCGCGGCCTTGGGCACGGGGTGGCATGTCACGAGCAGACGGAGCCCGCTGACGGTATTTGCTGGCGTGGGGGATGCTGGCCATCACGAAGCTCCTGGGGTCGCGATCATGGTTGGTCGAGTGCCTGAGTTCTGTCAGGTGATGGAACATTTGACGTTGAAGGATTGGCCATCCGTGGCCACCGCCATCCCTGGCGGCGGTCTTCCCTGGCACCTGGTCCGTGTTGGTTCCTCTCACACTTTCGTAACGCGGGTGGTCGGGCGATTTTCAAGGCGTCTGAGCAATTCACAAACGCCTGCCGGGTGATGGGCGTACTGGCTATTTTTCTAACCGGCGCTGAAGAGCGAACGACGCCCACTCAGGACACCAGTAGAATAGAACAGGTCATCTACCCGCGGTGTGCCTGGGTGGCACCCCCGGTGACCAAATGTGGAGGGATGAACATGCGCGGCGATGCCAGGCCCAATCAAGAACCCCTACGATTTTTTCGGCTGCTCCTCGTCGAGGACGACATCGGTCGTGTGCAGGACTTTCGCGTCTGGCTGCCGCCTTGGGCGAAGCTGGTGTGGGCTCAGTCGGCGGGAGCGGCCATCGGGCTGATTCGCCGGGACCCCGGCCAGGTCTATGGCGGTGTACTGCTGGACCACGATCTCGGGGAACGCGCCAAGACCATGGATGATGAGTCACTCTCAGGTACCGATGTTGCGCTCTCCCTGGTTCAGCACTTCTCGATCGATATCCCGATCCTTGTCCACTCGACCAATCAGGTCCAGGTGCCGCGGGTCATCCGCCAGTTGGAGGATAAGGGTTTCTGGGTGACCCGAATCCCTTTCTACAACTTGACCGAGCGGGCATTTCTGAGCTGGCTGGATGAGGCGCACGAGATTTGGGAGGATCTATAGCAATATCATTAAGCTATCAGCGGCCGGGTCCAAGGGACGGAAAAATGCCAAGGGTTGAAAATGATCCGATCGGTGGCGTTGTAGCTGAAAGGGGCGTTACCGGGCTATGCCGGACGCTCGCGGTTCCGATGCTGCAACGAGGTGAGATGATGGTCCCGAAGTCGAAACGCGGTCTCTTTGTCATGCTGCTTGGGGTCATGCTATCCGGCGCTAACGTCATGACAGCGCCGCCAGCCGAAGCAGGTGGTTTCGGCAAGGCCCTCATGAGCCGCATGCTGAAGGGTGGCGCCGGTGCCCAGGCGACCCGGTCTGCCAAGCCGCTGACGCGCGAGGTGCTCGGACGGGATGCCGCTCGCGACGCGGCCACCACGGCCAAGGCACTGACGGCGCCGCGTACCGTGCATCGCTACACCAGCATCGCGCAAGCCAGGCGTGAAGTCAGACATGGCCTGGATCCCAACACTCACATGACGCCCAATGCGCAGCACGGACGCCCATTGACCCCAGACCATGCGCAAAAGCGTTACGGGCTACCCGCTTCGCCTGAGGCTCGCGAGACCATCGTGCTGCCCGAGGGTTATCCGGTCCGCCACAACAAGGCGCTCGGCGGGGAGCCAGGACGCGGTGAGTTGACCTCGTCACGCCGAGTGCCCCCCGAGGCCATTCGCGGATATGTAACGCTGCCGCGTTGACCCCAATCGCCCTGCCGTCGATCCAGGCCCAGTGCTGGTCGGGCGGCCTTGGCCGATCAGGTGGATGCAGCATCGTTCCATGAGAGCGAGTACCCCGTTCCAACTTAAGCTGCGGCGTCATTCCGGCAGGATGTCGGAATCCAGTGCCATGGATGGTAGCTCGCAGGCACTACGGATTCGCAGGAATAGCTGGAACGAGGTACGAGGTCCGCGCCGGCGCTCGGCGCCACAACCTGTCGAATCACACCAGGAGATACGATTGATGAGCGGTCTAGCCTTTGCCAGCCTGTTGATCCCGGAAGCCGCCTATACGCTGATTATTGTTGTCGCGGGCCTGTTGATTATGGTCGGCCTCAAGCGGACAGGTTTCTCTCTGATCGGCTTCGTCCTGCTGGCGTCCCTGCTCCCACCGTTCCTCGACCCCCTGTTGGCGGAGCTGCCGGACTGGGTCATCTGGGTCATCATCGCCTTTGTTGCCTTATCCCTGTTAAAGCTGCTGCTCGGTCGCGGTATCTGGAACAACATGTGGGGCACGCTGTTGGGCAACCTGCTCACCGCGCTGGTGCTCGGCCTACTCCGCATCCCGTTCCGCTTGGTGCGCGCCCTGTTTCGGTTTGGTTCGCCGGCTTCGCGTCGCCGGATGTGATCGGTGGGCCAATACCCATGCGATTCGGCAAGTCAGCGCCGCTCGCCGGCGAGGAAGCGGCGCTCCTCCTGCAGTCCCTCGCTCTAGATCAGGCCAATGACTCCACCGATTCAGTTATGGCCGTTAGGTCGTACCGGCAGTCCGATTCACTGTGGTGTGGCTGCCTGCCTCGCCGGAATGACCACACGCCCGCCCCACCGATAACGACTCCGACGACTCGATCAGCAGTTCCCGCCGGCACCGCCGCTCCGCTACCGGACAAGCGCCGGCCCGCCAGGTTTCATGCACGGACTGCGGGCGCAACCCCCGCGGATACCAGTTCCCATCCTCAACGAAGGGTGCCCGGAGATTCAACGGCACGCGGACCGGCCCGCATCGCACGGCGTAGCCTGCGACTTGCATCCGTTCGGCGAAGGGTTGCCGCTCATCCCCTGAGCCCACGTAGCAGCCGACGACCTGATGGTAACTGTGTAAGGCTTCGGTTGGATCGGGCGCCAGCCGGATTTCCGGCCACCGTGCCAGGGCCCCCCGCAGTCGGGATACCGCCGCCCGGCGCGCGGCGACCCGTCCGGGGACTGCCGCCAACTCGCCGAGCGCGATCGCCGCCTGAATCGACGACAGGCGATAGCTTAGGCCAAGTTCGGTAACCGAGACGCGCAATGCCGGGTCCTCGATCTCCCGCAGCCCGCGCAAGGGGTGCTGACAAACGATCAGCAGGCGTTCGTACAGATCGGCGGACTGGCAGACGACCAGTCCACCCTCTCCTGCGGTGGCTGCCTTGCCTGCGCCCAGGCTGAAGCAGGCGAGGTCGCCGAAGCTGCCCAGCGGCCGGCCGGCGATGCTGGCGCCGAGGGCCTGGGCCGCGTCGGCGATCAGGGTCAGGCCGTGGTCGGCGGCGAGTTGCTCGAGTTCCGGCATTGGGGCCGGGCAGCCAAAGAGGTGGGTGACGAGGATGGCCCGGGTGCGCGGTCCGATCAGGGTTGCGGTGCTCCTGGGGTCCAGGTTGCCGCTATCCGGGAGCACGTCGGCGAAGACTGGGGTGGCCCCGGTCGCAAGGACGGCCGCGACCGTCTGGCCCCAACCGTAGGCCGCGACGATGACCTGGTCGCCCGGCCCCAGGTCGGCCGCCAGCAGCGCGGCGTGCAGGGCGGCAGTACCGGAACTGACTGCGAGAGCGAAGGGCACGCCCTGGTCCGCCGCGAAGGCCCGCTCCAGCGCGCCGACGGCATGGCCGCCGGCCAGGGCCGAGAGCGCCCGGCGGTCGCCCCGGGCCGCCGCGAGGACCTCCTGCGCGGCCCGGATCGCCGCGAGTCCCAGACCGGGGCCGTCCTCGCCCGTTGAGTTGGCATCGCTCCCGCCCGGTGCTATCACGGTGACCATGGCCGCTCCGCCTGCCCCTGGCGATACCGCCGCAGAGCCTGAATCCGCTGCTCCAGACCGGCGGGGTCGAGCCGTCCGGTGGCGGGGTCCACCAGCCCGTCCACATAGTCGGGCCAGGTACGCTCTGGGGTACCGGCGCCGAGCGGGCCGTTCCAAGGCAGGAGTGAGTGAAAGCTCGCCATTTGGAGCGCAATCAGGGCCATGAGCGCGTGCTCGGTGGGGTCGTAGGACGGCTTGTAGTCTTGCGCGGCCTGGATCAGGTCGCCCTGCGCGATGGGCGTGCCCGCCCGGCCGTTACGCCGATCGGCGATGGCCCCGGCCCAGACCAGGATTTCCTGCATGGCACGAGCGCTCAGACCCTCCATGACCGGCAGCCCCGCGAGCGCCGCGCAGTCTGCGTCCGGGACGAGCCCCCGGTTGATCTGCTCCGCCAGCATCGGTAACAGTTCCGCCCGCTCGGAAGCGGTGGGGTGCAGAAAGGGGATCTTGACCGAGAAGCGGTCGCGCAGCGCCATGTCGAGCAGGTCCGGACGGTTGGTGGTGGCCACCCAGAGGACCCGGCCGCGGACCCGTGAGTCGCCGAAGAATTCCAAGATGCGTCCGAAGATCCGCTGACTGACCCCGGAGTCCCCGCCGCCGCCGGCCCCACGGTCGCCCCCCACCTGCTGGTCGACCTCGTCGGTCCAGAAGATGCAGGGGGCCAGGCTTTCGACCACTTGCAACACCCGCTCCATGTTGCGCTCGCTGGCACCGACCCATTGCTCGCGCACACTGCGCAAGGCCAGACAGGGACTCTCCAGTTCCTTGGCGAGGGCCTTGACCAGGAAACTCTTACCGCTGCCGGGTACGCCGGCTAGCAGAATGCCCTGGGGCAGGCTGGCGTGGCCGTCGCGCCAGAGCGCCTTGACGGACGCGAAATACTGTTTGGGGGCGACACAGCCGCCGACCGCCTCGAAGCCGCGGGTCGGCTCGATCACCTCCACCAAGCCGTGAGCGAGCTGCTCGATCGCCTCGCGTTTACGGTTGCGTACCGCCTCGCGGGTGACCGGTTGGCCGCGCGCGGCGGCACGCTCGAACAGCGTCTCGATGTCGGTCAGCCGCAGACCGTTAGTCACCTGGCCGAACTGCTCCGGGGTCAGGTCCGGGGCAAGGCGACCGCGGGCTGGGTCTTGTCCGGCCCGGTCTTGAAGGAACCGCGCAAAGCCCGCGCGTTCCTCGGGAGTCGGTAACCCGACGGGGATCGAGCGGAAGCCGCTTTCGTGCGCCAGCAGGGGGTGCAGGGCACCGTCGCGCACCAGCAGGACAACAAAGTTGCCCGAGCGGCGCACGTCGTCGTCCAGACTCCAGTCGTGCAGGGTTTCCACCAGGGCGGCCTGCTCGCCCCCCGGCGCCTGCCCGGTGCCCGTGGCGGGCACCAGGTGGTCCGCATAGTCGATGAGGAGCATCGCGCGGGCCTCCCGGGTCTTGAGGATGCTATCGAGCTGGCGCAGGACCAGCAGAGGGTTCTCGGACCCTGCAAGCGAGGCCGGGAAGGGCGAGGTCTGGCGTCGGTCATCTGGGGGCACCAGTTCGGAGAAGCCGGCGGCGAGACTGAAATAACCGACCCGATAGCCGTCCCGCGCGAAGCGGCGGGCCAGGAAATAGCGCAGGCTCAGGACTCGCGCCGGTTGGTCGTCGCGCTCGAAGACGCGATCACCGGTGTTGAAGGACAGAATGGCCCCGGGCATCCTGGCGGCTCTGGTCTCTTGCAGGGTGTCGATCCAACTCATGGTGTGCCTCCGGTCTCAGGTGCGCAGGCGAGGTGCCGTGGGTTGCGCCGCAGTTTGAACTGGTCGCGGTCGAGGGCCGAGCTCGGCCTCGACCGCGCGGGTCAGTGCCGCACCGGCCAGCGCCTGATGGCGTTGCCGGGCCTCCATGGTCAGCCGCACGCCGCGCTTGCGCAACGCCGCGTCCAACCGCGCTCGTTCGGCCTGGCAGGCGTCGCCGCGGAAACCCGAGAGGTCCAGTTCCACGCGGCCGGCGCGGGGGTTGATACGGGCGGCCACGGCGGTCCCGTCGGGCCGGTGCGCCAGTAACACCGGTACCGCGCCCTGGGGGCGGCGGGCGGGTTGGATGTTGTAACCCAAGGCGACCAAGGCCGCGCCGAGTTGGGCGTGCAGGACGCTGCCCTCGGCCTGGAACAACCGCTCCTCGGCCTGCCGCAGGCCACGATCGAAGCCGGCGAGTGAGAGTCCCGCGACCGAGGTCAGGGGTGTGCCGGTCGCCGCGACCGCGGCGCACAGTAACGGAACCTGACCCAAAGCCTTCAGCCGGGCGTCAAGGGGGGCACAGCCCTGCGCCTCCAGTGCCGCAGCCTGTTGGCGGAAATGCTCACCGATGGCCAGGGTGCTCATGATGGCCAGTCCGCCCACCGCAGCCACGGCACCCAGAGCACCGATGGCGATGTCGATCCCGGCCGCAGCGGCCACCGCGGGCACCGCGGTCTCGGCCGAATAGCTGTAGCGGTCGCTGGTATACTCGGACATGGGTTCGCTCCTTATGCGGTGGGATTGGTCAGGGGTGCCGGGTTACCGTAGGGGTCCCAGTTGCTGGACGGCGCGGCAGTGCTCGTGGCGCTTGCCGGGTGGTCTGGCGTGTTTGGCCCGGCTGGCGGCTGGATCGGGTAATCCAGGTCGGGCGTCGCCGGTCCAGGGTTAGCTGAGTCCTTCGCGGCTTCGGCCGCAGCGGCTGCGTCGGTCCAAGGTGCCGGGGCACCGACCGGTAGGTGGCTCTCGCACCAGTCCGCCCCGAGCGGCCGGCCGATGGGGCTCGCCACCAGGCGCGCCAGGTGCAGGCCGAAGTGCACCGCCGACACGCCGATGCCGGCCACCCATTCGGCCAGGGCATGCAACAGCCCGAGCGGTAATGCCAGCGCCGCCAGTCCCGCCAGGGGCAGGACCAGCAGGAACAGCCAGGCGAGGATGGGAAACTGAACCAACCCGTTGAACGAGACCAAGGTACCGAGAATCATGAGACAGGCATGTCCGATGAAGACGATAAACGAGATCTCTCCGAACAGCAGCCGCTCGGGTGCTGCCGCGGCGGTGGCGGTGGTGTCGAGCAGGGCCGCAAGCGAGGTCCCGTCCGCAACGGCCAAGGCCGGCTGATCGAGCGTCTCTGCGCCGCGGTCAATGCCCATGGCGACATTCAAGGCGCAAGCCAGTACTACCATCAGGGTGGCGGCCAACCAGGCCAGGTACCGATGGGCCCGGGTAGTTGGTTGGGGCATCAGGTGTGTGACCCCGAGTAGGTCCATCAGATTGGCACCGGCCAGGATGTAGGCGGCCCAGATCCCCATTGAGACGATGAGATTCAGATCCAGCCAGCCGGTGATCGCCGTTGTCCAGGCTGCTGCCTCGCCGGTGAAGCCTCGTCCCTCGAAAAAGAGGTTGGCGAGGTGGATATCGTTGACTGAGAAGATCAAGGTCAGGAGGGCGAAGAGCACGACGCCAAAGGCGCGCTGGAGCAACCGGCCAGTGGTCGTCAGCCCCTCATCGTGGCGCAGGGTTGCGACATGGTCGAGCACCCTGGTACGGGCGGCGCGCAGGGCACTCTGGGCCGTGGTCAGCAGATTCAGCGGACGCACGAACAACTGGCGAAAGACCTCCAGAAAGCTCGCGTGCCAGAGGCCAATCACCACCAAGCCGGTCACGACCAGCAATGTCGGCAGCAGCGCGGGCAGCAGTTCGTTCATGCGAGCCTCCGGGCGATGGTGAAGGGAGTGAGTGTTACAACCCTCTTAGCGCGTCGATTTTGAAAAGTGGCGACGCCCCTGGCGTCGCAACCCCAGGACCGCTCAGCCGGGCTCCGGGACGGCCATGGCCGGCCGGAACTCCACGGCGCGCGCCCCGCACTGGGTGAAGAACTGAGTCCATTGCTCGCGCAGCTTCTGGCCCTTGTCAGGGTCGGCACGCAAGCTGACCGAGTAGACCAGCACTGCGACCCCCGCGAGATTGGGCTTGACGGCGAAGCGGCGGTTGTCCTCCAGGTCCGAGACCATAACCAACTGTCGCGGCCGGGCGGCGTCACTCTGGGCGAAGTATTCCGCGGCGGCCGTTAGAAACCCGATCAGGTCGGTCGACTTGGTCCCTTTGCGCAGGTCCAGCGCGGGGCTCGCTGGCAAGGCCTCCGGGGTGAAGCGACGCAATTGCGCGCGGCCCTGGCCGGCGGCACTGATCAACGCCTGCCGGGTCCGCGCTGCCTCCAGCTTGCCACGGTGGTCCAGTTGGCTCTTGGCGGCGCTCAGCGCGGGCAGGTGGACCTGGGCGAAGGCCTGATCGGCGGCATAGGAACGATCCGAGATCCAGCGGTAGAGGATCTGGTCGCCGGGACGCAGGTCGTGCAGCAGGGTTTGCTCGGCCAGCGCCATGCCGATCCGGGTCATCCGGTCCCAGGTGTCGGTCCGGTCGACGCCGAAGACGACGGCGCGTCCGGCAGGCGTGGCCGCTGCCACAGCAGTCCCGGCCCGAACCAGGGTGCTCGGTAGCAGGGAGGCGGCAGCCAGGGCGGCGGCAAGGATCAGTGCGTGCATGTGCGGTCTCCTCGGGATGTTTGAGTCGGCCGGGATTGCCTGACAGTGTTAGGGGCCATCCGTGGCAGGCAGTCCCGATGCCTTTATGTTCTTAACCCTGCTCATTTCGGAATTTTGAAGAGCGGATCATCCGTGCGGACATCCCGATGTGGCAGGGCCGACGGGCATGTCACTGCGTAAAGGCTGGCCCAGGGACTGGGACAATCCACCCTGATTGCGTTGTCTTACATCGAACGTACGAGAACCACGTCGGCGTTGGGTATACTAACGGCTGGCCGGTGGGCTGGATGGCCGATCAAGTTGCCAGCGCGAGCGATCTGGGGGGTGCCGCGTTGCTTGTGCTAACGTCGATCGTATTGGCGATGTTTTAGGTCCGACCCGGGCGGAGTTCGATTTGCGATGGAGGCCACCATGCACCTTTTTCAGCTTCGACCACAGAAGCCGACGTGGAGATCGCCCGGCGGCGCAGCGCCGGGCAGGTGTTACTGGGCACCGCAGTCATCACTCTTTTTTGGTGATGACCGGCACGAGTCGGTGGCATGGCGCCGCGTGATCTCATGGGCGGTGCGGGGGAACCTGGTCCATGTGTTTCCGACGACGACAAAGAAATGTAACGACTTCCTGTTGGTCGACCGTAGCGGCTGCACGCTCCCCCCCCATACCGCCCAGAGGAACGAGCGCGACAGTTACGTGTGTCCCCGTGTCGAGGTGCTGCCCATGTCTGAACTGATCGAGGTCGGCGTGCTGCACGAATCCGCCTGGCAGGCGATCGTCCAGTGGAAACGTCAGCGGGAGGAACGCCGGTGACTCGTAATTCAGGAGATGACGGAGACCTCGACGCCCGGCTGCGGGACCTCTGGCGCCGGCGCGCTTACCTCTCGGAACCGGAATGGGCCGAGCTCTTCGGGATCGTGGTCAAGGTCCTGCGGGGCAGGCACCGCAATTTGCTCGCCCAACTCCCTAACGCGCCCGACGACTACCTCTTAGACTTCTTCGACGACAAAGTCTTCTCCTTGAGCAATCCCAGCGGCGAGATCGACCATCGTGGCGCCCTCACATGGTTCTATCGAAAGTACTTGCTGAGCTGCCTGAAAGATCCCGACGTGAGGGATCGGGTCCATCCGCGGGAGGGCGAGGCAGATGAGGACGAGGGTCCGACCCCGCTGGAAAAGGCGCTGGACGGCAAAGCGCTTGAGAACGCGAAGAGTGACGAGCCTGTCGACGTCCGTCACCTCGTGGACTGGGTTTCCCACGAGGTGGTCGGGCTCATCCCAGGATCGGGTGCCGCAATAAATACGTCCGCGGTCCAGGACCTGATCAGCCAGTTTCTGGGCGTGGACCTGGCGCTTGTGGCAGGTTCCGCAATCGACTTCCTGCATGCGCGGAACGACTGGGTCAATCTCGCGGACGATGCTTGGTGGATCCAGTTGTACTTGAGGTGCCACTATTGCCCTGATGCGCCTGGAGGAATGGCCTTGGACACCCTCCGGCGAGCTTGGAGTATTCCGTCCCACCATTACAAGGCCGTCAAGCTCGGGATCACCGTCCCCAAGCAGCAGGATGCGGCCTTCGCCGCCTTTCGCGACAGTCTCCGGGGCCAGTGGCTGACCCGGCTGGGGGTCCCGGTCGACCTCGAACACCGTCTTGAGATGTCGCTCGCGTTGAAAGTCCTGTGCTTGGTCGCGTTGAGTATGCGGGTACCCTGCGAGAAACCGCGTCGATCCGGCGCAGGCCTAGCGCGGCCCTGAACATAAAATATTGAGACAACCCGATTCCCATCGCTGGCGTGCGCCTCAGGTACCCAATCTCCCGCGGCACGCGCACGAGGCGAGGAGCATTCATCATGCGCAAGCTTTCCCCCCCGCTGAGCGTTATCGAGTCGAACCTCTTCGACCCGTCCTTCGAACTGATCCGTCGCTGGGTAGAGGGCGATCCGTCGCTCTCACCCGCAGACCTGTCCGCACTCGCCGCAGACGCGACGGCGCGCGCCATGCGCGCGGACTGGGAGTCGGTGCCGGCGGTCGATGACGAGCCGGAACCTCCCAGCGGTGAGCACACCTCCCTGGAGTTGCCGCCCCACCTCGCTGACAAGGTGCGGCAGCGCGTGGCGACCATCGCCCGCAAGCGCTCCCCGGAACCCCGTTCCGGACTCATCCTGCGGGTCGACCAGGCCACGGGTCCTAAGGGACCGCTCGGCAGGGACATGGCGCACCCCTTTGCCGTGCTGTTGTCAGAGCCAAGCGAACACCCCGAGGTCTGGTTCGGCTGGCTGATGTCCTGGGAGACGGACTATGCAGGCCCTTGGGACCTGTTGCTGGAGCGGTGCGATGAGCCATACGACCCACTGGCAGCCATGGTGCAAACCTGGAACCCCGTTCATCTATCCCTGACGTCGGCGAGCGCGCTCCTGGGGGAGCTCAGCCCCGCGCGCCTGGCGGCGGTCCGTGACTTGGCCAACGAACACACCGATCCGGACCCGCGGGAGGCCGATCCCGGCACCCTGGTGCAACGCACGACTCCGGACGGCCACCTGGTGCTCACCGGCAGCCCGCTCGGCGGCGCGGACGATCCGCGTTGGCACTACCAGACCCTGTACTACGAGGCCGCGGGATTCGTCCGCGCCATGGCTCGAGAGACACTCAAGGCCCTGGCCCCGCAGACGGTCCGGGCCGACGCGCTGGCCGATCAGCCCGCCTTCTGGGACCTGATGCTCGCCGGCCTCCGGGCCGCCGCGCGCTCCGCCGGTTTCGCGCTGGAACCCGCGCTGGTCCTCGCACTCGGGCCGGACGCCCCCCCGGCGGTGGCGGAGCAACCCCAGCGTCTGGGCGATCTGGTCGAGCTCAGGCTGATCGCGTCGCCGAACGGGGACGCGCTACAACTGAATCTGACCTTGCTCCGGGATTCACCCCTGCGGGTTGAACTGGCCCGGGACGGGCGGGTCCGGCAGGAGAAACTGCTCACGCGGGCGGACCCGGAGGCGAACCTCTTCCTCAGTCCGAACCAGGGGCTTAGTCTGTTCGTCCGTGATGACCAGGATCGGGAGCTGTTTTCCTGTCAGGTGCCAGATGTCTGAGCAAGGCCCCGCGGCCCGCGGACGGGATGCCTGGATCTGGCCGGAAGAGCAAGGGATACGCTGGTGGACACCCGCCGGCACGGCCCAGTTCGACCTTGCCTCGCCCGGCCCGCTAGATGGCCCCGCCGCCCTTCGCGTGCTGCGTGACCGGTGCAACCGGACCAATCTCAGATCGGGTCTCTTTAGGCCGTTGGGGGAACTGATCGCGGCCGAATTGGCCCAGGGGCGCCCGCTGCGGCTGCACCTGAGTCGCGTCCTCGGTCTTGCCTGGCAAGCGTATCCCTATGAATGGCTAACGCTGGACGACGCCCCCCTGTTTGGGGCCTTGCTGGTAGAGCGGGACACGCCGGACGAGACCCAACCGCTGAGTCCGGTCGATCCGGGGCGCCCGATCGCCGTGCTGAACCTGCTGGCCCGCGACGAGCCGGTCCAGCCGGCGGACGCGGTGCCGGACGGGATCGCGCAGATTGTCGACGGGCCAGCCGCGGTGAAGCACTTCCTGAACCAGGTCGACGGGGCCGGGCTGGGGGCGCTCGTGGTCGTTTCCCACGGCACCGAAGCCGATGGGGGTGATCCCTTGCGTCTTCCGGACGGTTCGCCCTGGGCGCTCCCCACAGAGCGGGGTCTGCCCCCCCTGGTGATCCTGCTGTCCTGCGGGACGGATGCGGGCAACCTGGCGATCGACGCGCGCCGCTTGCTCGATGCCGGCGTCGTCACGGTCCTGGTGCCAATCGGCCGGCCCTGCCCGGAGGGGGCGGGCCGCTTCCTCGCCGCCTTCCTGCCGCGCTGGCGCGTCGGCGAGCGGGTGGACGAGGCCCTCCTCGCCGCTCAGCAGGCGCCGGACGCGGTGCGCGGCGCCTGTCTTTTGCAGCTCATAGGCCGGGGCGATCTGCGCATGAGCGCCTCCGCCCTCCCCACTGAGCGCAGCGACCCGGACCTGGCGACCGCGGCGACCGCCGGGGATCGCGACGCGCTCGGCACCCTGATCAATCGCCTGACGCTCCGCTGCTTTCAGACCGGCCAGGACCTGGAGCAGGCCGAGGCCATGCTGCGCGACCTCTTACAGATACGCTGGTATGACGCGGTTGGCGAGCAGCGGCTGCTTGAGCTATTCCAAACGCTTGGCGACCAGCTCTGGCTGCTCTCCCAGACCTGGGTGCGCCCCCTGGAGGCGTTCTTTGTCGAGGCCCATGACCATCGGCGACTGCACGAGGTGGAGCAGGCCCGCCGCGCGCTGGAACGGACCGGCGTGGCGATGCCGGCACCGGTTTTTCACTACTGGTCAAAGATCGCCTACCGGCAGGGCCGCTATGCCCTGTCGCTCCAGGACGTTGCGCGCGGACTCGCGCTGGTGCGTCCGGATACCCTGTGTACCCGGGCGGCCGGGCTGGTCGGGCACCTGGTGGGCCTGCTTGTTGATGTCAACCTGCCGGCCCCGGCGGCAGTCCTGCATCAAGGGCTGGATGATTGTTTCGCACAGCAAGCGGATGACAAGTCCGATTGGGAGCGGTTTAAGCTGAAGGACCGCGCTGCCCGCATCGCCCTGCGGCTGGGCCAGCCGGAGCGCGCTCTGGCCCTGTATCGACTCAAGCGCCAGGAGAGCGGGCGATTCGGGTTGGACGGGACCCGTGAACTGGCCTGGTTGCTCTATCTCGGCGCCTGGGTCGATCCGCGCGGGGCTATCGATCTCGCGGCAGAGGCCCGCGTCCTCCTGAGCGAAGAAGCCGCAACGCGCCAGGGCATGGGACCTGGCAACGCGGACCCGGCCTACCTGCTGCGTGCCTACGCCGCCTGGGCCTGGCGTGCCCGCGACGCCGAGGCCACGCGGCTTCTGCTCGGGTTTCACGACCTGCTGGAGCAGCGGTTGTTTGCCGGCGATGCCGGTCCACCCGGTTTTGTCTTCGCCTATCTGCACCTGTGCCGGCAGGCGGGGATGCGCTTGTCCAAGGCACCCCCGTCCTGGGACGCCATCGCCACGGCCCTGGAGGCCAAGCACTATTACCTGGAGCTGGCCGCCTTCACCGCACTGCTGGGTGACGCCGAGGGCGCCGCCGGGTGGCTGCGGCGTGTGCAGGCCCAGCGCACCCCGGCGCCTCCTTTGACCTTTCCGGACTGGCTCGGCGGCGGTGTGCTCGCGGATTGGGGATCCCTGGTGGCCGAACGCGCCGCGTATGAGCGAACGGTACTGACTACGGGCGCCGAGTTGACCCCAAAGCGGTTGGTGGACTCGGGGTTACTGCCGCTGTAGAAATGTCGGGGCAGGGGCTGCCTCGGGGAGCGAGGGGCGAAGCGCCCCATCGAACATCAGCCACCGCAGAGGGCATCCAGGGACATGTGCAAGCACGACACGGGGCCGGACACTTCCGAGCAGGGCGGCCATGACGACGTACCGGGGTCTGGCGGGAACCCGGTCATCCGCCTTTTTCCGGTTCCGCAGGGGATTGCGGCACATTTTTCCCTGATGCTCTCCAGCGTGGACGCGATGGACCACGCCGAAGATGCGGGGCCCAACCCCGGTAACTCCTACCGCCGCCACCTGCCCGCCTGGCCCCCCACGCTTGCCCCCGGCCAGGGACTTGATCTCCTTTACCGGATCGCCGATGGCAAGCTTCAGGTCCTGCTGCGCGGACGGGCCCACGACAGTGACCCGGAGGCGGCGATAGCGCAGGCGGCGCAACTCTGGCACAACCTCCAGTTCGTCCTGGAGGGTGCCCGGCTGCGTTACGCCTTCAGCCCCGTGATGGATGACGCACTCCTCGCCACCCAAGACCTTCGCTACCGACTGTGCCTTGAGCCAGTCGGTTACCGCATCAGCCCTAGCAGTATCAACGGTATCGGTTTCACCGCCCCGACCGCTGCTGGAGGCCCGGCCTTGCTGATCGACTGTCCCTCGTGGCGCGAGCCCCGTCCCTGCGACACCCTGATCCACGCCGTTGCGGTCTGTCGCGCCCGGACGGAAATCTGCATCGCCCTAGACCAGGTGCATCTGGCCCCGTCCAGTCTCGACGCCGTCAGCGCCGCTCTTGACTACTTGCGCGGTTCCGACGCTGTCACCCATGGGGACGAAGGCCGGCGACCGGTGCGGGAGCGCGCCATCCACAAGGCACTCGAACAACACCTGAGCCGATGGCAGCGCAATCCTTGCGGCTTGCGGCTCACGATCACCGTCAGTGCCAATCAGCCACCCCCCGCCACCCTGATGACCCTGCTTGGCGCCGAACTTTTGCAGAGTCGGGACCTGACCTGGCGCAGCCGAGGGACCCCAGAGCCCATATCAGCCGGGTCACGCCTGGCCGCCTTCCCCCCGGCTCCCTTCCTGGTCGAGCGCGACGGTGCCGTCGACCTGCGCGGCTATGTGCCGGCCGGCACACCCCTTTGGCCGCCGCTGCCCTCCCTGCGAGCCCTGCGCGATCTCGGCTTCCCCAGTCTATTTGCCGACTGTGTGGAGGCCCTGCCGGAGGCAGGGATCCTGCTCGGACACGTGGGCCACGGAGCGCGCACCCGACCCGTCCGATTCGCCGCGTCTGATCGCGGCCGTCACTGCTACCTCCTTGGGGCCACCGGCACCGGCAAGTCGACCCTGTTGTTCAATATGCTGATGCAGGACATCCACGCCGGCGCCGGCGTCTGCCTGCTCGATCCCCACTCCGATCTCACCGAGCAAGTGCTGGACGCCATCCCCGCCGACCGACTGCGCGACCTGATTCTCTTTGATCCTTCCGATGCCGAAGGGGCCGTCGGGCTCAACTTCCTGGAGACCGACCGAGTCCACCACTCCCGTCAGATGACCTTCATCACGAACGAGATGATCCGCATCTTCGGCCGCCTCTACGACCTGCGTCAAACCGGCGGCCCCATCTTCGAGCAATACATGCGCAACGCCCTGCTGCTCCTGATGGACAACCCGGGCGCTGGCGCCACCCTGGTCGAACTGCCCTTGCTGTTCGAGGACAAGGAGTTTCGCCGTCATCTGCTGAAGCGTTGTCAGGCTCCGCACGTCGTCTCCTTCTGGACCGGTCAGGCCGAGCGGGCCGGGGGCGAGAATGCTCTCAGCAACATGGGCCCCTACATCACCTCCAAGCTCAATCAGTTCACCCATAACGCCATCCTGCGGCCCATCATCGGCCAATCCCGCAGCACCATCGATTTTCGCGCCTGTATGGACCAGGGCAAGATCCTGCTCGTCAACCTCTCCAAGGGCCGGCTCGGGACCATGGATACCCAACTGCTCGGCATGCTCGTCATCGGCAAGCTGTTCGATGCCGCCCTGGGGCGCGTGGATGTCCCCCTGCAGGCCCGCCGCCCCTTCCACCTCTATGTCGACGAGGCCCAGAACTTTGTCACCGACACCGTGGCAGAACTCCTGAGCGAGGCCCGCAAATTCGGCCTGCATCTGACCCTCGCCAATCAGAATCTGGCGCAGATGGCCGGGCAAACCGAACTGGTCAGCAGCCTTCTTGGCAACGTCGGCACCCTTCTGCTGTTTCGCCTGGGCATCCTGGATGCCGAACGGTTGGCCAGCTTCATGCGCCCGGAGCTGGGCGCGCACCACCTTCAGGACCTGCCCAACTATCACGTCGGCGCCCGCCTGCTGGTAGACGGTCGCCCGAGCCGTGCCTTTGTTTTCCGCACCGAAGGGCTTTCGACCAGACCCCTGGACCCGAAGCAATACCAAGCCCGCCGGCACCAGATCCGGCAGCAGGGGACAGCCTACGTGCGGGACTTGGCAACCGTCGAACAAGAGATCCAATCGCGGCGTGTTCGGCTCACCGGGAAGCTCCCGGATGCCCAACTGGACATCGGTACCTGCTTCGATCCTCGACTCCTCTTCGGGGATACCGAAGAAACCAATTCGGACCTCGACTAAATCGCTTCACGGAAGAGACCAACCAGGTTGAAAGTGTCCTTTCGGTACGCCGGTATGAGTTCCGAGCGTTGGTCCGGTACGGAGCGTCTCTTCCAATAGGTTGTCGTAGGTCTGATCCCCCAGGCAACCGCGCAGCGCCGCGCGAACCGTGGCCAACGGATCGACCGGATCTGCTCGTTGCCAAGTGTTCCAGGCGCCGCGGGCCCCAATCAGCCGCCAACCGTCTTCCAGGTGCCGTCGGATGGCGGGCGACCGGCAGTACCGGAGAAGCTCCCCTAGGGCTTCGGCGCAGTCGGGGGAGGGCTCGGTGTTCTCTTCAGCGGTGTGCTGTACGAGAACCAGGTCGTAGCTGTGCGTCTCGGGGTAGCGCTTGAGGGCGATCTCCGCGGTGGAGCATGGCGTGCCAGTTGCGTACTCGAACACGCCGACAACGAAATCGGTTCCCTGGGGCCCCTTGCTCAGATACCGGGTGGCATAGCCTCGGCCGAGGCAGTTGCCGAGCGCCGTCCCGTGAGTCGTCAGCTCCCCGTAGGTCGTGAGTGGCCGGATGCGCCGCCTGCCGCTCGACGCGGCGAAGTCGCCAGGGATCAGGGGCCACATCTCCTCGCCGAATCCGACCCGCACGGCCCGCGCCCGAGTCTCACGCTGCCGCTGGTGCAAGTCTGTTAGGGCAAGCTGGTAGTCACGCGCTATGATGCCCAGACCCTGATCCGCCGAGCGCGCGAAGAACCGGTCCAGAACCTCGTCGCAGGCCACCGATAGGGGGCGAGTGATGGTGCCAGCCACTCCGCCGGCCTCGCGTAGAAGGGAGCGCGTCAGAGCGTCACGGAACCTGGCGATCTCGGCGAGCGCTGCCTGATCGGGAAGCCACCGCAAGCGGCTTTGCTCCGATCCTCGACGCGTGTGGTGGATGCACTCGCGCAGCCACTCCAGGGTGGGCGGCGATTGCCAGACCGGTTTGCGAAACAAGACCCGGCCGATGGCAACCGCCTGGTTGAACTGCCCCCAGGCATGGGGCGAATCCGCGGGCACATCCTCCGGGCGCAGGGCATTCAGCAGCACAGCGAGCTCCCGAGGCTTGGACTCCCAGAGGGTGCCGAGCAGGGCGGACGACCGCCCGACCAGGTGCCGGACCACGCCCGGTCTGACGCCCCAGCGTGCGGCGAGGCCCTTCACCAGCGGACCGGCTCGGTCGACGATCGTTCGCAGCTCCGCACCCAGGGTTCCAGGACCACCGGCGATGGCGGTGGGGACCAGACTGGGGAAGGTCGCCGCAAACTGCAGCCGAAATGCCCGGAAGGGATTGCGAACCAGATAGTTGTAGCGAGCTAAGTCGAGCACCATTCCGGCGGAGGCGGCTGCAAGCACCTCGGTATCCATGCCGGCAACGAAGTCGCGTAGCGCGGCGGTGAGCTCTCGCCGGAGTGTCTCCTCGACCGAGGGGGTCTGATTAAGGGCGCGGCATGGAGAGGGACCAGTGCCCCGCGCGCCTTGCCGGCGTGCAACCAGTGCCGCCGCGATTCCAGGGATGTCCCACTGTTTGGGATCCGGCGCCCCGAGACGGGGCGCATCGACCGTTACGCCCTCAAGCCCAGGGAGCTGGCGAATCCGGCGTTCGGCATCGCCTGGGGCCCCGGTCGATGCCTCAGAGAGCACGTGGGCCGCGGAAAGGACCCGGCCCCGGGTCCATGCCTTGCCGGGCATTGCGAGCATCCAGATGGTACCGTCCGTCAGACGCAAGAGGGCGCAGCCGCGCACGTACCCCAAGGGCCGCGGGACAAGGGCGGCTTCGGGACTCGGAAAGACCACCTGATCCTTGATGAGGCCACCCGGCGGAACGATGCGCTCGACCAGCCCGCATCCGCAACAGCGACCGGTGGCGGGCGTTTGCATAGCAGCTTGCTTGGTGTTCATCGGTGATCCTCCCCGGTGATGATGGTATCGCAAGTAGGCAAGAGGGCGGAGCTCGTGAAATAGCCGCGTCTTCATCAAGAGACGCTCGGTTTCGCATGAGAGGTGGTTGGGCCGCGGGTCAAGGGACCTGCTCGTGGACGGTCAGAGCGTGGCAGCGGTCAGACGGTGTGGCATGATGGGCTCTCCGCGTTGTGGACATTGGTTGGCCGAGGTGTTGCAGCAGGTACGGATGCCGGCTAGGCGCGGTTGAGGGGGCCGATCGTATCCGCCGCACCCGATCCCATCGAGGCCGCCCGGTTGAACCTTCAACGCCCCGGGCGGCGCGATTTTCAAACCGAGCTTCCACGCCAGTAGCGGGGAGGGGGCCGCTCACATGGACTGGATCACCGATCAGATCGCGATTGGGAACTACCTGGACGCTGCCGCTCCGCCCGCCGGTGTGGACGCGTTGTTGTGCCTGAAGGCGGACTGCTGCGACGAGGGTCGGGAAGACGTCGAGGTGCTTTGCATCCCCTTGGTCGATGGACCGGGAAACGACCCGCGCGACGTGCGGGAGGCCGTCAGGGTCATCGCCGACGTGGTCGCGGCGGGCGAGCGGATCCTGGTCCACTGTCATGCGGGGCGATCGCGCTCAGTAGCCGTCGTCGCCCGTTATCTGGTCGAGTTCCGCGGCATGTCCCGGCAGGCTGCCTTGGCGTTGATCGGCGAGAAGCGCGCGATCTACCTTTCGGACGGCATCGAGGAACTGCTGGTCGAGCCACCGTCCCACAGGACCTCGCGAGACTGCTCCTGAACCCTATGGATATTCTCGTGCGTTGTCACGATTGGGCATGACGGACGATGCCAGGGGAGAGTGATAAGGACTTGTCGCCATGCTCGGGGGGCGCCAGGACAGCGTTGAGATGGGGGTCTGACAATCTTTGGGACGATTTTGCAAAGCTTTCCATCATCGCTCCAAAGGTTTCTTCTCGCGCAGATCAAATCCTGGTCACAGGGTCGTCAGTGGACGTGTTCGCCAGCAAGCATCGGTTGTGCAAGCTCCCGCCAGTTGACGGTACCGTGATCCGGGCGCCCAACCCATACTCTCCCGCATTCCCGCCGAAAACCAGCACCTTCGCCTCTCGTTCTTCTGCCCCCGATCCGGCAATCTGACGGCCTATCCAAGAGCCATCGGGTGTCCCTTCATGCGTCCAGTCCGAATCGTGTGGGTGCTCCTTGCCGGAGCGTTTGCCGCGCCGCCGCCAGCTGCCTGGGCCGCTCCCGGCGCCACTCCAGGCACCCCCCTCGGCGCCGACGCCCCCGCCATCCGCCGCCTGGCTCGCCTGCCGACTCAGGGCCTTCAGGCGGTGGAGACCACCGACGGCCAACTGCTGTACGTCTCCGACAACGGCCGTTACCTGATCCGCGGGACCGCCTATGACCTCTGGCATGGGGCGGAGCTGACCTCGCTCGCCCAAGCGGAAGACCTGGGCGGACGTATCGACCTCGCGCGCCTCACACTCGATCCCGCCGATCTGGGCGCCCTCGACACCGGAACCGGACCGGCGGTGCTGGTCTTCGTCGACCCGCATTGCCCGCACTGCGCGGACCTGCTGGCCGCGCTGCCGTCGTTCACCGACCGGTACCGGTTTCGGCTGATCCCCCTACCCATCGCGGCGGAGTCGCAAGCCGCCGTCCTGGCCCTGCATTGCCTGGGGTCCACCGACCCCGCGGCAGCGCTCAAGGCGCTGTCGGAGCAGACCGACCCGCCGCCAGGCGCCGCGGTCGGCTGTGGTCAGGGGACGGCCCAGCGCGCCTTGGTCACCGCCCAACTGCTCGGCGTGCGCGGCACCCCCTTTCTGATCGCGCCTGACGGGCGGCTCCACCAGGGCCGCCCGGCGGACCTGGCCGATTGGCTGGCCGGTGACCCGACCGCCGGGACGGGGGAGGGCGGCCCATGATCCGCGCGCTTCGGTCGTGGCCCGGACCGCTTGCCCTGATCGCCGGCGTCGCCACGGCGCTCACGGGCTGCGCGGGCGGCAGCACGCACTACGCCTGCGCCGGTTACCCCAGCAAGCCGCTGTGCCTGCCGCCGTCCGCCATCTACGCACTGACGCAAGGCGCGGGTCCGGCCCCGACCGCGGAGCCGCGTCCGAGCACCGTGCGCGGCACCGCCATCCGGAACGGGGACGACGTGCCAGGGGGCGCGGCCATCGGTCACCCCCCGACAGGAGCCAGCCGATGAAGACCGTCTCCCAAAGGGTGCTGCTCACCGTGGGCACCGCCGCGCTGCTCGCCAGCTGCGCCTCGACCACTCCGCCGCGCCCGTCCACCGACCCGGTCGTCGGCGATCAGCGTCCCGCCGAACTCACCCCGCGGCGCGCCCCCGCCACGACGATGGAGGTCTGGATCGCTGCCTGGGAGGACGCCCGCGGTGACCTGCACGCCCCGTCCACCGTCTATGTCGAGGTCGACCCCACGCGCTGGACCTACGGCGACGGGTCGGGGGCGTCGCGCACCACCGTCCTGCGCCCGCTCCAGGTCGAGGAACGTGCACCGCCCATGGACACCCGCGGCGCCGCGGCGGTGGAGCCCGCCGCCCGCCCACCGGCGGTGCCGACCGCAACCCGGCGCGGCGCCTGAAGCATACCGTGGTCCGGTGCAGCGCATCGGGCAATCGGCCGCCGGTCAACCGGCACGCTCGTCATCCCCAACCCTGAACAGAGGACATCAATGGAACCAATCGGACTTCGGGCCGGGCCGTCGCCCCGGCATCTGACCCTGCTGCTCGCGCTGTGCGCACTCGGCGCCGCCATGCTGGTGGCGAACACCGCCGTCGCCGGTACCGGCGGCGCCGAGTTCACCCCGCTCTACACCACCCTGACCGGCTGGATGACCGGCTTTCTGGGCCGCGTCATCGCCGCCGTGTTCATCATCGTCGGCTTGGTGGCGGGCGTGACCCGCGGCTCGGTGATGGGCTTCGTCATGGGCGTGGCGGCGGGCACCGGGCTGTTCCTGGCCCCCGACATCATCGACGCCACGGTCTCGGCGACGCTGCCGATCGTGGCCTAGCGCGCTGGAATCACCGGCCCATCCCGGCCGAGCACCGGCGGGAAACCGCCGACGGCAACCCGGCCTTCATGCCCCGTCCTTCAATCACCGTCCCTCCCGTGGTGTGGGCCGTCCTCGCCCCGCTGTTGCCGGTCGAGCGCGACCGGATGCTCGCCGCGGCCTTGGCGCCCCGGCGGTCCGCCCACGACCGCGTGCTGGTCCGCGACCCCGGCGACCGCCCGCTCGCCCCTTGCACGCCGGCGCGGGCACGCCAGTTGGTGACCCGCGCGGGCGCCGAATGGGTGTCCTACCAACCCCCGGTGATCCGCCTCACCGCGACCGCGAACGGAGCGTCCCGATGATCCACCGCCACTTCCGCGGCCCACGCGCGGCCGAACTGTTTCCGGTGCTGGCCTATGCCCCGGACCGGCAGCTGTTCTTCCTCGACGACCGCTCGCTCGGCTTCGGCTATGTCTGCGAGCCGCTGGCGAGCGCGGATCGCGCCCAGGCCGATCGGCTGTCGGTGCTGCTCAATCTCGACTGGCCGGCCGAGACCCTGGTGCAGGTCGTGCTGTGGGCCTCGCCGGATCTGGAAGAGAAGCTGGCGCGGATGCAGGCGCTGCGCCTTGGGCATGGGGATGAACTGCTGCGCGAGGCGACCCAGCGCTCCGTGGCGTTCCTGCGGGCGGGCGCCGAAGCGCCGCTGGGACCGGGCAGCGACCTGCGGCTGCGCGATCTGCAGGTCATCGTCACCGTCAAGCTGCCGCTGGCCGATGCGCTGCCCAGTGCGCACGAACACCGCGAGGCGGCGGAACTGTTCGCCACCGCGCAGCAAGTGCTCGCGACGGCCGGGCTGCGGCCGGTGCCGCTCGATGCGGACCGCTATGTCCGCATCATGTCGAGCCTGCTCAACTGGGACCCGCGGGCCGGCTGGCGCGATCGGATCGTGCCCGAGTGCGATCCGCACCGGCTGATCCGCGAGCAGTTCCTCGACTTGACCCACGCCCTGGAGAGCGACGCCAAGGGGCTGACGCTGGGGACCCACCGCGCCCAAATCTTCTCGGTCAAACGCTTCCCCGACCGAGTGGCTTTTGGATTGGCGTCGCGGTATCTGGGGGACGTGGTGTCCGGGACGCGGGGGATTCGCCACAACGTGCTGGTGAGTCTGACCGTGCGCTTCCCCGATCCGGAAGCGGCACGGGTCACGCTCACCGCCAAGCGACAATGGGCGACGCATCAGGCCCTGGGTCCCATGGTCAACTATCTGCCCGCCCTGGGCCGCACCAAGGCGGGCTATGACGCCCTGTTCCAGTGTCTGGACAACGGGGACCGCCCGGTCCAGTGCTATCTGGGCCTGCTCTTGTTCACGCCTCTGGCGGAGGCGACCGCGGCCGGCTCCAATCTGCGTACCTATTGGCGCGAACTGGGGTTCCAGGTCATGCCGGACCAGTATTTCGCCCTGCCGCTCTTCCTGCACTGTCTGCCGTTCGGGGCGGACCGCGACGCCATTCCGCACTTGATGCGCTATCGCACCATGGCCGCCAGCCATGCGACGACCCTGCTGCCGGTGTTCGGCGACTGGAAGGGGACGGGGGAGGCGGTGCTGCAACTGGTGGGACGCGCCGGACAGTTGATGGATCTGAACCTGTTCGACTCGGCCACCAACTACAACGCGGTGGTCGCTGCCTCCTCCGGCTCGGGCAAGTCGTTCCTCGCCAACGAGGTGATCGCCACCAATCTGAGTATCGGCGGCCGGTGCTGGGTGATCGACGTAGGGCGCTCTTACCTGAATCTCTGCGAGGCCCTGGACGGGCAGTTCATCGCCTTCACGCGCGACGCCCAACTCTCGATCAATCCCTTCGCCCTGATCGTCGACTGGGCCGAGGAGGCCGATGTCATCGCCGCCCTGGTGACCGCCATGGCCGCGCCGACCGAGCCGCTGACCGACTTCCAGACCGCCGGGTTGAAGCGCGTGCTCAAGGCCCAGTGGGATGCGTTGGGCCGCGCCCTGTGCATTGACGCCATCGCCCAGGCGCTGGCCGCCTGTGACGACACCCGCCTGAACGATGTCGGTCAGCAACTGTACCCCTTCTCGTCGGCCGGCGAGTACGGCCGCTTCTTCCATGGCGAGAATACCATTGCCTTCAACGCCAACCTGGTGGTTCTGGAACTGGAGGAACTGAAAGGTCGCAAGCACCTGCAACAGGTCATCCTGCTGATCCTGATCTATCAAATCCAGCAGGCGATGTATCTGGGGGAGCGCGGCCAGCCGAAGCTGGTGTTCATCGACGAGGCCTGGGACCTGCTGACCCAGGGCGACGTGGCCAAGTTCATCGAGGCGGGGTATCGGCGCTTCCGCAAATACTTCGGGGCGGCGATCACGGTTACCCAAAGCCTCAACGACCTCTACACCAATCCGACCGGCCGGGCGATTGCCGACAACAGCGCCCACACCCTGTTGCTGGCCCAGCCGTCGCAAGCCATCGACCAACTGCGCGCGGAGAACCGGTTGCCGCTGTCGGAGGCCGGGGCGGAACTGCTGAAATCCGTGCATACGGTCCCCGGCGCCTATTCCGAGATCATGGTCCTCTCCGACCGTGGGGCCGGCATCGGCCGGCTGGTGGTGGACCCGTTCCGGCGGCTGCTCTACAGCACGCGCCCGAACGATGTGGCCGCCATCCGCGCCTTGCGCCGGGAGGGGCTGACGGTGCGTGAGGCGATCACGCGACTGTTGCAGCGGGGGACGGACCATGGGGCCTGAAACCGCCCCGGATGCTTCAGCAACCCCCCACGCTGCGCGCCGACCGGGGGTCGGGTTCGGCTGGCGGTTGCTGGCCGGCGGTGTCTGCCTGGGCGCGCTGGCGAGCGGCTACCTGGGTGCCTGGCTCCAGATGCGCCCGCTCGCCGCCGATCTGGCAACCCGTCCGCCGGTCATCGTCCTCGACGCCCGCGCTGCGCTGCGCGGACTCCCCGCCGATCAGGTCGGGGCGGTCATCGCCCGGCAGCGGGCGCTCGCCCGCCGCTTGGCCGACGGCGGCGTGTTGGTACTCGACAGCCACGCGGTGGTCGAGGCCCCGGCCGGGCTCATTGTCCGTACTGGACCGCAAGCGCCCGATCCGGAGGTACGCCCGTGATCAACCGGATGGCCTCGCGTCCCTTCATGGTCCACGCCGGACTGGCGCTCTTGGTACTCGCCGCGTTGGGTCTGTACCTAGGCGCCCGCTTTCGCATCGGCATCGACAGCCAGGTGCATAAGTGCCTGCCGCCTTACAGCGTGTGGCTGATCGACCGGTATGACCGGCAACCGGAGCGCGGTGCGACCTTCAGCTTCGTCGCCGGGGTGGCCATGCAGCCCTTTTTCGCTCCCGGTCAGGTCGTGGTCAAGCGGATGACGGGGGTCCCTGGGGATCGCGTCGCCGTGACGCCCGAGCGGACGGCGGTGAACGGGGTGCCGGTCGGGGAGGGGTTGGCATTGGCCCCCGCCTTGGGGCGACTGCCGGAGGCCTTCGTCCGGGAACAATCCGTCCCGGCGGATGCGGTCTGGATGATGGGCGGCACACCCGACAGCTTCGACTCGCGCTATTGGGGGCCGCTGCCGATGGCGCAAATCCGGGGGCGGGCCTATGCGCTCTATTGATACGCTGGTGCTGGCGCTGGTGGCAATCCTGGCGACCCTCCGCGCGCCATTCGCACGCGCCGCTGGCGATCCCGAGGGGTTGCGTGCCTTGCGCGACCAGGCCCAGGCGATCGGCTCGGCGGCCGCGACGGCGCCGCGTCCGGCGTGGTTGGAGCAGGCCCTCGACCCGAACGCAGCCGCCGCGGGCGAGGCCCTGGGGCGAGAGTCCCTGACGCGGATGCAGGCGACCCCGCCGGCCGTCTCCGCGTGCCGCGACCTTGGCCAACTGTGCGGTGCCGACGCGGCTACGGTGAAGTCGGCGGCCAACCAGGCCCCGCCGCCGGGGGTCACCTACACCGTCTTCGTCACCCGCGCGCTTGGCGCGGAGGCCTTGCGGGCGATCTTTCGCGAGGCGGCAGGCGCGGATGTGCGTATCGTCTTCCGCGGCATTGCGCCCGGCGAGCGCCTGATGGACGCCATCCGGGCAATCCACGTGCTCCTGGACGGCATCGACCCGCTGCCCAATGTCGAGATCGACCCAACTGCATTCCGCGACCACGCCGTCGAAACCGCCCCGGTCATCGTCGCCGCTGGCCCCGATGGGGTGCTGGCCCGCGTCACCGGGCTGTCCGCCCCGGACTGGCTTCGCCAGCACATCCACACCGGTGCCCGTGGTGACCTGGGGGTGCGCGGCCCGGTGGTCGCGGTCAGCGAGCCGGATCTGATTGAGGAACTGCAGCGGCGCCTGGCCGCGCTCGACCTGGGTGCCCTGCGCGCCGCGGCAATCCAGCGCTTCTGGCACCGCGCCCCATTCGAGCACCTCCCCACGGCGTCGGAACCCCGCGAGCGCACCATCGATCCTACGATCACGGCGCACGCGGACCTGACGCTGCCGGACGGCAGCCGGTTGATCCAGGCCGGCCAGACGGTGAACCCGCTGGCGCAGCTGCCCTTCACGCAACGGCTGATCGTCTTCGATGCCGCCGACCCCGGCCAGGTCGTGACAGCGCAGCGGCTGGGCGAGGCCGCCGGGCCGCGTCCCCTGTATCTGGCGTCCGGGCTCGACCGGACGCAGGGCTGGGACGGGTTGCGCGCGGTCGAGGACCGCCTGGATGCCCCGCTCTACCTGCTCACGCCCGATGTGCGCACCCGCTTCGCCTTGGAGCGGGTCCCGGCCACGGTCGAGGCGCAGGGGCAGGTGTTCCTGGTGCGCGAGGTCCCGCCCGCCCGCGGGCCGGAGGCGCGGTGATGGCTGGCCACTGGAATGTGCCAAGTTTGGGCGGTCGGGTTCGGTCGCTGCCGGTTGCACTCCTGGCGCTCTGCCTCGCGATCATGGGCAGCGCGCCGCCCAGCGCCAACGCTGCCGACCCCGGCTGTCCCGACGCCCAACTCTTCTCCGGTAAGCTGATCACCGATATCTGCTGGGCTTGCCTGTTCCCGGTGCGCATCGCCGGGATGCCGATCGGCAGCGGGCGGGTGCCGGCGGGGGCCTCGGACCAACCCCTGTGTTCCTGCCCTGACACCCTGGGGGTTCCGCACCCCGGGATGACCATCGGCCTATGGGAACCGGCGCGGATCGTTGAGTTGACCGCGGCGCCGGGCTGCGCCCCGGCACTCGGCGGCATCCGCCTGCCGCTGGGCAGTCGACGCCTGCTCGGGACCGAGGGCAAGGGCGCCTACGACACCACCGACATCGCCTTCCACCACTACCATTGGTATGCCTTCCCGCTGCTGATCCTGCTGGACCTGTTCTTCGAGGACCGGTGCAACGCCGACGGCTTGATGGACGTCGACATCCTCTACCTGTCGGAGCTCGATCCGACCTGGAACAGCGCGGAGCTGGCGTTCTTCGTCAATCCGGAAGCCGCCTGGTTGGCCAATCCGGTCGCCCTGGCCGCTTGCCTGGCCGATGCCGCCGCGGCAACGGCCGGCAGTCCGATCGACGAACTGTTCTGGTGCGCCGGCACCTGGGGGCACCTCTACCCCTTCACCGGGGTGCAGCCCAGCCTGGGCTCCTTGCCGCGCGAGACCAGTCTGGATGCGGCCCGTTCGCTGGCCGCCCTGCACCGCCGGGGGCTCGCGCGCCGCACCATGGGCGCGGACGCCGCCTGCGGCGCCCCCATCGACCCCTTCATCAAGAAGAGCCAGTACCAACTGTCGATGTTCTATCCGCTGCCCGAGACTCAGCGTGCCCATGTGATCGGCGAGAGCACCTTCCGCTGGGGCGAGTGGCGCAGCATCCCGGGTCCGGGCGAGCACCATCTGTACCTGCTGTGGCGCTGGAATGACTGCTGCCTGTCGGTCTTCTAGCCGGGGCTGGGGGACCCGGGTCCTGGCCGGGGCCTTGAGCGTCGCTGTCGCCTGGGTTCCCTGGGCGCTGGTGTGGGGCGATGCCTTGCAGGACGCGGCGCAGGCCGGCCAGGCGGCGGGCACCCAGGCACGCGACGCCTTCGCCGTCCCGACGACGACCGGCAGCACCCTGCGTCTCTTTCCCGGCACCCCCGACGGCGCGCTGTCGTTCAGCACCCTGTTTCCTGGTTCGCAGAACGGCACCCCCGGCGATTTCAGCGCGCTCTTCGGGAATGATACCGGGACCATCATCCAGGGCCAGCACGCCCAATCGGGCCTGCTGAGCGAGGATTCCGCCACCGGCGCGGCCTACCGCACCCTGCGCGAAACGGTCGACCACTCCCGTCCGGATATGCGCCTGGACCCCCTGTGGTCCCAGACCGACGACGTGAACACCCACTTCGCCGAGATCAGCCGAACCTTCGCGGACTGCTCGGTGAACACCACCTTCAATCAGAGTGAACGGCACACGCATGTCCCGGACTATCGGACCTGCGACCGATCGGCGGACCGCGGCGGGTCCTGCTCGCTGTTCCATGACTACAGCATCCTGGCCCTGGTCACCACTTGGGGCGGGGCGACGATGCAGTCCTGTGGGAGCGGCTGCACCCAGGTCGTCTATCGCCATGCGGAGACGCCGCACGAACTGATGGGCAACAACTACCCGCCGTACGCCGCACCCCAGACCTTCGGCTACACGGTCAGCGACAGCAGCCGGATCAGCGCGGCGTCGGTCTCCATTGCGGCGAGCGCAGCCCCGTCGCTGTGGTTCCAGATCGATCACTATACCGAGCGCTACACCGTCGCGTTCGATGGGTATGCGTTCGCGGATGCGAGCACCGAGACGTTCGACCAGGTGCATCGCCCCGCCATCACCATGGACTGGACCGCGCAGCTGAAGGACGGCGCCTCCTTCACGATTGGCAACGACTACAGCTTTCGCACCACGGGTCCCCGGGAGTGGTGGCGGGCCTCCGCCGCCTATACCGTGACCGTCACCCTGTGGCATCCGCCGCTGGTGCAGGACCGCGGTTGGTCGGACAACCCCCAGTGCGTCGCCATGGCCAACGCCCTGGCGGTGAATGGCGGCTTCTGCCAGGGCAGCATCACCTGCCATGGTGCCCCGGCGCTGGACGGCAACGGGTGCTACGCCGGTGCCGGCGCGCCCCTCTGTGCCGGGGACTTTCCGCCATCGCCCATCCCCAGCCAGAGCCCGTTCTGCACCCAGATCGATGTGTCCGCCGACTGCTCGGGCTTCAACCGCGGCCAGATGGCGTGTTGGACCGACCCCCAGGGCCATGCGCAATGCCCGTTCAACGAGGGGAACAACCCGACTGATTGCACCCCGCTTGAGCAGAATCCACAGTGCGGCTTCATCAAGTCCGTCTGTGTCGAGGGGGCGCAGGATGCCACCGGCCACTGTTACCTGCACGAGGAGACCTGGGACTGCGGGACGCTCCAAGCCATCCCGGTGCTCGACCGGCTGTCCACCATGGACTGCGCCGGACCGGTCCGTTGTCTGGGCACCGCGTGTGTGAGTTTCCCGGGCGAGCAGTCGGCGGACTTCGCCAAGGCGGTTGCTGCCCTGCAGGCGGCGCAGATGGCGGCCTCGGACATGCAGTGCGATCCCGGTGGGCGCTGTGTGGTCTTCTCGGGCGAACCTCGCGAGTGCAAGCGGGCGGTGGGCGGCATCGTCAACTGCTGCAACACGCCGGGCAATGCCGCGCTGGGCGACTATCTGACCCTGGTGTTCGCCACCATGAAGCTCGACAACGCCGTGATGGGCCTGGACAGTGGCAGCGCCGTGCGCGGCGCCTGGGAGACCCTGCGCGGTCCCATCGCCGACACCTACAGCGCGGTGACGCAGGCCTTTTCCTCGGCCGCGAACACCCTGATGGGCAACACCACGGCCGCAGCCACCGAATCGGCGTTAAAGGCAGGTCTGGCGGAAGCCACCAAGAATTTGCTGATGCAGACCGCCGAGTGGACCGCGCAGGTCTTTGGCGATGCGGCGGCCAACACCCTCTTCGTGGCGGCGGACGGTGCCGGTGCCGCGGTGACCAATGGCGTGGCGGCCAACGGCGGCGTCACCTTCGCCCCGCTGATCGGGACCGTGCTCAGCGTCGTCATGTGGGCCTACACGATCTACCAGGTGGTGATGATCCTGATCAAGCTGATCTGGACCTGCGAGCAGGATGAGTTCGAACTGGGAGCCAAGCGGGAGCTGAAGGCCTGCACCCGCGTCGGCGGCTACTGTCGCAGCGACATCCTGGGGATCTGCATCGAGAAGCGCGATGCCTATTGCTGCTTCAACACCCCGCTCGCGCGCATCTTGAACGAGCAGATCCGGCCACAGTTGGGACGCGACTGGGGGGACCCCAAGGCCCCGGACTGCCAGGGCATCGACGTGGCGGACTTCAGTCGGGTCGACTGGAACCAGGTGAACCTCGACGAGTGGCTGGCGATCCTCGTGCAGACCGGGCATTTTCCGACCTTGGACACGTTGGGGATCGATGCCCTGACCGGCAGCAGCAGCGCGTTTGCGGTGCACGGGCAGCGGGCGAATGCCGCCCAGCGCAGCACCGAGCGGGTCGATGGGTTGGACGCCGAGCAGTTGCGGCTGGATGCGGAGAGCGCGGCCTGGGGTGGGGTGTTACCGGGGTTGCCGGGGGGGAGGTGACGGCGTGACTGCCGGCCGCGGAGCCGCCGGTCGACCAACCGAACGCGCTGTTCTGGTCGCGCCGGCAGCGTCCGGGACGCCAGCATCGTCCCGCGGTTTCAGCGGTCGGCGATGACGGTGACCACCACGCTGCGCTGGTCGCGTGGACCATCGAATTCGCAGAAGAACAGGTTCTGCCAGGTCGATAGCCCCAGCGTGCCGTCGATCAGGGGCACGGTCTCCGCGGGGCCGACCAATCCCGCCTTGAGATGCGCATCGCCGTTGCCGTCCTGCTGGTCGTGCCGCCATACGCCCTTGGGGATCTGCTTGGCAAGGAAGGCGATGACATCCTCCTGCACGCTCTCGTCCCAGTTCTCCTGGATCATGATCGCCGCGGTCGCGCCTTGGGCATAGACATGGACCAGGCCGTCGCGGATGCCGCTGTGCTCCACCACGGTCTGTACCTGACGGGTGATGTCGACCAGTTCCTGTTCGCGGTAGGTCGAGAAATGGATGGTGTCGCGCATGGTCCGCGGAGGCCTCGGTTGATCTGACATGGGTAGGAATCGTACCGCCGTGGGGGGGATCTGCGAACCCCCGACCGGGGTTGGTCTTCGACGGGTGGGCGAGTGCAACGTCAACAGACGACCCATCCCGGCCAGTCGGCTGCGCCGCGTGGGAGACTGCTCTAATGCCAACAGCGGCCAGCGATCCGCCTCACGCAGCCTAAGACACCCGCGATAGAGGGGCGATTTTCGCGGGTCACTTCAAC
>Ga0247840_10000526_pt1 | contig 79067 bp, 75 predicted proteins | sample LaCruzMarch2015__FD_192404 | JGI IMG/M metagenome (GOLD analysis project Ga0247840, IMG submission 192404) | Freshwater microbial communities from meromictic Lake La Cruz, Castile-La Mancha, Spain - LaCruzMarch2015_17m | ecosystem: Environmental > Aquatic > Freshwater > Lake | place: Spain... | reverse complement strand
CCATTTTTCTATGGTAGAGATAGTGGAGTTGCTCTTCCAACGGCTGCTCTTCCATACAACGATATGAGACTTAACTTCTCATTCCGTGACTGGACTGAGCTTCTAGTTTATCAACTAAGCACAGGTGCTAATCCTCAACAACTTCCTACACCATACTCTACTTACATTACATCAGATATTTTAACTCAAACTACTCTGACTGCAAATGTTTGGGCTAATTATGCCATCGTTTCTAACGATGAACGTAAGAGAATGGCCTGTGCTCCCCGCGATATTTTAATCGAACAGGTACAGACTGCACCAAGACAAAATTATGCACCTGTTACCGACTACAGACCTAATTTTGATATAAGATTTTCACATGCTATTAAGGTTCTATTCTTTGCTGTACGTAATACTACTGGTAAGAGTGAATGGTCTAATTACACAAGTGTTTCCCCAGTTGTTAAGAACTCCGGAACTGTTAACTTGTTAGATTCAAGAAATAACTATCTTGCCGCTGATCCTATCGATACTACTTCTCTTATCTATGAGAATACAAATCGTCTATCTGATATGGGTTCTGATTATTATTCTCTTGTTAATCCTTATTACAACGCTCCAGTTATTCCTTACTCTATTGGATATCACTGCTATTCATATTCACTAGATTTTATCTGCTTGGATCCGATGGGGTCAACTAACTACGGAAAATTGACCAACGTATCAATTGTTCCCAAAAGTTCAACTTCCGCTAATACAGCAGCAACAGCTGGTCAATTAAACGCTGCTTCAAGTAGCCAAACATACGAATTTATTGTTACAGCTGTCAACAATAATATCATCAGGATCTCTGGTGGAGCTCTAGGTGAAAATGGGAAGCCTAGAATAGGTAGATGCTTTAATAGTTGTGGTAAAACTATTAGAGGTAAACATTTGAATTACCACCAATTAACAATTTCTATATGTTAATTGATATAACTACCTAGTGTATTGATAAAACAATATGCGAGATAATTTATAATGTCGGGAAACCCCTTAAGATTATACTACCAAACTATTATAGAAATATAATATGTGGCCACGTTAATAGCGTCGGGTATGGTAATAATGTATAATATTGGGCAATCCGCGGGTAAAGAACTTAAAATCGTTATGCAAGATAATGGTTCTCCCTCAACGATCACCGGATTATCGGTCTTAGATGTATAGCAAACATCAATCATAGGCTTAAGGTATGATCTGTCCCTCTCTGAAAAGTTAGGGGATTTAAAACACGTTCCCTGTTTTATAATTGTACTATTCTATTTTTATACAAATACTTTGTATAAAAATAATTATTTTAGTCTTAATTCTAAGTTTTCTTTTTCTAGTTCAGATATTCTTAACTTTAATTTTGTATTTTCTTTCTGTACCAGTTCTAAAGTTATTTTCAAATCATTATCTCTAAGTAAAGTTTCAATAGTTTCAATAAAATTATTTAGAGTTGAAGGTGGTTTAAATATTTCAGACTGATTATGGAATTTAAGATTATACACACTTAAAAGTTCTTTAATTTTCTTTTCAATTGGTTCACCTGAAATTTCAAATGCCTTAATCATTCTAAATTGTTCATATTGACTTTCGCAACTAGTATGCTTTTTTTCACGTTGATGAATGTTACAATCAGAATAACCAAGCTTTACTAGACATTTACCAATATAGGCAATATATAAAACGCATTTGTTTGTATATAAAGACCAGTCATGCTTCATTTCTAATTCTTCAGCTTCTATATCAATTTCAGATAAATCTAGTAATTTACGAACAGGTCTTTGTAATTTAACTTCTCCCTTAGTAAATAATTCATCTAATATTTTAGATACTTGTACTGCAAAATAAGGAGAAATCCATTGTGCTAAATTATAAGCAACTTTTCTATGTATCCAAGTACCTTGGATTTTAGGATTTAGCGAGTTAAGATTTACGGACTCGCTAATACCACCATGTTTTACAATAATTAATTTAGATTCTGGAATATTTTCAAATTTCTCTAATTCTTTTATAAATTCTTGTGTTTGTTTGAGATTATGATTAAATTTTTTACCACCTGCTTTACATAATTCAGTAGCATTTATCATACCATCTTTTCTTATTGGAATTAAACAATCTTTGCCATTTTTTAGCATAATATTGTGTTCAGTTATACATAACTCTATATTTTCTTTGGAAATAATTTGATTTATTTCTTCGTTTTTATTAAGTTTTGATTCTTCAAAACCATCATCAATATTAAAGTTATTATCATTTGGTTTGCTTTCTCATCGGTTTTATTGTATGTAAGTTTTCCATAAGTAATAGTCTTTTTATAATAGAATGCTTGTCTTTAAATCTCAATTAGTTTAAAATTATTTTTTCAAGGCACGTTTAAATATGAAAAAAATTGATTTTTTTATTTTTTATAATTCAAAATTTATATCAACTATAAATGTCTTCATTTGACACTATATTATCTTCATTTCAAAAACTAAGCGTAAAATCCGCTGAATATTGTTCTGATTCCGACGAAGAACATGAAGGAGCAAAAGAATATGATGATTTATTGGCTAATATTGAAGCTTTAAAAAAATGTAACTATACAAAAAATTTAGCAAGCAAACTACATATCAAAAATAAGCATTACTTTGAATCGATTGTTTTTATATCTTCCGATTCTTCTCAAATGGAGATAAAAGAACAATTATCTAAGTGTTTAGAAATAAATCATAGAACGGAACATATCTTATACTGCTTAAAAACAAAAAAAATATTAAATAACATTCTAGCTTATCTTAACCGATAAAAAATATAATTTTATATAATTTTGTATTATATAAAATTGAATTTAAATTTAAGTATCTCACATTTTTAATTAAAAATGGACATTAACATTCAGGATTATACCCAAGATAGGAAAAAAGAAAATATGTCAGTCGAAATTAACTCAGATGGAGAACTAACTAAACTTTCGCTATCTAAACTGGTAACAGATAAAAATATTTTTACAGAATTAAATGATGCAGATTCTTCTGAATCTGAAGAAGATAATACCACAGATAAAGTTCAAAAGACAATATTTAGTTTTGTTCTTAATGAACTTATTTTTAAGTCTAAGATAAAACAAAAAAATAAAAAAATAGTTAAACTTATACATGAAAATATACTTAAAGAACTTTTATTAAGAAAATTAATTCAAGATAAAAAGACCCTTAACAAAAAAATTAAAACGTATTATTATGGATATAAAGTTTGGAAAGATTTAACCGATGAACCTTACGAAGAGTTGGACTTAATTGAATAAACTCTTTATACCTTCAAACTTTAGTTTCAATTTACCTAATTCTTCTTTTGTATTTAGGTGATCTTTGCATTCTGTTTCATACTTATCTAGTAGCTGATTATACTTTATATCGAGATTAGATACTTTATTTTCATATGTAGTTATTTTATCATTATAAAACTGGGATACTAAATCAAAATGATTATGAATATCTTTTGAAAATTGAGATGTAATATCTAAGATATATTTTGCATTTGGAGCTGTACTTATATTTACATAATCATCTTCCGTTTTCTTCGACTCCGTAAGTTCTGCGTCAACTTCATTTTGTTCATCTTCTTCTTCTTTCTCCTTATTTTCAATTACTTCTTGAGGACTTTCTTCGTCTTCACCGCCACCTTCACCGCCACCTTCACCGCCACCTTCACCGCCACCTTCACCACTAACTTCCTCTTCATCTTCATCTTCATCTTCCTCATTATTATTTAATTTATCAGAATCATATGGTAGGTTCCATTCATCACATAATTCAATATCTTCTTTACCTAATAAACTTACTTCATCATCTACATATTTACCTATAACAATCTTTTCTTCCAAAGATTTTAATACTAAATTTGTATCAACATGTAAAATATGGGAAGAACCTTTGATTTTTTTAAGTTTCAATTTTGGTTTTATAGTACTCATTTTTATTTAGAAAACAAATTTTTAAATAGTCATTTTAATGTTATATTTTTAATTTTTATTTAAAACTAAAAAAATTCTTAATTAAAATGTCTAAAATATTTGAAAATAAAAGTATGCTAATTCATCTAGCAGTTGAAAGTGTTATTATTTTGGCTATAACATTATATTTTTCACAAAAAAATAAGAAGCTTATGGGTCATATAAATGATTTAATTGAAAGAATTGAAGAGCAAGAGGATATTATTCAAAAACACGAACAACTTATAAACAACTTAACTAACGCTATAAATGATATAAACTATAAAATTTCTGGTGAAACTAAAAACACAAAAAGAACCACTAAACAATCAGAAAATATAGGTACAACTCTTGAGGAAACTATTTTTAAACACATTATAAATCCGGAATTAAATAATAATAACAATCTTAAGGTTCATTTTATACCTCCTTCTTTAAGAAGAAATAATTCACAACAGCCATACACTACAACTTCAAAGATTGAAGAGATAGATACTTGTGAAGATATGGACGTTGTAGAAACTATTTTGGAAAACGATGATGATGATAAAGATGAAAACTTAGATGATGAATTGGAAGAAGAACTAAGCGAGCTTAATTAAATATATAATTTAAACATAAAATTATAGATATAAAAATATATTACATGAAAAAGAAATGTGTAATAAGTAATTACATACCATATAAGACTCCAACTCACCCAAAATTTTACAAATGGTATGATAACTACAAAAGTAATCTTATAGATGTGTATAATATTTATATCGAGACTTTAAGAGAAAGATACCCTACTATTAACTTCGATATTTTTGATAAAGAAGAATATTTTAATCTCTTTGTCAATTTAATTTTTGACTCATCTTCTAAAATAATAATTTAAAGATTGAAATATTAAATTATATATGTCGAAGGAAGTTCAAATTAAAAAAGACAAAAAAGTATCTTCTTTTATAGATAATTACGAAAGCAATATCTCTGAAAATAATGAGTATAATTTAAATACAGATGAAGACTTTGAAATTGATGATGAAGAAAAATCACGAGAATATTACATTAATACAATAAATATTATTCGTAAAAATATTTTAAATTATACAGAAGATAAGTCTTTACCTCTATGCGAATTTTTATATTTAAAAGATATTAAAATGCTCTTAAAAAAATCAAATAATTTTTAAATTCAATTTGAGTTTAAAAATTATATTATTTATGCCAATCCTAAACATTTAATAACTGCGTTTTGCGCAAGTCTTATTTGTCTTTGTCTATCACTAGATTCGTCATCTGTCTTATCTAATAGTGTCGATAACATTTTTCCTTCTATTATTTGTTGAGTAGAAATAGTTGGAAGTATATCAGGTATAGGTACTTCTTCCTCTTCCTCCTCTTCCTCTTCTTCCTCTTCCTCAGCTTCTTCTGCTTCTTTTATAGCAAGCATATTTTGAATTTTTACTTGTAAAATATTAGAGTCAATTTCAATACCTGAATTTGATAAATCTTTTTTTACTTTATTAAAAATTACATTTTCAGTTGTATAATCTTTATATTTTTGAATAATAGAATCTATATCACCAACTATAGGTGCTGGTTCACTAACAACTACTCCACCTATTTCTTTTTCAGAGACCAAAAGATTAATCATTCTTTTTACATAATATTTTAATTTATTTGAAACAAGCTGTTCGGGAGTAAATCCGCCACTACTTTCTAAAGAGGTAAATACATTATTAAATATGATGTCTTTATCTAAGATATTATTTTCTATGTTCGCATTAATTAGATTATCTATAATCTCGTAAGTACCATGTTTATAATCTTTATCAGGTAGTGCACCTTTTAAAATTGTTTTTAAAGTGTTAATAGTGTCTTTATTTCCTATTATTTTATTTTTTCCAGAAGAGTATATTTCCGTATCTTTAATATTTGTTATTTTATTGTTTGCATAAACTTTAGTTACACAGGTTGGAGGATTATTATCTATATCACAAAATAAATCTTCTGGACAATTGAGACCATATTCCGGATAACAATTATCATTATATTTTATATTTGTAATAGCCAAGCTATATTTTTGGCGACGATTATTAAATGGTGATTTCAATCTCCTTGCTGGTTCTAGCATAGGAACTTCTTCGGTTGCGACTGAAACGGGTATAAGTTCGGGACTAATTGTAGTTTCTTCTTCAGTGTATAATTGTTGATCTATAATTTCAACTATAACATCATCATCGAATGTGATAGTATTAGTCGTACTATTAGTTTTAACTATTTTATCAAAAAATTGTTTTAGTAGAGTGGGGTTGTCTTTTACATATTCTTTTAATTCTTGAATTATATTATTTATAATATTATCATGAGATAATAAGGAATAATTAGTATTTACAAGGTCATCTATTTTTTGTGTTAAAAGATTGATAGGTTTTACAACTTCTACAACTTCTACAACTTTTTCCTCTTTGACTTTTTTTTGTTGCAGATAAGATATTATATTATCTTTAATTTTAGAAATAAGATCTTTTCTAAACTTTGCTAAAGTTTTATTATTCGCTGTTACTTTAGTTAAATCTTGGCGAAGTTTAGAAAATTTAATATCACCGCTTGATTCATCTTTATAATTATTCAAAATTTCGGAATATGAACCTAAATCATCTATTATTTCAAAAACAATAGTTTTAAAATCCTTACCTTCTACACTATAAAATTTTTTTGTAGCAACATCTAAACCTTTACCTCCGCTACTAGATACTGCTATAGTAGAAGGTTTTTCTTCTATATCTGCTTTTTTTGCTTCAGCTTTCATTTTATTAAGAACTTGTGTTCTATTTGCTGCCTCCTCAATCATAGCTTTTTTTCTTAATTCTTCCTGTTCTTTTAACATTTTAGCTTTTTCTCTTTCTTGTTCTTCTTTTTTCTCTCTATTTTTTGCAAGAGCAGCATCTCTTGCAGCTTTTTCTCTATCAGCTTTTTCTTTTTCTTCTCTTTCTTTTCTAGCTTTTTGTCTTTGTGCTATTTGTCTTTTAAGGTCTTCCTCTTCTTCTTCTGATTTTGAAAGAATTTTAGTTGATGGTTTTACGGCTATAGTAGGTTTTGGACCTCCTAATAAATCGTCAAAAAAATCAGGTTTTTTTGTTGAAGAAGTAGTAGCGCGAGTTTCAGTTTTACCACTTTTTTTTATATTTAATTGTTTTTTTACTTCATCATATAAGTCGTCTCTTTTATATCTACTTGTTGATATATCCAATGCATATTTATTATTTATTTTTTTTAAGTTATCGATGGTTAATTTAGGTGTACCATCTAGTAGTGGTAATACAAAATCTTTTATATCATCTAGTAGTTCAATTGTAGAAGTAGTAGAAGTAACAGACCTAGCGATAGAAGCTGTAGGAGATACGGGTGCGGGTGCTCCTAAACTACCACCTCCTGTTTTTCTGATGTGTTTTGCAACTATAGCAGCACATAGTAATTTTCTATTTGAATACTTTGTAGGGTCAATATCACATTTCCTAGCTAAGTCATCTACATCTGCTCTATTTCCTAGACTACTATTATTACAAGCTGATTCTTTAATATCACAATCAAGTTCAGTTATATATTTTTTTGGTGGCATATTTTTTATTATTTACAAATATATTTTAAATTTTATATTTTAAAAAATATGAAATTTAAATCTTTATTACAAAATTTTTCAAATAATCAGTAATTTTATCTTTAGGTTTACCTCTTTGATTACTTACAACTCTTGTTCCATCTTGATTATGTTTGTAATCAAAATTTGAATGAATATGGCCACATATCCATGTATTTATTTTATTTGTGTCAAGAAGATAATCAAGGTCGCTCGTGTATAAGGATATATACCTATCTCTTTTTTTACAATTTTGAGTTGTAGTATATGAAGGGCAATAATGTGTTACAACTACTAATTTATAATTATTTTTATCGCAGTGGTCTATCATTTTTTTAAGATAATGTACATCAGACTTAAATTTTTGCGTGTATAGTTCATCTGTTATACCAAAAATTCTTACAATAAATTTTGGTATTGATATTTTTAAATCACTCCATAGGGTACATCCAGTAATACATATATTTTCAACCATTATACTACTCTTGTTTAACACATATAAATTTTTAATATTTTGTTCTATTTTATATAATCTGCTTAATAACAGGTTCATTCCAATTTGATTGTATTCTTTAAATGTATAGTACTCGTGATTTCCAGGTACATATATTACATGTTTAAAATATGCACATAGTTTACATAAAAAACCCTCTAATTGTTCTATTTTGTATAAAGACCCTATATCTCCCGCTAGTATAAGTATGTCAGCCACAGGAGTTATATAATCTAATGGATTAGGTATTTCGTCATTTTTATACTCAATATGTAAATCAGACGCTATTTGTATTTCTACCATTATAATTTATAGCTATATTTTTTTTAAATTTAAAATTTTAAAAATCATTTTTTTATTTAAAAGTTATCTTCAGGTAAATTATTTAAATCTATGTTTGGGCCTCTCATCTTTCTCTTTACTTGTTGAACAGGTTTTGGTACATTTAGAGAATTCATCATTCCCATTAGATTGGCACCTGTCTTTTTTAATATCATTTTTGATACTATAAATACACCGGCATTTATTATTATCATAAATAATAATCTTAATTCTACAGGCCATTTTGAACCTGTTGGTACATACGATTTTTCGCCTAACTCTATAAGCAATTTCTCATACTGATTCATAGATAATATTTGTTGTTGTGTAAAACCTTGCATTTCCAAGTTAAAAAAATTACCGAGTAAAAATTCACAAGCCATAAATCCACCAATTAAATATTGTTTGTAATTGTCAACAGTTGAGTCTAAAGATAATCTTCTAACTGTATCATCATAAGATTTTTTCATAGAGTTATAATCTGTATGAATGGTGTATTCAGGTATAACACCATTTGGATATGATTTTTTTAATAAATCAAATTTAAATAACATTTCTCTTTTTAAATCTTCTTCTTCTTGTTCACTTCTTGAAATATGATTTACATCTCGCAAATGTTGCTTTCTAACATAACCACCTTGAGCTTCTAATTCTGCTAAACTAGGAGGTACTTGCCTATTATTTTTATTTGAAATAGATATAGTGCTATGATTATCATAACTTCTCTGTTTGCTATATTTATCTTTTGGTGCATATTTATCTGATATGACTGATTCATCCGAGTTATCATCGAGTAGTTCATTTAATCTATCTTCTAAATTATCTACCGACGAATCATCATCATATTTTTTATTTTTTTTATCCTCATTATAGTTATCATTATCATTATCATTTTTGTTTGTGAAACTTTTATAAGATTCTTTATCGGAATCTGTATCTGTGTTTTTCTCTACAATTTCTACATCATCTTCTTTATTTTTCTTTCTATTTTTAATTATATTTCTAAAATCAAAATCATCGTCATCTACTTCTTTATTATCTTCTTTGCTATTTTCTTCCTTTTCATTTTCATTTTCCTTTTCTTTATAGTCATCTTTTTCACCATCATTTAAAAATTTATCCAACTTTGATTCAAAATTTTTATTTTTATTCTTATTTTTATTTTTTTTCTTATTTTCGTTATCATTATCATCTTGAGTTTCAATATCAATATCGATATCAATATCATCTTTAGGATCAGGTGAAATACTTTTCTTTGGGCTATATTCTCTATTTATTAAATCTTGCTTTATTTTTGACTTATTTTCTAAAAGTTCTAAATATAATCTTGGTATTCTAGGAAATACTTGCTCTTTATGATTCTCATATTTTTTATCTTCTGACAAGGGAACTTTAATAACTTGAATATTTTGCTGTTTAGTCATTTAGATTACAATTAGGACCACTTTAAGTTATATATTTAAAAATTGATTTTTTTATCGAGACTATAAAAAATATTATATATGCAACATACAAATTTTGAAAATCTATTATTAGACGGAGAAATTAACGAAAATATCTTAAATAAGGCACTCCTACATATAGGAAAAGTAAGAAATCTAGAATACAAAAGTAGTAATGGTTCTTCTTTTGTATTTATTTCAACTGAAAACAACAAAGCTGTACAATATTTTAACCACAAACAAATACCTGAAAAAATAAAAATCATTTTTGATGCTATAAATAAAACAGAAAATTTCTATGTAAATAAAAAAATTTATTTTAAGAATGAAAGTTTTGTTCTTAATTTCAAGCTTAAAAATCACTTATCTAATTTTATTGAACATAAAAAACAGGATAATATTATTATATGGGAAAAACATATATGTTTAAACTCATATACAAAAGAAATTTTAATCAAACTATTAAGTAACAATATTACGAAATTTATTTGGGATATTTCAAAGGGATTATATGGGCTTCATTCTCTTTTTATTTTACATGGTGATCCGACTATAGATAATATAGGAATAAGAAATGGTGTATTTATACTTTTTGATTTTGATTCATCTAAGATTAATGTCGAGTTTTTATCTTTTAAAAAAGATAATTGGGAATTTCTTAAGTCTCTAAAATTTAATTTAGGAGAAGAAAAATGGAATAATATTTTAGAAGATTATCCTTTTATTTCGGGTTCAGATTCAATTATAGATAATATGATTGTATATATGTGTAAAGAAACAAAAAAAGATACTGACATTCTAATTCAAGATTTAAATAATCTTTCAATAATATATTAATTTCAAATCTATATAGAGGTTTAAAATTACTTTTTTACTTTTTTACTTTTATCTTTATTTCTTCTGCTTTTTCTCTTGCTTTTTTTTCTAGTTTTGCTTTTGGTTTTAATTTTTTTAACAGGTTTTTTTCCTTCTACATCTTTAATTTCATTTATGTCCTTTAAATACTCTTTTTTCAACCATTTTTTATCATCTTTTAAAATTTTATACTCAATATCATCTTCATTTTTCTTCTTATACATGCTTCTTAAACTATTACATAACTTTATAGGTCCCATAATTACTAAAGCTTTACGAAGTGATTCATATCTATCTTTTTCGTCTTTATTTACATTATAATTATATTTGATAAGTAAGTTTTTTTGCATATCCATTTTTATGTTATATATTATTTTTATTTTGAAATATTTAAATAGCTATTATTTTCCGATAGGCATATATTTATATAACTTCGGCAAAATATACAGGTGTTTTTTTCTCTAATCCATATTTTTAAACATTCTTTGTGTATTGCGTTCAAGCAATTTTCACATGTATATATATCTTTTTCATTTTCCATAATATTAAAACATATAGCACAATCATCTTTATTATTTCGTATTTCTAAATCTTTATTTTTAGAATCATTAATAGCTTTAAATTTTACAGTTAAATATTTTTCTGTTAAATAATTACAAGCTATAGTAGTATCTGTTGTTATATTAAATATTATATCCATTCTTTGTTCTTCGGTAAGTTTTTTAGATATAAAGGTATCGATCAAATATATTTTACCTATCACACATATAACAAAGCATATATGCTTACAGAATAATTTTTCATGTTTTATATTACTATCAGGACAATTACATGTTACAATTGAATCGTAAATTGTTATCGTGTATATATTTAAGGTTGACCCTGTTAATTTAAGTATAATATTATCTTTGTTATTTACTGTTTTTTCAAGCAAATAAATAGTTTGATAATGAGACTTAGAAATTCTATTTTTTTGTTCGGTACATATTAAAGGTGAATACATAAGATTATTCATTTTGATTTAAAAGATATTGGTTATATAATTAAATGAATTTATTTTTTAAACTAGTTTTATACTTTATACCTACGTTTTCTTGTTATTTTAAAGATGAAGTAAGAGTTTTAAAAAACGATACCGAGATTATAGATAAAGAATATAACACATTATTATTTTCATATGGATTTTTATCTTTATCATTTATAACAACATTTGTAATTAAAAAGTTGAACTTAAGTATAAAATTTTATAACACAAAAATAGAATTATTTAACTATGCAACTATAGGAGAAGTTATCTTTTTGTTTTTATATATTGTTTGGTGGCTTGGAATGGTATCATATGCATTTTTAGGTGAGTATAAAGGTCAAATAATGACAAGACTAGGAAATTGGATAATACTGAATCTTGCATGTACTTTATTTCCAATAGCTAGGAATAGTATTTTTTCAATATTATTAGGTATATCTCATTACAAACTATTATACTTACATAGAATATTATCTATTTTGTGTATAGTTTCAGTTATAATAAAATTTATTTCGGTGACAATAATGTACGACCCTTCCTTTTTATTTTTAGTAAAATATAGAACAGGAGGTTCACCTTTAATGGGTACTATTGCCTCGATATTATTTTTATTTTGCGGAATATTTTCTTTAAATACCATAAGAAAAAATTGGTTCGAATTATTTTATTATTCTCACCGCATTTTAAGTGTAAGTATTGTTTTATTTAGCTCTTTACATTACATATCTTCTTTGTACTATCTTTTACCATCAATAATTTTATATCTTATTGATTTAATAGTGAGAATGTATCATACATATACATCAATATATGTAAGACTTAAAAATAAAGGTATAGAAAAATATGAAACAGATTGCACTTTTATAGACATAACTTTTTTAAAAAAGGTTAAAACATATCCTAGTTGTTATTTTTTTATTTGTTTTTACAAAGATATTTCAAGATTTGAATGGCATCCTCTTAGTGTAGTATCAAACTCGTATGATACAATAACATTTTGTACTAAAAATATAGGTAAAGATAGTTGGACTGGAAGACTTTTTAATTTGGCAAGAGATACATTAATAATTAACGATAAGAAGGTGTATATTCAAGGACCATATGGAAATCTATCTATAAACTATAAAAATAATAATTACGAAAATATTTTTATTATAGCAGGAGGTATAGGTATAACTCCGTTAATATCAGTTTTAGAGGACATTAATAGTTTGTATAAAAAACAAAAATTATCAAACTTAAAAAAGGTTTATATTTTTTGGATTATGAAAGATATCTCGCTATTTGATTCATTCAGAAAATATTTTATGGAATTAAACAAGAATATATTTAAGTTTAAAATATATACAACTAAAAATAAAACAATATTTGAGTCTTATATAGATACCGATTCTTTCGTATTTATTAATGAAAGGCCAAATATGTCTTATATTTTAAATATGCAATTTACAAAACAAAATAAAAATAATGCTATTATAACATGTGGTCCCGTTAGTTTAACAAATGATATTGCAAATATAAGCGAACAGTTTGGAATAGATATATCTATTGAAAATTTTTAAGCTAATTTATATTTAATTTTAAAAAAATTAGATATAATAATAAAAGAGATGGAATTAAAGTATTATGAATGTGAATATTGTAAAAATAAGTTTAAAAAGGAAACATACTTATTAAAGCATCAAAAAAATGCAAAGTATTGTTTAAGCATACAAAAAGGAAAAGAAAAACTACTTAAAGAAGTAGAAGTTGTACAAAGCGATATTATATCTGAGTTAGAAAAGAAAAAATTGAATGAGATACATGATTCTTTTCTGGAATTTGAAAATAATAAATTAGAACTTGAAAATGAGTATAATACAAATATTTCAAATATATTAGAAAAACAAAATTTAAAAAATAATATCGAAGAGTACTATTCAATTGAAAAAAATAAAATAGATAAGTTACAGGAATTATACGCTTTATTTGAGAAAAACAAGTTTTCTATTGAAGAAAAATATCAGAATCTTATTTTTGAAGAAAATAAAAATTGGAAAGATGATTTAAAAAAAGAAAAAATTAAAGAACTAGAATCAAGTTTCGATTTAATAAAAAATAAAATAAATAGTTTAATAGACACAAGTGAAGATGTCGATAAATCTCAAGATAAACTAAATCAATTTATTTTTAATCTAAATGAATATTTAACTTTGAATGAGACTGAAGTAAGTGAAGTAAGTGAAGTAGTTGTGTCTGAAGGTGTAAGTGAAATAAGTGAAGTAGTTGTTTCTGAAAGTAAAAGTGAAGAAAGTGAAGTAAGTGAGACTGAAGTAAGCGAGGCTGAAGTAGTTGAATATACTCCACCGAATAATGATGTAGAAAATAAATTGTTATATCATCTAATAGTATTATTACAGGAACAAAAACTAAGTAAAGATAATTTATTGTATATTATAGTTGAACTTATGAAATATATAAATAATTTTGATGTCAAAGGTACAGATAAAAAGTCTTTTATATTATACATACTTAAAAATTTTATTGATACTAATGAAGATGATATTCAAAATAAAGAAGATATGAAACGTTTTTTAACAATATTTTCGAACGATTTTGTAGATATAGTTTCTGCTATTAGCGATAAAAAACTAAGAATTAAACTTAAAAAAAGTTGTTTTTTCCCTTTATGTTTTTAAATTTATTTGAACTTTAAAAACAATTTTAAGTAATTAAGTATCAAAAAAGAATGTTTGAAATAATCTTCCGGATTCCTTGTCCTTACCAAAATATGTACCACTCTGATGGCTTCTTTTTCCTTTAAATAAAATACATCTATTAAACTTATTACCTACCGAATCCACCATGTACCACTTATCATAATTTCTTGAATCATCATTTAATTTTTTTATTTCTTCATCGTTTCCTTCTGAATCCTTTTCTATTTTTAATTCTTTATGCATATAAGTACTGGTACCTGCATCTAAAGGAGCATCTGGTGTCATATATATAACAGCCGACCATTCAGTTAAATCTCTATGTATCCAGCTATGCATATCTTCTGTTACATATTGAAATGAAGCATTATATCCTTGTGGCCAAAATTTAATCTTCTTTCCAACTATATTCTCAAATCGTTCTTTAATATTAGCAAATTCTTTCCAATCTAAAAGACAATCTGTTCTAAAACCAGGATAATTTCCTTTTACATTAAATTCGCAAGTTTTTAAAACTTTTTCTCGAATAGCATTAGGATCTTCATAAAAATTATCTATAATTACTATAGACATATCATTATTCCACTTAAAAGTTGAACCAAAATATTTTGAAGTATCAAAGAATTTTAAATTTTCGTCAATACGATATACTACATTTGATGGTGCTTTTTCTTTTGCTCTTAAATTTGCTTCAACTCCTTTATCATTATCTTTTGTGTAACAACACGATATTGCAAATATAAAATCAAAATCATAATCATAAATATGCCTTTCAATAAATAGATCGTTTAAATTTGGATTTCTATTTTTTGAAGCCATCATTCCAAAGCCAACTGCTTTATTATGTTCACCTTTTTTTTGAAAATACGCCACTAATTCATAATAACATTCTAGTCTTTCAGGACATATAGATGTACCCATCATAAAATATTTTATTTTATCACTTTCATCAGTTATTAATCTACCTGCTTTTAAACATGCTATATATCTTTCTTGTTCCCAACTATTATTTGTAATTTCAATCCTTTTTTTATACCATTCAATTGATTTTTTTGTACAAACTGACTCATATGTTTGAGCAAGATAAAAAGTAGCTCTACTATCATTTGGGTTATCTTTTAAAAAATCTAAAAACATTTGAGCATCTTCTTCATATCTTTTTGGATTTTTAGATGATGCACCTTCTTTTCTTGCTAGATTATATATCCAATCAATATCAAAAGATGAATTTGAAATAGTTCCTACTAAATATTCATGTACAGGTTGTAACCATTTATATAGTTGATTATTTCTACATATTTGCCACCTACGATATCTAAGAGACCCATATATAGTATTTAAATAAAATACAGAAACATTTGGTTTTTCTTGAAGTTGAGTATATAATTTGTCAACATCACCTTCAGTTAGATAACTTAATGGATTATTCATATCTTTAACAAATACCTCATCTGCATCTAAAAATACTAGATACTCGCAATCTTTTCTAGTATTCCAAAAATGTTCCCATAAATAACTCTTATTAAATCCAAAACTAACCCAGTCTTTATTTATTATCTCACCTTTTTTATCATGTAAAGTCATCCAATTATTTATAACATCTATTGTGTTATCTGTTGAACCGGTATCACAAATAATATAAGTATCAAATAGGTTCTTAAGACTTTCAAAAGCTCTTTCTATAATATGAGCTTCATTTTTAACTATCATAAGTAAACAAAATTTTGCCATTCTATTTTTTATTTAAAAATTATTTAGTTTTTAAATAAGAATATTTTAAGTGTCAAATCTATTCAATAGTTCTTTAATATTTTTTAATTCGCCTTCGATTCTTTCTAATTCCAATTTTAACTTTATTATGTTTCCCGAACTTAGAATTTTTTCAGGTGTAGGTCTAGGCGCGGGTGCGGGAATAACATTATCCTCACTAGATAATTTTTTTGATATTTTTGTTATATTCCAAAGTTCGGAAGATAATTTTGCATCCATTAAATATAAATAAGGTAAATAAAAGTATCCTTTATCCCCCCAATCTTCACCCCAACTATTTCTAACTATCCACATTTGAGTTATATCATTATAACCTACAACTAGTACAGCATGACCCCCAAGGCAATTTTCACTATCTATATCTGGTATAGGTACTATTCCTGTTTTAGAAACTTCTTCACTTTCAAAAGATTCATATATTGAAATTCCGACTACAAAAGGATGTCCAGATGCTAAAGATGTTTTCATAGAGTTCATATCACAACTTATATTATGAACTGTATAAGCTCTATGTTGTAAGGCATCTACGTAACATTTTTGAGGAGGTTTAACTTTAAATTTTTTAGTATCATAAGGCCAATCTTTTTCATTACAAACCCCGTATGTTTCTAAAGTTTTAATTCCATCTGATAATAAAGCTCCAGAATCTTCATGTACACTATTTTCTAATAATCTTTCGTTATAGTATATAAATAATCGAGATGGTACAAAAGTATTGCTCGTACCATCTTTAATTTCAAATGCTGCGGCAAGTGCTTGTGCTGTACAACTCCCAATATTTCCTTGGTCGTAAATTACAGGACATTTATTTCTTAAATCTACCTGTTTTGGAAGTTTTTTAATTTCTAAAAATGATTTTAATTTTAATTGAGATGTAGGCGCTCTTTCTATTTTAAGATTATAAATTCTTTTCATTTATTTAATACAAGATAAAAATTATGTATAATAATCTAAAAATCTTTTTTCTTCTTTAACCAATTTATATTTTTTTATCAGATTCAAACCTTCTTTTATATCTTCATCTGTAATTATAAATTTAAAACTTTTATCCATAGTAAAAACTCTTTTTGAATGAACTAATTTAATTTTCGAAATAAAGGTTTCAATATCACCTCCTGCATTTTTGAAATAATTTTTATTATCTTCAAAAAATTTAACCATAGTTTTCCTATCTATATTAAGTTCCCATTTAGTATCTGCAACTAATTTTATAAAAATATCAGTTAAATCTTCACTTGAATATTCGTCTATTTTATGAACCCATGGAAATCTTCTTTCTAATCCGGGATTTATAGATAAAAAACAATCCTTAACCTCTTTTTCATATCCAGCTATAATACAACAAAATTCATTTTTATGTTCAGATAAAAATCCGCATATAGTATCTACACACTCCTTTGAATAAGAATCTTTATCTTTTTGACCAGCACCTAAGGAATAAACTTCATCTATAAATAAAACACCTCCTAAACACGACTCTAATATTTTTGTAGTTTTAATAGCTGTAGAACCCAAATATTCTCCAATTAAATCAGACCTTCCGGCTATTCTAAATATACCTTTGTTCGATAAAATACCTATGTTTTTATAAATTGATCCTATTATTTTTGCAACGCTTGTTTTGCCTGTACCCGGTTGGCCCAAAATCATAGTATGCAAATATTCCTCGTTTTTATTTTTTAAATGCATACTTTGTAAGTAGTATATAGTTTGATAAAAAATGGATTCTTTTAAAGTCTGCATACCTATCATATTATCTAGTTCTTCTAAAGATTGAACAATATTCCATAGCATAATACAGTTGATATTTTTATAAAACTTATTTTGCTTACCAATTGCTATTAAATCTTTTAAGCAATTTATAGGAGGACAAGGTTCTATTTTAATTATAGGCCTGCGAGGAGTAAATTTTACCTTTTTTTTTTCTATTATATTTTGGTTATTATCATCTTCGGAATCACTATAGATAATTTTTCTTTTAGGCATTTTAATCATATAGTTTTTAATTTTAAATTATATTTTTTCAACAAATACTCTATAAGATTTATCAAGTATAGTAATCTTATCTTTAAATTTTTCAAGAAAATAATTTACACCTAAAAATGGACTTTCGAAAATATTATCTTGATTAAAAGTATAGTCATCAATACCCAATATACCACCTTTATTCAATAAATTAAAACTAAGAATTAAATCAGTATAAGAATCAAATAATGTATGTGAAGCATCTAAATATATAAAATCAAATTTAATATTATTTTCAGAAATCATATCTTGTAAAATATTTGCAGAATCTCCTTTAAATACATTTATATTGTTACTTAAACCAGCAGCTTTTATGTTACTATAAAAAATATTTTCAATATCATTATTTTCAATAGTTCTCAGACTTTCATAAGTTATATTCTCTGATTTATTATGTTCATCATAAATTTTCCATCTATCTATAATGTTCCCTTTTGAATTTGGTAAATATTCTAAAATTTTAATAATAGAAATACCTGTAAAGGTACCTATTTCTAACACATTAATTTCATTATTTGTATTTTTCCATTTAATATAATCTAAAATTCTAGTATATTTGTCGTATGATTCACTATCTTTTGGCAAATCATTTGTCCAATTATACATTTCCGCATAGTTAAGTCTATAGTCTATATTTTTATGTGCACTTTGTTGAACAATCTGTTCTTTATAATCAGGATTTAGTTCCTTAATAAACATGTTAGATCTATTTTCCCAACTCATTTTTTTAGCCCAATTATAATTTCTTTCAATAAGTTTTTCTTTTAATTGTTTGTTTTCGATTGCGTTAAATAGCTGTACTAGTGCTCTAGTTTGCCATTCAGGCGAATATGGATCATAAATCTCATTACTTTCTAGAAAAATTCCTCTATCACTAATAGTTTCACTTAATGACCCAAAATTTCTCGATATAACAAATGTTTTTGTTAAAGCAGCTTCTAATGCTGTTAAGCAAAAAGTTTCTAAAAATGTACAAGGATAAAACCATATATCACTTGAAAGCCAATTATTCGCTAATTCTTGTTTGCTAGTCCAACCATGATAAATTATTGTATCGTTCTTAGTAGAAAGAATATTTTTTATTTTTGTCATTATTTCGGGGGCATTATCATTTGACCATTTATTATTAACATCCGAATGTATATGCAACCTAGCTTGGGGATATTTTTCAATTATTTTGGGCCACATTTGTAATAAAGGTAATAATCCTCGTGTAGGAAAAGAAGAATAAATAAATTTATAAGGTATTTTTTTTATATTATTTTTTTCATAATCAAATTTATCAATATCAATTCCGTAGTTAAAAGTTTTTGTTATATCTTTTAAAGTTGGAAATACACCTGAAAAATAATTAGAGTGCCAATCCGATAAACAAAATACTCTTTTAAGTTTATTATTTCTTGGTATAACTATAGAACTTGGAACTACTAAATCATGCAGAGATATATATACATTTTTTATGTTATCACATTCTAAGCATATTGGAACGTATTCTGTATACCTTGAAACAACACATGAATCTATAGCATTTTTTTGTATAAAATTAAAAAATTCTAAAAGAGGAATATAAGTAACATCTTTATACACTTCGACCTTATCAGTATTGCAAAAAACAAGAACTTGATAACACCCACTTTTTTGAATATACTTACTAATTTCAATAATAAATGTTTCAGATCCTCCTACACCAGTTGTTTCAATATTTTTACCTGACCATTTATTGCCAAAACCTCCGTCTACTAAAAAGCATAAATATGGCTTATTAAATTTATTTTCTTCGACTTTATTTTTTAACATATTGTATGGTACTATATTGATTATTTTATAGATAGAATTCCATGATCTAACAATATTTTCATCTGCTTCATTATAAATATTCTTATATATTTGCTCATTTATTTTATTTTTAATTGTATCTATAAAAAGTTCACTTGCTTTTTCTCCTGTAACATAGTCATTAAACATATAACATAATTCTGTTAAAAATTTTGGAAGAAAATAATAAGACAAAGTAGGTTTTAAGCTATATTGACTATCTAAAGGATATCCTACATCAAAACCAACTTTAAATAAGCCGTATGCTTTTTTATAGTTTTCGTATTCGTTTATTCCACTCTTAGCTTCCAAATAATAATGTATAGCTATATAATATAAACTATCTGGTCTATTTTTATCTATATTATATGCTTTAAAATATAATTCTTCACAAACTTCCCATGGCTTATTTAATTTAAAATTAGCGATTCTAGCAGCTTCAAATATAGCATCTAATTTTTCTTGAAAAAATCCATTATCTTTATGTTTCATTCTTGTTACAAAATTTTCATAGGCTTTTTCATGTTCATTTAATAAGTTATATGTTTGTCCTAAATAATAATAAGCTCGTGAATCATCAGGATATTCTTTTATTGTACTATATAATAACTCTAAGTCTAGTTTTTTTCTAGTCATAGTTCTATTTTCCATGTAATCAGATCTATAATCAAAAATATAAGATCGATTTAAAGGCACCATAACATTAGTGTTATTTTTTGGTGTTATAACCTCATGTATTCTATAAATATACCTTAAATCGTAATCACTTTTAATAATTCTATTGCTCGTGTATTGTACATCATCACTTTCAATATAAAAACAGAAACTACTTGAAAACTGATCTCCTCTAACTATGTTTAAAAAATTTCTTATTGAACCTTTTATAATATAAGTATCATCCAAAGTAATTACAAATTTACATTTTTTTCCAGCTAAATCAAGGCATCTATTTCTACTTTCTCTGAAGTTTATAAATGGTTCTTGATGTAGTTCTCCTTTCTTTTTTCCAACTAAAACTTTTTTTATAATATCTAAAGTGTTATCTGTGCTTCCAGTATCTAATATAGTCCATCTATCTATAAAATCCAAATTTTGTTTTAAGACGTTTTCTAAACTATCTCCTCCGTTCTTTATAATCATCGCTAGATGAATTAAATTATCATAGTATAAGTAGTTTTTATTTTGTATATAGTACTTAAATTCATCTATAAATTTTAAATTAATTTTTTTATCTACAAGTATAACTAGATTTGTACCGGATAAATAGTATAACTCATGTTTTTGTTTATCTTTTAATTTAATATGTTTCAAGTTACAAACAATAATATTGGCATCAAAAACAACTTCATTAACAATATCTTCTAAAACAACAATAATATCCGTTTTCATTATTTTTTTTGTAAATGTAATATTTTGAGTATTATAATAGTTTACATTTGTTTCAATATTTATGTTATTCTGTTTATCACCTTCATTTTTAATGTAAATTTTATCGTAAAAATCTGAACATTTAATTGGTATATACCCCCCATGTGTTATGTTATAAAAACTTATACTTTTTTCGTTATTAAATAACGTTGACATTTCATTTATTAAAGATATAATTCTTTCGTGCTCTCCTAAATTTTTAAATATAGTTAAATTGCAAAATTCTTCTATATAATTTATATCGTACTCGCATTCATTAACCATAAATGGTTCAGAGTTTATATTTAGGTATTTAGACATTTTAATTTATTTTTTTTATTTCTTAAATACCAAAAAAAATAGAAAAATAGAAAAAATAAAAAAAATATATTATATAAAAAATGAATAACTTATTTGGGTTTGATTTAGATGACTTTGATCGTAATTTTCCGGGTGTATATCCTGTATATCTTAGTAAATGCAATATGCCATCCCCAACTCCTGAACAGAAAGCAGAATGTTGCAAGATAGCATGTGATGTTTGTAAAACAGGTAATTGCACAAGTGGAGGTGTAGACACTTGTATTACAAATTGTCCTCCTGATTTAGCAGGTCCTGTTAGGCCAGTAAATCCCGTAGGTCCTAGTCCTGATGGTCCATATGGTCCATATGGTCCTAGTCCCGTAGGTCCTAGTCCTGATGGTCCATATGGTCCCAGTCCATATGGTCCTAGTCCCGTAGGTCCTACTCCTGATGGTCCTGTAGTTAATCCAGTTGTACCACCTGCTGCTCCGCAAGTAGGAATATTTTCAAACTTATCAACACTACAAGTCGTTACACTTAGTGTTGGAGCTATTATTATTTTGGCTTTATTAATAATGATAGTTAGAAATATGAAGGCTAGAAGATCTATGTCCTTCTATTAAAATTTATATCTCAATTAAGACATAAATTTAAAAATATACCCACCGGCTGTTTTATTTTTTCCATTACAACAATTTTCTATACTTGTTCTTTCAATATTTGTTTCTTTTGTTGCTTCTGCGACAGATTTATATCTTTTTATTTCAGTCTGTGTGGCAATATCATATTGTAAAACTATTCTAGATCTTATATTCACCGAAGATTTATTTTTTTCAGAACTTATAGTTTTTCCTTGAGCTTTTAAACATAAATTTGTTTTTTGATGAGCACGTAAATTATTTTTATGTTTTATTTTTTTATTACAAAATTCACACGTTACTTCAGTTTCAACTTCTTTTATCTTTTTATTTCTACAATTTTTACATTGAGATCTAAGTGACGCACCTGTATGTATTCCAAATTTTTCCACAGGTAATATTAAACTACAATCAGTACACTGTTTTGAATTTACCAAACCATTTTTTTTATTGTAACATAAAACACATGTGTCATACATTTCTTTATCATTTATCTTGTAAAAATTTTCATATGTTAACATATTTTTACAATCTAAACACTCTTTTTTATTGTAGTTTTGATTTTCTTTTATCTTGATTCTAAGCTCTTTTGCATATTTATTATAGCATATCTTGCAATTACTTCTATATTTTTTATTTTTATATGTTTCATTCTGTTCTTCGTTAGTTAAATCAAAATCTTCTTCTCGAATATTTTCATCTCGAAAATAAAATTTGTATAAAGGTTTTGCAAGAAGACATCTAGAACATTTTTTTTTATCTGTTCTATTATTGTCTATAAATATTAAGTTAGGTGCTGGAGAACTTTCTATTTCTTTAGTATCATTTTTATCTGATAATTCGATAAAATTGTCTATGTAATCAGTTATCTTGTCTAAACATTCAATTTTAAACCATTCATTATTTAAAGAAATTCTATATTTCTCAAATAGTTCCTGAACTAATCTTTCTAAAATTTTGTTAAATCTGGTATACCAAATTTTATGTAAAATAAATTTAGTTGGAGACGCATTATTAAATTCTTTCATTCGTCTATGTATATCATCTGATTGGCCCACTTTAAATTCCTCTTTGATATGTTCAGACATAACTATATAGACACATTCTCCTATTTTATATTTTCTTCTATTACTATATTCTTTATTTTCTGCTTCTAGCTCTTTATTTTTATTCTCCAATTCTTTATTTTTGTCTAATATACTTTGTACTTGGTATTCTCCTTTTTTTCTTAAAGATGGAAGTATTTCTCCACATACTACTTCTTGAAATTTTTGTGCTACAGGTTTGTTTGAACGCATAATTAATTTATAAACCGCAGGTTCAGATAACATAATCATATTTTGACTATTATAAGACGACTTTACATTTTGTAAAGTCATCCATTTTTCTGGTATATTTCTTAATGCATTTGTAATATTTGATAATTCTAAGATATCACATATATCTTTCGCTACAAAACATGGTTCATTATAAGAACCAAAAACTCTAATTTCTTTATTTTCAAATTTGAAAGTTTCATCAATTTGTTTTATTAAATCCATTTTATATTATAAATACATTTCTTTAAATTTGAATTATTTTTTTTTAATATGTTAGAAAAAAATAATTGAACTTAATTTTAAAAATTGATTTTAAATTTTAAAAAACAAACTTAATTTATAATATAATGGAAGAAGACGTTCGAGATTTAGATGAAATTATTTTCGGTATTTTATCCGAAAAAGATATTAGAGATATTTCTGTTTGTGAAATAGATAATCCTAAGTTAATAAGTGGGGATAAAAATAGTGGAGCATATGGAACTGTTTATGATCCCCGGATGGGGCCTATAGAAAATAATAAACCATGCGAAACATGTGACATGGACATTTGGAAGTGTACAGGACATTTCGCATATATTTCTCTTAATGAAAGTATAATTCATCCTTTATTCTATAAAAGAGTAGTTGACTTTTTAAGGTGTGTATGTATTAAATGTAATAGTTTATTGATTACAAAGGATCAAATAAAGCTAAATAATTTAACAAAAATAAAGTCGACAAAAAGATTTGATAAAATATTGGAAAAAATAGAAAAGATTGATATGTGTCCTAAATGTTCTCATCCTCAACCTGATATTAAATATAACTCTACCGATAATAATATTTCGATGGTTTACAAGCAAAAAGATAAAGGAAAAATAAGCATAGTAATTCCTGTTGATGATATTAAGAAAACTTTTGAAAATTTAACCGATGATAATGTTCGATTATTAGGATTTGATCCAGCTTTAGTACATCCAAAAAGTTTAATAATGACACTATTTCCAGTTATTCCTTACTGTGCCAGACCATTCGTTTTAGCGGATGGTCAAACATGTGACGATGATTTAACAATTCAAATAGTTGAAATTATAAAAGCCAATAACCATTTAAAAATGGAAGATGGAATTCCTTTGACTGATACAAAAAGACAAAAATATATTCAAACTCTTAAATTTAGAATATCCACATTTTATAATAATTCACAAAGTAGAGCGAAACATACTACTAGTGGTAGACCTATAAAAGGTTTAAAAGAAAGAATAACCGGTAAAGAAGGATTAATTAGAAATAATATAATGGGTAAACTTTATTAGCCCATGTCTTATTAAAATTAAGGCAAGTTAGCGCTATGGCTAGCAACGTATTCAAATTGCGGGAAACTCCAACTTAAATTAATTTGTATTTAACTACTAAACTATTAAAGAAATTTAATAGTGGCTTAAGCTAATAACTTAAGGTATAGTAAAAATGTTAAATATAAAAAGGACAATTCGCAGCCAAGCTCCTAAATCCGTATGCTCTTTGAGCATAATAGTAAGGGTATATTCCTCTAACAAATAGAGGTGGAGAAGGTTCAACGACTAAATGGATACGGGCATGAGAGGATTAACTATTCTCTATGATTGCTCAAGATATAGTCTAAACCCATCTGAGAAGATGTTTGATTTTAGATTTCATATTCCCATAGCATAGGATATGTTATCGATATTCAAAAAACGTTAGATTAAAGGATTAAATACCTTTAAAAGTTTGGTATAATTGAAAAGATGTGAATTTACAGGGAGAACTGTTATAGGTCCCGACCCTACGTTAAAAATGGGACAATTAGGTATTCCAAGAATAGTAGCTAAGACATTAACCATGCCTGTTCAAGTTACAAATTTTAATTATGAGTATCTAAATAACCTAGTTAATGAAGGTAAAGTAAATATAGTTAAAAAGAAAGATGGTGAGAGAATTAATATTCACCACCACATATTTAATAAAGGAACAAGATTAAATCACGGAGATATTATTATTAGAAAAGACGAAAAAACAGGCGAAGAATATGAGTTTGAAAATAATAACGGAAAAGAAGTTCTAAAACATGGTGATAAACTCAAACGAAGTGGAGAATTAGTAAAAAATATTAGATACCCTGAAAAAAGATTATATCATCTGAATATCGGTGATATTTGTGAAAGACAACTTCAAAATGGAGATATAGTTTTATTGAACCGCCAGCCTACTCTTCATGTAGGGTCGATGATGGCTCAAGAAATTGTAATTCACGATGGAAAAACTTTCAGGTTCAATTTAAGTATAAATAAGAGCTTTAACGCGGATGAAAAATGGCATTATTAAACGAAGATAATAAATTTAAAGAAATAAAAAGTATTAATAAAATGAAACTTGATGAACTATTAAAACAAAAGCATCCAGTAAAAACACCTGGCCAAAAAAAAGTAGAATTAAATGAGGTCTACGCAATTATATATAGAATTTACTGCATTCCAGAAAAAAAATCATATATTGGTCAAACTTATAGTCATGAATATAGTCGTCTTACTTTAATTAAAAAAAATATTTTAACACGTTGCAAACATCACTATAATGATAAAAGTTTAGAAGTAAATAAAAATAAACCCTTATACATAGCTTTAACAAAATATTCTCCAGAACAATTTATCGTATATGAAGAAGAAAGATTATATAATAAAGATATTGCAGATATAAATCAAAAAGAAGGAGAATATATGGTAAAATATAATACACTTTCTCCAAATGGTTATAATATAGAAGAAATAGGTAAAAAGTATTCTAAGTTATTTAAAGATATAAGTGTGTTGTATAGTTTTGAAATCAAGAAATATGAGTATATAGATAAAACTCGTAATAGAAGAGTTAAAGATGTATGTGGTGGAACATTTTTTAACTTAAAAAAAGAAGAAATTAATCCGAAAAAAACTCTAGAATTGCTAAAACCACTTGAGATTGAAAATATATCATTAGTAAATTCAAATGGTATAAGAATTATTGTAAAACTTAAAAATGAAAAGGATAATATACGAATTTATTTTTCAGGTTCAAATGAAGAATGTCTTGAATATGCTAATAAGATAACCGATAATATTGTAATATCTCCAAGTTTTGTCGGTAAAGATTCGTATAAATATCAACCAAAAGTAGATAAAGTTTTAGAGGATAAAGATGTTATCACAACAATAACAGGTAAAAGTTATCATAACAATTCAAGAAATAGCGATACATTTTTAATTATGGTCTCTGGATTAAAAAATAAAAGAGTTCAAACATTACATAGAATATCATTTGGTGGTAAATCTGTCGATATAAAAGATAGTTTTAAAATTGGAGTAGATTTTGTTGAAAGACTAAAGAAAGAAATTAATAGCTCATCAGTTAAGTATATAATAGAAAATATATCTTCATAAAAATATAACAAGTCCGCAATAGGTGGCTGCCTTTTAAAGGATAAACAGTATAACCACCTAGTCACATTTACATAGTGGCGAGACACCTTATAATGACGGGAAACCCCTTAGAGCCTTAACTACTACTTATATATTGGAAACATTATATAATATCTAGGATAATGACCTCAGAAATAGTAAAAACGTTAAGGATTGGGCAATCCGCGCTCACTAAACCTAAATCCGTTATGATAGGATATGGTTTATGTTCAACGACCGCACGGGTGTCGGTTAATAATGAAGGAAATAATCAATCCTGAATTAGCTTAAGATACAGTCTAGCCCTTATATGAAAATATAAGGACCATCGCGTTCGATGGTGACGAAATGGACCTTTAAAGTTTAGTTTCAAACAGGTAGCTGCTTTTATGGTTGAGTAAGACATCATAAAAGATAAACAGTGTAACTTACTCTTAAATATAACTACCTAGTCAGATATATAACTGGCAAGATAACTCAATTGCGGGAAACCCCTTAGAGCCTTGATTACCGCGATTTAAAAGAAATTTTAAATGCAGCAGTAGGGTAATAACCTCACGGATGGTAAAAATATCAAGGATTGGGCAATCCGCAGCGAACTCCTAAAAATTTAATTTATGGAGTGCGTTCAACGACTAGTAGATGATTACACATCGAATAACGGTTATCGGTTCTTTTAAAAAGAGAAAAAAATGATTTTAAATTGCTAATCTTATATTAATATATAAATGGAAGAAAATACTGGATACATATATTGTATAACAAATATCATAAATAATAAAAAATATATTGGTGCTACTACTAGAACAGTAGAAAAAAGATTTAAACAACATTTAAGCGATGCAAAAAATAATAGAAATAATGGATGTACTTGTATAAAAAATGCTATGCAAGAATATGGGCAAGAGTGCTTCATAATAGAAACTTTATTAATTTGCACCATTAAAGATATTGATTTTTATGAAAATAATTTTATTAAGTTATATAATACTATAACACCAAACGGATATAATTTAAAAACTGGAGGTAATTTAGGGTCAAAACATTCCGAAGAAACCAAAATAAAAATAGGAAATGCTCATAAAGAAAAAAAAGTATCAGAAGAAACCAAAACTCTTATAGGTAACACCAGTAAATATAGAAATATGTCCGAAGAAAATAAAATTAAAATCAAATACGCTTTAGATAAGTTAGGGTTAAAAGATTTACCTATGTATATTGTATTCTCAATTGATAAAAGATATAATAGAAATGTTGAAGTTATAAATGTTAGAGTACCAAAAATAAAAATAAAAAAGTTTTCAGTAAAAAATATGTTATTGGAAGATAAAATAAGACTAGCAATTAATTATAAAAATTCTCTACTTTAAAAGAGCTTAAGGTATAGTCTAAGCTTATAAGGAAACTTATAAGAGTATTTTTAACTATAAATACAGGTTAAAATACATTCTGGAACATACATATCCCCCAATCACAAGAAGCACAAGCAGAAATGCGTTTGATATCTGCTTCAAAAAATTTTATAATATCCGCACAAAGTAGTAAACCAAATATGTGTATAGTCCAAGATTCTTTACTTGGTGCATATAAAATGACAAAAGGGCTTCAAATGGTTAGAAAAGACCAATTTTACGACCTTTCTATAACAACAGGTTTATCTTTAAAAGATATTCAAAGTAAAATACAAGATATAAGAAAAGTTTTTAGAGAAAAAGGTAAGAAGGCCCAATGTTTTCATGGAAAAGGCCTGATTTCATTAGCGTTACCAAATGATTTAAATTATGAGAAAAAAAATAATGTAAATCCCGATGAACCAATAGTTAAAATATATAAAGGTGTGTTGTATGAAGGAACACTTGATAAAAGTACATTAGGAGCTGTAAATAACTCATTAATTCAAATTATACATAAAGAGTATGGACCAGATATAACAGCATCATTTATAGACTCTATTCAATTTATAAGTAATGGATGGTTATTATTAGAAGGGTTCTCTATAGGAATTGAAGATTGTTTAGTTCAGGATGAAAAAAAAGCACAAGAAATTAGCGATGTAATTAAAAAATGTCTTATAGAAGCTGAAACTATAAAATCTACAACTTCTCATGCGGGTATTAGAGAAGTTAGAATTACGGGCGCTCTAAGTAAAGCAAAAGATATTGGATTAAAAATTGCTAAAGATTCACTTAGTCAAAATAATAATTTTCTTTCAACAGTTAAATCTGGATCAAAAGGAGACTACTTTAACGTTGCTCAAATTACTGGTTTACTTGGACAACAAAATTTATTAGGTCAAAGAATAAATCCGGTTTTAAATAATGGGAAAAGAACTTTACCACACTATCCATTAGAAAATTTATCAATAGAAATGGAATACGAGTCAAGAGGTTTTATTGACTCTTCTTTTATTAAAGGTTTAAATCCAAGACAATTTTACTTTCACTCTATGAGTGGAAGAGAAGGTTGCTGTGATAAAATGTGTCACAAACAGGTAGTCGCCTATAGGTTTTTTGTCATACCTAAAAGGATAAACGATGTAAGACAAAAGTTTTTAAGTTATTTTAAAAACATATAACTATCTAGTCATATAATTTATATGGCAAGACTCCTTATAATGACGGGAAGTCCCTTAGAGCCTTAATTACAACTTCTATACTAGAAATTATATAGAATACCAAGGGTAATAACCTATGGTTTTGTAAAAATATTAAGGATTGGGTGATCCGCGCGTAAAAAACCTAAGTCCGTGATGGCAAGGATATGGTTTTCGCTCAGAGACTAGTAATTTTAATAAAATGAATAACGGGAGTCGGTAAGTAGTAATATAGCCAATTATGAACTTGCTTAAGATATAGTCCGCCCTTTTTTGAAAATTAAAGGATTACGCGACAGCGATGAATACATCTGTATCAGGATATATTCAAAGAAGAATTGTAAAACTAACTGAAGATATAAAAGTTCAATATGATGGAACATGTAGAGACACTATTGGTTCAACATATCAATTAGCATACGGAGAAGATGGTATAAATCCTTGCGCTACAATAAAAGTGGGAAGTACACAAGAACTAGTAGATATACAAAATCTCGCAACTAAATTAAATATAAAGCATGAAGATAATAGTAAAAAAGTAAAAAGTAAAATAGTAAAGTAGTAATTAATATTTTATACCTGTATATAGGTATAAAATAAAACTTTTAATTCGGTAAATTTTTCATACTTAAGTACCCTGTATTTGACTTTGGATTATATGTATAATGACATTTAGACATATATTTAGGATTACCATATAAAGCAGGTATATTTGTCGCATATGGATTTTCTATAGGTCCAGGCCATCCAGAATAAGTATTAGACCAATACTCTCTTTTATACATTAAAATTGACACAGTAACACCGGCTATTAAACTTAGTAAAAATAGTAAACGTAAAATCATTTTATTATTAAAAATATTTTAATATTTCATTAAACAAATGTCAGAATATATTCCTATTATTCTACCATCAATCTTGGGTTATGGTACCGCTATGATTTGTGGTGTAAATAAGGATTCAGGAGCAGTAGTTCCTATAAGACCTCCTCCTATTGTATTTTCAATAGTCTGGCCTATACTTTATTTAATGCTAGGGTTTTCATGGTTCTATGCCAGAAAAAATAATAACGTTATTTCAGACTTATTTTATAGCATATTAGTATTTTTATTAAGTGTATGGATATTAGTTTATTCCTGTCAAAAAAATAAAAAACTAGCTATATATATACTTCTATTATCTGTTATTACAGGTATATTTGCTTATAATTTTTCTTTAAATTTTAATAGCAAACTATTAATAGCGCCTTTAATTGCATGGTTAATATTCGCAACTATTTTAAATATTACTGAAGTAATACTTTTGAAATAAAATTTTTAAACTAATATTTAAGTTTAAAAATAATAATAATTTTTACTCATAAAATTCTTCTTCAAACTCTTCCTCTTCCTCCTCTACTTCTTCTAACTCATCTTCATCCACATCTTCATGATTTAATTCATCTTCTATATATTCTTCCAATTCATCATCACCTTCTCCTTCCTTATTACTTTTACTATCTAGATTATCAGGAATAACATATGCGAATTTATACTTGTTGCATAAGTTAATATCTTCTTTTGTTAATTGTGAAATAGAACCATCAGAATTTTGCTTTCCATAAACCTTCTTTTCTTTATTATCAAAAACAAAAGATGTTTCCTCATGTTCATAATTATTGAATTTATTTCTTTTTATTGCTATACTTGGTACCTTAGCCACTAATTTTGTATTTATATTTTCTTGTGACTTTAAAATTGTTTTTTTACATTCATCATTTGAAAGAAGCTCAATCAATTCTGCTTTTGTACCTTTAGTTTTTAAACCTTTACTTTTACACATTTTTTCTAGTTCAGGTTTAGTTAATTTACTTAAACCATTAACCACTTTTTGTTTGTTATCATCGTACGTTTTTTCTTCACTATTCTCTTTTGAGTTCCACATCTTAACTAAATCATCTTTGTTAATCTTGTACTTAATGGATACTTTATCGATGTACTTCAAAATAGCGTCGTTAATTAAAATTTGTACGTTTTCAGAGAATGACATTTTTTATTTTATTCGTTTAACTTATTTTTTAAATATCATTTTTTATTTTTTTTAATTTATTTTGTTAAACTTGATTACCGCAAAAGAAATTATATCTATTTCTTTTTAGTTTAATTGATATATTTTTGTACTTCGATATAAATATTGCTCCGTTTAATATCAACTTACAGATTGATACATTAACTGGTATTCCAAATAAATTATATTTTGATATGTATGCATGTAGTTCTTCTGTATGTACATCTAATTTTATTTTTTTCTCCTTATCTTCACTTAGTTTATTTTTATCTACTTTCTTTGATTTATAGCCACGACGGCCATTTGCCCCATCATTATTATCTCCGTAATCATCTTCATTATCGTCGCTATATTGATTATAATCATAATCACCTAGTTCCGACATTACTTCTTCTTCAACTTCTTCTTCAACTTCTTCTCTTTTACCTTCTTCACCTTCTTCATCGCTATCCCTTAAATATTCATCTCTATATTCAAATTCTGGTTCTTTTCCTTCTCCTTCTTCTCCTTCTTCTTCTCCTTCTCCTTCTATTTCTTCATCAACTATAGGTCTAAAATCTTCTCCCTCTTCTCCTAATATAACATCTTTAATATTCTCGTATAATAATTTTTCATCTATAGTTTTAAAATCTATTGTAACCATATTCTTAGTATTTAAAATAATAGAAACCGCTAATCCTATATCAAGTTGTCCCAGTTCAAAATCGGTAACCTTTTCATTTCTAGATAAAATTTTATTTTCTCCTATAACACCTTCCTTATATATTTTTTGTATATTTAAAAGAATATTTAGAATTGCCCCTACTATGCAATTTATTTCATTAATTGCTGTCGGCATTATTTTTAAGCAAGGATTGTTGTTAGATATAATTATATTTGACTCGTATAATATTTTTTCTATATTGTTTAATGTAGGTTCGGAAATATTATTTACTAAAAATAGTACGCTTGAAAAAATATTACTCCAAAATACACCATCATATACGTAAAATATATTTTTATACTTACTCTTTATTCTATCTCTATAACTAGAGGGAATATTTTTTATATTAACACTATCAGCTAAAAATAATAAATCTTTCGATTTCATGTAAATATTTTTAATTATAATTTTAACACCATTATCTATCTCAAAATTAATTGTTGTATCGTATTTTAGTTTATAATATTGATTGAACTTTAGAATTGTTTTACACATATCATCTGTCTTTGAATTAACCCATTCTTTAATCATTAAACTTCCATTTTTAACCTGTAAAAAATCTTTACACATCTTATCTATATCTGAATCGGACCATTCTTTTGCGGTTAAACTACCTTGTGAATATAACTTATTAAAATCATTTGCATTTATTAAAGTTGTGTCTAGTCTGTTAGTCGTAATTTGTTCTCTTAAACACATTAAATATTTGCCTACAAAGTTTAATCCTTGATTCACCATAGCAACTTTTCTTGATGTAAGTATAAACTCTTCTGTGGAACTATAATTTTCTCTTTTTATGTTATAAGTTGTAATATCTTTTGTACCAAGATAACTATCTCTTTTATCGTTATAAATAATATTATTTGATCCTGTTTTTATTAATATATCTTGATACTCATTATTTATAAATTTAATATCTAAAGCTTCTTTGGCTAATATTTCAAATTTTTTAGCATTTTTAATTGAGCTAACATATGTCCAATATTCGGCAAGAAAATCATATCGAAGAAATTTTGATGGAGGATTCGGTTTTCCTCCAAATAAATTATTATACACATCAAGTGGATAGTTTAAAATATAATTATAAGCATCTCTTATTGTGTTTACTTCATACTCCAAACTAAATAATAATGTATATAAATAATGGGATATAGTAGGGTACTCTAAATTTTTTATTTTTAACATACCAGTATAGTAGATTGGAGATAATAACTGAAGATTATAGTCCTCAATTACATAATTTAAAGGAGGTTTTCCAGCAAATATTAGTACGGGTGTCCCAACATTTATGAGCTCGATAGGAACATTAAACTCATCTTCTTTTAAATCAGGGACTATATCTTTTTTTTTAAGTTCATGTATCTGTGCAATTGCTTTTGTTAAAGTAAAATCATTTTTAAGAGGGTCATGATATTTAACAGGTTTATATTCAAAATTATTTACTTTTTCATTTATTTCTTTTTCTGAAAAAGAAGGTGTTCCATCTTCTTTTTTTGAACTTTCAAGTTTAAGGCGATATTTTTTTATCGCTTCTTTTACTTTTTTTTCAAAAATATTTTTTTCTTTCTTAACCTCTGTATCTATTTTTATTTTTATTTTTTCATCCAATTTTCTTTTTTCTTCGGCTAAAAATTTTTTTTGTTCTATTTTATCCTTATTTTCTTTTACATATTCGTCATATTTATTTTTTATTTCAGCTAGTTGGGCATTATACCACATTGAAAAAGCTTTATCAGATTTTAGTATAATATTTTCAACTACTTTAAAATCTCTATCGTTTAATCTACTTTTATCTACAACTTGAAATTCTGTATTAGGTTTTATTTCTTTAACTTTTTTAAGTTTTTTTTGTAGTTCTATTTGTTGTTCATACACTTTTTCTAATTCTTTTTTTGCTTCACTACCTTCTTTATATTTTTTTTCATAATCATCTTCATCATCAGAAGCTCCATCATCGCTAGAACTACTATCAACTATTTCCTCCATAAATTCTGACTTTTTATTTTTTTTCTTTATTTTAGGTTTTTTTACCTTATATTCACCAAAATCTAAAGGATTGAAAGGACGATCTTCATCTTCTTCTAACTCAACTATAGGTAGTAGTTGTGGTTCGATTTCTAATTTAACCTCTTCAACATACTCTTTCTTTTTATTTTTTTCTAAAAAATTAACATCTGTAATATCAATAAGCTCAGCATCTTTTATTTCCTCTTTACTTGGAATATCTGCTCTTGAGGTTAAGATTTTGACTTCATCTTGAAGATCGTTTGGATTTTCCAACAAATCATAATACACTTTATTTCTTGTTGTATCAAATTGTTCATATGTTATATTCGATATCATCTTATTTTTGTACATTTCTTGCTTTTCTTTATCTAAATCTGGAAATTTTTTCTTAATAAGATCTTGGACATACATATCAAATACCTTATTTTTTAGATTATTCTCTTTTCTAATAGCAAGATTTTGTAAATCTTTTCGAATTTTATATATCAAAATATTTGGATACAAAACAGCTAGATTAATAAAGCTTTTATCTTCCTCCGATGATTCATTATAAAATTCTAAGATAGTAGATTTTGTAGGTAGATAATTCAAATAATTTTTTTCCGAATATTTTGTAAATACTTCTTCAGGTAAAAACACTTCATCTTTATAAAAATATTTTTTATCGGTAGAATATTTTCCAACTTGATATTTTAATAATTTTTCTCTTCCATACTTATTAATTATTTCATCGAAAGATAAATCAAAGTATTCTTTTAAATCATCGTCATTATCAAATGCATTTTGTAGCGTATATCTAGCTAAATATGCTTTATATATTAGTTCTTCTCTTTCGGCAATCTCTCTTTCTCTTTTTTTTTCATTTAAAACTTCATCTCTAATTTGAACCATATAATTACCTAACATATTTTTTCCATCCCCGTCTTTTCCATCTCCCAAAAAAACGTTGTTAGACTTATATATTATAGGAGAGTTTCCAGTTGAAAGTAAAATATCCATTATCTTAGGATTCTGAAATTTAACTCTTAAAGCTTCTAGTAATCCGACAGATAAAACATCTTGTTCTGATTTACACTTGTAGCGGTCAAATTTATCATGAATATCTATTGGATTTGCTTTTTTAATTTTGTCGTTATACATTATAGATGGCAAAGCTTTTGTATATATGTAATTTGATATAGATAACCAGCTTTCATCATCGATATTTGTATAAGATTTAAAATTATTACTTAAGGGACCATAATCGCCGCGCACGCTATAAATTTTAATAGATTCCATTTTTATTATATTAATATTTTTTATTTTTTGATTTAAATATATATTTTTTTTAAATAAATTAATATGGCTGGATTACTATTTTTAGGAAATGATGATTTTAATATAGCGAAAGGTACAAATGGACCTATCCTTTGTAATACATTATCTGGATTCTCGTTAATTCTTTTTTATTCTGTGCAATGCAAACATTGTAACTCTTTAATACCTGTATTTAAAAAATTACCAGGGTCAATAAATGGATGTCAATTTGGGTTAGTCAACATTAACCTTCATAAGGAACTCATAAAAAAATCAAAAAATACTATACTTCCAATAACCTATGTACCTCTAATTATCCTATTTATATCTGGCAAGCCTTATATGATTTACAAAGGGCCTCATGATGGCAATGAAATAAGAAGATTTATAGTTGAAGTCTATAACTCGGTTAATAGTAAACAAAAATTTACAAACGAAAGTAACAATAATCAAAGAAAAATGCACCAAGTAAAACAGCATCCTATATTAGGTGATATGGGAATACCTTTGTATGGTGATTCAGATGCTGTTTCATATTTGGAATTTAACGAACAAGAAGGGTATCATGTACCCCAAGTTAAAGAAGATAATTCTTTTTTAAAATTTACTGAAAATAAAGGCTATTTTAAATAAAAAATTGAATTTTAAAAGGTGTGATAACTTTTAAAATAAAAATGTCCACTATTATATTTCCCTTATACAATAACTTGGCTAAAGACTTAGAAAATGAAGAAATGTCACAAAAAGAACAAGACAAGTTTATGAAACTTGTAAAAACTTTTGATACTGCTGGGTGTGAAATTATTTATATACTTATACTTTGTTATCAGTTAGAAAATAACCATAATGCAAATTCAATGATATTACCATATTCCGGCAAGTTTATCAACAACGATATTATGTTTGATTTTAATGACCTTCCTTATGATCTTAAAAAAATTTTGTACAAGTTCGCTAAAATTCACACTAAAAAAATGAAGGAAGAGAATGCTCTCAAAGAAACTGCTGCTGAAAATCCTTTATCTTAATTGTAAATATAGAACATAAATTAATGTAGTAAGCATAACTAATAGTATTATACTTTTAATTTTATTTTTATTGTTTGAAATAAAATTATAGGGTGGTTTTTTCGTTGAATATTCAGGTATTGAATTTGTTTCTTTATCCCAATATTTACAGGCACCCCAACAATCTTTATTTCTTCCAACTGTTGAATTATTATATAAAGTTTCATCTGTCTTTATATCTCTAGTAACATTAATTAATGGTACCGGTTTACACTGATCATTTTCACAATAATATCCGATCATCTTAGATATGACACAAAATGTACTCTTCATAAGTGTATCACTTTCTTCCGATAATTTTTCTATTGTGGCATATTCGCCTATCAAAATATTATCGCTATTTAGTTTAAGAGCTATATTATTAGAGTAAAAAATAGTAAACTTATCAGCGTAACTAATCGGTGTATTTAATTTACTTTTATCATACACTCCATCCATGTTTAAAGGTATAATTTTAAAAAAAGTATTTACTTCATCTATATTAGATTGCGTCCATATAAAAGTATTTGTTAAACTATTAAAGGTTAGAAATAAAGTACTTTTTTCGATAATAATATTAAACTCTGCTCCGTATAGTATATTTTCATTATTGGTTAATTGTTTTACAGCACTATATTTAGGTATAATTTGAATATTTACATTATTATCGTACTCTTTTAAAAATTCAATTCTATTATCCTCTAATTTTTTATCGCTTAATATTAAGCCCGTTTGACAATTTCTTAATAATAACACATCAAAATAAAAAAATATATTTGAGCGCAAAGGCGGAAATTCATATTTCTTTGTATTTATAAATGTAGAGACTGAAACATCGTCCAACTTTGAATGTACATCTTGACTTACAACTTTATAAACAGCATTTATATCTGGATATAAAGATGTTCTTAATGGAACACACAAACTTTTGCCATTTTTAAATTGAACATGATACCCAAATCCATCGGTTGATTTATCTATACATTCTTCGATAGGTATATTATAATAACATACACCATTAATTGTGTCTGCACAATCAACTCTATTATAACTCATATTATCAATCGCGGCATTAGGCCAAACTAACCAGTCTTCTTTATATTTCCATGGTTTGGTTAACATTTATTATATAGGTTAATTTTTAAAGTGTAAAAAAAAAATTGATTTTTAAAAAATCAAATTTAAAAAAATAATATACTAAATAAAAATGTCAGACATCCAATTAACTTCAGCCAAAGGCTACAACGTCAATAATATTATCTTTTCAAAGCCACAAGCAGGAGGTTTAAAAGACACTTCTGTTAAATTTCGTAGAATTTATTTATCAACAAAATATCAAGATGGTACAGAAGGTGATTTAATTATTTCTACTCCTAGAATTTTTTCTTTTGGAGTAGTTGAAAATGTATCTCCAGAAGATAAAAATAAAATTAACGGATTTGTATTTCCTCTTGTTTTATTTAACAAAGATGGACCTTCAGATGACGAAAAAATATTTTTAGATACATTTAACAAGATTATTAACCATTCTAAGAAACATCTTTTAGACCATAAGAAAGAACTGAAGCTTCCATCTCTTGATGAATCTGATTTAAAGAAGTTTAATCCAATCTTTTACAAGAAGGACAAGGAAACTGGTGATATTGCAGATGATGCATTACCAACTCTTTATCTAAGATTAGCATTATCTAAGAAGGATGGTGTTGATAAGATACTAAGTTCCTTTTATGATAAAAGAACTGGAGATGATCTAAACGCCATGGACTTACTTAAGAAGTATTGCTGGACTACAGCTGCTATTAAGTTTGAGTCAATTTTTCTGGGAAGTAAGATTTCATTTCAAGCTAAGCTTTATGAAGCGGATATTGAACTCTTGAATTCTGGAAAGAAAAGACTACTTCCAAGACCTAAGGCTCAATTATCCGTCGAGATTGATGATTCAAGAGATGAAGAAGAAAATGTTCAAGAAAATGTTCAAGAAAGTGTTGATGATAATGAAGAAACATCCAGTATTATATCTGACATAGATGAAGCTCCTGAGCCAGAACCTGAACCAGTTAAGAGTGTAAAGAAGATTACTAAGGTTGTGAAGAAGAAGAAGGGAGAGTAAAAAAAAAATAAAAATTAACTTAAATTTTATAACATATTATATGTTTTAAAATTTACTTTTTATTATAAGCATGTTTTATGTTTATTGGTTCTAATTGCATTTCAGATTGCTTTATTGAAAATGAATCCTTATTTTCATAATCTTTATATGTAAAATAATTTGCCGTATTTTGACTTGATATCGGTATAGGTTTCATATCCCTATAGTTTGTATCTGATGATACGTATTTCTCGTTAATATCTTTATTTTTTGCATAATTTGACGTATATTTTCTCATTTATTCTATAATATATTTTTTTTAAGTCTTTATATTTTTTTCCACGTAAAAATACCATTCTTATTTGGACTAGATCTATATACTTCCCCATCATTTCCTTTTTTTGATTTATTTTTGCAATTTTGTGCTGGATATGGTGGTCCAGGTCTACTTCTGTATTTCTTTAAATTAGATTTTTCACATTTTCCAAGAGACTTTGTTTTCGACTTTGTCTTTCTCTTTGTCTTTCTCTTATACTTTGTCTTTCTCTTTGTCTTTCTCTTTGTCTTTCTCTTTGTCTTTCTCTTTGTCTTTCTCTTTGTCTTTCTCTTTGACTTTCTTCCAACAGTTTTAGTACATATTGCCCACGGATTGTAACATCCTTTACCTTTCCATTTTTTAGACTTACAACTCTTAGGTTGTTTACTTTTTACTTTTAATACACATCTTTCAAATTTATCCAAATACATTTTATTTTAAATAAGAAAAAAAAATACAATAATAAATGTCATCTTCTTCAACATTAACAACCGATACATTATTTTATTCACAGCTAACAATTACTCTAGCTGGTATGGTATTTACAGGTGCTTTAATCATTATACAGCCTAATAATTTAAATGTTTACCTTCCTATTTTTTCTTCTTTATTATTTTCTTGGTTGCCATCTCCTATTTCTACAAAAAATATTCAATCACAACTTAAAGGTGTTGAAGATAGAATTGCTGTCATGCATCATAAGATGGCTAAAAAAAATATGTCAAGACCTAGAGATGAGTATAAAGAAGAAGATAATTTAGTTTAATTTTATTGTTCGATATATTATCATTAATTTTCCAACTACTTTAGAGTATAATTTAAACTTAAGTAATTTTTTTTTTATTTTATCTTTTATAAAAGAATACTTTGCAAATCTTTCGCAAAATTTACAATACTGATATCCTTGTCGAGTATAAATATTTTCTATTATATAAGTAGTTTCTTTTTCTTTATTTTCACAGAAAGAACATCTATACATATAAATCATAATCATTCTTTTTAAAGCAGGATACTTTAAAGTTTTTAAAATATTTTCGTACTGAATACAAAAATCATTTTCGTACTTATTTAAAAATTCGGATAATTCTATTATACTTGAAAGTGAGTTTAACTCTTGAATACAAATTTTTTTATCATCACAAATTTTAAAGTTCTTATTTTTAGAGTTTAGATATGTCTGTAAAATTAAAAAATCATAGTATCCTCTAAAATGAGGATACATTTGTTCGGTAGGATTATAATATTTAAGGTTATCGTAAAATCTTTTAATCAAGTCAGAATTCATTTTAATATTATAGCTGTAATATTAAAATTAAAATTAATTTGCAAAGTATCAAAAACTTTTTGAAGGAGATGCTTTTACGAAATTTATTTTTTTAAAAGTTTTTCTGGAGATTTTTTTTTATAATTTCAGAAATTTATTTTTTGAAAATCAAAAATTAAAAACATCTCCTCCGAATTTTTAAAATCCGATACTTTAGAATTTTTGATTCTTTTGAATTTTTAAAATCAAAAAAAAAATCAACACACACACAATTATTTTTTTTATGTGTAATAATAAAATTTTAATTAAAGGTGATATTCAGCTTTGCTAAAAATTTTATTATGTATTTTTATCAAATTTTATCACTTTTTAATAAATTTTGATAAATACAATTTAAAAGCATGATTTGTAGTATAAAATGGAATGTTGTTATTGTAAAAAAATTTTATCTAATAAATCAACTTTAAATACACATCAAAAAACAGCAAAATATTGTATTAAATTACAAAATATTAAAATAGAAACAAACAATTTTGAGTGTAATTTTTGTAAAAAAATACATTATACAAAACAAAATTTATTAAGACATTTAAGTAGTTGTAATGAGAAAAAAAAACAGGAAATAGTAAAAGAATTAGAAGAACAAGAAAAATTTTATAAAGAGCAACTTGAAAAACAAGAAAAATTTTATAAAGAACAACTTGAGAAAAAAGAAGAACAAATTAAGTATCTAGTTTCTAAACTTGAGAAAATTGCAAATAAAGCAATTGATAGACCGACTATAACTAATAACACTATAAATAATAAAATAGAGCTTCATACTTTTCCTTCTCAAAAAGAAATAGACAGAAAAATTGAAAGTCAGTTTAACGATAAATATTTATGGGATGGTATGAAAGGTGTAGCTCAATTTGTATATGAACATATAATTAATCTAGAAGATGGAAGTATTGCATATGCATGTTTTGATACTTCAAGACAGGTTTTTAAATATAAAGATGAAAAGGGGAATGAAATTAAAGATCCAAAAGCTACTAAATTAAAAAAGATGATAAAGCCAGGTTTATTAAAACAATCTAAAACTTTATATAATTATTTTAACGACGAATGTGATTACTTAGAAAAAAGAAAAAATAATGGTTTAAACATAGATGGCAAAGAGTATAATACGATAAATACTCTAAGAGATAAAGCATTTGAAGTAGGTTGTGAAATTCTTAGTTTGGAAGATACGAATAAGTTTAGCAACGAACTTGCGACAATAAGTTGTATTTAAATATTTTTAAAAATATAAATTTTTTAAAAATAAAATAACCTTATTATAAGTTATTTATGGTATAATTATTGTTAAAATATTCATCGTTTTCATTTCTAGATAAAATTTTATTTTTTCTAAATAATCTATCGTTGTTTGAACAAGGTTCTCATAATCAGATATTATACACCTTGGATCATCATCCAAACTTTTTTCTGTAATAACAGGAATACCAAGTTTTAACCATGGTTCACATCTTGCACTTTCAAAAATTTTAAAATCATCATCGCAATGTATATTTAAAATAATTTTACATTTTGCTAACTCTTTATCACGTTCATCACCCCATGATAAAATAATGTTTATTTTTATACCTTTACTTTTTAGTTCATTTAAAATTTTTTCTCTTCTATAACTTAAACACCCACAAAATCCAACTTCATATTCAAAACTTTCTTATTGAAATGTTTTTAGTTTATTAATATACCATTCGGGACTTTCTAATGGAACATGTTTTACATTTTTGATATTATTTTCTTTTAAGATTTCAATGTTAATTAGACTATAATCCCATATTTCTAACACATTATCATTATTTGAGATACTTATAACTTAGCTTAAAATATTTTCTCTTGTTAATTGTTCTGTATTATAATAGATACATTTTTCCAAAATATTTGCTTCTAAACCAACCCATATTGGAATGTCAGGATTTTCCAAATTTATCGACTCTAAGAAAAAGACAAAACTATCCACCCATTGACTAACATTTGTTAAAACCTTATTTTTCATATTTTTTATTTCTCTGTTAATTTTTCTTTAAATACTATTTTAATTTTTCATAATACTCAATCGCCTTTTTATTTGCGATAATTTTTTTTATATTTAAGTTCTTTATGCTTAACCCTTCTAAATTTTTTACTCTAGATAAAGCTACATATCCTTGTCCATATTCAAAAATACCGCTTAAATCTAATTCCGCAAAATCAATAGTTAAACCTTGACTGCGGTGAATAGTAATAGCGTATGCTACTTTTAAAGGTATCTGTGTAATACTTAAAATTTTTTCGCTACCTTCTTCTATAATCCACTCTTGATAATTAATTAAAGTTTCCACACCATTCATGAATTTAACAACTGGTAAATCATCTTCAAATCTTGTTATTATACCTCTGCTACCATTTGCTAAACCTATTTCTAAATCTATATTATATAGTAACATAACTTGCGCTCCAATACATACTTGTAAAATTTGAGGGGCTATACAATTCTTCTTTATTTTTTCATCTACAAACTTTAAGTTTTTTTTCAAAACATTAACTTCTAACTCATACTCAAAAAAATTTAAATTATTATTACTTAAACAAAGTTTATCAAGCTCTTTTTGATTTTCTTTGTCTACATCTGTATTTAAAGAATATATTTTTGTAGGAAGAATTCCATTTTCATTTATTAATTTTTTATTTACTCTTGATTTGAGTATCTTAATAGTATTTTCTGATAATTTTCCAATTCTAACTTCATTAAGACATGTTTGAAAAATATCATCTGTTTGTCTAAAAATTTCCGTTAAATATATAGGATACTTAACACAATCATTCCATGATTTAGCTTCAAAACAAAATTCATTTTCAGCTTCAATACAAGGTAGTTGGAGGAAATCGCCTGTCAAAACTAATTGTATTCCTCCAAAAGGAAGCTCACTATATCTTAATTTTCTAGCTAATAATTCCAATTTATCAAAAAGTTTAGGAGATAACATAGATATCTCATCTATAATAAGTGTTTCTAACTGACACCATCTTTTAAACATGAACGCTTTTTTCTTTATCTTTAAATATAAATTTTCGACACTATCTTTACCAAGTCCAATTCCTAAAAAAGAGTGTAATGTTGTTCCTCCAATTAAAACAGCCGATGTCCCAGTTGTAGAAGTTATACCAATATTTTTATGCTCTTTATATTCTTTATAAAAGAGTTTGATAATAAGACTTTTACCTGTACCACCCATTCCAGTTAGAAATACATTATACCCTTTTACTATTTTATTCAAAGCGTCTTTTTGTTTTTCTGATAAATTAAATCTATCAATATTTTTAACGGGTACTTTTATAGTTTGAAAATTATTTCTAATCTCTGCAAGTCTGAAATTAAGTATCAAATTTATTTCAGTCCCCATTTCTATTACTTTTATTTTTCTATAATTTATTTCACTTGGATGTAAGACTATTAAAAACATATCTCTAATCTTCTTTCCATAAAAAGTTTCTAATATTGTTTTATATAAATTAAGCTGTAATGAATAGTGATAATAATTGGAATTTATTACATTATCTAAAGGTGGTTTTCCTTTTTCATTATTGAAAGATTTAAAAGATATATCCTTGCTTCTTTTCCAGTCGTAAATAGATAATGAACCATCACTATTTTGAAAAACAGCATCTATAGAACCAGTAATTCTATGTATTTCTGAAAATATAAACCATTCTGTTCTATATATCTTTATATCTTTATGGTCACTAACAAAGTTTAAAAAGTATTCATATTCTGGTGTATCATTTGTAACTTCTATTTCATTATAAAAATTTTCTATATCTTCATGTAACGAAGTTCCTAAATCTCTAGATATTTTGCCGTTTGATTCCCATACATTTTTAATGTCTTCTGCAGACATTTTATAATATTTATATTCGGGATTTTCTTGATGGTCCAAAGAGTTTAAAATATTTTTAATAGCAGAGCTACTATCAAACTCTTTGAAAAATTGCTTGATAAATGTTGTACTCGAAATAATGTTTTCAGAGTTATCATCAATCCAATATTTATGTCCTTCTTTTTGAAATTTAATTCTTGCATCAAATGGATGCGCATTTTTTTTAGATAAAATCATAGTGTATATCTTATTAAAAATTATTTAAATTTAAAATCAATTTTAAAAATCCCTGAATTTTAAACGCCATAAAAAAAAATTGATAATAAAATTTATTTTTCATAAAAATTTTAAAAGAATATGATTTCTGAAAGCTTAAATAAACTAAGATTATATAAAACTTTTGACTTGTCTAACAATCTTAAAATGATTGATTTTGATACTCTTATAAAAATGAAGGAATATTTGGATGACAAGTATTATAATACAGGAGAAAAATGCGAATTTACTGATGAACAATATGATGTACTTAAAGATATTATATCAGGATTTGATAAAAAAGAAAAAAATAAAGTTGGAATAAAAGTTAGAGAAGACAATAATAGAGTTAAACTTCCTTATTGGTTAGGGTCGTTAGATAAGATTAAACCTAAAGACAAAAATAAACTTGAAAATTGGATAAAGAAAAATAAATCTGACAAATATTTGGTTGAAAATAAATTAGATGGTATTAGTTGTTTATTAACCTGTAATAAAGATAAAATTAACTTATATACAAGAGGAGATGGAATTATAGGTGCTGATATAACACATATTTTAAAGTATATAAAGAATATACCTGATATAAAAGATAAAGATAAGATTGCTGTTCGGGGAGAATTAATAATAAGTCAAAAAGTATTTCAAGAAAAATATGCAAAAGATAATGCAAATCCCAGAAATATGGTTTCTGGATTAGTAAATGCGAAAAATTTAAAAGAAGAAATAAGAGATGTTGATTTTGTGGCGTATGAGTTAATAATAGATAAAGAATATCAAGTTTCTTCTGATAATCAAATAAAAATATTAAGCGATTATGGCTTTAAAGTAGTTAAAAATAATATAATAAGTTTTGAAGAGTTAAATATGGGTGTATTAGGAGAAATTCTTTTGGAGAATAGAAGAACTTCTAAATATGAAATTGATGGAATAATAATACAGGCTATTAAAGAGTATAAAAGAAATACTAAAGATAATCCAAAATATGCTTTTGCATTTAAGATGACTATGGAAAATAATATAATAGAAGCACAAGTAGATGAAATAGAATGGAATATATCTAAACATAAGTTATTAAAACCTCGAGTAAAAATAATTCCTGTAAATTTAAATGGAGTTACGATCACGTATGCATCTGGTTTTAATGCAAAATTTATAGTAGAAAATAGTTTGGGAAAAAATTCTATAGTAAAACTAACAAGGTCTGGTGATGTGATACCTTTTATAGTTGAAGTAATTAAGTCGTCAAAGAATCCAAGTATGCCAGAGTTTAAATATAAATGGAATGAAAATAAAGTTGATATTATAATTGAAGATGACGAAGAAAATATTTCAGAAATCAAAATGATATCTTCTTTTTTCTCAAGTATGGGAATAAAAAATGTAAGTGATGCAACAGTAGAGAAAATTTACAAACAAGGTTATAACACGTTAGTAAAAATATTCAAAGCAAATAAAGAAGATTTTGAAAAGATAGAAGGGTTTCAAAAGAAATTAGCAGAAAAAATATATAATAATATACATGATGGACTTAAAAATACATCAAAAGATATTTTACTTGGTTCATCCGGTATTTTTGGAGAAGGAATTGGTAAAAGAAAATTAAAAGTGCTTTTTGATAATTTTCCTGATATCTTAGAAACGAGATTGAATAAAAAGGATTTAATAAAAAAAATATCAGACATACCAAGTTATTCCGATAAAACAGCAGAAAAAATAGTTTTAAATTTAGATAAAGCCATCAATTTTTTGAATGAAGTTAAGCCATTTGTTACTTTTAATTCTATAATAGAAAAAACAGAAAAAGGAGATTTAAAAGATTTGACAATTCTGTTTTCAGGATTTAGAGATATGGAGTTGGAAAAGAAAATACTTGATAATGGAGGTAAGGTTTTAACATCTGTGTCAAAAAATTTAAAAATTTTAATTGTAAAAGATAAATCAAGTACAACTTCAAAAGTTGAAAAAGCAAGAACTTTAGGAGTCGAAATTTTAGAGTATGATGAGTTTATAGATAAATATATGTAATAAATAAAAATTGATTTTTAAAAGCATAAATAGTTTTTAAAAATATAAAGATGAATAAGATTTGTAAGAAAAATAATTGTGCAAATGAAGCTATACCAAGAGGTAAATATTGCGATTTACATAAAACAACTAAAACAACTAGACCTTCAGAAAGGTTAAGAACTAATTCTCTTCCAATAGAAGAAAATAAAGATACATATGATAGAGATTTAGAATTGGCTCTAAAAAACTCTTTAGAAGGTCTAAAAATAAAAAAAAATCAGTTTGATGAAGATAGAAAATTAAGGTTAGAACAAGATAAAGAGTATCAAGAGGCTCTGCGACTAGATACAGAAAGACTTTTAAAAGAAAAATATGAACTTGAAGAAATAGAATTAAAAAGGGCAAATACACTTCAAAATAATCCGACTGAAAAAGAAAATTATTTCAATATTAAAATCAAAATACCAAATAATTTAACTCTCTTGAAAAAATTTAAAGAAGAATCAAGTGTCAAAGATATTCAAGATTATTTAGATGTTTATTTTTTCGATAATAAAATAAAAATTAAAAACTATCTTCTAGTCGTAAATAATTTAACAAAGGTTAAATTGGATTCTAAAGATAAAGATATCTTATTATCAAGCTTAAATATGTCAAATAATTTTATTATGTTTTTAGAGAACCTTGATTCTTAAAAAAAAATTGAAATTATAATTTAATATGTTATATATTACATTATAAGACATGACCACTTTAAATTTGATAAAAAAAAGAATATGTATGGAGCCTGAGTATCTAGATACTAACTATAAAACTTATTTATTTAAGAAAATAAAAGATAATATTCAAAATGATTGCGATAAAGAGTATGGTTATTTTATAGAATTAAAAAAAATAGTTAAAATAGAAGATAATAACATAACATCTAATTCACAAATTATTTTTAATGTTGAATTTGAGGCTGAAACATTATTACCCGAAAAGGATAAAGAGTTTGAAGGTACTATATGCATGGTTTTTGGAAGTGGTGTTTTTGTAAATGTAAAAAATAAATTAAAAATATTATTACCCGTATCGGAACTATCAGGATATACATTTGATAATGCAACTAATTCTTTTATTTCTAAAGATAAAAAAACTAGATATAAGAGTTTAAAGAAGGATGATGTTATAAACGTAAAAATTTTAGATTTAAAATATTCTAAGAAACAATTTAGCTGTTTTGGAAAAATTATTTAGTTTAAAGAATTAAATTAAGTAATAATAAATGTCAGAAGTTTTAATTTTGCAAGAGTTTAAAAATAATTTAATTTCGTTCTTTGATGAATTAATTGACTTATTTCCAACAGAACCTGATTTAGTTATTATAAGAATTTTTTTAAAGGATCAGATACCTATCGAAGAAGTAATAAATATATTTAACAATACAATAAATATGGATAACCAAAAATTTAAGAAAATGATAAAAGATCGAAATGAGCTTTTCTTTTTAGAAAGCAATATTTTTGATTCTATATCTAAGACAAAGGTTGTACATTTTAAAAAATTATGGAGATCTGATCAGCTTGATGATGATAATAAAGATGTAATCTGGAAATGGATAGATAGTTTTGTATATCTTGGTGAAAAGTATGTAAAAGTAAAGTCATAATAATATTTTTATTTTTTTATAAAAATAAAAATAATTTATAGAATAAATATGGGTTTTTGCGATAGTAATTTAATATATTCTAGTTTAGAAGTATTTATTCAAGTTGTTTTTGTTTTTTCTTTTTTAGTTCTTTTTTATTTCTATTATGTTATAGGTGTTGAAAAGAAAGATTTTCAGGAGCAAATAGATTTAATAGTCGATGATTTAACGAAAGATATAAAGGTCCAAATAGATACTATAGTCGAGTCTGACATAAATAAAATTCCAAGAGATGATTTTAACACACTTTTATTTGGAATGATTGATGTATTGGAAGAAAAAATAAACGCATCATCTAAAGATGCAGTTAAAACTATAAATGAAAATAATAATAAATTAAAAAATAAGGTAGTATTTGCCTTATCAATTGTTATGTGTGTATGTATTTTAGTTATGATAATATTTAATTGTTACCCGATATTTACAATCTTAAAAGAATCGATAATAACTGTCTTTTTTATTGCTATGGTAGAATTAGTATTTTTAACTTGTATTAGTGGTAAGTATATATCAGCAGATCCAAACAAAATAAAAAATATTATAGGAACATCGATACAAAAGTGGATAGTTGACAATAAAGTATAAATCATAGATTTAAGAACTTAGAAATAAAATAAAATAAATATGTCTTGTCTGTTTAATAGTTTATCTTACTTTTTTAACCTCAAAAGTGAAAATATTCGTAATATTATATGCAATTATTTAGAAACAAATGGTAAAATAATCGAGGATTTAGATACAGAATTTGTTTTAGCTCTTGATAATATTTCAAAAGATAATTATATACATGAAATGAAAAAACAAAGTACATGGGGAGGTGCTATAGAAATTAAAGCAGCATGTAATATTTGGAATGTTAAAATTATAGTTCATAACATAAGAAATACACAAAATGTTAAATGTATCGAATTTTTACCTATTAGTCCTACATTTAGCAAAACATTAAATATAACATGGAATGGATATCATTATGAACCTATAAGATAAGAAAGTTAATTTAAAGATAAAAATTTTTAAATTAAAGTAAAATGGTTAAGCTATATTATACTCCAACATCTTGTGGTGCCTCTTCTTTTATATCCGCGTTTATTTCTGGACTTAATTTTGAATGTGAAGTAGTAGATTTAGCGACACATAAGACAGAATCTGGTATAGATTTTTATACTATTAATCCGAAGGGTAATGTACCCACTCTAGTATTAGATAACGGAGTTGTATTAAATGAAAATATTTCTTGTTTGGAATATATACTAGATTTATCTTATGAAAAAGATAAGAGAGTTAAGTTAGGCCCGAAAAATGATACTATTGATAGATATATATTGAAACAATATTTATCTTTTATAGCTTCTGAATTACATCCAGCAATTGGAATATTTTTTAATCCTAAAGTAAAAAATGATAGCAACATTAGAAAACCTTTATTGGATATATTTGAAAAGAAAATGAAATATCTCGAAAATTACATGATAAAAGACAAAAAATTTATTATGGGAGACTCTATTACTATTATAGATTTGTATTTGCATATAGTACTCTCATGGACTGGATATGTAGGTATAGATTTAACAAAATATGAATATGTCGCAAAATATAAAGAATTTATTGAAAGTATTCCGGAAGTTAAAAATGCTAAAAAAAGAATGGCTTTTATACCTTCAAGTACAATTTAATTATATATTATAAGAAAATAATATATAATTAGAGCTTAATTATTATAAATATTTTTTATCTTTGAAATAAGAATTTTCTGCATAAAACTTACCTAGTTTAGTATTCGTCAACTGACTTATAGTTCCATCTCTCGACATAGTATTAAATATATTAATTAAAATATCAAGTGCGATTATAGGTTTAGCAAGTATTTTATCCATTACTACATCCGAATCAATAGATGAAGGATCAACGGCATATACAGGAACACATGTATTGGAATATGTATTACAAGTACCGGGGATCCAATAAGAAATCATAGGCGAACTAGCAACTGTCGGATCAAAAGGTTCAAATTTTTGAACACAATTACCCATCTCTCTTAGATATTTTTTTGAAGCAGTATTTCTAATCAAAACTTCTCCGGCATTTAATCCTCTACATGCAACATCACTTCCGCAAGAATCTAAGTTATTAGGATAACTAATACTATCATTTTTTGATGCATATTCACACCAACCATCCCAACCATTTGCACAATAATCAGATAAATACGCTTGACAAGGCTTTGAATGTTGCCCATAAATATCTGAATTTCCACCATGCAAAAATCTGTTATCTATTGTGTTATTTACACAATATGTTAATGGGTTACTAACTTCCGAAGGTTCATTTGGACCGAAAGAATTAATATTTCTGTACAATATATTTCTCTTCATTATGTTTTTATTATTATTACTATTATTTAAATTTAAAAAAAAAATGAATTTAAAATTTTAATTTCATAATTATAATTATAATATGAATCAAAAAGGTCAACCTATGTTTGTTATCAAAAGAAATGGAGAGAAAGAAAATGTGTTTTTCGATAAAATCACAAATAGAATTAAGAAATTAATGTATGATATCGATGATATTGAGCCTGCTATAATCACTCAAAAATTATGTGCTAGAATTATTCCTGGTATTTCTACTACTGAGCTTGATAATTTAGCTTCTCAAATTTGTATGTCTATGCTAACTGAAAATCCTAACTATGGTATTTTGGGTGCTCGTATAGCTATATCTAATCATCAAAAAAATACTGATAATAATTTTTTAGAAGCTTTAACTAAACTTAAAAATAATACAGATATTCATGGTGAGTTATCACCTTTAATTAATGATAAATTATATTCCCTAGTATTAAAGTATGAAAATGAAATAAATGAGATTATTAAATATGAAAGAGATTATTTAATTGATTTTTTTGGTTTTAAAACCCTTGAAAAGTCATATCTATTAAAAATAAATAAAAAATGTATTGAAAGACCCCAGCATTTATTTATGCGTGTTGCTTTAGCAATTCATGAAGAAGATTTAGTTAATGTGAAAAAGACATATGATAATTTATCTCTTAAAAATTATACCCATGCTACTCCTACATTATTTAATACTGGATGTCCAAATCAGCAATTATCTTCTTGCTATTTAATAGCAACTGAAGATAGTGTTGAAGGCATCTTTGGTACTATGACAGATTGTGCAAAAATTTCTAAATGGTCAGGTGGAATTGGACTTCATATATCAAATATTAGAGCAAATGGATCATATATTAGAAAAACTGCTGGATATAGTGATGGAATAATGCCTATGTTAAAAGTATATAATGATATTGCTAGATATATCAACCAGGGCGGGGGAAAACGAAATGGCTCTTTTGCGGTATATATTGAACCTTGGCATGCTGACATTTTTACTTTTCTTGATGCAAAGAAAAATCATGGTTCAGAAGAGTTAAGAGCAAGAGATTTATTTTATGCTTTATGGGTTCCTGATTTATTTATGAAAGCAATTGAGGAAAATGGAGACTGGTATTTGATGTGTCCAGATAAATGTCCAGGGCTACCAGATGTATATGGCGAAGATTTTGATAAGTTATATTTTAAATATGTAAGTGAAAATAAGTATAATAAAAAAATTAAAGCAAGAGAACTATGGAATGCAATTATAAGTAGTCAGATAGAAACAGGTGTTCCTTATATGCTTTATAAAGATGCCGCAAATAAAAAATCAAATCAAAAGAATATTGACACTATAAAATCCTCTAATCTGTGCTCGGAAATCTTAGAAGTATCAAACCAAGAGGAAACAGCGGTATGTTTAACATCCGATACAATTATTATTACAGAAGAGGGTCCAAAACTTATTACAGAATGCGACAATCTTAATGTTTTATCTTTTTATAATAATGACGAAGATCTTGTAAAAGATCAACAATATATTAAAGCTAAATTAATAAATAATGGAGTTAAAGAAGTTTTTGAAATAGATTTGGTAGGTGGTTTTCCGATAAAAGCAACTAAAAATCATAAATTTCTTGTGCTTAAAAATCGTAACTATAATACGAAAAATAATATATATGAATGGAAATCAGTTGAAGAACTTACTTTAAAAGATAGAATTAATAGGCCAAAAACGGATCCTTTACCAATCTATAAAGATGTTGATATTAAAACTCAAAATGATGTAGAATCGTTAGTTGTTGGGTGGATGATAGGGGATGGATGGCAAAGATCTTATGAAACAGGTCATTATTACACTTATGGAGTGTGTTTTGGATCAACTGAAATTTATGCGCAAAAAATTGTTATAGATTATTTAAATATTATTCAAAATTCGTTGAAAGCACAAAAAAATGGTCATAATAAACCGATAAAAACATATACATCGAAAAATGGAGTTGTTCAATGGGCTTCTTCAAAAAAATCATTTGCGGAATATTTTATAGAAAAATATGGTCTAGAACCTAAACTCGGGATTCATAAAAATTTATCTAATAAGATTAAAAAATTAAAACCCAATAAAATAGCATCAATATTAAGTGGTTTATTTTCGGCAGATGGAACTGTATATAAAACAAAAACTAAATTTTATGTTGGTTTGTCATCTTCAAGTAAAGAACTATTAATTGATACTCAAGTATTACTTAAATGTTTTGGAATAACAAGCGGATTAGTTTTTACAGAAGTAAAATCAAGAAATAGATTTCAAGGAAAATTAACAATTCAAAATAGAGATTCAATTAAATTATTTTCAAAATATATTAATTTTTTACTATGCCCTGAAAAGAAAAATAAATTAGAAGATGGAATTTTAAATCATGAATATTTGAGAAATGTAGATGAAAAGGAATGGATGTCAATACGTAGTATTAAAAGTGTTGGGTTTGAAAATGTATACGATTTAAATATACCAAATACACATAATTTTATAGCAAATATGGTTACAACACATAATTGTAATTTGGCATCAATTTGCCTTTCTTCAATCCTTGATTATCCAAATAAGTCATATCACGATTGGTATGATTTATTAACACATGAAGAGAAACAACTTTCAGAATATTATTTTAAAGGTAAACTTATGCTTCTTTCCGAAATAGATTGTGTGTATTGTAAATTATTAAAAGCTCTTTTAAAAGAAGTTGGATTAGAATACGAAGAAATTTCAAATGAAATAGCAGAAAAATTAAGAGAATCTTGTTGGCCAATCCCTGATAAATTTACAACTATTCCGCAATTATTTTCACTTATAGAAGATGGAGAAGTAGATGAAGTTAAACATTTAGGAGGTTATACTAATTCTTGGAATTTATTATCTCCGAAAATAAACCATAATAGATTACATGATTTATCTTACGATTTAGCTACAAATCTAAATAAAATTATTGATATAAATTATTATCCAACTGAAAAAACAAAAGTCTCAAATATGAGACATAGACCAGTTGGTGTTGGAGTTCAAGGTCTTGCTGATGTATTTTTAGCCATGAAACTACCATTTGATTCTCCTGAAGCAAGAAAAATTAACAAAGACATTTTTGAAACTATATATTTTGGCACACTTAATTCCTCTCACGACTTAGCTATAAAAGAAGGTCCATATTCTACTTTTATCGGAAGTCCTTTATCAGAAGGTATTCTTCAATTTAATATGTGGGGATTAAAAGACGAAGATTTATCTGGAAGATGGGACTGGAATGAACTAAGAAAAAATATTATGAAAGATGGAGTAAGAAATAGTTTATTGGTAGCTTTAATGCCAACAGCATCAACATCCCAGATAATGGGCTCTGTTGTAGAGTGTTTTGAAGCCCTTACTTCTAATTTATATGCGAGAAGAACATTAGCAGGTGAATTTGTAATTATAAATCCATATTTAGTAAAAGATTTAATAAATCTTGATATGTGGAATGAAGATGTGAAAAATAGATTACAATATGACAAAGGAAGTGTAAAGAATATTAAAAACTTTCCTTTTAAAGATATTTATAGAACAGTTTGGGAAATACCTCAGAAGAGTTTGATAGAAATGAGTGCTGACAGGGGTGCATTTGTATGTCAAAGTCAGAGTCTTAATTTATTCTTTGAAAAACCTGAATATAAAAAATTATCTATGGCTCATTTATTAGGTTGGAAATTAGGTTTAAAAACAGGAAGCTATTATATAAGAAGCAAATCAGCGACAAGCGCTCAACGTTTTGCTATGGATCCAGAGGTAGAAAAGAAATTAAAAAATGAGGACTTGCAAAATAACGAAGATACAGAATGTTTAAGTTGTGGGGCATAAAATTAAAATAAATATAAAGATATAATTTATAATAATAAATAGTATGAACACCTGTAAATCATTATGTGTTATAAAAAAATATCCTCCACCTATGATTATAAGAAAAAAAATAATAGAATTATGTGCTATATGGATACGTAAAAATTTTTAAAGGTTATAAGCCTTTAAAAATTATTATTCTATATTTATCTTTGTCAATAAGTTATTCAAATCTTCGATTTCTATATCATTTAAAATTTTATTTGTATAGACAATTTCAAACTTAATATATAAACTTCCTTTTTGACCTTTAGAATTTTCAAGACCCATTTGAAAAATAATATAATCTCTAAAAGGGTTGATAATTCCATATTCTTTTATATCTATCTCTATTGTATTAGAAAAATATGGAATACTTATTTTTTTCCCTATTATAGATTCTTTAAAGGTCAATTTTTGTTTAAAGTGTAAATCCAGCCCCTTTCTTTCAAAATGTTCATGTCTTTGCACTTCGATAGTTATAATTAAATCTCCGGATTTTTCATTATCTTTTTCAGCTTGTTCTCCCCATTCTTCATATGTAAATTTATAATTATTATCGACACCTTTTGGAATTACAATTTCTATAGTTTTTTCCTCCTCAATAGTACCTTTATTTATACACACATCGCAATTTTTTGTATCTCTTATTTTTCCGGTAGAATTACACTCATTACATGGTTGATTAAGTATCTGTATTATTGGTCCAATTTGTATTCTTTGAGGACGATTTCCACTACCATTACATGAATTACAATTTATTTGACAATTTTTACATTTAAAGTTTCTTTTCAGATTAAAAGTTTTCTTTAAACCTGTAAAGACATCATCTAACTTAATACTGCATTTATAATGATGGTCTGATCTTTTATTTATTTGATGTGTTTGAAATATATTAAATGGAAAACCGCCTCCCATGCCACCAAACATATTATCAAAAGGAGAACTAGGGGGGTTATCATAATTAGCTTTTTTTTGTGGATCGGATAAAGTATCATATGCTTCTTGTATTTCTTGAAATTTTTCTTTACTACCTCCTTTATCTGGATGATGAGTTTTTGCTAGATTTCTATATGCATGTTTAATTTCATCTTCAGAAGAATTTTTATTTATACCTAGTACATCGTAATAGTTTGCCATTTATTTTTGAAAAAATTACTATTTAAATAGATATTTAATATCTTAAAATAATGTCCAACTTAGATGGTATATCATTCATGGTTAATAAATATCAAAAACTAAAAAAGTAGAAATAAAATCTTAGAGTTAATATAAATTTAAAAGATATACTTTTAAATTTAAAAAAATGGAAAATCCAATAAAATATTACTCACAAATTGGTCAAGATAAATATTATATCGAGAATATTGTTAATCATAAAAGAAACGGCTATTTTGTTGATATAGGTGCTAATAATGGTATTAATCTCTCCAATACTTATGTGTTAGAAAAAAATTATGATTGGAAGGGTTTATGTGTTGAAGTTGATGATAATTTATTTGAGGAGTTAAAAGATAATAGAGTTTGTAATGTAGTTAATGAATGTGTTTATAGCATTTCTGGAGAAGTAAAAACTTTACAGGTTCCTCTTGTAAATGAAATTCCAGAAGGAAATAGTATGCTAATAAGAATAAAAGATAATCCCGTAAGTAATAATGCATTTATAAATCAATTTCGGGAGTATAGAACATACAATAAAATTTCAAAAACCTTAAACGATATATTTAAAGAGAATAATGTACCAGAAGTTATAGATTACATGAGTATTGATATTGAAGGTGCTGATTATGACGCCTTATTAGGTCTAGATTTTACAAAATATAGAATAAATTTTATAACTATAGAATGGGGTGGAGGAACTTCTAGACTTGATTATCTGGATAAAATTACAAAACTTCTAGAGAAAAACAGATACAAACTTCATAGAATTAATAATTGGGATGCTGAATTTCAGCTTAATATTAATTCTTTTGATGTTTTTGATACTTTATTAGCAAGAAGAACTTTTTATCCAACAGATATTTTTAGCATTATCGAAAAAAATTTTCCGTATCATAATTTTAAAAATATAAGATGTTCTGTACAAAGTATATCAAATGGTACATTCGATGATATTTATGAGAAATTTCAAAATATTACTGGTATTGATGATAATACTAAAAATTTATTGAAAAATTTTGAAATACAAACAGAGATAGATAATTCATATTTGATAACTACAAATGTAAATAGAGTACAAGATGGCGACATTCTTATTTCCGATATGTACTTAAATGATAGGCAAATAATACACATATTAAATTCGATTGGTTTTGATAAAAAAGTAAAATTATATGCAACTCCAGGTGGAAAATATACAGGCGAAATATGGAAAAGGCTAAAGAATGAATATTTTCTTGGTATACATTTAGGAGATAATATATATTCAGATATAAATATGGCACAAAAAAATGGTATAAATGCTAAACATACAGATATTCATGCATGGAATAAAACCGAATTATTTTTTAAAGACAATAATTTGTTTGATTTAGCGGTTTTAATAAGGGAGTTTAGACATATGAATCCTTATGATAAAAATACCCATGAATATAATTTATACAACGATCAAGTAGTTTATAACATACCTATTTTATATTTATTGTGTCATGTATTGAGAGATATTCTCAAAAAAGAAAATAGAGATACAATTTTATTTTCAACAAGAGATAGCTGTCTTATTCAATCTTTGTTTGAGTTTCTTTTTCCAAAATATAAAAGTTTAAGATTAGAATGCTCTAGAATAATTTATAATTATCCTAATGATGAATATAAAAATTATTTAAGAAGTATTTATAATCATGATACGTGTCTAATCTTTGATTTGCATGGCTCTTTTAATTCAGGTAGAGAATTATATAAAGAAATTTTTGGAGTATATCCGAGAGTTCATTTAGCAAGTTATCAGAAAACTAAAGGCGCTCCTGTTTATGAAGGTTTAACTTTTAATTTATGCGATAGTGGAGTTATAGAAATTTGTAACTTCGATGTAGTAGGTCCGTTAATAAAATTAGAAAAAGGAACATTTATAAGGGCACCTATTAATAATTACTATTTGGAAGATGCTTTGGTATATAAAAATACATTTGAAAATTTTATAAAATTTTTAAGTTTAAAAAATTTTAAATATACAGGTCAAGATACAGAAAAATTAATAACATTTTTTGCAGCTAATAATACGTTTTGTTATCATATAAGAAGTCAACCTTGTAAAGATAATGCTATACATTATACTTTAACTCAAATAGCCGATTTTTTTAAATCAGATAAAGGTAGTTTAATTTTTCATAAACATTTATATACTTTACCATATGAAAATATACTTACACCTTATTATAATAAAGAAATTAATCTTTTAGAAATTGGACTAAATAGTACATGTACGGATGATATACCATCGCTAAATATGTGGAGAGAATATTTTGGTATAAATGCACATATATATGGGTTTGATATTAACCCTAAATTTCAAAAGTATAATATTATGTCGAATAACATTAAAGTATTTATAGGTGACCAATCTAATCCTATTGATTTACAAAAATGTTGTGAAAATAATTATGATATTATAATAGATGATGGAAGTCATTATTCTAGTCATCAACAAATTTCTTTTAAGGAATTATGGAGATGTTTAAAGTCTGGTGGTATATATGTTATCGAAAATTTACATTGGCAACCATATAATGATACTGGAATGAAAACTAGAGAATTATTTAGAGAATGGAAAAATGGTAATATTATAAATTCGGAATTTATAACCATAAATGAAACTGAAATAATAAATAAAGATATAAAGAGTATAGATTTTTATAATTCACAAAGTCCTTTTTTTGAACCTGAAGTTTTAAAAGATGCTTTTTGTGTCATTTTAAAAAAATAATTTTATTAACCTTGTTTTAAGTTTAATAAAAAAATATTATAGAGACATTTTTCTATCTATAAATACTTCCTTGAATTTTTTCATAACCTTTTCGGGTGTATATTCCTTGTAACAATTTAAATCTTTATTTTTGTATTCTATAGGATCAAAAGTAGTTAATATATTGTAAAAGTCTATGCTATCATAAAAATAGATTGCTTTATTTCCTAAAATATCTTTATGTGCATTATTCCATGTATCACCTCCATAAGCTATGATAGGTTTATTATTAACTGAAAATTCACCTATAGATATTCCAAAAGAATGTCCTAAAGTTCCACATTCAAGATGTGCGTCACATGTGTTTATAAACTGATTTTTTTCTTCATTAGTCATTATTTTGTTTAAAAATATTACATTTGTATGATGTATAAAAATAGGTGTATTTACAAACACAAAATATATATTAGGATACATTTGAACTATATTATTAGTTATTACATCGATAACAAACTGAATATTAAATGTATCTTGACCTCCATGTCTTCCAAATACAACTGCGTTTTCTGGTATATTTAAAATAGTTCTTAAATTATCGTCTTTATTTATAGATGGAATTAAACTAATCATATGAGGAACAAACAAAGTATTATTGAATTTTTTTGCTAATGATTCTGAAACACCAGCATATACGTCTCCATGTGGTTCTGACATATCAAAGACACAATGAACTACATTTTTGATTTTTAAGGGTAAATAATGGTTATTTTTTCCGTACTTAATACAATAAAATATGTCACAATCTTTCAAAAAATCTTGACAATCTTCTATTTTATCGCAAAAAAATAGTGAGAACCTGTTTTTAAACTTATCTATAGCTAAATCTTCATGATAATTACTACCTTTTAGTGTTATTATTATGCTCTTATTACCTAATAAAGTTTCGTTATAATGCGCATAATCGAATATGGCTTGAGAAGTACCTCTCTCATTTAAATGATCAGAAAAGAAAGCTATTTTTACCATTTTAAATTATAAAATATATATTCTAACTTTAAATTATAATTTAAAAATATCTTTTTATTTAAAAAATGAGTGATACTATAGTATATAAGATTAAAGAGTTAGACCTCAATATAATAAATCCTTCAAACGAAGCTTATAAAGACCCTTATTCTTCGGCAAGTAAAACTATTGTTATTGGGAAGCCGGGTACTGGCAAAACTACAATTATAGCAAGCTTACTTTACGCTAAAAGACATATATATCCTGTTGCTATGGCTATGTCAGGTTCCGAAGATAGTAATAATTTTTATAAGCAAATTTTACCTAGTAGTTTTGTATTTAATGACTATGATCCGGAACAAGTAAAAAGTTTTGTTAAAAGACAAAAAATTGCAAAGCAACATTTGGAAAATCCATGGGCGGTTATGTTGCTTGATGATTGCACAGACGATCCAAAAATTTTCAACACAAAGCTTCAACATGCTATATTTAAGAAGGGTAGACACTGGAACTGTTGGTATATACTAAGCCTGCAATACAGTATGGATGTTAAACCCGTAATAAGAACCAATCTTGATGGCGTTTTCATATTGCGGGAAGCGAACCTAAAAAACAGGGAGAATTTATGGCGTAATTACGCAGGAGTTATTCCAGACTTTAAACTTTTTTGTACTTTGTTGGATAATCTAACGGATGATTATACTGCTATGTATATTCATAACGCTACTCAATCAAATAACTGGAGGGATTGCGTTTTTTGGTACAAAGCACCGAGAAATCTTCCAAAAGATTTTAAATTTGGGTGCAAAGAATACTGGCAATTTCATTATGATAGATATAATCCAGATTATGTCGACCCTTTTGAAGTTTAAATTTAATATAAACACTAGTAAAATAATAATGGTAATTTTAGTGTTAAAAAAAGTGTAAATTTAAGAAATGATTTTTATAATAAAATATTATAAAAACCTAAAATGGAAAATTTAAACATCGCTCACTTAATAGAAAAAAATTCTATTACTCGCCTTACAAAGGACTATGAAAATAAATTTTTAATTAAAATAAAGGAAAATTTTAATGATAATCAACAGCAGCTATTTGTAGCTAGCTTTTACTGCTTTTTAAATTATGATAAGAAGAATGATTTTGTGATTGACTTTGATAATGTATGGAAATGGTTGGGATTTACAAGAAAAGACAATTCTAAGAGATTACTTGAGAAATTTTTTACCGAAGATATTGATTATAAAATAGTTTTCCTCCGAACGGAGGAAAACCTATTAGGGGGAAGACCTAGGGAAAATATTATGCTTAATATTAATACATTTAAAAAATTCTGTTTAAAGGCGGGAACAAAGAAAGCCGATGAAGTTCATGATTATTATATCAAGTTAGAAGAATTATTACAAGAAACAATAAATGAAGAAACAAATGAATTAAAGCTACAATTAACTAATAATAAAGAAGAAAATTTTAAGTTACAGGAAGAAAATGTTCGACAATTTAATCGCGTCAAACTTTTAGAGAAAAAGACATTAAAAAAATCGGAACGTATTGAATATGGATCAAATTGTGTTTATATTATTACAAATAAATACCTTATACAAGATAGAACCTACATAGTAGGAAAAGCTATAAGTTTAACAGAAAGACTATCACAATATAATAAAATGGCCGAACATGATGTTGTTCATTATGTAGAATGTAATAATGCATCTCAAATGAGTTTAATCGAAAAATCCGTTTTATATAAACTTAATAATTATAGAGAAAGAGCTGATAGAGGTAGATTTATCTTACCAGAAAACAAAGATATTTCTTTCTTTACTAATATTTTGAATGAAGCGTGTGAATGGTTTAAAGATGTAGGTAAAGATGTTGTTATTGAAAGTGTATATGATGAACGAGAATATTATGAAGACAATAAAGAGGAAATACAGAGAAAACAAAAAGTATATCAAGAAGAAAACAGGGACGCCATACTAAAACAACGCAAAGAATATTATAATAAAAATATTGAAGAAATAAGAGCTAAAGATCGAGCGCGAAATCCGAAAGTTATATGTGAATGTGGTTTATCTATTTGTCTAAGATCAATACCTGCTCATAAAAAAACTAAAACACATCAAACATTCTTGGCTAAAATAAATACTGAAGCAGAAGCAGCAGAAGTATTATAAAAAAATTTACACCAGTGAATTACAACTTTAAAAATATAACTTAATTTTACACTTTATTAAGTTTAAAATTGAAAAAAATATAATGTATTATTTATTAATAATAATTTATTTTACTATAATAAAATGAGCGATATAGATTCAGATGAAAATTTTGAAAAGAAGGGGGGAAAAGAATATAAAAGTAGGAGTACATCATTAAAATATAAGTATACTCAAGACAAAGAACGTAATATATGGTTAGAAAATATATATCCTCTTGGTTTTATGCTAATAAATAAAATATCCGAAATTCCTTGGCATAAATATTATTATAAAGGTAATACTGAGTGTATAATACATACGGAAGAAGAGGACGAAGAAGTTATAATAAAAAAAAATATGAATGGAAAAGCTAGCTTATTAGATTCTCCATATTATATCTTTGGTGGAGCAGCATGTGAAATATATTCAAAAATATACTCATTATCAAGTATTGTTATAAATGATATAGTCGATCCAACGTTAGATATAGATATAAAAATATTTAGTCCTGTATTTACCATAAAAAATGAAGAAGAAATTATTTTTGATTTGGTAATGATGGAAAAAGATGGTTATACACAACTTAATGATCATTATACAGAATGGTTATTTAACGAAGTTTTTTTAGTATGTTTAGATATTGAAAAATATTTCGATACTTCTATATTTTCTCTTCCAAATAAAGAGAATATAAATGAATCTTATGAACTTAAAAATGCGGATATGAGAGACTATGTCGGTCCTTTATTAATATCAAGGGTGTTATTGCCTGAACAAAAAATGATAAAAATTCAAGTAACAACTAAAGTTTATGAAATAACAAACCATATAATTGAATTTATAATGTCTATAAATCAAGATCTTGAATTTGGAGGTATTAAACAATCTTACCATTACAAACCTTATGAATATAAAACACCATATTCTAATATTTATATTGAAAATCCGATTAAACTATTTCAAAGTCAGCTAAAAGCTCTAGAAGAGAGATACTTAATATTTAGTTATGAAAAATTGTATGATTATAAATTATACAATCATTGTGCTCGCATTATCTATATATCATATCTACTTATCTACTTAAAAGAAATGAAGTTAATAAAAGTTTTAAATCCTACTGAAGTATCTGGATTTAAAAAGTATATTACAGGGCTTAAAAACTTAAACGATATATGCAAACCTTTTAGCAAATATGATATTCAAGAGATTATAACAACAAACATACAAACATTATTAAAAAAATGAATTTAAATTTTTGAAAGTAATAAAAAATAAAAAGTAAAATGGAAAATATAAGCACCGAAGAAGCTATAAAAATTATTTGTGAAGATTATGAGAATAAAACTTGTAAAAAAAAACAATTTATTATACAAGATTATATCTTTAATGACCTAAAAATAAATATCGAAATTAAAAAACATCCAAACTGGAATAAATTATTGGTCTTCGATTTTACCATAGTAGATTATGAAAAATCGGATTATCATATAGATAATAGAGTATATTTAAACAATAAAGAAGATTATGTAGATTCATTTGAAACCATAGAAGAAATTATAACATTTTTATTTGAAAATTTTAGGGATGAGTATGTGTATTCAAAAAGTCTAGATGAAATAGATTCTGAATATAAAATAAAGCAAAAAGAAAAACTTATTTACGCATATTCCATGCTATGTGAAAATACTTTTATGGATGAATGCTGTATATGCATGGAACCAAATAAGGTACTAACTGATTGTGACCACAACGTTTGTAGACCATGCTACAATAATATAAAGTATTCTAAAATAGGAAGTGGATTTTGTGAATCTGTAGGAAAAGCATGTCCTTTATGCAGAGAACTAATCTAAATTATTTTTTTATATCTTAATTTAAAGATATAAAAAATTTTAATTTAAAGACAAAAAATTTCGTCTAAAATTTGTTACCATAAAGTAAGGTTCTAATGAATAAAAGTATTATTGATATAAACACAACACTGCCTATAATAAATCCAGTATAAAAAGATACTGGATTGGTTTCTCTATAACTTCTTTTATTTGATACATTATTTGTATTAGGAGCAGAGCTTTGAGATTTATTTTTGTCAAAAGACTCAATTGCATCTGAATCAGTATCGCAATTTTGCATGCATGTATTTGTATATTTACAATCCAAACAATAGTTATAACATATTTTTTTTGCTTTCTCTACATTTTTTGTTTGTTGAAAAATTTCTGGAAAGTAATGAGGAGCTTGGTTAAAAAAAGGTGCGGCAGTCAGTCTTAAGTCACATCTATCCCTTCCCATACAATCAATACTTTGACTAACACAATCGTAACAATTTTTAGCATCGTCTAAATTTCTCACCTGATTAAGAGACCATGCACCTTCAAATGCTCCAAGAGTTTCATAACAACAATTATTTATACAATTTACATCCTCTGGATTTGGACATTTAATTTTACAAGCTTTACAAGGATTAATTTTGAAATCAAAATCTTTATTATCAGTACTCATTTTATTATATGCAAAAATAAAATTGATTTAAATTTTTAATTGTTTTGTAAAATCAAAAACATAAACTAAAGTAATGGAAAATTTTAGAATTTCAACAAGAAATAATATTAATTCGGAGATTAAACAAACCGAAAATATTATAAAAAGAAATAAAGATACTATCGATAGACTACGTAATTCTCAAACAAATTTTGAGTTCAATAAAAAACAAATAGAAAAACTAAGTTTATCTCAGACGGATTATGAAAGCAAGTTAGAGATTCTAAAAAAAAAATATATCGATGTTGGTTTAGGGCTTTATGATAAAGAATTTGTAAATAATAGACTTGAAGGACAATCTAAACTTAAAAAAGCAAATGAAAAACAAACAAAAAAGAATGAAGAATCAGAACAAAAAAAAATACAAGACAAGGAAATTTTAGATAATGAATACCAGTTAAGAAGATATGATGGTCCATCGGAAAATCATTTAAAAAAAGAGACAGATAGATTTTTTAAACTAGTAGATAGTATTCCAAATTTTATTTTAGATAACTTAAAAAATATGCCTGCTAATAAAGGTTATATTTGGAGAGGTGTAAATTGTTATGGAGAACTACCTGTTGATGGTAAAAATACGATAATGTTTGAAAAATGCAAAAATGGTATCATGAAAATTTACGAGTATATAAATGATAAAATATATGTGTACGAAAAATCAGGAAAAGGACCAAAAAAACTTATAGAAACTATAAATAGAAACCCTTATGTTCTATCTGAAATAGATAGAATTTTAAGTAATATTGAAGCATAAATATTTTTAAACTTAAATTAAGTTTAAAAATTTATCCACTATATTTATCCACTATGTTTATCCACTATATTGCCATTTAGTTTTACATGCAACACACTCCGCAAATGTTGTAGAACTTTCATCTCCACCTCTACATTGTTTTTGATAACTAAACACTCTTTTAGACCCACACTTACATTCTAACACTCCTTCTTCTATTTCGATTGGTCTAATTAAGAAATTATCTTGCTCTATTTCTCTGTCTATCATATCGTTAAAATAAATATTTTTCCAGTGTATTTTTTCGTCCTTTATTTCTTTTAATTTTTCCTGTATATTACATGTATTTTTATACTCATTAATAAATTGATATATATTATACAGATAAACATCTTCAACTTTTTCATACTTTTTCACTGCTTTTAAAGATGCTTGGTAAATATTTTTTTCAAATGTAATAATATTTTGCTCCTTACTAAAAATTTTTTTTAAAGAATTTAATCCTCTAGAACGAAACTCTTCTTGCATTTTGTTTTTTAAAACGCATTTAAATTTTTTTTTCAATTTTAATTTTAAATTATATAATATAAATGAAATTAAGTCCAACAACATTAAATAATATCATTTTATTTCTATTAATAGTTGGAGGGATTATGTGGTTAGTAGTTACACAAATTGAAGAATTTACTCTACAAAGCGATCCTAAATTAAAAGTATTAAAAGAAAAAGTTGAACCATTATTTACAGATGAAAAAATATACTATGGTGTACTCGAACCTTTGAATAATAGAAAAAACATTTTAAATGAAATATCCTTGTATAGAGGAGATAAATCATATACCATAAATAAACATAAAATTTATTTGTGTTTACGCGATGAAAATGGAGAATATTACAACGATATGATGCTTTTACATGTTCTTATTCATGAAATATGTCACTGCTTATGCGATGAAATAGGACATACAGAAAAGTTTCATGTAATGTTAGAAGCATTATTAGAAGAAGCGCACAAAATGGGTGTATACAATAAAAATTACGAACTAATTCAGGATTATTGTACATATAATGATAATTAAAATTTTTTATTTTATTTTATGTAATAAATGGCTAAAAGTAAATCTAAGAGAAGAACTTTGAAAAGAAGAACTTCAAAAAGAGGTTCGAAAATAGGTTCGAAAAGTAAAGGTAAATTGAAACTCATAAAAATTGTTAAATCTCCTAAAAAAGAAAAAAAATATAGAGCTTATTTTTCAAATGGAAAGCATACAGATTTTGGGGCTTCAGGGTACTCCGATTTTATAAAGCATAAAGACCCTGCACGTAAAGAAAGATATATTAAAAGACATAGATCAAGAGAAAATTGGAAAGATCCGACAACTGCTGGTGCTTTAAGTTTGTATATTTTATGGAATAAACCTACATTTAGAGCAAGTGTAGCTGACTATAAAAGACGTTTTAAACTATAAAATAAAAAATAAAATAATATATATAATAAAAAATGTCAGAAGTAATTGTTTGTTGTTCCGGTTATTTTAATCCCCTACATGCAGGTCATATAGAATATTTTGAAAAAAGTAAAATGTTAGGCAATAAACTAGTAGTAATAGTAAATAATGATAAACAGGCTATTCTTAAGAAGGGTTCAAGTTTTATGCCCGAAAATGAAAGATTAAAAATAATCAGAAGTTTAAAAGTTGTTGATATGGCTGTTTTATCTATAGATGAAGATAAATCTGTCTGTAAAACTTTGGAATGTATCTGTCCAAATATATTTACAAATGCAGGAGATCAAACAAATGAAAAAATACCGGAAAAGACTATATGTGAAAAATTAAATATAAAACTTGTAGACGGGTTAGGAGAAAAAATACAATCTTCTTCTTGGCTTTTGGCTAAAAATAAAATTTAAAGGTTAAACTTATATATAAAAATGACAAATTCAAAAGTGTTTTTAGATATTGCTATAAACAATAATTACGTAGGAAGAATACAAATAGAGTTATTTACAGATATTGTTCCAAATACCGCGGAAAATTTTCGTTCTATATGTGCAGGTGATAGAGGATTAACATATAAAGGCTGCAAGTTTCATCGTGTTATTCCAAATTTTATGTTACAGAGTGGTGATATTACAAATAATAATGGAACAGGAGGTATATCAATATATGGAAGAACATTTAACGATGAAAATTTTATTTTAAGACATGATAGAGCAGGTTTACTTTCTATGGCAAATTCTGGACAAAATACAAATAGTAGTCAGTTTTTTATAACAACTGTAGCAACTCCATGGTTGGATGGTAAGCATGTAGTTTTTGGAAGAGTAATAAATGGAATGAACATAGTAACAGAAATTGAAAGTTTAGGTACACAATCTGGAGATACATATCAAAATATTGTAATTACAAATTGCGGACAATTATAAAATAAATTTTATTATATATAATAAATGATTATATATAATATTTTAATAGGACTCTTAACTATCCTTTTAATTTATGCTATGGTATTAATTATACAAAATTATACCTCAAATCCTCATCCGGTAAATCCACCACCAAGTCCTGTAGAACCAGTAAAACCGCATAAACGACCACCAGTAAATCCACCAAGACCAATAAATCCTCCTCCTAGGCCAATAAATCCGCCAAGACCAGTAAATCCTCCAGCTCCGCCAGTATTACCTTCATCAACTTCAACTTGGACACAAGATAATATAATTGAATTGGATAGTTATTTGAGAAATTTTTTCATAAATTTATTTCAATTACATACTGTTCCTCAAAGAGAACCGATTAAAGACGATACATATAAGTATATAGAAGAAGCTATTATGGATAAATATAGTTACAATGAGTATAAAACTATTTTCTTAGATTTTTCGAATATAGAATATATTGGCTATTATAATGATACAAACTGGAAAAATAAAACTTTTAAACCAATATCAATTCCTTCTGACGATAATATTAATCTAGCTCTTTTTATTTTGCAAAATCTCGATAAATATCAACCTTTAACAAAAATAAGTTTTGAAAATATTTTTGAAATTCAATTTAACGATATTTGGAAAGATAAAACTCAGCAAATTGCAGATTGTATATATAATATTTCTCTTAAATACAATATTACACCTACATCATATTTATTTTTAACAAGCTTAATGGGTAATATCAATATGTCTATAAATTATAATAAGAATAGTTATCCTAAAGATGCAGATATACCAAAAGTGATTTCAGATTTTATAAACAATCAACAAGATCCTATTCTTGATTATTGTGACCCTAAATTGGGTGTATAATAATTTTTTTAAACCTATATAAAAGTTTAAAAAATATAAATATAAATGAGTGATAACGAAAATAATATTATATGGATAGCAAGTTTTGATATAGGTAAAAAAAATTTTGCATTCTACATAGAGGAAATAAACTTAAAAGATTTAATTGAAGTTAAAAATATTTCAAAATTAAAAAGATATAACTTAGATGGGACATGTACACCTGAATTTAGAAAAATATTGGATTCAGTCTACATGAATGGTAAAAAAATTTTATTAAAGAATGTAGATTTAACTACGGGTACCAATAAAAATAAGTATTTTGATATTGAATTATGCCATAATTTAATAGGTGTGTTGGATAAATATTCTCAATATTTTGATAATGTATCTTATGTTATAGTAGAACAACAGATGAGTTTTGGAAAAAAAGTGAATACTATGGCGCTAAAATTAGGACAACATTGTGAATCTTATTTTCTTTTTAAGTATGGAAGATTTAAAGAAGTTATTGAATTTCCAAGCTATTATAAAACACAAGTACTTGGCGCTGAAAAATTAAAAAAAACTACAAAAACAGGAAAAACAAGTTATAAAGCAGTAGATAAATCGATTAGAAAAAAGTGGGCTATTGATGAAGCAAGTACTATTTTAGCCGAGAGAGAAGATTTTGATACATTAAGTGAATTAACATCGATGAAAAAATCTGACGATGTAAGCGATGTCATAGTACAACTACAAGCATTTAAATATTTATATTTTATCGACAAACAAGAATTTTAAAGTTCATCTCCTTCTATTAAATCATCTTCATTACTGCTTTTTGAATTAAAAGAGAAAAAAGGTGGCGGAGGAAGATTATCCATAGGTGGAAAGGTAGTGGTATTTAAAGAATGTAATATAGGAGAAAATGGTGCTTTATCTAACTCTGTTAATTTTGCATCAATAGTTTGCAACAAAGTATCTAAATCACATATAAATTTTACATCCATGGCATATGTCTCTTTTAAATTGTTCAATCCATTTTTTGAATTTTTAAGGTCATTAACAAGATTTATACACATTATTTTATCTGCATTTTTTTTCGTTCTTTCGTAACATTTAAGTATTTCGAAAGTTTTATTTATGGTATCTTGTAAGAATGACAAAGTTTTAGCCCTATTATCTTGTAATAAAGAACGGGAGATTTGTGTAATTAAACCATCCGGTTGAATATACATATATCTAAGATTTACCTTATCTCCAATTTGTATTTTTCCTATAAATTTTAACCTACTTATAGTTTCTTTGTTAATATCCATCATCATTATTTTATTTATTCAAATTATATTTTAAATCAAAATAAAATAACACATTTTATTATCATACTAATATGTAGTATGATAATATTCGTAATATAAATTTATTAGTCTTCATCTGAGTACGCGTTATTACTTTCTTCATCCGAAAGATGAATATTTGTGATACATTTCCTACATATTGGACAAGGTATATGTTCACTTTTACTATTTTTATACAAATTATACGAACATATTCTACATAAGTTATGTTTGCATTTAGTCAACACAGTATTTTTTTCCAAGCAAACACAACAATCATCTACTATATCGTGCTTAATAAATAACTTTGCAATTGTTTTTTTTTCTTCTTTATTTTGTGTATCTTTAAGCAAGAGATTATCTACTATTTTACTGTATACATAGTTAAATTTAATATTGTAAAGGAAGTCAATAAATTCATTTATTTTGTCATCTATAGTTTCTTCTTTTTCAACAATAAAATTTTTATTTAAAACAGTTTCATTGTGTAATATCACTTGACTAATGATTTTTTTTTGGTAAATTCTTGTATATATATCAAGTTCAATATTAGGAGAATACTTATAAGAATAAGTATTATACTCTATTATACATGAACTATCCCAATTAGCAGCTAAATATTTATTTTTTATGTCTTCGTAAATAGTTTCTTGAGCAACCTCAAAAGTTATGTCATTATTTAAAGTATCTTGTATAACCATAGTTATATGTTCAATATAATTTTTTTTTATTTTATAAAAAAATAAAATCAATTTTTTTTCTTTTATAGGAAAAAAAACGTAAAAAAAAAATTAAGTTGTATAAACAACTTTCACAAAAAAATAAAACAATACAATTTTTAGTTGCAAATTATAGACCTATGAAATGTATAGAAGATATTTGCGTATTTTTCGAAAGGAGGTGCTGTTGCAAGTTCAGAAATATTAAAATATAATCATCAAGGTTTGATGATACCTACAAATATAAAAAAATAATATTAAATAGTAAAAAAGAATAGGTAAAATGTTGAAGCAAGAACATTATCTTGGTAAAAATAATAAATTGATTCGCGATAGTGAATATACACTCAACATGTTCCAAATTAACTCATAGAGTTTGATACTATACATGAAACACAAAAATCAATTAAATTAATCGAATATCGCACAAAAACATATTCGAATGAATGAGATATAGTACTATGGGTTCAGGTACAATTGGCGTAGGATGCTTAAATATAAATAAAAATTTTATAGGGATTGAAAAATATTTCAAACTATCAAAACAACGTATTATAGATATAGAAAAAATATATAGTTAGTTTTAACTATATATTTAATATTTTTTTTCTTAATCTGTTATTATGGTTAAGAAAAAATATAATGAAGTAAATTTACATCAAATGGAGACTAGATATTACACTTTTTTTAATAAATCAACTAATTCTTGTTTTTTTAACTTCGAATATCCTTTAATACCTTTTTCTTTTGCTAAATTTTTAAGTTCAACAACATTATATTTATTATAACTTATTTCACTTATTACGTTTTTAGGTTCTTTTATGGTTCTATTTTCTTGATTCTCAATAAAATTTTTATGTTTTGAAGATTGTTCGTGTTTTAACTTTCCTGTTTTATTCAAAGTATTTCCACATTCACATGTATATTTTTTAGAATCTATATCATCTATCTTTACTTCCATACTAGGTTTAACCTCTTTAATTAAAGAATTTAAATTAGGTTCAAAATCAAGTTCATCTAAATTATACGATATATTTTCTAAAACAATTCTGGAATTGAAACCGCTATATTTACATAATTCTAGATATTTTTTTATGTTATTGTTTTTAAAAATATTTATAATTTTTTTGTCTTCGTCTTTTTCCAATTCTATGTAAAATTTACTTTCAGTAATATTACAATTATCCACAATAATAGGATTTAAATGACCAGACATATTCAATAAAATTTTAGAATTATTAAAATTTTCGAGCTTAATATCTGAGTAAAAAGTTTTACTTGTTGTATGATAAGTTATATATTTAAATTTTTCATTTTTAACCAAAGATAGATGTTCTTTTCCAAATTTAGTAGATGTATCTAATTTTCGACTTCTACAAATTTTAAGTTTATTTTTATTGCTCATTACATTTTTTACTAAATCAATTGTTTCCTCTGTAATATGAATTGGTAAAAATTTCATTTCTTTATAATTTTTAAAATTTATTTTCGATATCGAAATTTCGTTCTTATGTTTACTTATTACATTAGTCATACATTCTGATATATTTTTATTTAACAAGTAAAAACAAAACGTAGATCCTTCTTTAAAATATTTTTTACATTCATTTAAATTTAGATACAATAAATCGTACTTTAAAAACACATTATGAAGTAAATCATTACCTGATTGTTTATTTGTAGATGGACCTATCCACGATATTGGATTTATAAATAATAGATATCCTTTATCGTTTAACTTATTTATGTTATAATTTATAAATTTCGTATATTGATTAGTACCTCCTTTACTTTCACCTGTTTCTTCGCTAATCTCTTCATAAGGAGGATTTCCTATTACAGAATCAATTCCCTTCAATCCCCATTTATCTTCTATATCCAAGTTTAACGTATTTCCTATATTTGAATTAAATTCGTAATCTACTTTAACCCCACATTTATCTTCAATATGACATTTTAATATTTCGGTTGTTATAAATACATTTAAAGTAGTTAAGTCGGCAAAATAAATACATTTAGTCATAATAGCCTTACATCTTTTAATTTTATTAGGTATTTTGTTTTCAAGACCAATAAAAAACATATCAAATATACCTATAACAAAATTACCCTTACCACAACAAGGTTCAAATGTAGTATGAATGTTGTTCCAATAATTAGATGGAATTTTAGAAAGCATATCATCTACTAATTTAACAGGTGTCGGTATTTCAGCATTTTTCTTTTTTTCGTCTTTAGAAGGAATGAAATGTTTTTCAATTAAAGAACGTAAATTAGAAGGAGTAGCAATCCTGTAAATTTCTCTTATAGAAATAACAATATCATCATTCATATCTATAATTTCTGACATAATGTTTTTTATTTTATTGTAATTAATATTGTTTAAATCAATTTTTTTTTCTTGGCAGATTTTTAAAATTATATCTCTACAAATACCATTTTCGAATATGTCTTTAAAGTTAATAATATTATATTCTCTTGACAAAATAGATAATAAGGGGAACATAAAACTTTTACACATTTCAAATGTTTGATTAATTAACTCTTCTTTAACTTCATCTTCATCTTCATCGGTTATATTTTCTTCTATATCTGTCTTAATTTTATCTTTTTCAGAGTGATCAATTTCAACATGAGTTGTACTTGGTTTAGGACAATTTTTTTGCTCTCCTTCAAGAACAGGATTAATATTCTTAATACTTAAATTTTTCCAGTCTGTTTTAATAATATCTTTTAAATCATCATTACAAATAATATTTTCAAGAAGTAGAGTATCGTCAATTTCTTTCATCATATTTTTAATTTCATTTTTATAGTATGATTTAATCTCATCAACTTTAAAATTATTATTGTCGTAATGTAAAGGGTCAAATAAAAATATATTATTACTAAATAGATAATAGAGTATTTCATCGTTAGTCATATCTTTTTTTGTTATTTTTCTAAAATTACTAATTTTATCGAGTAAAAACATATAAGTTCTTTGAATATTCATATCGATGTTAATACCGATTGTTTTATCTGGTGCTTCGGTTAAAACACGAGAATATTTTTGTTTTTGATTATCAATATTATGTCCATCATCCAAAGAAATTGAAATATCGCAATCATGATAAGTAATACCTGTGCCACCTTTATTTCCTAAAAATAAAATACATCCTTTCTTTTTATCTTCTTTTGTTTTTTTCATAATACTTTTAATAAAATCGTTGTATTTTTGTTTAATATCTCCTGTATCTTCAACAGAATTAGAATATTCGATATTATAATCACCCCATAACTTATTTTTTTCTAAAAATTTTTTCAAGGTCTTTTGTAATCCATCTATCGTATTATTTCGTGTATTAGTTGGTAAAAAAATAATAGTAAGCAAAGGATTTTCTCTGGTAGAAATTCTAGATTTATATTTATATTGTGTTTTTTCTACTTGTTTCATAATTGTCAGTTTATTTTTATCGTCTGAAATGATATTGTCAAGTATACTGATTAACATTTCTATTCCATCTAAACTAGAACATATCTCAAACTGTTCTTCATATTTATGTTTATTATTAACTTGTTTAAGAGCAAATAAAGAAGAAAATGAAAAGCCATAGTCTGTATTATTTTTAGTATTATATTCAATAATTTTATTAATAATATTTTGAGGCAATAAAGACTTCATAAGAACTTGTGTAGGACAATTTGAATAATCCTTATTTAAAGAAATATCATTCAAACATTCTTTAAACATAGAACCATGCCTAAAAGACATAATATTTTCAATATCTGTATCTTTTTTCAATTCTTTCATGTAAGCTTCATCTTCAATTTCCCATTCATATATACAGTAAGGTTTAACTTTATAATATTTTTTAGCTTTATCAGAAGTTCCTGACGCAAATATATTTAATTTAATATTTTTATTAATATTATCAACTAGAATATCATCTTGATTTATATCAAGAATATTTCTTTGTGTTTTTATAGTTGTTCCACCTATATGACATTCATCGTTAAAAATAACATCAAAATTAAGTTTCTTTAAAAGGTCTATTTTTTTATTTGCATCTGTCTTAAAGTACTGAAGAGACGCAAATATAATACCCGAAAAATTTTCTTCTATAAAGTTAAAATCATCTTCTTTTTGTATTTTATATTTAATATCCTTAAAATCAATATATGTATCTAATGCGGATACAAAATCACTAATAGTATCTGGTATAGCTGTCATAATAAGTATCCTTTTGTATTTATTTTCTAGAAGAAACAAAGACATTAAAAGCATTAAAATACTCTTACCAGAACGCGGTTTGTGTGATATAATATGTTTAAGCTCGGAATTTTTTACATTTTTTACAAATTTTAGAAAAGCTAATTTTTGGTGTAACTTTAAGACAAGTTGTTTTCTTCCTGAATTTAAATAATTTATATTTATACGTTCATAAAATCCTTCAATATTATTTTTATATTTTTTAAATTTATCAATAAATACTTTTATACCTTTAATAACATCTCCTTCATCAAAAAGTAATTTATCTAATATAACTTTATCGTGTACAATTTTATGCACAGATTTGTTATTTGTATATTTATGATTTACAACAAGATTTTTATCTTTAACAATTAAACCTATTTTATATTTTTCTTTCTTAAAGGTACTATCAATATGAGTTACATCGCTAGATGATGGTAAGAAGGTATTTTTATATTTAATAGAAAAAGACACCATATATCCATCTTTTTCAATTAAAATATCAGATACGCCACCTTCTTTTGATCTTATTTTCTTTTTAAACACTTCTTTTATATCTTTAAGAGAGTTTAAAGAGGGATATTCTCCTGCTTTTATTTCATCATAATTTATACCATCTATACACTTTGATATAATTAATAATTCACATAAAGTTTCAAATAAAAAACCTTTTTCGCTATCGGAATTAGTTGCATTTAATATTTTACTATATATTTCAGTTTCATTCAAGTTTATATTTATAAAAATATTTTTTAAGATATCGGACCTTAAAATTAATTTTTCCATTTTTAATTATCATAAATCTGATAAATAAAAATAAAAATCAATTTTTTTTCTTTTATAGGAAAAATAAGCAAAAAAAATAGAAATATATTTTTAAGTTTACCGAAAATTAAAAATTGATTTAAAAATGTAATTTTATCTTTTAAAATAAAGATGGACTTAACCAAATTATCTAAGAATGAATTATTTTTAAAATGTGAAGAATTGGGTATCGAAAAATATAAATCTAAAAATAAAGGAGAATTAATTGGATTAATAAATAAAAAAATTGATATAGAGCAAATTGATACAGAGCAAATTGATTTATTTAAATTATCAAGAGTAGAACTTTTAGCGAAGTGTGAAGAGTTCGGATTTACAAAATATAAATCTAAGAATAAAGATGCTTTAATTGAATTATTAAATGGTAAATCCGAATTATTATCGAAAAATAATAATGATACGGAAGAAATTAATAATATACCTGTATTAAAACACTTAAAACCTTTAATTAAGTGGAGTGGTGGAAAAAGTGATGAAATTAAAATGTTTGAAAAGTATTTTCCCAAACACTATACCAAATATATCGAACCATTTGTAGGCGGTGGTTCGGTATATTTTTATTTAAATCCTGTTGATGCTGTTATAAGTGATGTTCACACCGAATTAATTGATTTATATAAAAGTATGGGAGATGGGAAAGGGAAAGAAATTTATGAATTTATGAAAGGGTCACCAAACGATGAAAATACATATTATAAAATTAGAGATGAAATGAAAGTTGATAACGAATTAGACGTAGCAAAAAGATTTTATTATCAAAGAAAAACATGTTTTAGAGGTATGTTAAGATACAATAAACATGGTAAATTTAACATACCTTTTGGTAAATATAAAACTATAAATTATAGTGAATTAACGAACAAGGATTATGAAATCTTATTAAATAGAACAGAAATATTAAACAAGGGGTTTGAATATGTATTTGAAAACTATAATGATGAAAATTATTTTATGTTTTTAGATCCTCCATATGATAGTGAATTTACTGATTATGGATATTGTCAGTTTGGCAAAGAAGAACAAAAGAAACTGGCTTCATGTTTTAAAAATACAAAAATTAAGTGTTTAATGATAATTGGAAAAACTAAATTTATAGAAGAATTGTATAATGGGTATATAGTTGAAGAGTATGATAAAAAATATAGGTTTAAGCTTTATAATAATCGTATTGGGGATGAAATAAATACCAAACATTTAGTTATCAAAAATTATTAATAATTAAACCACACTTTTACTATTCTTTATTTTATTTCCAATTTCTCTATAATACAACTTAAAATCATCTTCATCCCAACTAACGTCAATTATATTTAAGAAATCTTCCATGTGGTCTACTTTTATTCCATTTTTTTCAAACTGCTTTATATGCGTAACTATTTTGTTATCTAGAATTTTTCTATTAAATACACTCCAATTTAAAATTCCCATGTCAATACTATAGTCCGAATATTTTTCTTTTAGAAAGCTTTCAATCTCTTTACATTTATCTATAGTTGCTGGCAATTTTTCCGAATCAAGACTTATATTTCCTTTTAACTCACGATAATATACTATTATTTTATCTTTATCTATAAAGATTAAGTCAATATCTTTTTTTTTTATTTTATTTATACTTTGAACACCACACTTTAACAATTCTAGGTTATCTTTTGTTTTTATTAGTTCTTCTGCAAAAATTTGACCAAACGTTCCAAATTTAATATTTATCGAATGTTCACTCAATATTTCTCCGTATAATAGATATGATATTGAACCTGGGTTAGTATATGTTGTTTGTTTTTTTAATATATTAGAAACGAACCAGGATATGCATTTTTCTTTTATTTTGTCGATAGGTTTAGTTTCAGAAATTTTACCAGTGTCGTCTATTTTTAATAGACTATCGAATACTTCTACTAATTGATTTTCTTCTTCATGAATTAATTCAACTAATTCAGTTTTATTTTTTAAGATATCGTCGCACCTTAAAACTGATTTTTCCATTTTTAGTTTGTTAGATTTATGACAATTAATAAAAAAAATCATTTTTTTATTCTAAAATACAAATAAAAATTTAATTATAATATTCATTTTATTTTACACTTAAATTTAAGTCTAAAATAAATTTTTAATTTATAAAGATAAGTCGTGGTGCAAATAATTTCTTTATCTCATCTATAACTTTTTTTCTATCTACAGAACGAAATTTATATTGTTCAAGTATAAAGTCCTTTTTAAATCTATAACCATCCTCAAAGATGCAAGTATTTCTTCACAAATAGCTTCTTGAAATTTTTGAGCAACTGGTTTATTTGAACGCATAATAAGTTTATATAAAACCCTGCTTCATTGATTATGCTTGTAATTTATTTACCTCCAAGGGAGGGCAGGATTTGCTCATCCTTCCATTTTTCAGGAATTACACGAAGAGAGCTTCTATTATCTTTTTACACACCTAATATAAAAAATACATACCTTTTAAACATATTTTACACTTAATTATAAGTATAAAATAAAATTTTAATTTATAAACATAAGTCGTGGTGAAAATAAATTTTTAATCTCATCTATAACTTTTTTTCTATATACAGAACGAAATTTATGTTGTTCAAGTATAAAGTCCTTTTTAAATCTATAACCATCCTCGATATTTTTATTGAAAGCCACATTTAAAAGGTCATCTATAGGATTAATCATTAGCTTGACATAATCATAAAAATCGATTCTCAATATATCGTTGTGTTGTAGGAAGTAATCAATACTTTCTATTTTTTCATATTGTTTTTTATTTTTACCTGAATCAACTATAATATATTCTAAACGAGTTCCAACATCAACTCTTTGACCTCGACTTCTCATTTTTTCGGCGAGTTGAACTACTGCAGGTAAGCATTTTCTATAATAATCAATATCATCTATAGCTTCTTTCTTTAAAATTTCTTTCTCTTTTTCTTTTGCATTTTTCGGTAACATAGGAGCAATATAATTTCCGATTTTTACTTTCCATTTACCTTTTTCATCCTTATAAGGTTCCGATACATTCATATTATTTATATCACCAACTGATTTTGTTATAACATAGTCTTTATGAGGCACAGAATTAGAACACATTCTATTTAATTCATCTAAAATATAATTTATAACATCATTTCGCGGTATTTTGTCAAATATCATAGAAATTAATTTTTCATATATCGTCCGTATAAGACACGCGTTATCCCTACGGGCTAGTAACACACCTTTCTTGCCTATCTTTTTATCTACTATACCATCTCTTCCACAGGCCCTATACATATAGCGTTTTTTTGTAAGTATAAAGAATTGCCAATATATAGCACATTCAAACTCTAAATATATTGGAGGAGGAAATAATGCAGATACTTCTTTTGAAACTTTAAGGGCATAATCCCAAGATTCTTCTGCTGTTTTTAAATGAGGAAAATTTATGTAATTTGAATTATGTACTACTAATTGACCAATTCCAGCTGCAAAATGGTGATTTTCTGTTTGAATATCATAAATATATTCATTATCTTTACTTTCTAAAGGAATAATCTTTTTAATTGCGTTGGGTGTATATCTCATTTTTATTTCAGGTGTTGATCCTGTAAGTTTAAATATATCTACTTTATCTTCTCTGGTATTTATACTAACTTGATAT